>JAEAMF010000538.1_pt1 | contig 45011 bp, 48 predicted proteins | sample 8958721 | NCBI WGS metagenome assembly JAEAMF01 (sample SAMN16933255, study PRJNA681124) | bioreactor sludge metagenome | isolation source: anaerobic bioreactor treating anionic surfactant - SDBS | place: India: Bengaluru | collected 2019-02-28 | reverse complement strand
AATGCCAATAACATATGGCGACAACACACATACATCAAGGGCAGCTATGGGTCGGCTTCTGCCGGTCACAGGGCACCCACTACGCTGGTCAAATTCGATGCAAACAACTGGTCAAGTCGAATGCAAATAGGTGGTCAAGTCCATGCAATTACGCAGCCTTGGTTTCCACGGCAGAAAAGTACGCGTCTGAGATTGAAATTCTTACTTTTGGCTGAGGCTTCCGGACTCAGATTTCACGTAGCAGCGTGCAAAAAAGGGCGTTTTCACCGCTCAATATCCGGACAGTTTGAGCGGAGCGACTTTTTCAGCACAATCGACCCATTGCAGACGCTCGCAGGGCCATGGCTACGAGGCAAGACTAGACCGGTGTGATGGTCGAGGCGCATGAAGGACAGATTCCCATATGCGTTACTCAAGCAAAGGGCGAAGGAAGCTCCTCTCGTAGCTCACGATAAACTTCAACTCGGACGCTTCCTCCACCAAGCGCACACATTCAGGATCGCGTGCTGCTTCCTTACGATATCGCTCGTAGTCGGCAAGGTTTGTGAAGCTAAAGAGGCAATACGCGACGTTATTGGCTCCTTCAGCCGGCAGGAAGTATCCGTGATGCTGGCCCCCCAGACGAGTTACCACCGAGATCCATGAGCGTGAATAGCGCTCGAACGCATTTATCTGATAGGGATCGATAATGTATCGGACGTGGCAGGTGATCATGAAAATCGTTCCTTGATTTAACGGGGCTTTATTCTATGGGGTGTCGGCGGCTGGTCAAGAGTGGCCGCGATAGATCTAGAGCAAATCGTGGCTTCAGAATCACGCCTTCAAAGCCGGGCTCATAGCCGGCAAAATCACCGGCAGCTATGGTTCGGTCTCTGCCGGTCGCCATCGGCAGCAATGACCAGCTCTTAGCCGATCATAGACACTAAGCGTATTGGTAAAATCCGATGCAAATCGGTGGTCAGATCGAATTCAACCGCTTGGTCAAGTGCAATGCAAACGAGTGATCAGTACTGATGCAGCCAGGCGGTCAAGTGGAGAGAGGTACGCCAGAGAAGGCTAAAAATCGGTTCCAAAACTCAGAGTGGGCACCCTTGTAGAATGCGGCTTTCAGGGCGACGGTAGTCTAAAAGTTTTGGAACTGAAAAGCGGTTCAAGGCCGCAGCGGGCGGGGTTCTTTCTATCGGATTGCAAATCCGTCTACGCTGGTTCGTTTCCGACCTCGGCCTCCATATTTGAAAGCCCCGCAGATTAACGTCTGCGGGGCTTTTTCGTTGTGGGCTGGAACGCAAAGTGTTCTGCAACTGAGCCTATGTGCTGCAAACTTAGACAGGAAATCCAACGAAGAGTCAGTTGCTCAACGTGCTTCCATAGTGACTCTGAACACCTTTCCGCAGAGCCATACCCTCTACCTCATCAATACTTAGCCCATTTTCCTTGGCGGCAATGTAAATCTTCAGCGCCATTGTATCGATAGACTGTGGCGCTCCAATACTGGCTGCCGTTACGCTTTTGTCGGGTCCATCCGTCTGCCAGCAGTTGTTTGGAGATCATTCGATTCATAAAGCCATGGCCAAGCAGTAGAACTGGTCCTTCGCTGGCAAGCGATTGCAGTCGTTGAGCTGCCATGCTGGCACGAATTCTCGCAGTGCCGACAGATTCGACGCTGCGTGAGTAACCGCACAACCATAGGACTCGAAGGATAAATGCCCAGGTAAACGGCGATAGCCTTGGCCGTTTCCAGTGACCATAGGGCAGTTGCGCTTCACAGAAGAGCGCGTCGACAAGGGTGGGCTTCAGGCCGAGCGCTTGGAGGGAGGTCAGCGCACGTGGCGCGCTGCTTGAGACAATCACTGTGGCGGTCGCCGCGAGCTGCATACTGGCATTCGGCACGGGCTGGTTGGTAATTTCGGACCGGTTGTATTGTTCGATCCAGTTGTTCATATCGAGCGCTGACATTTTGTCGGTTGCGACCAGCTCTGGCTGGCCGTGACGCATCAGGATTATTTCCCTGCTCACAGTATGTTTACATCCTTGTTCTGGTTGGCGGTGAAAGCGGAAGAAGTGCGGATCCGGAAACTTGAGTTTTGACTCTCATGCCAGCACAAAACCGCACAATTTGATACGAAGTTATCGGCTTTTGGGTTCGACTATGATTGCGTCTGCGAAAGTCAGTCGTCTGCCATGACGGATCTGCATTTTTCTTGCGACACAGGTGTGCTGTGTTTTTCAAACCAACCGTGATCACGGTACCACGTCACGGTATCGGTGATCGTCAGCTCTAGCGCCCGGAAACTCAGGCCAAGCTCCTGTTCACTCTTGCGGTGGTTGAAATGGGTACGGCCCTGCTCTCGCACCAACAGGCGCAACGTGGCCATACTCAGCAGAATGGGCTTGCCTGTAAGACGCGCATAGATCTCCTGCACAGCTGCCAAGGTGTATAGAAACGGGAGCGGTAGTTGCCGGACGGGGGTCTTGACGCCCGCTATACGTCCTAGAACAGGCACCAGCTCGGGCATTGTCATATGCCGGCCCGCAGCTAGATAGCGTTCACCTCGTCGCCCATGTTTGGCTGCGGCAATCTGCGCCAATGCCACATCGCGGGCATCGACAACGGAGAAGCTACCAGGTATTAATCCGGGCAATTTGCCGTGTACGACATCGTTGACCAACTGCCCCGAAGAGGTCGGACCAATGTCGGCAGGCCCCCACATCCAGCCAGGCAGAACCATACAGGCATGCATCTCGGGGTGTGCTTCCAGGAACGATAACACGACACGCTCGGCGAGGATCTTGCTGCGGTAGTAGTCGTCCGCGTCGGCGTCGGCCCGCAGACATGTCTCATCAATGGCGGTGCCAGGTGCGCCGTCGAGCACGGCAATGGATGACGTATGAATGAACCGTCGTATGTCGGCGCGGTAGGCCAGGTTAAGCAGGCGTTGCGTACCAGAGACGTTAATCTTTTCGAGTTCTTTCCAGTGGCTGCCGCCCTTGTAGTTGTCACGAAAGAACGCCGCGGTGTGAAACACCGTATCGCAACCTTGCAGTGACGCTGCGAATGCGTCGACATCGGCCATGTCCCCAACGACTAGCTCCACCCCCGGCAGATCGTTGAACTGCTGTTCACCTTTGGCTCTTGAACGGACCAGGCCTTTGACCGCGTAGCCGCGAGCGACCAGTTCACGTACCAGGTTGTTGCCCAGCAAGCCGGTTGCTCCAGTAACAAATGCGCTGCGCATGGCTCAACCCTCACCCTGTTCGGCTGATGACATCAACGCGGCACTGTCGAAGAAGGTCTCTTCACGGATGGCCAGCCCGTTTCTGAAGGTGAAGTGGGCGGCGTAGTGCACGGTAATATAACGTCCATGGGGTGGGATCACCCGGCTTGGCAGCACCAAGGGTGCGGCGAAGGTGCCTGTCAGTATGGCAGTCAAAGCCAAAAGATCGTCAGAGACCATGAATGGGGTGAAGGTCACTTGGGCATCTGGGAACGCTTCGAACAGCGCAGTCTCCCGTTTGCGCATGGATTCGCGACCGGTTTGAATCCCCATGCCATCGAGGTAGATGAAATCTTCGCAAACCAACGCAAGCATCGCCTCCACATCACGGTGATTGAAGGCTCTTGAGGCGCGTTCCGCATAGTCGTTGGGGCCAGTAGTCATACAGTCCATTCCATTCGTTTCGAAGGCCTGTAGATATACCGTTGAGGACTCCCCCGAAAAACAGCGGCTACTGCATAATGGTTTTGCACATTTGCAGACCAGGGATGATAGGGCGCATGGCGTTGGAAGCAAATTGGGACGATCTTCGTCTGCTGTTGGCAGTCTCGCGGCGTGGCAGTTTTCTTCAAGCTGGCCAGTTGCTGGGTATCGCGGCATCTACGGTGTCCCGCCGTCTGACCCAACTTGAGGTCGCGCTGGGTGAACCACTCGTTGAACGGGGCGTTGAAGGATGTTGGTTGACCTCGAGGGGCCAATCCCTCGTGGAGGTTGCCCTGGCAGCGGAAGCTGGCTTGAGGCGCCAAACCTCTTCTGGGATATCCGAGCTACACACCGAGCTATGTGGCAGTGTCTTGGTCAGTGCAGGGGAGGGGTTCTCGTATTACGTGCTGGAGGCCGCGACTCGCTTCACTTCTTTGCACCCGCGTTGCTCGGTGGAGCTGATGGTAACAGCCGACTTTCACAAGATCGTCCGCGGTGTGGCAGACATTGCTGTACGTACAGCCCATCTGGGTGAACCGTCGCTGATTTATCGACCAATAGGCCGGCTCGCCTACGGTATCTTTGCTGATGCAGGTTATCTGAAGCGATTTCCGGGGGTGACCCCCAGCACTGCGGTCAATATTGCCTTGCTTCCCCCGCTGGACATGTTGCCGCAAATGCGTGCGGCAAAGGCAGGTGGTCTGGACCGCTCGCAGATCAGCGTGAACTCGTTCGCCGTGCAGCTCGAATCGGTTAGGCGAGGTATGGGGGTTGCCGTACTGCCCCGTATACTGGCGAACGATCTGATTGAGGTGTTCCCGGATCTCCACCTTCCAGATATGGAGGTCTACCTGGTTACTCGGCCTCAAGCACTGAAACAGGCCCATATCAAATGTTTTTTTGCCATCCTGGAACGGGTGCTATTCGAAGCCCTATCCATAGAAGATTTCGAAGGTTACGTCTTGGGGGGCGACCTACAAGCATCAGTAGAATAACGATCTCTACCGACTACGGGTCACCATGCTTGGGCATCTATGGCCATTCGAAGGAAGACGCAATTTATCTGTTTGTATCGTGGATGAGCAGCATCAAAAGCTGGATGTCACCAGTAAATATGCCTTGCGCTTTATACCGGGCCAATTGGCGAGTGACCTAGTGCCATATGAAAGCCTGGAACCGTCTCGAAAAGGACTCCGAGGCCAAACGTGTGCAGAATAGCACCTGTAGTTCAAGAGGGTTAATCGCGATAATAAACGAATCCCTTGGTCAATAGCAGGGAAATGATACTCCACTTACTCACCTGCTTGCGCTTTGGATTTGACTATTGCGTTTCGTAACCATGATCGGCAAGAAAGTATCAACCCTCTCCGCGTTTTTGCCGAAATCACCCCGCTAGATCTTCACTCCAGCACAGGGCGCATGAAGCTACGCTCATAACTTTGGATGAATTTTTTCTCGACCGCCTGGTCGACCGCCTCAACGCAATCAGGATCTGTTTCAGCTTCCTTACGATACCGTTCGTAATCTGCAAGGCTTGAAAAGCTGAACAGGCAGTAAGCAATGTTATTAGCGCCTTCTGCAGGAAGGAAATAGCCATGGTGCTGCCCTCCCATACGTGTCACCAACTGTATCCAACGCCGCGAATAGCTCTCAAAAGCCTGGACCTAGTAAGGGTCAATTACGTACCTGACGTGACAAGTAATCATTCGATCATTCCTTTGAATATTGGCAAAACATATTTTACACATGGTACATGCCAGACAGTCTATAAGCGCTTCGGGTCAGCATCTCAAGATGCTCGCGGACTCGCTCATGCGTGTTCGTTGAGCCTCGCTCTTTAAAGCACATCGTCTAAGGGCTTAATCGAGGTTGCAAGAAGCTCTTTCAACAATGCTCTACCTTGAGGTCAATCACCGAACCCATTGGCCGAACTGATATGTCCTTGGTCTCCGATGTTCACCAGACGGCTGCCCCAGGCATCAGCACATCGCAAGCTGAAGTCTGTATCTGCATAGGGGTCGTTGGTACTTGCGACAACAACACTAGGGAATGCGAAACGCTTCAGCTCTAACGGACTAAACCCCAGCGCCTTGTTTGGAAAAGTGGGGCGATCAGGGTCAGGTACGGCAACCAGTAAGGCGGCTCGGATCGCTGTGTGTCTACTCTGCGCCCAATGGGCAACCTGCAAGCAGCCGAGACTATGGGCTACCAACACCGTGTTAGGTCCAGTTCGGCGAATAGCAGCCTCCAGATTATCGACCCATTTTGCGCAAACGGGGCGCTTCCAATCTTGCCCCTCGATACACTCCATAGAGGTATCGCTGTTGGCCCATATTGTTTGCCAATGCCCTGGTCCGGAATTGCCAATGCCTGGTAGAAGCAATATTGAAGGTGTCATTTCTTGTTTCTCGGAAGTGGTGTCCGCAAAATGTAGCGAATGAGGCATCGACCGTGGATGGCAAGTCATTTGAAATGAAGTACCTTTGACCGATGACTCATCGGATTATTCAGCGGGGAGGGCGCATGGGGCTTGATAGCAAAGACCTGCAGATTCTGGAGGCTCTACAAAAAAATGCACGGCAAAGTTTGGCATCGTTGGGTAAACGCATTGGGCTTTCGCAGCCAGCTATGAGCGAGCGAGTCCAGAAGCTTGAAGCTGCTGCTGTCATAGAAGGTTATTGCGCTCGAATAAATTTGCGTAAGGTAGGACTAGGTCTGCAAGCAATCCTACGCGTTCGCACAACCCATCAGCACATCAAGCATTACCTGGATTTATTTAATGACATACCTGAAGTTTTAGAAGCAGACAGGATCACCGGGGAGGATTGCTTCATCGTTCGCTGCGCGTTTTCTCAACCCGCTGACTTGGAGTCCATAGTCGATGCGCTGGCTGTCCATGGTTCAGTCACAACCTCGCTGGTTCTGTCCAATGCTGTACGCAAACCGGTACCTGTACGTTCAATAAGTGGGTCAGACAATTAACTGTCTGCAAGATGGGGTTGTCCATATTTCAAGGTCCTTCCTGTAAGTCCTCCTGCGGGGCTTTTTCGTTGTGGGCTGGAAAACCGATAGTCCCAAAACTTTTAGAGGGCAGTCCCAAACTTTCTCATTTTGAGGGCTTTCTGTACTGGGCAACCATGGCAGGGGTGATGGCGTCGATTGAGGCGATAGAGAAGGGCGGGGATTGGATCGTCCGGCATGGTGTTTCCTCCGTTTCGAAGCAAACGTAGCAGGCACAAAAAAGCCCGGCGCTTGGCCAGGCTCTCTGTAGACGGGGCCAAATCCCTTTGGCTGACCCCATTGTGTTTTGACGGTGTTACGAGCGGATGACAGGGCAGTGAAAAGCCCGTGAAGACGGGTTTACATCGTTTGGTAGTTGCCCGTTGCTGGGGCGTCTGTGGAAACCGGTTTAACGCTTATTTCCTTAGTGCAGCGTCACAGCCCTGCGGCTTTCGCCAATCCTGATCCGATCCAGCGCCCGGTTTAACGCATCCAAGGCATCGAGGAGGGCTTTCGCCTCGGCCTCGCGGCCATCGCCCCAAAGGCGTTCAGCCATTTTGTTCAGGGCCTGAATGGATTTTTCAATGTCAGCAGCGGTTGCTGTGGCGGTGTCTGTTGGCGGCTTCTTTTTCGGCATTTTTAGAGACTCTGCAGCGCCCACAACGATGCCGACCGTCCGGCAATTCTCGTCAAGCGGCTCAATCGGGCATCCAGGGGGCAGCGGCTTCAAGAAAAATCTCCCCTCACATCCTGAAGTATGTCTGGAGAGTCGTGCGTAACCTCGCCATCCCTCATGGCGACAGAGCCGGCCTTTAGCTTGCTGCTACAGAGGGCCGCTTGAGGGCCTATTGCGTTCCCGCTCGGCGGGGAGCATGAAAAACCCGACCACCGCGTCGGCATTTTGTATGTGTTTTCCATCCCTCTGACTATTCTCAACTGACCTGAGATGGCAGAAGAGAACGTGAATATGAAGCGGAATTGGAACTACATCAAGGGCCTTCTTGAGCAAGTTGAACGGGCCAACAGAAAAGGGGTTCTTCAAGAGGATGCCCTGAAGGGAGCGCTAGGCCCGGACATTCATGATCACGCCAAAAAGGAACAAGGGACCCATGCACTCCAGCTCATCATCAAGGAAGCGTTTGTGGAGTACACCTTGGATGCTGCAGGCGTTGAGACGTTGATCTCTCTCACATGGAAAGGCCATGACCTGCTTGACGACATGAGAGCGAACGTTGCCAAGTACGAGTTCAAGTCATTTGGTTAATTCTTATCTTTCTAAGCTCCGTCATCGAACGGGGCTTTTTTGTGCCAAGGAAACACGATTCACTGCAGCCAGGGCAACCTGCGGGGAGGCCTGGGCACTGGTAGCCTGCACACCTGCATAGAGTCGTTCTCTGCCTAGCCTGATTACAACGCAAACCTAGTCAGATTTCCTGGCGGGGGCCATGAGCGAATTGGCCTCTTGGAAGCTGATGGCGTTACTGGCGAAGTTGAACGTCCCCATGGTTTTTACCTCCAGCGCCGCGCGGATAAACTCACCCAGTGCGGCCCGGGCCAATGAACTACCGAGGCTGATTCTTCGGACGCCAACCGCTGTAAGCTCATCCACGGTGAACGTAGAGCCTGCCAAGCCCATCACCACGTTGACTGGTTTTTGTAACGCCTCGCACACCCGCTGGATAGCATTCAAATCGGGCAGGCCGGGGGCGAAGAGGACATCGGCTCCAGCCTGCTCAAATGCAATGAGTCGGCGAATGGTGTCGTCCAGATCATGTACGCCAGCACTGAAGTTTTCAGCACGCGCCACAAATACAAAAGGCAGTGACAGGCTGCGTGCAGCCTCAACACCCGCAATAACTCTCTCCAGCGCATGGTTGAATGCGTAGATTGGCGCTTGCGGGTTACCCGTGGCGTCTTCGATTGAACCGCCAACGAGACCAATTGCAGCAGCCATGCGGATAGTTTCGGAAACCTCCTCAGGTGAGTCTCCAAATCCGTTTTCAAGGTCGGCACTGACAGGTAAATGGGTTGCCTCGACGATGCTTTGAGCATTGGCAAGTATCTCCTCGCGCGACACCGCGCCTTCCGCATCCCGACGGCCCAGGCTAAATGCCAGACCAGCACTGGTCGTTGCCAATGCCTCAAACCCCATGGACGTCAGAATTTTTGCGCTGCCAGCGTCCCACGGGTTTGGCAGAACAAGGGGTTGTCTGCGCGAATGAAGCGCTTGAAACGCCAAAGCTTTATCCAGGCTATTCATGTAGGTTCCAGTCGTTGGTTTGAGCAACAGCCAGGTAGCCATAGTCGAATCGCTGATGTCGGCGGTGTGCTTCGCTCAGCCAGGCGTAAGCAGCCTGGCTGAGCAGAGCGTCAATCAGGTGCAGTTGCGCAGAGCCTGATAGTCGAAGTCTTTCATCTTCGCCCAACCAAACACTTTACCTGCATCGCGCTCCGGGTCAGCGGCGTCGTAATCAGGAACCGTCAGTAGCTGCACAAAGCCATTTGCTTCCGCGCCAATGGTGAATGCGCTGAACGTCTTCAGGACAGAATTGCCAGCCTGAGCATTGGATTCGCTGAAAATTACAACGTTTTGCTTGAACTTCAGACTTCCATCTTTGGCAACGGTCGTTTTAGGGTAGACGCACTGGCCAACATTGCTGGATGCAGAGGCCATGGCGGGTCCAAAGGCAGCCAGTGCCGCAACCAGAATAAGCTTTTTCATTCTCGATCCTTGACGCTTTAACGTGGAGTCGCCAAGGCTATCACAGTGATGTCTATTTGATATCTCTTCGGTTCCAACACTCGACGTGAACTCCCCAGTGGCATGCGGCCTGTAGGGCTGCTCGCCAGTTCTGATCGCTTCTCGTTGAGTATTTTCACCGCATCCGAAACAGTCCTAAGCCGTTCACCCGGGTGGCTATTTGAGGTTGGATGGGGTATTACGGGTAACCGGCATTGGGCCGGGCCAAGGAGGTTGTTGTGAGCCTGAATCAAGCGCAAGTCGATGCGGTAGAACACCTTCTGATGGCTTTCCTGAAACACTCCGAGAATGCCCAGATTGTTGCGAAGGTGTACGAGGACGCGTATGCGTCCATCATGGGGAGCGATGGGCCGGCAGGCACAGCGGAAAAGATGGCCTCCCTTGAGCACTTGAATAACCTTCGGTTGCAGGCCAAGTAGTCAGCGTTTCCGGCGGGTTCTCAGAGCCTCGCGCTTGCGTAAATGCCCACGCTTGCGCGCCACAGTTGGTGATGCTGTTATGTGTGGCGCGCAACGGCAGCTTTTCGCTAATGGCGGCTACATTTCCGGCCGCTTTACACGCTAATGCTCCCCTCTAGATATTGCACCGCGTGCCCTGAGACAAACACCCGGCCTGCTTCAACGCGGCAGTCCAGCACACCGCGTCGGCGTGAGGCCTGCAGCGCTAACAATCGCGATTTCTGCAAACGCTCTGCCCAAAAGGGTGCCAACCCCGCATGAATGGATCCGGTGACCGGATCTTCGTCACCGCCGTTGGCTGGCCAGAAGTAGCGCGAGACAAAGTCGTACTGCTCACCTGGTGCCGTCACGACCACATCACGCGGGCCCAATTCGATCAATTTGTCGAGCTGTGGCACCACGGTCTCGACCTGCTGTTGATCGGCATAGATGGCAAAGTAGGCTTGTCGGTTGACCCAATATTCGCTGGGCGTGATCGAAAGACCTTCCACCAATTGGGTAGGCACATCAACAAGCGGCTGAGGCGCGAGCTCAGGAAAATTCAACTCGATCTCACCGCTGGGTAACTGCGTCACCGGGATCTCTCCAACCGCTTTGGCCCAGAACGTGATGGATTTGGAGGCACCCGGTTGGTTGAACAGCACAAAAGCGCTGGCCAAGGTTGCGTGGCCGCAGAAGTTGATCTCGGTGAGTGGTGAGAACCAGCGAATCTCATACTGCCCGTGCGCGTTACGGACAAAGAACGCTGTTTCCGGTAGCGAGTTTTCAATCGCAATTGACTGCATCATCTCTACGGGAAGCCAAGACTCAAGGGGGACTACGGCTGCAGGACTGCCGGAGAAGACTTCGGAAGTAAATGCATCGACTTGGTAGAGTTTAAGGCGCATGAGGAGTCCATTCGAAACAGGGGGGAACGGTACGTTAGCAAGAGGGTTCCGTGCCCAGTAGTGACAGACCTGTGTTTTTTGGAGGATACAGCTGCTCATTTGGATGCGGGTTGAACGCATGCGCTGGAGTCACGTCGGGGCTTTTGGGCCTACAGTCTTAAATGTCTGCCACTGATAAGGAGTTCAAATGAACCTGTTGTCTTCGACCTTGCCGCCACGGCACGTTGCTCTGCTGGGTTATGGCGGCTTGCTGCCGTTTATTGCACTGGCGCTGCTGCTTCCGTTTTCTCTTGAATATCGGCCGTTGTGGTCGGTGGCGCTGGTCACCTACGGCGCGGTCATCCTGAGTTTCGTTGGTGCCTTGCACTGGGGCTTCGCCATGACCGTGCAAGACCTGAGCGCCGAGCAGCGCCGCGACCGGTTCATCTGGAGCGTCATCCCGGCCCTTGTCGCGTGGGCTGCCACGTTACTGCCGGTGTCCTGGGGGTGTTTGCTGTTGATCGTCGGGTTTGTTGCCCACTATTGGCAGGACCGGCAGCTGTTTCGGGTCATTAGCTTGCCCGTTTGGTATCTACCGATGCGATTGCGGTTGACCAGCGTGGCGAGCCTCTGCCTGCTGCTTGGCGCGGGCGTTATGGCGACCCACTCATGAAGCCGGGAGAGCCCGGTTCGTCGTCTGTGCCGGGCAGTCGTTTGTCGCGGCTGATACGTTTTGGCAGCTTGGCCTCGGGCGTTGCGAGCGGCATGCTGGCCGAAGGCGCTCGGCAGTTGGCACAAGGCAAACGTCCGGCGCTCAGTGACCTGCTGTTGACGCCTGGCAATGTACAACGCGTGGCAAATCAGCTGTCGCAACTGCGTGGCGCCGCCATGAAAGTCGGGCAGTTGTTGTCGATGGACGCAGGCGATTTGTTGCCGCGCGAGCTCAGCGACATCCTTTCCCGTCTGCGCTCGGACGCGCATCCGATGCCCATGAGCCAGCTGGTGGCAGTTCTCAACGAAAGCTGGGGCAAGGGCTGGGAAGGGCGCTTCGAACGGTTTTCCTTTACCCCATTGGCGGCGGCGTCCATCGGCCAGGTTCATGCGGCGCAAGGCAAAGACGGCCAACGCCTGGCGATCAAGGTGCAATACCCAGGCGTGCGCGAGAGCATTTCCAGCGATGTGGACAACGTCGCTACCTTGCTGAGCATCTCTGGGCTGCTGCCTAAAGGCATGGACGTTGCGCCGCTGCTCGAAGAGGCCAAGCGTCAACTGCAGGACGAAGCGGATTACCTCAAAGAGGCCGAGCACTTACGGCACTTTCATCAACTGTTGGCCGACAGTCCTGACTTTCTGGTTCCTCGTGTGTACACCGAGTTCAGCTCGCCAACCATTCTGGTGATGTCATTCGTCGATGGGGTCGCGATGGAGTCATTGGAGCACGCGCCTCAGGCAGAGCGCGACCGGATTATCGCGTTGCTGTTCGGCCTGCTTATGCGCGAGGTGTTCGAGTTCCAGTGCGTGCAGACCGACCCCAATTTTGCCAATTACCGCTATCAGCGGGACACCGGCCGGATGGTGTTGCTCGATTTCGGCGCCACGCGCCGTTATGCCCGCAACAGCACCGAGGCCTTTCGTCGCTTGCTGATTGCAGGCCTGCGTGAAGACCGCGCCGCCATCAGCGACGCCGCGCTGGCCGTCGGCTACTTTCAGCCTGAAACCCTGCCCAGACATCGGGCGTTGCTGACCGACCTGATCGCCCAGGCCTGCGAGCCGCTGCGGCATCAAGGCGCCTATGACTTTGCGGCCTCTGACCTCGCCGTACGCCTGCGCGATGCCGGGTGGAAACTGGGCGCCGACCGCGACTTCTGGGGCACTCCGCCGGTGGATGTACTGTTTCTGCATCGCAAGATGGGAGGCTTGTACCTGTTGGCCGCGAAGCTGAAGGCGCGGGTGGATGTGCGGAGCCTGTTTGAGCCTTACTTGATTTGAACGTTTTGCGTGCAAACAGCTGGCAGGCAATGCTGCTCACTTAAGGACAACGCTGCTATTCCTCGCCTGGGCCGCAAGGCTTTTCTAGCTCCAATACGCGAATACCCTACGCCAACCGCCGGCCCGGCTTGAGTCGGACTCAGTGTTGCCTGTGCTGTCCGATAAGGACTACAGTCGCTCGGTACTGTAGGCGGGATGCCTCTATTTCGTTCAAGGATGATTACCATGTTTCCACTCGATATCTGGCTTGCCTATACCGCTGCCTGCTTGCTACTGGTGCTATCTCCCGGCCCGGATAATCTGCTGGCTATTGGTCGCGGGCTCAGTCAGGGGCGTGTTGCCGCTATCGTCTCCGGTTTGGCTTCCGGCAGTGGGATTCTATTCCACGTGACTGCAGCTTCGTTGGGCCTGACCCTGCTTATGCAGACCTCTGTGGCGGCGTTCTGGGTTATCAAGCTCATCGGTGCGGGTTACTTGCTTTGGCTCGGCATCAAAGTACTGCGCTCCCGCAGCCTGATCAGTTTTCGACCGGCTGCCCGGCAATCGCTAACGAGTATTTTCCTCACAGGTTTTCTCTCTGCTGCACTCAACCCCAAACCTGGTTTGTTCGTGCTGGCATTCATCCCGCAGTTCGTCGATCCGCACCGGGGCTCAGTGACCATACAGATGTTGGTGTACGGCATATGGTTCGCTGCGCTCACCGCGGTGGGATTTGCGCTCATGGGTGTGTTTGCCACAGCGCTATCGCAGTGCCTGCGTCAGCGACCGCGACTCGTCAATGGGCTGAACGTGGGGGCGGGGCTGACCTTTGTCGCGTCGGGTATGTCGATTGCTGCGCTCTCTCAGAAGTAGCAGTCGATGCGCCGCCGTACGTGATGAGCGAGTGTTTATGGAACCAAAAGCCTCTGGAGCGTCTACATTCCAGAGGATCATCACTTTCTGAGAGTACGGATATGTTCAGATCTCGCGCGTTGATTGCAGCGGTTACCTGTTTGGCGCTGGTTTCCGGTTCTGACACGGCTGTGGCTGATCCTGGTAATGGCAAAGGGCAAGGTGGGGGCAAGGGAAACCCGCACAATAGCCAGGACTACGGCAACCAGGGCGGTCATGGCAACAACGGAAAAAACTCAGGAGGCAGTGACTGGCATAATGGCCCCAGCATCAACCGGGCAAGTGTACTGGGCATCGTTGGTGGCTATCGAGATTACTGGAGCCCAGGGCCAGCCTTGCCACCCGGCATACAAAAGAACCTGGCCCGCGGTAAGCCGCTTCCGCCGGGAATCGCTAAAAAGCTCGATGGTCGGCTGATTGGCAGGTTGCCTCACTATGATGGGTACGAGTGGCAACAGGTGGGTGCTGACCTGATCCTGGTTACGCTGGCAACCGGGCTCATTTATGAGGTCATCAACGGTGCTTTCGATTGACGATTGAGTGATCACCGTCACAAAGCACAGCCGTCCGTCGTGAGGGCGTGAACTGTTGAGTGGTTGGCGCGTCATAGGACGTGCAATATCAACCTTCACGGAAGCCATCATGCGTTTAAAAAACAAGAGTCTCGTTGCTGTAATGTCGTGCGTCATGGCGCTTGCAGCTGCCCCATTGCTCCCTGCTGGCCTGTCCATCATGGGCTCCGCTTATGCGAAGGATGGTGGTGGTCACGGTGGCGGTAATGGTGGTGGTCATGGCGGCGGCAATGGCGGCGGCAATGGCAATGGTGGTGGTCACAGTGGTTCAGGCCACGCCGGCAACGCTGACAGTAACGGTCGTGGTAAAGGGCTGGACGCTGATCATGCCGGCAAGGCTGTTCGCGACCATGGCACAAGCGGCAACCACTTCGGCAGTGATCGCAATAGTGATCGCGGCCATGGCACCACGACGTCTGGCATTGCCCATTCCAAAGATACGCGCGGTGTCACTAAAGCCACTGCAATTTCGACGTCTACCCCAGGCGACCACAATTCGAAGGGGTTGAGCAAAGCAGGGACGTCGGGATCGAAAAAATCGCATTGAAATTGATGGAAGGTCTTCAGGACTGATGCGCTGACCTGAACGTCTGGCTGAGCATTGCAGTTTGCTGCTCGAGTTCCTGGCTTCAAAAGCCCCGCAGATCAACGTCTGCGGGGCTTTTTCGTAGAGGGACGGGAGGCGGTTGTTTCTGGTTCTTGGCAATTGGCCACTATTTGAGTGCCTGCCGAGTTCTGATGCTGATAAAGTGGGCGCCACAATCACTTTGGGAAGGAGATCCCGCATGAAGTCTGCTTTAGCATTGGTGTTCACAGCCGCTGTCGCTGCATCCGTGACCGGCTGTGTGGTACAGAGCACCTATAGCAAATCTGTAGCCGTTACCAAGGATGCAACTGGCCGTGTGGTCCAGACCGTAGAGACTGAAACGGTTGTTCAGCCAGGCCAAGGCTATCCGATTCGCCTGGAAAAAATTGCTGGTGTTCAGCCTTAACAGTGGGGCTGGCGACAGAGTGTTTGAACGCTCGGCTTGTGCCTGACGCTGTCCATGTAAAGAAATAGCGCCGTTTGTCTTTAAAAGGAAACGGCGTTTTTTGGGGCGCGTGATGTGGTTGATCGAGTGAGTTCAATCACTCCAAGGGCTGAAGTGACTGCACTATGGTCTTGCGCGGTCCTTTCAGTCGCCTTTCGTGAGTGGGGGGCTGCCTTAACCAGGCCAATCACCCCTGGCGCTGAGCAACCCAGTAGTCATGCAGTACGCGGGCAGCCGGCTCGATGGCCTCTACCTGCAAGCGGTGCCGAACCACATCCAGGTCTGCCGGAAGTTCGAAGTTGTCTTGTTCGGCGCAGGTGCTGATCACCTGGAACAGTGCGGCTTGAGGTGCTGGCAGCTCAGGCCAGTTGCCTACGGCGACCCCGCGCAGGTAACCGAAGCACCATTCTTCAGCCAGCGTGAGTGCCTGGCCCTGGTGTTCGGTCTGTTCAAAGCGTGCCTTGAAGGCTTGCGCGTCGAGGGCCAATTGCGAGGCCAGCGTGTTCATGTGGCGTACGCTCAACTCAATGAACTGCCTGCACTCCTCAGGGCTTTCCCAGTCCGGGTTTTGCCCGCCCCAGATGGCCGGGAACCACTCGGCGATGTCCACCTGCACAGGGCTGGAGACCAGCGCGGTGAAGTAGCCGTCGAGTTCGGAGGGGTTGAGCACCGAGTGATCATCGCCGTACTTCAGCAAGGTGTCTTCGATAAAGGTGAAGTCAGTGGCGTCTAGGGGATGGGTGTGCATGGGGCTGTTCCTCGGTCTACGCGCGTAACGTGAGAGCGTCGCTTGAAAAAGGCATGGAGGATGGCGCTTCTGGCATTTTTTATCCAGCCCGGCTTGTTGGTGCCACGCCGACCTGTAACGTGCGCAGCCCTCTGGAAGCGACCACCGCTCGATGTGCGCGGTGGTCATGCGAGGTGGGTCGTTAGAACGGAACGGCCACGGTGAGTTGGCTGTAGACGTTGGTGCCGTTGCCGCCCACCTGGTTGCCGCCGTTGGTTTCATCCTTCTTGGGTTGGTACAGGCCAACCAGCGGGCTGATGACCAGGTGCTCGTTGACCGCCCATTCGACGTACAGGTCCAGTTCGCGAGCGTCCAGGTTCAGCGCATTGCTCTTGTGCAGGGTGTTGAAGTCGAAGTACAGCGCGCCGACGGTGACGTTTTCCAGCGGGTTGGCCTTAAGGCCGACGTGGTGCACGCCGGTGTTGCTGTTGAACGGGCCGGAGTAGTTGGCGGCCACTTCACCCTGGAACCAGGTGCCGTAGCCGGTGCTCAGGCCGTTGAACAGCGGGTCCCAGCCTTCGGAATAACGGCTGTAGCGGTAGGTCAACTTCGGTGCCCAGGCGACATCGGCAAAGGTGTAGCCGGCCTCGGCGTACCAGGCTTTTTCGGCGCCAGCGTCCTTGTCCTGCCAGGCGTACTCGAAGGCGAAGCTGGCGTTTTCGATGCCTGCGTTGCCTTCGCCGCGCAGGCTGTAGACATCCATGCCATCATGTTGCTTCTGGAAGTCGCTGGCCCATTGCTCACTGACACCCAGGCCATGAATCCAGGTCAGGCCCAGGGTGCCGACGTCAGCGGTGTAGTCCAGGGTGCCGGCGGCCAGTTCGGTTTCGGCCTGTGCGCGGTTGTCGGATTTGAGCCAGAGCATGCTGCCATGCAGGCCGTCCGTGCCTCCCAGACGCAGTACGGCGGTGCGGTCGAAGGCATGACGGGCGGCAAGGTAGTAAGCGCCGCCACGGTTCAGTGCGCCGTCAGCCGGGCCGTTGCCCAGGTTCGGGCCGTCGTCGTTAAGCAAGAAGCCGCTGCCGATCTTGACCACCTGGCGGCCTGCGGAGATATCGACACCGTCCTTGCCCAGCACCGGGAACAGATCGGCTGAACGCCAGCCCAGGTAGGCGTCTTCAATCTTGGTGGTGCGTTCGGAACCGTCGGTATTGCCTGCCGCGTCGCCGTCACCCCAGGTGCCCGAACTGACCCAGTTGAGTGCGCCATAGGCCGTACCGTTGCCGCCCAGCCCTTGATCGCCGCTGACGCCGTACTTGATGAAACCTTCCTGCCAGGTGGAGCCACCCGTTGTGCCATCGTAGTTCTTGCGGCTGTTGAACAGGCCATAGACCGCGAGAAAGTCTGCGTTCAGGTGTGTGTCGTCGTCGGCATACAGTGCGTAAGCCATGGCGGTCTGGCTGGTGGCGAGTGTGGCGACGCTCAGGCCGATGGCCTGTACCCACGGCAACAGGTGAATTTTTTTACCCATGAAACTCTCCCTCGTTTTTTCTTCGTAGCACGGACGGCTGCGTTTTTTGATTGAAGGACTACCTTGTTCAGACAAGATCGTCGTCGCGTGCTGGCTGGCGACGGGCTATTAGCGCGTTGTTGTGGGGGGCAAGTCTTGTTCGTGGCTGCCAGTGCCCTTGATCCCGGCGGCCAGTGTCGGCAGTTGCTCGGCTGCCGCCACGGTCGCGTGTTGCTCAAGGATGTTGCGGGGCTGAGGCCTGGGCTTCAGGCAGTGTTGCACCGCCGTCGACAATGAGGGTTTGCCCGGTGATGTAGGCAGCCCGCTCCGAGGCCAGGAACAGCATGGCGTTGGCGATGTCCTGCGGTTCGCCCAGACGACCCAGGGGAACACTCTGAGCAATGCGCGCATTGAGTGCTTCATCGCCCAGGTTGGCCATTGCAGGTGTACGCACCATGCCCGGTTCGACTCCGTTGACCCGCACGTTGCAGGCGGCCAGCTCCAATGCCGCGCTGCGGATGAAACCGTTGACCCCGGCCTTGGACGCGGCGTAGTGGCTCAGCCCCGGAAAGGCGACCCGGGGACCGGTGACCGATGAGGTCACAAGGACAGTGCCGGCGCCCTGGCGCTGGAACAGTGGCAGGGCGCCCTGGGTCAGCCAGAACAGCGCCGAGAGGTTCACCGCCAGTGTGCGCTGGAGGACCTCGGGGGTGATCTGGGCGAACGGTGTCAGGGGAAAGTAGCCTGCGTTATGCACCAGCACATCCAGCCGCTCAAGGCGTGCGAGCAGGCTGAAGATTGCCCCGGGGTCCGCCAGGTCGATGCCAATGGCTTCGGCCGTTCGACCTTCGGCCTGCAATGAAGCCACCAAGGCATGCGCCTGAGCCAGGTTGAGATCAGCGATCAACACCTTGGCACCACTGGCGGCGAAGCCCTCGACGATGCTGCGGCCTATGCCTTGTGCGCCGCCGGTGACCAGGACGGTCTGCCCGCTGAAGTCGAAGTGTGTACTCATCAGGCACCCTCCAGGTGGGTGTAGGCCAGGGTCGGCACATCGACGATGCTTGAGCCGCCGTCCGCGGCAATGACTGCCCCGGTGATGATCGAGGCCTGGTCGCTGATCAGAAATTGGCAAAGCGTGGCGATTTCGTCGGCACTGGCCGGGCGCCGTAGCGGCACATCGGCGGTAACCCGACGGTAGGCCGCCTCCAGATCTTCGTGGTAGTGCTGCATCAATGGCTGCATTTCCTCATCGGCCATGGGCGTGCGCACCCAGCCTGGGCAGACGCAATTGACCCGCACGCCCAGAGGGCCGTAGTCGCGTGCCAGTGACCGGTTGAGGCCGATCAGCGCGTGCTTGCTGGTGGTATAGCCGCACACTTGCGGGCCCGCAGCGAGAGCGGCAATCGATCCCATCAGGACGATGCTGCCGCGTCGCTCGATCAGCAACGGCAGGCAGGCGCGGGCACTGTGGAAGGCGCTGTCGAGGTTACTGCGCAGCGCTGTATGCCAGCCGTCGTCTGAGGTGCCCAGCGCCGCACCAAGGCCATGCCCACCGGCGCAGGCGATCAGTGCGTCGAGGCCACCGAAGCGCTTGCGGATCTGCTCGATGAAACCGGCCCAGGCCTGGCTGCTGGCGGCATCGCCGACCAGCACCAGCGCGCCCGTTGTGGCAGCGACCTGTTCCAGTGCTTCCCGGCGACGACCGACCAGCACCAGGTTGGCGCCCTGGTCGGCCAAGCGTCGCGCGCAGGCTGCACCGATCCCGGTTCCGCCACCGGTAATCAGGATCGTCTTAGTCATGCGCGTGGACCGTGGTGTTGACCAGGTTGCAGTAGGAGGACACCGGGAAGTTCGACAGTTCATCGAAACTGCCGCCGGCATAGCCGAAAATCTTGCCGTCGCTGCGGTGGTTTTTCAGGTCGATCATCACCAGGCCCAGCGTTGGCACGATCTTCTCGCGCCAGACGAACAGGTAGAGCTGATCGGCGATCTTGTAGTAGTGCGCGCGGTCGGTGTCGCACAGGCCTTGTTCGACACCTTTCAGGCACTGCCAGGCGTAGTAGTGTTCGTTCAGGTAGATGTGCTCGTAGACCTCGGTCGGGCTGTAGCGGTAGCAGTTGCGGATACCGACCAGTTCTTGCGTCGGTGCATGCGGGCAACTGCCTTCGCGCCATGGTGTGTCCAGGCTGCCGTGGAAAAATTGTGCGTCCACGCGGGTCAGGCTTTTCCCGGCCAGGGCCAGGTGGTAAAGGCCCTCATGGGTTTCTGGTTCACGCGGCAGACGGCCGATAACGGCGGTAAAGGAGTGTGTCAGGGTGTCCAGTACCAGCGAGATCGACCAGTCCTGGCCGTGCTCGCTCTTGAGGAAATCCACCAGGTAGATCCCCGGGCGTATCGAGGTCGCGCGGTAACTGGCACTGCCGCTGGAGTGGCCGTCGGCGGCGGCCCAGTGCAGCTGTTCGGCGTCGAAGCGGTGGACGATTTCCCAGCCATTGGCGAAGAACAGGTTGAATTGCTTGCCGGCCAGTTCGGCGAGCTGCGGCAGGATAAACGCTTCGGGGGCGAAGCCCTCGGCCAGGGCGCCTACAGTGATCCAGTCTGAGTGGGGGGTATTCATGGTGGTTGCTCGTGCGGTGGAAGATGCACGGATGGTGCCTCCCGCTGGCGCACGGCGGTATCAACCATAGGGTTGAGTTCCTGTGTTTTCCGGGAGGAACAGTGCCCCGACCAACTCGGTGCGGTTTTTCACGCCGACCTTGCGGAACAGGTTGATCAGGTGGGTTTTCACCGTTGGCAGGCCAAGGTCGAGATGGCGCGCCAGTTGTTTGTTGCTCACGCCTTCCTGTAACAGCACGGCTATCTCGCGTTCGCGTGGGGTCAACCGTTGCAGGCGATCATCCCTCGGCGTGTTTGGCAGCTGACGCGCCGCCAGTTGCATCAGGCCGTGCAGCGGTAACAGGCTTTGCAGTTCGTGCGCCTGGAACAGGCCCAGACCGCTGCAGCGCAACAACGACAGGCCGGCGGCCGGGCGGCCATCGACGTGGGCAATTACCTCGACCACGTCCACCACCTGATGCTGGTTGAGAAAGCGCTGGTAACGGCGGCCGTTCGCCTCGCTCTGGTAAGCCAGGCCTTGGCGCAGCGACACCACCGGCAAGCCGATGGCCATGCAGTTGCTGGGTTGCAGTGGGTCGAGGTGACGGTAGTGCTCCAGGTAGGTCTGGTGCATGGGCGCTCGCATGCCCAATAGCTGGAAATCACAGGCCTGTAGCTGCGTGTCGATGCGATAGAACGCCCCTAGCGACGTGGGTACCTGCTGGCTGAAGGCGTGCAGGCAGTGTTGGCCGAGTGCTTCGGTATAGGCAGGCATGGTGCAGTCTTCGTCCGCAGTAGGGGGTTAACGGCGGCGAGACCAGAAGCCTGACAGTTGGTGCCAGCTTTTGCCGGCACTGAGCAGCAGTGGCCGGAAATGATCCTTGCCATACACCTGAATACGTCTGACCGAACTGATCAAGTCGTAGCGCGCCGAGCCTTCGCTCATGCCCTCGGCCAACACCTTGCAAATGATGTGGCTGGGGGTGACGCCGAAGCCCGAGTAGCCCTGCACGAAGAAGGCATTGGCGCGGCCGGGCAGGGTGCCGATCTGCGGGAACAGGTTAGGGCTGCAGGCCATCGGGCCACCCCAGGCCAGGTCGATGTTGACGTCCTTCAGGTACGGGAAAATCTTCAGCATCAGCCTGCGGTTCCAGGCTTTCAGGTCAAGCGGGATGTGCTCGATGAACGGTGTGGCTGAACCGAACAGCAGGCGATTTTCATGGGTGATGCGGTAGTAGTCGATGATCGGCCGAATGTCGCTGTAGGCCCCACGGATGGGGCTGATGCGCTGGATCAGTGCGTCCGACAGCGGCTCGGTCATCATCTGGAACGCATAGGTGTTGATCGTGCTCTTGTGCAGTTCGGGTTCCAGCTTGTTGAGAAAGCTGTCGCAGGCCCAGAGCAGTTTGCTTGCCTTGACCGACCCTTTGGCTGTGCGCACGGTGATCCGTTCGCCGTAGGACACCTCCAGTGCCGGGCTGTACTCGAAGATTTTTACGCCATGACTGGCCAGTGCCTGGGCTTCTCCCAGCAACAGGTTCAAGGAATGCACATGGCCGCCACCCATATGCAGCAGGGCGCTGCTGTAGGCGTCCGAGCCGATGATCTGCTTGACCTCGGCGCCGGCCAGGAAGCGGATCTCGTGTTTTGAACCAAGGGATTTGAACGCTGTTTCCCAACTGCGCAGGGTCTTTTCCTGGCGGCGGTTGAAGCCCATGTAGCCATAGCCGTGGCAGAAGTCCGCGTCGATGGCGTACTTGGCGATACGCGCCTTGATGATGTCGGCACCGAGGTCGCTGATCTCGAAGATCGAGCGCAGGCCCGCTTCGCCGACATCCTGCCTGATCTTTTCCAGGTCGTGGCCAATGCCCGCCATGATCTGCCCACCGTTGCGCCCGGTGCCGCCAAAGCCCAGGTAGCGTGCCTCCAACACAACGGTATTGGTGATGCCTTTTTCGGCCAGCTCCAGTGCGGTGTTGATACCGGAAAAGCCACCGCCAATGACCACGACATCCGCTTCCAGGTCGGCTTGCAGATCCGGGAAGTGCAGGTCGTACTTCCTGGTCGCTGTGTAGTAGGTTGGCGTTTCGATGTTGATCATGGCTGCCACCTGGAACAAAGGTTGTGAGGTAAAACAGGATGCACCCTTTGAGGCGACGGTGCGGGCCTTGGCCTTCAAGCGAGCTACAGGCGTAACCGTTGACCTTGAGTCTAGTGGCCGAGCAGCGCGCTGACGCGTTCGACGGCGGCCTCGGCACAATGGCCATCGACGGCTTCGGAGGCACCGGAAACGCCAATGGCGCCGATTACCTGCCCCTCATGCAGGAAGGGCGCGCCACCACCAAACAGGGCCATATTGCGTTGCAGCGGCAAGCCTTGGCGGACGCCCTCGGAGCACTTCTCCAGGCGGGCTTGCCAGCCCTGTGTGGCGATGCCGAAGCCCACGGCCGTCAGTGCTTTGTTCAGGGCAATGTCCTGCGATGGCCGGGGCGCCCTGTCCATGTGCGCGCTGTGAATCGGCAGGCCGCTTGCGTCGACCACGACCAGGCTGATGCGCACCTGTTCTTCTTCGGCTTTTTCCAGGGCCGCTTGCAGCGCCTGCATGGCCAGTCGCAGGGTGATGGTGGGTTGCTGGCGTAGCAGTTCGTTCATGTCGCGACCTTGTCTGTTCAGTGATCGGTTGAAACGGCCGGGTGCGTGCTCAATGCGTTTCGCTGGCCTGTGCCTGTTGCCGGGCGCTTCGGCGTTGCGCCAGCAGTTGCCAGGCGCAGTAAAGCAGGAGCAAGGCGCCGGCGATCTGCATGGCCCATGGGCCGCCAAAGCGTGCCGCGAGCAGGCCGGCGAGCAGGCCACCGATGGCGTCGAAGCCGAAACGGGTCGAGGTGTAGAGCGATACCACCCGGCCACGCAGCACTTCAGGTGCCTGGCTCTGCAGCAGGATGTTTGTGCCGACGTTGTTGATCGTCACGCCGAAGCCCAGCACTGCCATTGCCGTCAACGACAGTGCCAGCTGGGTACTGGCCGCAAACACCAGCAAGGCGACGGCACTGGCGCCGGCGGTGGCGATGATCAAGCGCTGCAGTTGTTCGGCGGACCGGTGAGCGGCGAGCAGCAGGGTCGAAAGCAGCGAGCCGAACCCGGCCGCCCCCCAAAGCCAGCCCAGCGTCCTGGCATCACCGGCGAAGATGTCCCGGGCGAACACCGGCAGCAGCACGGCGTAGCTTGAGGCTGTGATGTTCACGATCAGTACGCCGAGAATCAGACCGCGTACCGATGGCGTCTGCAAGGCGTAGGTCAGGCCTTCGCGGAAGACGCTGCGCATGCTGCCGTTGGCGCGCACACCGGCGCTCATGCGCACGGCCAGCAGGCCGGTGATCAGTGCGCCGTAGGACAGCGCGTTCAGGGCGAAGCACACCGCCTCGCCGGTCATGCCGAGCAGCAGCCCGGCCAGCGGCGGGCCGACGAAGCGCGAGCAGGTAAACAGCGAGGCATTCAAGGCCAGGGCATTTGGCAGGTCGTCGACATCATCGACGAAACGGCTGAGCAGCGATTGGCGCAGCGGTGTGTCCACGGCATTCAGCACGCCCAGGACGAACGACATGAGCACGATCAGGTTCGCGCCAATGTGGCCGCTGTAGGTCAGCAGCGCCAGTAACAGTGCCTGCAGGCCCAGCAGGCTCTGGGTCAGTATCAGCAACCTGCGTTTGTCGTGGCGATCAATCCAGGCCCCGGCAATCGGGCCGACAAACAACTGTGGCAACAGGCTGGCGCAGGTGGTGATGCCCAGCAGCGCTGCGGAATCAGTCAACCGGTAGACCAGCCAGGACAACGCCACCATCTGCACCCAGGTGCCTAGCGTGGAAATCGCATGGCCAACGAAGTACAGGCGAAAGTTACGGTGGCGCAGCGCCCGGATCGAGGAGGGCCAGCGAGACGACGTGGAAGGTTGGGGGTGGTTCACGACAAGGCGCCCGTCAGCGGCTGATAATGTTCACATATTAACTTAGTGTGCCGTCCTGTCATGCGCCTGTGCCAACAGATTATTCATCCTGCACCGCGTTCAGTAGCGAATCATCACCGACTTCAGTTCGGTGAAGTCATCGATGAAGGCCCCACCGAATTCACGGCCGATACCCGAGGACTTGGTACCGCCAAAGGGGACGGCGGGGTCGAGCAGGGTGTGCATGTTGACCCAGACCGTGCCGGCTTCGATTTCCGGTACCAGGCGCAGCGCTTTGGACAGGTCGTTGGTCCATAGGCTGGCGCTCAGGCCGTAGGCGGTGTTGTTCATCAGCGCCAGCAGTTCCTCTTCGGTGTCATACGGGAAGAAGGTCGCGACCGGGCCGAAGGTTTCTTCATTGAGCAGGGTGTCGTTCACCGAGTTGGCCAGGATGATCGTCGGCTCCACGTAGCAGCCGGGGCCTTCGCTGATCTGGCCGCCATGAATGATGGTGCTGTTTTCGGCGCGGGCGGTAGCGAAGAACCGGGCCAGTTTCTGCTGGTGTTGCTTGTTCGCAACCGGGCCAAACTGGGTGCTTTCATCCAGTGGCGAGCCAACCTTCAGTTGCGCCAGGCGTTTGGACAGCGCGTCCATCATCGGCTCGATCTGCGAGCGGTGGACGAAGAAGCGTTCTGCGGCGGCGCAGATCTGCCCGGAGTGAAGGAAGCCGGCTTCGATCATGCCATCGACGGCCTTGTCCATATCGACGTCAGGCAGAAAGCCCGCCGAGTTCTTGCCGCCCAGCTCCAGGGTGGCGCGGGTCAGTTTGGCACCCATCGCGCCTTGGCCCACGGCGATGCCGGTCGGGACCGAACCTGTGAAGGACACCTTGTCGGTGCCTGGGTGCTCGATCAGCGCCTTGCCGACACTGCCGCCGCCGGTCAGCACGTTGAGTGCTCCGGCAGGCAGGCCCGCTTCACTGGCCAGCTCGGCGATGCGCAGGATGGTCAGCGGGGTGAACTCGCTTGGTTTGATGATGATGCTGCAACCGGTGGTCAAGGCCGAGGCCAGCTTCCAGATCGCGATCATGGTGGAGAAGTTCCACGGCACAATGCCGACCACCACGCCAATCGGTTCGCGCAGGGTAAAGGCGTTGTAGCGCTCGCCAGCAAAGGAGGGCAGCGACGGGGTGATGGTTTCGCCAGTGATCTTGGTTGCCCAGCCGGCGTAGTAGCGCAGGAAGTGGGCCGCCTGATCGACCTCGAAGGCGCGCGAAATGTGGATGATCTTGCCCGATTGGCAGGTTTCGATCTGCGCCAGCTCCTCACGGTGGCGCTCCAGCAGGTCGGCGAGCTTGAACAACACGCTGGCGCGTGCCGCCGGGCTGGTGCGTGACCAGACCTTGAAGCCGCGATTGGCCGAATCGACGGCGCGCTCGACATCGGCCTGGGTTGCATCGCTGACCTGCGCAATCGCCTCGCCAGTGGCCGGGTTCAGCACCGTGAGCCTGTTCGTTGAGCTGCTGGCGACATAACCGCCGTCGATGTACAGGCTATGGTCGCGCTCAAGGAAGGCGTTGACCGAGGGAAGCAGTGCGATATCGCTCATGCTGGGCAGACTCCAGGCAGGGAAGCAGGCGGCGGCTTGCCGCGCTGAAATAGACGTATGGCACGAGCTTACCCGGCGCTGGCGGGGCGATCTTGACTCTGCCTGTCAGCGACATGTCTGTGCCTGCCATCGGTCAGGCAGTTGGCTGCTGTCGGGTGTGGCCTGAAGAGGGTGTTGGCTATGGAAAGTACAATCTTCCATCTGGAACGTGCATTTTCCTGGGCGAGACTGCCTCGCATACTGGCCCGGCATTCGTAAGTGAGCGGCGCCTGGTCTACTGCGTCCAGCGCTCAATGCCGCAGCCAGATGGGTTTTGGCCGCGGCAGGTCACTTGGGTCCAATAATAATGAGCCAGACCATGAAAAAGCCAAACTCCTTGCTGGAAGATCTCAAGTCCATTCTGCCAACCATCGCCGCTAATGCGGACGAGGCCGAGAAGGCGCGTACCGTACCTGCCGAGAACATTGCGCTGCTCAAAGGCACTGGCCTGCACCGCGCATTTCTGCCGAAGAAGTTCGGAGGCCTGGAAATTTCCCTGCCCGAGTTTGCCGAGTGCATTGCACTGCTGGCCGGCTCCTGTGCCAGCACCGCCTGGGCCATGAGCCTGCTGTGCACCCACAGCCATCAGTTGGCGATGTTCCCGGCCAAACTGCAGGAGGAGATCTGGGGCAGCAACCCCGATGCCACCGCCAGCAGCAGCATCGCACCGTTCGGGCGTACCGAAGAGGTTGAAGGTGGCGTCACCTTCAGCGGTGAAATGGGCTGGAGCAGTGGTTGCGATCACGCCGAGTGGGCGATTGTCGGCTTTCGCCGCAAAAACGCCGAGGGCACTCAGGACTACTGCTTCGCCGTGTTGCCGCGCAGTGACTACCAGATCCGCGATGACTGGTACGCTGTCGGCATGCGCGCCAGTGGCAGCCGCACCCTGATCATCGACAACGCCTTCGTGCCTGAGCACCGTATCCAGAAGGCCAAGGACATGATGGAAGGCAAGTCCGCCGGCTTTGGCCTGTACCCCGACAGCAAGATTTTCTACGCACCTTATCGCCCGTATTTCGCCAGTGGCTTCTCCACCGTGAGCCTGGGCATTGCCGAGCGCATGCTTGAGGTCTTCCGTGAGAAAACCCGTAACCGCGTGCGGGCCTACACCGGTGCTGCCGTAGGTGCCGCCACCCCGGCGCTGATGCGTCTGGCCGAGTCCACCCATCAGGTCGCTGCTGCCCGCGCCTTGCTGGAAAAAAGCTGGCAGGACATTGCCGAGCACAGCGAGCGCCACGAGTACCCAAGCCGCGGCACCCTGGCATTCTGGCGGACCAATCAGGGCTACGCTGTAAAGATGTGCATTCAAGCGGTTGATCGCTTGATGGATGCGTCTGGCGGCGGTGCGTGGTTCGAGAGCAATGAAAGTCAGCGCCTGTTCCGTGATGCGCACCTGACCGGTGCTCACGCCTACACCGACTACGATGTCTGCGCGCAGATCCTCGGCCGTGAACTGATGGGCCTTGAGCCTGATCCTTCGATGGTCTGATTCAGCGTTTTTTCTCGTCACGCGTATCGAATAACAACAAACGAGGCTGTCGTCGCGACAGCCCGGGAGTCTTGCATGTCCACCCTTACTGAAACCACCTTCGACGCACGGGCCTTCCGCCGGGCGCTGGGCAACTTTGCCACGGGTGTCACCGTAGTGACGGCTGCCGATGCCAGCGGCCGCAAAGTTGGCGTGACCGCCAACAGTTTCAACTCGGTCTCCCTGGACCCGCCACTCATCCTGTGGAGCATCGACAAGCGCTCGAGCAGCCTTGAGGTGTTCGAGGAGGCCAGCCACTTTGCGGTCAACATCCTGGCGGCAGACCAGATCGACCTGTCGAACAACTTTGCCCGCCCCAAGGATGACCGCTTCGCCGGGATCGTCTACGAGGCCGGTGAGGGTGGCGCACCGCTGCTCGCGGATTGCTCGGCGCGTTTCAGTTGCGAGAAGTACCAGCAACTGGACGGCGGGGACCATTGGATTCTGGTCGGCAAGGTAGTGGCGTTCGATGATTGCGGGCGTTCGCCACTGCTGTATCACCAAGGGGCCTACTCCATGGTGTTGCCACACACACGCATGACCAAGCGTGAGGAGGGGCAACCGCCCAGCAGCAACTTCCAGGGCCGTCTGAGCCATAACCTGTATTACCTGATGACTCAGGCCTTGCGGGCCTATCAGACCAGCTACCAGCCTCGGCAACTGTCCACCGGCTTGCGCACCAGTGAGGCGCGCATGCTGATGGTGCTGGAGAACGATGCGGGGCTGGGCCTTGCTGACCTGCAGCGCGAAGTGGCGATGCCCGAGCGCGAGATCGTCGAGGCTGTTGCCAACCTCAAGCGCAAAGGGCTGGTGTCCGATGACCACGAGCGGGTGGTGTTGACGGGTAAGGGCATTGAAGAAACCGAAGCCCTGTGGGCGATTGCCCGTGAACAGCAGGACAAGGTGTTTGGTCAGTTCAGCGAAGAGCAGATCGAAACCTTCAAGACTGTGCTCAAGGCGGTGATCAAGCGCTGACGCCCTGGCAGCGGCGAACAACTACCTTGGCACGGCGGCACAAGACGGCGATCTGGGAATACGGTCAACTCACACTCCCTCCGACTGGATAGCCAAACGGTGCGCTGATGTTTTTCAAACGCAATCACTGGGCAGGTGAGTTGACTGAGGTCTTGCTGCAAACAATTGCCGGCCAGCCCGGTGCGGCGCATCAGGCGCCGCTGCTGGCCAGCCATCCGCAGTTGCGGGCGACGCTGGAAACCCTTGGCGTCGAGCGCCAACAGGTCGGCCAGCAGTTGGCGCAGGCGCAGGCCACTGCGGCAGAACTGGCCACCCGGCTCGATCAGGAACAACACCATCTGCAGAGCGCACAGGCGCAGCAGACGCTTCTGCAACAGCGTTGCGAGGCGCTGCAGACCGCGTTACTGGATCAACAGCACGAGACCCAGGCGCTTGTTCAACAGGCGCAGATCTGGGCGTTGTTGCAGTCGACCCTCACCGAAGGCACTTGGGATATCTCGGTCGCCCATGGCGATGTGCGCCATCCCTCCAGCTCAATGCGTATCTCTAACCCGTTCCGTGCACTGATGGGCTACCTGCCGCAGGAGTTGCCCGATGGTTGGGACGCGCAGGTCAGTATCACGCACCCGGACGACCTGGCTGAGATCATGGCGGTTTTCGACCGGGAGATCCTCAAACCCGGTGGTAGCGGTGAGTATGTGTTCGAGTACCGGATGCAGCACAAGACCCGCGGTTTTATCTGGTGCCGTGAGCGTGGTCGTGCGGTACGTGATGAACAGGGCGTGCTGACCCGTGTGTTGGGCGCGGTGCGCGACATCAGTGACGAGCGCAGTGCACAGGCCAGTCACGAACAGATGCTGACCCAGAATCAGGCGACTTACGCGCAGATCGCGACTGTTGTCGGGGTCATCAAGAGCATCGCCGAGCAGACCAACCTGCTGGCCTTGAATGCTGCGATTGAAGCGGCACGTGCCGGTGAGGTGGGGCGCGGCTTTTCGGTGGTCGCCGATGAAGTGAAGAAGCTTGCCGAAAGTACCCGCCAGGCCACCCAGCAGATCCAGGCCATGTTGCACCGGCAGTAAAACCGGCGAGGTCGGTTGCAGGCAAGCGCTCGACCTTCATATGTGGCAGGCTGCAACAAAGACGACGGCAGCCTCGGGCAAGACGATGAGCGGAGGCGAAGCGCACAGTGGACGTACACGGTGACAACCCGCACCTGGAAGGGGCCTTGCAGGTTGACGGGTTTTGTCGCCATTTATGTCACACACTGAAGTCAGGGGCATTATCCAGATGTCAATCAATAAAAAGCTCACCGAGCATCTGAATCGCGGCACCGTCGGATTTCCCACGGCACTGGCCAGTACGGTTGGTCTGATCATGGCCAGCCCGGTCATCCTGACCGCAACCATGGGGTTCGGGATTGGTGGCAGTGCCTTCGCGGTGGCCATGGTGATTGCCGCTGTCATGATGCTGGCTCAGTCGACGACCTTTGCCGAAGCAGCCTCGATCCTGCCAACCACCGGCTCGGTCTACGACTATATCAACTGCGGCATGGGGCGCTTTTTCGCCATTACCGGTACGCTTTCAGCCTACCTGATCGTCCATGTCTTCGCCGGTACCGCCGAGACCATCCTCTCAGGGGTCATGGCCCTGGTGAACTTTGAGCACCTCAATACCCTGGCCGAATCCGCCGGTGGCTCGTGGTTGCTGGGTGTGGCGTTCGTGATCGTGTTCGGCATTCTCAATGCCTTTGGCGTCAGCGCCTTCGGTCGTGCGGAGATCATCCTGACCTTCGGTATGTGGACCACCCTGATGGTGTTTGGCCTGCTTGGCCTGATCTCTGCGCCGGCAGTAGAGTTGGACGGCCTGTTCGGTGAGTCGTTGGTGGGCACCAACCTGATCACCATCCTGTCGCTGGTTGGCATGGCCATGTTCATGTTTGTCGGCTGCGAGTTCGTCACACCGCTAGCCCCGGACCTGCGCAGGTCTGCCTCGGTGATGCCCAAGGCCATGGCCCTGGGGTTGCTGGGTGTGGCGTCGTGCATGTTCATTTATGGCGCGGCAATGAAGCGTCAGGTCGAGAACATCGTGCTTGATCCGGCCACCGGGCTGCACCTGTTGGACACGCCGATGGCCATTCCGAAGTTTGCTGCCCAGGTCATGGGTGACATTGGCCCGCTGTGGCTGGGTATCGGCTTCCTGTTCGCCGGCGCTGCGACCATCAATACCCTGATGGCCGGCGTACCGCGGATTCTCTACGGCATGGCGGTGGACGGTGCATTGCCCAAGGTGTTCACCTACCTGCATCCGCGCTTCAAGACGCCGCTGCTGTGCATCCTCGTCGCGGTACTGATTCCTTGCCTGCACGCCTGGTACCTGGGGGGTAACGCAGACAACATCCTGCACTTGGTACTGGCTGCGGTCTGCGCCTGGAGTACGGCCTACCTGCTGGTGACCCTGTCGGTGGTCATCCTGCGCATTCGCCGTCCTGACCTGCCACGTGCCTACCGCTCGCCGCTCTTCCCGCTGCCACAGATCCTCTCCAGTGTCGGTATCCTGCTGGGGATGTGGTTCATTACCCCACCGGGCATGAACCCCGCCGACATCTACGTTCCATTCGGCATCATGCTGGCGGCCACGGCAGCCTATGCGCTGTTCTGGACACTGTGTGTGCAGAAGGTCAACCCGTTTGCCCCGGCACGGGTCGAAGACGTCCTGGCGGTGGAGTTCGCCAACGAGCCTGGCATTCACGTTAGCGGTCATGTCCATCATGCTAGCAAAGCTGTTTGACCTGTTCTGCGCCCAGCGGGCCCCGGCCGGTTATCGGCCTGGGGTCACCCTGGAGTTGCTGCGGCGTAACCTGGGAATACACCGTTTCCACCTGGTGGAGACGGGGCGTGCCGAGTTCGATCTGGGGGCGGCGGGGCTGCGCGTGCAGGTCAGCGAGCGTACTCAAGCGCAGTTGCTGATGCATCTGGTCATGACCGAGTTCCGTCTCCAGGTGCCTGCCTTTGAACAGGGCAACGTCCACTTTGATCTGCACCATACTGGCTCGCTCAAGCGTACCGGTATTCGTTGCCGCTACCGTAGCGGCGACCGGACGCTGTTCGAGGCCGTGTCGAAGCGGCTGCTGGGCGACGCCAGGCTCAGCGCGGCGCTGATGCCGCTGGATTTCAAGCACCTGAGCATCGAATACGCGCTCAATGGCTGGACGGTTACTCTGGAACACATGGGGGGCAGCGAAGTCGTCAACCGTATGCCTGCCTTTCGTCGCTACGTAAAATTCAGCAGCGAACAGAAAGTGCTGCTCGAGCATACGCTGACGGCTCTGCAACGCGTGTTACTGGCACGTTAGCCAAAGGGTGGCATGAATACTGCTCCACATTGCGTGATGGATTATGGTTGTGCGCTCATTGGTAACATGTTAACAATTGAGTCATAAAAATAAGTTCGCGTGTGGAGGTATTCATGAGCATCCCCCAGCTTGATGGCAACAGACTGGAGCGTTGGACCACAGCCATGCAAAGTGTCTGTGGCCGTTTCGAGACCGAGTTGGCGTTTAACCGGTCGTTGTTCATCGGTGAAATATCGACCAGCCTGCGGGCCGGTCTGCAACTGTCCAACCTGCGAACCAATGCGGGCAACATCAAGCGCTTTGGTGACAACCCTGACCGTGACGATGACCAGCATTGTTTCCTGGTCAGCCAGCGTACCGGTTATTCGCAAATCACTCAGGGGGGCGTCAAAATCCAGCTTGCGCCGGGTGAGATGCTCTTGATGGACTCTGTCGGCCCCTGCGAAATCACCCCGTTCGGTTTGATTGAACACACCTCGTTGTCGTTGTCGCGCACTGAGGTGCGCAAGCACCTGAAAGGCCAGGGCGAGACCTTTGGCAAAATTTCCTCCAGTAACGCGTGTGGCCGCATGTTGCATGTGTTGATGGATGAGCTGTGCAAGGACACCGATGAGCACTCCTCGGCCAATGCGCAAGGTGATGCGCTGCAGAGTGCCTTTATTTCATTGCTCAGCCCGGGTTTCGAGCGCGCCGACGCCAGTAGCACTTCGTTGACCGTCAATGGTGTCAACCTGCGCAGCTACGTGCAGAAGGTGATCGATGAATCACTGACCCAGCCAGGCTTGAGCCCGGCAAGCCTGGCCAGTCGCTTGAACATTTCGGTGCGCCACCTCTACCGTCTGTTTGAGGAGGAGGGCGACAGCGTTTGCCGCTACATTCAGCGTGCCCGCCTCAAACGCAGTGCCGACGACCTTTCCAACCCGTTCCTGAAGACCGAATCGATTACCGCCATTGCCTACAAATGGGGGTTTACCGACTCGGCGCACTTCAGCCGCTCGTTCAAGAAGCAGTTCGAACAATCGCCGAAAGATTTTCGTGCTCACGTACTCAGCGCTGCTATGGCCGGCACGGCGTAACCGATAACCTAATCACTCGATAGCACGTTTACCCAGGACGTCCGTATGTCGTCGGCAAGCTCGGTGCGCACTACCTACCTTTCGGTCGGTAGTGTCATTGGGTGAGCCGGTACGGCAGTGAGTGCGCAGCGCTTGCATCGTTGGCAAGCCAACTCCCACAAAGGGGCGCCGCAGTCTGTGAAAGCGGCTACGTTGGCTTGAAAAAGCAAACCCCCGCTGAGAAGCGAGGGTTTGTTGGTGAAGGGGAGCCTTGAGACGGGTCAGACGACCGCGAAGTAGTGCTTCACAAAGCTCTCGCTGACGACTTCCCAGAGCACCGGCGTGCCCTTGGTCACGAACCAGCTGTCGCCGGCTTTGTAGCGCGTGCTCTGGCCGGTGGACTCATCAGTGAGCAGCACTTCGCCGGTGACGACCACGGCCTGTTCGTTGAATGGGTAGACCATGCGGAACTTGCCTTGGGTCGTGCCGAAGTAGGCGCTGCTGACCGGATCGGTCGGTGCACCGAAGGTCATTTTGCCGAAGGCTTTGACTTCGCCTTCCAGAATCTCGGAACCCAGGTCGGCAACGGTGCCCCAGGCGTCGAGTTCGGACAGCGCAATGTTGTTCTGTACAGTTGTAAGGGTCATGGCAGTGCTCCAGTGAGTGAACGATAAGGGGTTTCAACGCCGGCCGTTGAAGTAGCCGGACAGCTGATGCAGGCTTTTGCCGGCCGTCAGCAGCAGGGGGCGAATGTGGTCTTTGCCGAGGATCTGGGCGTGTTTGACCGAGCTGATCAGGTCGTAACGCGATGAACCTTCGCTCATGCCCTCGGCGAGGATTTTGCAAATGATGTGGCTCGGGGTGACGCCGAAGCCCGAGTAGCCTTGTACATAGAACGCATTCGGGCGGCCGCTGAGTGTGCCGATCTGCGGGAACAGGTTGGCGCCGGTGGCCATTGGGCCGCCCCAGGCCAGGTCGATCTGCACGTCCTTCAGGTACGGGAAGATCTTAAGCATCAGGTTGCGGTTCCAGGCCTTCAGGTCCTTGGGGATGTGTTCGATGAATGGTGTGGCGGCACCGAACAGCAGGCGGTTCTCATTGGTGACCCGGTAGTAGTCGATGACTGGGCGAATATCGCTGTAGGCACCGCGGATCGGGCTGATGCGCCGGATCAATTCGTCGGACAGCGGCTCGGTCATCAGTTGGAATGCGTAGGTGTTGATGGTGCGTGCGTGCAACTCTGGCTCCAGCTTGTTGAGGAAGCTGTCGCAGGCCCACAGTAGCTTGCGCGCTTTCACCGAGCCGCGCCCGGTGCGCACGGTGATCTGCTCGCCGTAGCTCACTTCCAGGGCCGGGCTATGCTCGAAAATACGTGCGCCCAGGCCGACCAGCGCCTTGGCCTCACCGAGCAGCAGGTTCAGCGAGTGCACATGGCCACCGCCCATGTGCAGCAGGGCGCTGCTGTAGGCGTCCGAGCCGATGATCTGCTTGACCTCGGCGCCGGCCAGGAAGCGGATTTCGTCCTTGCTGTTGATCGATTTGAAGTCTTTCTCCCAGGCGCGCAGGGTTTTTTCCTGGCGGGCGTTGAAGCCCATGTAGCCATAGCCGTGGCAGAAATCTGCGTCGATGGCGTACTTGGCAATACGGTCCTTGATGATGCCGGCGCCCAGTTCGCTGATCTCGAAGATCTCGCGCAGGCCTTGCTCGCCGACACTGCTCTTGATCTTCTCCAGGTCGTGCCCGATCCCGGCCATGATCTGCCCGCCATTGCGGCCCGTACCGCCAAAGCCCAGGTAGCGTGCCTCCAGCACCACAACGTTGGTGATGCCTTTTTCGGCCAGTTCCAGCGCAGTGTTGATGCCGGAGAAACCGCCGCCAATCACGACGACGTCCGCTTCAATGTCACTTTCCAGCGTCGGGAAACTGAGGTTGTATTTCTTGGTAGCCGAGTAGTACGTAGGCGTTTCGATAGTGATCATGGCGCAGCCTGAACGGTTGAATTGGCACGACGGCAGGGCTTTTCGCAAGCACTGTCCCCTGGGGCCTATTAAGTTCCTAACGAGCGGTAGGTGTCTTGACTCTGCGTGCCGACGGCTTTGATCCGGCCTGCCAGCGCAGGCGTTTCAGGCCGGGCCGCTTGACGGCAGCCCTTGCATTTCGGATGATCGTTTCATGAATACATTAATGACCTGTCGCAGCGACTATTACGGCTACCCGCTCACCCCATGAGGCGGTAGTTGCTGCGTGCACCCGATCCGCCTGAGGCGAATCGGATAGTGCTCCCTTCTCCTCGGGCCTTACCCCTGGAGACAGCAATGAACGACACCCAAGACCGTTTGATCGACCACCTGCAGGCGCGGGGCTTTATTCACCAGAGTACCGACCTGGAAGCCTTGCGCACGCACTTGGCCACGGGGTCAAGAACGATCTACCTCGGCTTTGATGCCACCGCCGACAGCCTGCACGTAGGCCACCTGCAAGGCCTGATGCTGATGCGCTGGCTACAGAAGGCCGGGCACCGGCCGATTCTGTTGATCGGTGGCGCCACGACCCGTATCGGTGACCCGAGCTTTCGTGACGAGAGCCGGCCGATCCTCAGCGAAGCGCAGATCCAGGCCAATATCGCTGGCATTACCCGCACTTTTGGCCGTTACCTGAACCTGGGTGAGGGCGCTGGTTTTGTCGTCGATAACGCGCAATGGCTCGATGGTATTGGTTACCTGCAGTTTCTGGATCAGGTGGGGCGCTACTTCTCCATCAACCGTTTGCTGACTTTCGACGCGGTTCGCCAGCGCCTGGAGCGCGAGCATTCATTGTCGTTTCTTGAGTTCGGCTACACCCTGCTGCAGGCCCACGACTTTACCGAGCTGGCGCGCCAGTACGATTGCACGGTGCAACTGGGCGGTGCTGACCAGTGGGCCAACATCATCAATGGTGTGGAGCTGGGGCGCCGTCGTGACAATCGCCAGCTGTTTGGCCTGACCATGCCGCTGTTGACCAGCAGCGATGGCAAGAAAATGGGCAAGTCGGTCAGTGGCGCGGTGTGGTTGGACGGTAGCCGCCTGGCACCGTTCGACTTCTGGCAGTTCTGGCGCAACTGTGATGACCGCGATGTCGGGCGCTTCCTGGCGCTGTTCACCGAGCTGCCGCTGGAGGAGATTCAGGCGCTCACGGCGCAGGGCGGTGCCGCGTTGAATCAGGCGAAGTGCGTATTGGCTGATCACGCTACGGCGCTGGCCCATGGCGAGGCGGCGGCACAGCAAGCCCATGCGGCGGCAACTGCCTTATTTGCCCACGGTGAGGCGGCGGAGCTGACCACGCTGAATATTTCGCGCGCCCAGGTACAGGCAGGTATCAGCCTGGCCGAGCTGCTGGTCGAGACGGGCTTGCAGGCATCACGCTCAGCGGCACGTCGTCTGGCTGAGGGGCGTGGGCTGCGGCTGGATGGGGAGTTGGTTGAGTCGGCTGAGCGGGAAATGGACCGGCAGGCCAGCCAATGGCGGGTGAGCCTGGGCAAGAAACGCCATTTCGACATCAAGGTGGTGGGCTGACGCGAGCGGGGTTTAGCTGAAACACGGCCTGCTCAGCAGGCCGTGTTGGTCAACGAACCTGGCCGTTACTTGATACCCAGGCACATGTACTTTTGCTCGATGTAGTCATCAATGCCGTACTTGGAGCCTTCGCGGCCCAGGCCGGACTGCTTGATGCCGCCGAAGGGGGCCACTTCGGTGGAGATCAGCCCTTCGTTGACGCCGACCATGCCATATTCCAGCGCCTCGCTGACGCGCCAGGCACGACCGAGGTCGCGGGTATAGAGGTAGGAGGCCAGGCCGAACTCGGTGTCGTTGGCCATGGCGATGGCTTCTGCTTCGGTGTCGAAGCGGAAGATCGGTGCCAGTGGCCCGAAGGTTTCGTCACGGGCCACCAGCATCTGCGGGGTTACATCGCCCAGCACGGTAGGCTCGAAGAAGTTGCCGCCCAAGGCATGGGGCTTGCCGCCGGCGAGCAGCGTAGCGCCTTTGCCAAGTGCATCGTTGATGTGTTCTTCGACCTTGGCCACCGCCTTGGCATTGATCAAGGGGCCTTGCTGGACGCCGTCGGTATCGGCACTGCCAACCTTGAGCGCCTTGACGGCGCTGGCGAGGCGTTCGCTGAAGGCATCGTAGATGCTGTTCTGGACCAGAATACGGTTGGTGCAGACGCAGGTTTGCCCGGTGTTGCGGAACTTGGAGCCAATCACGCCTTCAACAGCCGCATCCAGGTCGGCATCGTCAAAGACGATAAAGGGCGCATTGCCGCCCAGTTCCAGGCTGACTTTCTTGATGGTTTCAGCGCATTGCGCCATCAACAGCTTGCCGATACCGGTCGAGCCGGTGAACGAGAGCTTCTGCACCAGCGGGTTACCGGTCAGCTCCGCTCCGATCTCGCGCGAGCGGGTGCCAGGCACAATATTAAGCACGCCTGCAGGAATACCGGCACGCTCGCCCAACTCGGCCAGCGCCAGTGCCGACAATGGGGTTTCCGAGGCCGGTTTGACGATAACGGTGCAGCCTGCCGCCAAGGCCGGGCCGACCTTGCGGGTGATCATGGCGTTGGGGAAGTTCCACGGGGTAATCGCGGCGACGACGCCAATCGGCTGCTTGATGACCAGCAGGCGACGGCCTGGCTTGTCGTGAGGAATGACGTCGCCATAGACCCGTTTGGCCTCTTCGGCGAACCATTCGATAAAGCTGGCGCCATAGGCAATTTCGCCACGGCTTTCTGCCAGCGGCTTACCCTGTTCCCAGCTCAGCAGGCGCGCCAGGTCTTCCTGGTTGGCCATGATCAGCTCGAACCATTTACGCAGAATCGCGCTGCGCTCTTTAGCGGTTTTGTCGCGCCAGGCTGGCAGGGCCGCATGAGCGGCGTCGATGGCGCGGGCAGTTTCGGCCTGGCCGAGGGAGCTGACGGTGGCGATGATTTCGCCGTTGGCCGGGTTGCTCACGCTGAAGCGGGCATGGTCGTCCGCCTCAAGCCATTGGCCGTTGACGTAGGCGTGCTCGCGTAGCAGTTTCAAGTCGTTGAGTGTCATGGTCATGCTCAGCAGTTAGTAGACGCTGCCGCCCGCGCTGGTGGGCGCGGCGCAGCCTTTGAATTTGCCGGCCAGGGCCTGCAGGCCACGCATCAGCACGGTGGTATCGACGCCGACGGCGACGAAGGCTGCGCCCAGTTCGATGTAGCGTCGGGCAAGTGCTTCGTCAGCGCTGAGAATGCCTGCGGCTTTGCCAGCCTGCTGGATCCGCACGATGGCGTCTTCGATGGCCGCCTGGACTTCGGGGTGGCCAGGGTTGCCACGATGGCCCAGTGAGGCACTGAGGTCGGCCGGGCCGATGAACACGCCGTCGACGCCGTCGACCGCGGCGATGGCGTCCAGGTTGGCCAGGCCTTCACGGTTTTCGATCTGCACCAGCAGGCACATCTGCTGGTCGGCGTGATCCAGGTAGCCGGGAATGCTGTTCCAGCGCGAGGCGCGGGCCAGGGCGCTGCCAACCCCGCGAACACCTTGCGGCGGGTAGTGGATGGCGCGGACCAGTTCGCGCGCCTGCTCGGCGCTTTCGACCATGGGCACCAGCAAGGTCTGGGCACCGATGTCCAGCACCTGCTTGATCAGGGCGGTGTCGCCGATCACCGGGCGAATGATCGGTTGGCTCGGGTAGGGCGCCACGGCTTGCAACTGGCTGAGCATGCCGCGCAGGTCATTCGGGGCGTGTTCGCCATCGATCAGCAACCAGTCGAAACCGGCATTGGCCGCGAGCTCCGCGCAATAGGCATCGGCCAGGCCGAGCCACAGGCCGATCTGGGCTTCGCCACTTTTCAGGCGTTGCTTGAAGGTATTGATGGGCATGTCCATGGGCTGCTCCTCAGATAAAACGGCAAGCGATAGAGCCGAGCATGTCGTAGTCGACATGGAAGGTATCGCCTGGGTTGGCGGCAACCGGACGGGTGAATGAGCCGCCAAGAATGATCTGACCGGCTTCCAGGGTGACGTCATACGGCGCCAGTTTGTTTGCCAGCCATGCCACGCCCTTGGCCGGGTGGTTGAGTACGGCCGCCGATACGCCGGACTCTTCGATCACGCCATTGCGGTAGAGCACGGCAGGTACCTTGCGCAGGTCGATCTCGGTCGGGCGCACGGCCCGCCCGCCCATGACCACGCCGGCGTTGGCGGCGTTATCGGAGATGGTGTCGAAAACCTTGCGGGTGGCCTTGGTCTGCGGGTCGATCTGTTGAATGCGCGCGTCGATGATTTCCAGTGCCGGGATTACCCACTCGGTGGCGTCGAGCACGTCGAACACGCTGACGTTCGGGCCTTTGAGCGGTTTACCGAGGATGAACGCGAGCTCCACCTCGACCCGAGGCACGATGAAGCGGTCGAAGGGAATGTCACTGCCTTCTTCGAACATCATGTCATCGAGCAGGGCGCCGTAGTCCGGTTCGGTGATGTTCGATGAAACTTGCATGGCCCGTGAGGTCAGGCCGATCTTGTGCCCGACCAGCTTGCGACCGTCCTTGATCTTCTGCGCTACCCAGGCGCGCTGGATGGCATAGGCGTCTTCGATGGTGATTGCCGGGTGTTCGAGCGAGAACTGGCGGACTTGTTCGCGCGAGCGTTCAGCACGGTCGAGTTGGGCAGCGGCATGCAGAATCAGGCTGTGGTCAAGCATGGAAAAGGCTCTCTTACTGTGGATTAACGATGGCAGCCCGGGTGCGCAGCACCAGGAAACCGCCCAGAGCGATGAACAACGCCAGTACATACAAGGCCAGGCTGGCGCTGTGCGTGGTGTCGCGCATCCAGCCGATCAGGTAAGGCGCAAGAAACGAGGCGATGCTGCCGAACGAACTGATCAGGGCGATACCGGCCGCCTGGGTACTGTTGGAAAGAAATGCCGGTGGCAACTGCCAGAACATCGGCAAGGCGGCACTGGCCCCCATGCCGGCGACAACCAGACCACTGAGCACCATGACCGGATTGGTGGGTGCCAGGCCGGCGACTGCGATCCCCAGTGCCGACATCAGCAGCGGTACGCACAGGTGCCAGCGGCGTTCCCGGTGACGATCCGAAGAGCGTCCGCAGGCGATCATGAACAGGCAGCCGAACAGGTAGGGCAAGGCGCTGAGCAGGCCTACCTTGCCGTCGCTGCCGATGCCGGCACCGTGAATCAGGGTGGGCATCCAGAACGCCAGCGTGTTGACCGCCAGCATCACCGCAAAGTACACGGCGACCAGTAGCCAGACCTGCGAGTCCTTGAGGATGCCGGAGAACGAGGTGATGGACTTGCGTTGCTCTTCATGGCTGAGCTGTTCGCGCAACTGACGTTTCTGCCCGTCGGACAGCCAGTTCACGGTTTCGAAACTGTCAGGCAGGCACTTGAGTACGATCAGGCCCAGCAGTACGACAGGAGCGCCTTCGATCAGGAACATCCACTGCCAGCCACGCAGCCCGGCAAACTCATGGAAACGCTCGAGGATGCCGCCCGACAGCGGGCCGCCAATCACCCCGGCCATCGGTACGGCAATGGCGAACAAGGCGGTGACCTGCGCACGGCGCCCGGCCGGGTACCAACGGTTGAGAAAGACCAGGATGCCGGGGAAGAAGCCTGCTTCGGCTACACCCAGCAGGAAGCGCAGTACGTAGAACCCGCTCGCGCTGTCGATCCACAGCATGCCGGTGGAGAGCATGCCCCAGACCACCATCAGGGTGGCGATCCAGCGGCGCGGGCCAACCCGGTCCAGGGCCATGTTGCTGGGTACGCCGAACAGTGCGTAGGCGACAAAGAAAAGGCCTGCGCCGAAACCGTAGACGGTATCGCTGAAGTGCAGGTCGGTGCTCATCTGCATCTTGGCGAAGCCAATGTTGATGCGGTCGAGGTGGGCAAACAGGTAACAAATCAGCAGCAGGGGCATCAGTCGCCAGGTGACGATGCTGTGGGTACGGTCCTGGGTAGCGGCGGTGATGCCTTGAACGCTATGGGCTGTGTTCATGATCTTGTGCTTTTTATTAGAGAGATCAGGGGTAAAGGCAACGAGGTCAGTTGCCTTGTGATTTGAGGAACGCGTGGACGTTGTTTTCCTTGAAGTTCAGGACCTCGTGTAGCTCGATCATCTCGAAGGACAAGGCCAGCAGGCGTTCGGCCTGCAGGGGCGCAAAGTGCGCCTTGATCACCTCGAACAGGGCTTCGGCGACACGCTGGCGGGTGGCCAGGTCCCGGCCATGGCCGACTTTCAGGGTCATGTGCACGAAGGCATAGTCATGCTTGCCATCGGCCATGCGCCAGGTGTCCAGGCGAACGGCACGGCTGCGGATGCCGCCCAGTGGGAACACGCCACTGGCGCCCAAGGTGGCATGAACCTTCTCGAACAGGCCGGGCAGGTCAGCCTGCTCTTCGAGGTTGTCGGTGTACTCGGCAATGAAATGCGGCATGGGAACTCCTCTGCGCCGGGCAGCCTTGAGCCTGTTGCTCAAGGCTTGCGCTACGTTAAACCGGGAAGATGGCGTTGATTTGGCCGGTACCAGAGCTGCCGAACGGCTCGGTGAGCACCTCGACAGGCTTGTTGTAGTCGGCACCACCGAGCAGGCCCAGGAGCATCGCGGTGTCATGCATGCCGCCTTCGCCAAAGCAGTGCGCGGCGTAGTCCGGGAGCATGGCGCAGAACTCCTTGAAGCGGCCTTGCTTCCACAGTTCGACCACGCGCATGTCCATCTGCTTGTCGAACTCGCGGGTCCAGTTGTGGATGTTCGCTTCAGCGTTGCGGTCGTCCGAGAAACGGTGTGACAACGAGCCGGAGGCCAGCACCAGTACCTTACGGTCGCTCTTTTCAATGGCCCGGCGTACGGCGGCGCCGAATGTGAAGCTGTCTTCCAGGCGATGCCAGGCGCACCAGGCCGCAACCGAAACGACGTTGAATTTCTGTTCGTCCGGAACGTCCATGTGCATGTAGCGCATGGGCACCAGGGTGCCGTACTCCAGCTCCAGGCTTGGAATGTTGTGGGCCAGGGTGCGCACGTCGGTGGCATTTGCCTCGGCGGCGATCAGTTCACCCAGTTCCGGGCAGCCAGGGTACTCAAAGTGCATGTCCTTGATGAAATGCGGCAGCTCGTTGCTGGTGTAGATTCCCTTGAAATGTTCGCCGCAGTTGACGTGGTAGGCACTGTTGACCAGCCAGTGCACATCGAAGACGACGGCGGTATCGGCGCCCAGTTCGCGTGCGCGGCGGCCAATCTCCTTGTGGCCGGCGATGGCGGCTTCACGGCAGCCATGGTGTTTGCCCGGCAGTTCGGAAAGGTACATCGATGGCACATGACAGACTTTGGCTGCCAGGACGACTTCGCCCATGATGAAACTCCTGAAAATTGTTCTTGTTGTGCGTTGTAGGAGCCGGCCTTGCCGACGCTGTGCTCACCCTATACAGGGTGCTGTCGTTATCGCCAACAACGGCGGCTCCCGTGCAGGTATCAGACGCCCCAGCGTGGAATGTGGTGGCTGCCCATGGAAATGCACACGTTCTTGATCTCGGCGAACACTTCGAAGCTGTACTGGCCGCCTTCGCGACCGGTACCGGAACCTTTCACGCCGCCGAACGGCTGGCGCAGGTCACGCACGTTCTGGCTGTTGATGAAGACCATGCCCGCTTCGATGCCACGCGCCAGGCGGTGGGCCTTGCCGATGTCCTGGGTCCAGATGTAGGAGGCCAGGCCGTATTCGGTGTCGTTGGCCAGTTGCAGTGCTTCGGCCTCGTCCTTGAACGGGATCAGGCAGACCACAGGGCCGAAGATCTCTTCCTGGGCAATGCGCATCTTGTTGTTCACGTCCGCGAATACCGTCGGCTGGATGAACTGGCCGCGGCTCAGGTGCGCCGGCAGGTTGGCCGGGCGCTCCAGGCCACCGGCGAGCAGGGTGGCGCCTTCTTCGATACCGATCTTGATGTAGCCGGTGACCTTGTCGTAGTGGGCTTGAGTGATCATCGAGCCTACTTGGGTTTTCGGGTCTTGCGGGTCGCCGACAATCAGGCGCTTGGCACGGGCGGCGAACTCGGCAACGAATTGCGGGTACACGCTTTCCTGGATGAAGATCCGGCTGCCCGCGGTGCAGCGCTCGCCGTTCAGCGAGAAGATGGTGAACAGAGCTGCATCCAGTGCGCGCTCAAGGTCGGCATCTTCAAAAATCAGCACCGGCGACTTGCCGCCCAGCTCCATGGAGTACTTCTTCAAACCGGCGGTCTGCATGATCTTCTTGCCGGTGGCGGTGCCGCCGGTGAAGGAGATGGCGCGCACATCCGGGTGACGAACCAAGGCGTCGCCTGCGGTGGCACCGTAGCCCTGGATCACGTTCAGCACGCCGTTGGGGATGCCGGCTTCAACGGCCAGGCGACCCAGCTCGTTGGCGGTCAGTGGCGACAGTTCGCTCATCTTCAGGACGGCGGTGTTGCCCAGTGCCAGGCACGGCGCCGTCTTCCAGGTGGCGGTCATGAACGGCACGTTCCACGGCGACACCAGGCCGCATACACCCACTGGCTGGTATAGGGTGTAGTTGAGCATCTGGTCGTCGACCGGGTAGGTGTGACCGTCCATGCGGGTGCAGACTTCAGCGAAGAAATCGAAGTTGTGCGAGGCGCGCGGGATCAGCACGTTCTTGGTCTGGTGAATCGGCAGGCCGGTATCCAGGGTTTCCAGTTCGGCCAGGTGTGGCACGTTCTGCTCGATCAGCTCACCGAGTTTGCGCATCAACCGCGCACGTTCCTTGGCCGGGGTGTTGGCCCACTTCGGGAACGCTTCCTTGGCGGCGGCAACGGCCTGCGCGACTTCTTCAGCACCACCACTGGCGACTTCACCGATGGCCTCGCCGGTGGCCGGGTTGTAGTTGACGAAGGTGTCTTTGCTCTCGACCTCGCGGCCGTTGATCCAGTGTTTGATCATGGTGTTCAAGCCTTTTTGTTCTTGAAGAAGTCAGCTTCGCTGACAATGCGGTTGACCAGGCGACCGACGCCCTCGACTTCAACTACCACCTCATCGCCTGGCACGACATCGGCCAGGCCTTCAGGTGTGCCGGTGGCGATCATGTCGCCCGGCTGCAGGGTCATGAAGCTGGAGAAGTATTCGATCAGGTAGGGAATGTCGAAAATCATGTCCCGGGTGCTGCCTTCCTGTTTCAACTCACCGTTGATCCAGGTGCGCAGTGTCAGGTTGCTTGGGTCTGGTACGTCCGCCACATCGACGATCCATGGGCCGACCGGGGTGGTCGCGTCACGGTTCTTCACCCGCAGGTTGGGGCGGTAGTAGTTCTCGAGGTAGTCGCGGATCGCGTAGTCGTTGCACACGGTGTAGCCGGCCAGGTACGCCAGGGCGTCTTCGCGCTTGACGTTGCGTGCCGGTTTGCCGATCACCGCTACCAGTTCGCACTCGTAGTGCATGTAGGCGACGTTGTCCGGGCGCCAGGTGGTCTGTTTATGGCCGGTATAGGTGCCGGGCGACTTGATGAAGGCCAGTGGCTCGGTCGGCGGTGCGAAAGCCAGCTCGGCGGCGTGGTCGGCATAGTTCAGGCCCAGGGCGAACATGCTGCCGGTGGCCGGTGGCAGCCACTCGACCTGGTCTTCGTTGATACGGCGACCATCGGCCAGGTGCAGGACGTTGTCGGCGTCGACCGTGGCGAGGTGAACCTCGTCTTCAAAGCGGATACGGGCGTGTTTCATGAGGGCTCCTCTTACTCGGCCACGATGTGGTTAACGAGGCGGCCCAGGCCGCTGATTTCGATTTCGACGCGGTCGCCAGGCAGTACATCGACACGGCCTTCAGGGGTGCCGGTGATCAGCAGGTCACCTTCATGCAGGGTCATGAACTCGCTGAGTTCGGCGATCAGCTGCGCCACCGAGCGGACACAGTTGGCGGTGCTGTTGGACTGGCGCAGTTCACCGTTGACCCAGAGCTTGATGTCGAGCGTCTGAGGGTTGGCGACCTGCGAGGTCGGCACCAGCTCCGGGCCGAACGAGCAGAAACCATCACGGCATTTGGCTTTGACGGCAGGGCGGTAGTAGCTGTCTTCCGGAAGGCTGAATTCGTTGACGATGGTGTAGCCGGCCACATAGTCCAGCGCGTCTTCGACACTGACGCGGCTGGCGTCCTTGCCGATGACCACGCCCAGCGCGGGGCCTGGTTGCAGGTGCTCGATGCCTTGGGGGTAAACCACTGCATGGTCATGCTGGTTACGGGTGTTGGGGGTCTTGACGAACAACACCGGTTTGACCGGCGGTTGCTTGTAGGGCGGCTCGTTAAAGGCGGCGAGGTGCTGATTCAGCAGCCCCTGATAGTTCAGTGCAACGCCGAACAAGGTGCCGGTCGCAACGTCATGCAGGGCACGGCTCATGCTTTTCTCCTG
>JAEAMF010000531.1_pt1 | contig 45021 bp, 38 predicted proteins | sample 8958721 | NCBI WGS metagenome assembly JAEAMF01 (sample SAMN16933255, study PRJNA681124) | bioreactor sludge metagenome | isolation source: anaerobic bioreactor treating anionic surfactant - SDBS | place: India: Bengaluru | collected 2019-02-28 | reverse complement strand
TTAAGCGGGATGAGGCCCACGGGAAAACTCCACCTGGGGAATCTTCAAGGCGCGCTTTCCAACTGGATTGCCCTCCAGAATAGCGGCCATTATGATTGTTTCTATTTTGTCGCCGATTGGCATGCGCTGACGAGCGATTACGCGGAGACCGGCGAGATCCGGGCGAACACCGTCGATATGGTGGTCGACTGGCTTTCGGCCGGTTTGGATCCGGCAAAAAGCACCCTCTTCATCCAGTCTTCGATCCCGGAGCATGCCGAGCTTTTCCTGCTCCTCGGCATGATCACCCCCCTGGCATGGCTGGAAAGAAATCCGACCTACAAGGAAATGAAGGAGGAACTCTCCCAAAAGGATTTGTCGACCTTCGGTTTCCTGGGCTATCCGGTGCTCCAGGCGGCCGATATCATCATGTACAAGGCCTATGGGGTTCCGGTCGGCGTTGATCAGCTTCCCCATGTCGAGCTGACGCGCGAGATCGCACGCCGCTTCAATTTCCTCTACGCCGAGGTTTTTCCCATTCCGGAGCCGCTGCTTGCCGAGGTGCCGAAACTGCTGGGCATCGACGGACGAAAGATGAGCAAATCTTACGAAAACGCCATCTATATGAGCGATCGGGGGGAGGACTTGCGCAAAAAAGTCGGGGCCATGTTCACCGATCCGCAGCGCCAGCGCAAGAGCGATCCGGGACGGCCCGAGCTATGCAACGTCTATACGTTTCATGGGCTGTATTCCAAACCGGAAACGGTAGCCGAGATCGCGCCCGCCTGCCGCACGGCAGCCATCGGCTGCATCGAGTGCAAAAAGCGTTTGGCGGAAGCGATCGCCGAGGGGATGGGACCGATTCATGAGCGTCGCGACCATTATGTATGCCATCCGGAAGAGGTCCGGGCGATCATCGAAGACGGCAACCTCCGGGCCCGGAAAATCGCGAAGGCGACGATGGCCGAAGTGCGGGAAGCCTTGAAGATCAAACATGAGTTATGAGATCAAGCTCGACATCTTCGAAGGGCCGCTGGACCTTCTGCTCTATCTCATCCGAAAAAATGAGATTGATATTTACAACATCCCCATTGCGCTGATCACCGAGCAGTATCTCTCCTATCTGGATCTGATGCGCTCCCTCAACCTTGACCTTGCCGGCGAATATCTGGTGCTGGCTTCAACGCTCGTTCACATCAAGTCGAAACTGCTCCTGCCGCCGGCCGAAGGGGAGGGCGAGGAGGAGGAAGGGGAAGATCCCCGCAAGGAGCTGGTCCGCCAGCTTCTGGAATACCAGGCCTTCAAGGAGGCGGCGCTCCATCTGGATGAGCGGCCTCTGCTGGAGCGGGATGTCTTCACGCGGGGGGCCTTGACCGAAGACCCGGTCTCTTCAGGTGAGGAAGAAGAGGAGATGACCGAGGTCGACATTTTCGAGCTCGTTTCGGCTTTCCGTCGAATCATCGCCGGCCTGGACCTCAGGGAGGATCTGGAAATCGACGCCGAGAAGATGTCCCTGACGGATCGGATCAACGAGATTTTGGAAAAGCTGTCCGAACAGGGACAGATCACCTTTGCCGAGCTTCTTGGGGACAGGGTGGACCGGCGAAGGATTATCTACACCTTTCTCGCGATTCTGGAACTGATGAAGCTCAGGATGATCCGGGCTTACCAGTCGGGACCTTTCGGGGCGATCCGGCTGTTTCCGGCGGTGGAGGGATGATGGAAGAAAAGATGGCGATTGTCGAGGCGCTCGTGTTTGCGTCCGAGGGACCTTTGACGGCGGAGAGAATCCTGGAGATTCTGCCCGACACGGAAAAAAAGGAGATCCTCGAGCTGCTTAAAGGTCTGGCGCAGATGTATGACGTGCGCGGGGGTGGAATCGGACTTCTCGAAGTGGCCGGCGGCTTTCAATTCCGAACCCGCGCCGATCTGGCCCCCTGGATCCGGAAATTGAAGGCAGGCCGTCCCGCGATGCTCTCCGCCGCCGCACTGGAGACCCTGGCGGTGGTTGCCTATCGCCAGCCGCTGGTCAAGTCGGAGATTGACCGCATCAGAGGCGTTGATGTCAGCGGCGCGCTGAAGGGGCTCCTCGATAAAAAGCTCGTCAGGATCGTGGGCAGAAAAGATGTTCCCGGGAAACCGATCATTTACGGCACGACCCGTAAGTTTCTGGAGACCTTCAACCTGAAGGATCTTTCCGAACTGCCGACCCTCAGGGAACTGAAGGATTTGCAGGAACAGCCAGCACAGGATTGATGGAGCAGCGGATACAGAAAATCCTCTCGCAGGCGGGAATTTCATCCCGCCGGGCGGCGGAAAAGATGATCGCCGAAGGTCGGATCCGTGTCAACGGGACCGTGGTGACCAAACCGGGGACCAAAGCGGATGCCGACCGGGACGAGATCCGCGTCGACGGACGTTTGATCTCCTGCGAGATCGAACGGATCTACATCGTCCTCCACAAACCGAGGGGTTACGTAACGACGCTTCATGATCCGCAGGGGAGGAGGATCGTGACCGATCTGATTGGCGGGATCCCCGAGCGCCTGTTCCCCGTGGGGCGTCTCGACTATGACTCGGAGGGTCTTCTCATCCTGACCAACGACGGGGAATTTTCCCAGCGTCTCCAGCATCCCCGTTACAAACTTCCGAAAAGTTACCGGGTGAAGGTCGAAGGGAATCTGCGCCGGTCTGAATTGCAGGATTTGGAGAGCGGCATCGACCTGCCCGACGGAAGGTTCACGCCCGCAAATGTGGTGGTGGAAAGGACCAATCGCGGGTCCACCTGGCTGCGCCTGACCATCCTGGACGGACGAAATCGTGTGATCCGGAGGGCATTTGAAGCGCTCGGTCATCCCGTTTGCCGTTTGATTCGTGTGGCCGTTGGAGAGGTCGCATTGGGTGCGGTTCCTGAAGGGGCCTGGCGTATGCTGAGCCGGAGGGAGGTGAATCGCCTCCTTCAACAGACAGGACAATTGACACCAGGGGAAAAATGGACACCGGGGGAAAAATTGTCTTGACATTCATTTGAAAATAAATAATAGTCGCCGAAACCAAAGACATATTATCACGTTATTCGAGAAGTCCCGGTTCGGAAGGGTCCTGGGAAAGGAACGTGATGAGCCATCATAAGGAGGGGTGCATGAACAAGTCTGGACTGATTGAGGCGTTGAGTCGGAAGGAGAACCTGACGGAAAAAATGGCCATCGACGTGGTGAATCTGGTCTTCAAGGGATTTACCGATGAACTGGGCAAAAATGGCCGGATCGAAATCAGGGGGTTCGGAAGTTTTGTCGTTCGGAAGTATGACGCCTATACGGGAAGGAACCCCAAGACCGGAAAAAGCATCAAGGTGGCCCCCAAAAAGCTGCCCTTCTTCAAGGTGGGAAAAGAACTCAAGGAGAGGGTCGACGGCAAGCGGTAAAACGGCCTTTTTCTCCTCATCATTATCGGGGAAAATCGATCATGGGACAAAGAAAACGGGGATCATCACGGATCCCCGTTTTGCGTAGCCCGAGTTCCCGATTTGTGATGCATTCGGTTGAAGATTTTTCCCCACGATTTCCCGGAAGGAATCCTCAGACAGCCGCGTTTTTTCCTGCGCCCTCAGGGCATCATCCCCTCTTCACGGAAGCTGAAGAAGCGGTTTTCTCCAATGATGATGTGATCGTGAATCAGAATATCGAGCGCCCGGGCGGTTTCCTGGATTGTCCGCGTGAGGCGGATGTCGGCATCCGAAGGACGGACATGACCCGAGGGGTGGTTGTGGGCGAGAATCAGGGCCGACGCCTTTTTCCGAAGCGCCTTTTCCAGCACCTGTCTCGGGTAAACCACGGCCTGATTGGCGATTCCCTGCTGAACGGTTTCAAACTCGATGATCTGATTCTGGGCATCGAGGTAGATGACGCAGAACTCTTCGTCCTTTTTGCCGCCCATCGCCATGCGGACAAAATCAAGAAGCTCGGATGTGCATGCGATCTGCGGCTTCTCCTTCGCCTTCTGCATCAGGTAGAACGCCGCGAATTCCTTGATGAACTTGATGACGATCGCGGATTTCTTCCCCACGCCGCTGATTCGCTCCAGATCGCCGATCTCCGCATCCACGATTGCCCTGAGGGAACCGAACTTCCGGAGAAGGGCTTTGGCCTGGGGCTTGACGTCCCTTCGCGGAATGGCGCAGGTGAGAAGGAATTCCACCGCCTCATATTCGTGGAAAGCGGCCATCCCCGCCGTCAGGAATTTTTGTCTCAGCCGTTCCCGGTGTTCCCGGTTGTCCTCTTTCCCTCGATCGGCATCCATGACGCGCCCCTATGGACGGTGAAGCGGATGTGAGAAGGTCATCTCGCCGTATCAGGCTGAATCAGTCGTCCTTGCGGCAGGTGGAAAATTTGAAGGGCGTATAGGCCGGACAGTAGCCGATGGCGGCCGTCACCAGCGGAACGATACCGAGGATGCCCCACCACTTTTCATAATAAAATCCGGCCCAAACAATGGCCAGTCCGACGATCACCCGGACGATGCGATCCGTTTTCCCGACATTGCATTTCATGGCAAACCCTCCCACCTGAAAGCAGCCCCCGGAAAAAATTCCGGACCCAACTTCCGGGTGGCTGTTTGGATAAGCCGACCACGTCAAAAAACGGGGCGGGGCGGTTTCCCCCGCCCGCATCCGGAGAATCAACCGAGGTTGGCGTTCACGAAATCCCAGTTGATCAATTTTGCAATCACCGCACCCAGATAATCGGGACGCCGGTTCTGGTAATCCAGGTAGTAGGCGTGTTCCCATACGTCGAGGGTCAGAAGCGGTTTTATGCCATGGGCGATGGGGGTGTCCGCATTTGCGGTTTTCGTGATCTTCAACTGGCCGCCGTCGGCGACGAGCCAGGCCCATCCGCTTCCGAACTGAGTCACACCGGCATTCTTCAGCTCCTCCGCGAATTTTTCGTAGCTTCCCCATACGGCGTCGATCTTTGCCGCCACCGCGCCGGTCGGCTTTCCCCCGCCCCCTGCCTTGAGGCATTTCCAGTAAAAGGTGTGGTTCCATACCTGGGCGGCGTTGTTGAAAATCCCTGCGCGGGACGGATCGCCGCTCGCCTTTTTGATCACCGTCTCCAGATCGGCATCGGCCAGATCGGTTCCGGCGATCAGTTTGACCAGGTTGTCCACGTAGGCCTTATGGTGTTTGCCGTAATGGAAATCGATGGTATTGGCGCTGATGACCGGTGCCAGGGCATCCTTGGCATAAGGCAGTTCAGGCAATGTAGAAAAACATCCGAGAAAACCCGATCGAAAAACGGCCTGTTTACTCCGCCGGGATCCGGATCTTTCCGCTGGAGACCATCTCGCGCAGCTCCTTCTTGCTGAACTTGCCGACACTGGTCTTGGGGATTTGATCCAGGAATGCGAAATGGTCCGGGACCCACCAGGAGGCCTTGACCTTGTCCTTGAGAAAGGTTCGGAGCTCCTCTTCCGTGACGGACTGTCCCGGTTTGAGAACGACGCAACCCAGAGGGCGCTCCACCCATTTGCTGTGGGGAATCCCGATCACAGCGGCTTCGGACACCGCCGGATGGGCCATGATCAGGTTCTCCAGATCCACCGACGAGATCCATTCGCCCCCGCTTTTGACGAGGTCTCTGGTGCGGTCCACCAGACGGACGTACCCTTCCTCGTCGATCGTTCCCACATCGCCCGTATGGAGCCAGCCCCCCGCGAACGTGGTCTTCGACCGCTCCGGATCCCGGTAGTACTCCCTGGCGATCCAGGGCCCCCGCAGCAGGATTTCCCCCCATTCCTTTCCGTCAGCCTTGACCTCCTGCCCTTTTTCGTTGACGATCTTCATCTCGAGGCCCGGGGCGAGAAGGCCGGCGCTGGATTTGATGTCGTAGAGCTTTTCCATCGGCCAGTCGGCCATGAAGCTTTTCGGAATGGCGGCGAGCGCCAGCGGCGTCGTCTCGGTCATTCCGTAGGCCTGCATGATCGGGAATCCGTACTTTTCGTTCAATGCCTCCATCAGGAACCGCGGGCAGGCGGAGCCGCCGGAAACGATCTTTTTCAGGGAGGAAAAATCGTATTTTCCACCGGCCTCCAGATAGTTGTAGAGCATCAGCCAGATCGTCGGCACCCCGGCCGTGAAAGTGACCTTCTCCTCGGCAATCACCCGGCAGATGGCCTCCATATTGATCGTTTCCCGGCCCGGCAGGACCTGTTTGGCTCCGCTGGCCACGCTGATCAGGGGGCCACCCCAGGCGTTGGCGTGGAACATCGGAACAATGTGGAGGGCGCAATCCTGTTCAGAGACCTGGAACATGCTCGTCACGGCGGAATTGTGCAGGATGATCCCCCGGTGGCTGTAGACGACCCCCTTGGGATCGCCCGTTGTGGCGGAGGTGTAGCAGATCAGCGCCGGGTCCCATTCGCTCAGGTCGTCCGGGAAATCGTATTGGTCGGGGAAGCGGTCGATGAGCTCGTCATAGAGGATCACGGGGGAAAGGCCGGTCTGCGGCATTTTCCCGCTCTGCGAAAGGACGACATAATGCTTCACCGTTTTGAGCTGATCCTTGATGGCGTCGACGATGAAGGCCAGGTCCTCGTCGACGAACATCACCTTGTCCTCGGCGTGGTTGATGATGTAGACGAGATGGTGGAGGGGGAGACGGAAGTTCGTCGTGTGGAGCGCGGCGCCGATACAGGGGACCCCGTAGTAGAGTTCGAGATGACGGTGCGTGTTCAGCGCCATGCTGGCCACGTGGTCTCCCCGCCGGACACCCAGGGACTCCAGCGCATGGGCGAGTCGGCAGGTGCGCCGGAAGTAGTCGGCATACGTGTAACGGAAGATCTCGTTCTGGGGATAGACGGAAACCACTTCGTTTTTCGGGAAATACTTCGCCGCCCTCAGCAGGTGCGTCCTCAGCAACAAAGGATACGCCATCATGGGACTCTCCCTCCTTTCCGTTCTGCAGCTTCATCAAATCCGTTTTGCTAATCCCAGCGTTTCTTGAAATCCAGCCACATCACGTAACCGATCATGATGACGGTGGACACAACCGAGGGAATGGCCGCTTCCTGGGTGAACAGCGTCAGGGCGAGACCGCTCGACAGTCCCTGATTTTTCAACGTTCCCAGCAGGACGAGGCTGGTTCTGGTTTCTTTCGGGACGTGAAAGAGACGGCAGATCCAATCGATCAGCAAGCCGAGGAGAAACATGGAGAGAAGAGCGATCAGAACAACGGGGAGGAATGACTCCGCCTGGTGGACGAGGAGATCTCGGTTCAGCCCCATCAGGGTGTACATCACAACGAAAAAACTCCAGTTCACGACGGTTCCCCGGTAAGGATCGATTCGCCCCTTCCATCCCTTCCGGATCAGAAGTCGGGAGAGAACCAGGGGAAGGACAATCAACTCCAGCATGATCATCAGGAGTTTGAGGGGGTCGAATACGACGGAGCGCAAAAGGGTCAGGCCTATGATCGGCATGATGATCAAGGCTCCCAGGTAGCCGCCGACCGTGCCGATCAGGGAGATCCATGCGTTTCCGCGCAGAAAACCGGAGAAGGGGATCACGGCTATGGCCGGGGGCACCGCCGCCAGCAGAACAAATCCGATCCAGAGCGTTTCGTCGCGGATCATCAACGCGCTCAGCCCGATGAGAACGTTTCCGAGGACGACGTAGTTCATGACGATCCCGATCAGGGCCGGAAAGAGGAGGGCGCGGGGGCGGGCAAAGGCTTCGTTGCCGATTTCCATGGTCGAGAGGGCCATGGCGAGCGCAAGAGCCGGAAGAACCAGGTGACTCATCATCGGGGCGGCCTGTGGGACGCAGAAGCCCGCGGCCAAAGCGAGCAGAAAAATGGCGTTCCGGTTGCGCAGCAGGTTTTTCAGTTTTGCCATGGTGGTCGGATCCTCTGTTGAATGCCGTTTGAAAATATCTTTGTGCCGCTCCTCGCATTTTCGGAAGCGGATCCGTCATGCCGTGGGGGGAGGGTGCCCATTTGAGCCGGCGTCGGGCGATTCAGCCGTTTGTCACAAAACCTATGGGCGGCCGCATCTGAACAAAAATAGATTTTAAAGTCAAGCATCTTGATGGAAAGAGACAATCTGCTTGACAGATCGGTCTGTCTGACCTACGTTCGCCCCACTTGTAAATCTCCTTTCAAGCGTTGTCAACATTCCGTCCGGGGGGTATGCCAGTGTCATTTGATCTGTGTAAAAAAATCGAGGAAAATGTGTCCCGTGTCATTGTCGGCAAGGAGCGTTCCATAGAGCTTCTTCTGGTGGCCCTGCTGGCCGACGGTCATGTGTTGATCGAGGACATTCCGGGTTTGGGGAAGACGTTGATCGCCAAGTCGCTGGCAAGAAGCATCGGCGCCTCTTTCAAGAGGGTGCAGTTCACGCCCGATCTGCTGCCGGGGGATATCACCGGCTTCAATGTGTACAATCAGCAGGCGGGAGACTTCACGTTTCAGCCCGGGCCGGTGATGACCCACGTCCTTTTGGCGGACGAGATCAACCGGACCATCCCGAGGACGCAGTCAAGCCTTCTGGAAAGCATGGAAGAACGGCAGGTCACGGTGGACGGGAAGACCTACGGTCTGCCCCATCCTTTTTTCGTCATGGCCACGCAGAACCCCATCGAGCTCGAGGGCACCTTTCCTCTGCCGGAGGCGCAGCTTGACCGTTTCCTGCTGCGCATCCGGCTCGGTTATCCCGGGCAGCAGGATGAGATCGCCATCCTGGACAGGTTCCGGGAAAAGGATCCGCTGCGGGAACTGGAGGCCGTGGCGACCCCCGAACAGATTGCCGGGCTGCAGGAAGCGCGGAAAAGGATCCGCGTTTCGCAGCCCGTGAAGGAATACATCACGACCATCGTGAACGCGACCCGCGAAAGTTCCGCTTTTCGTCTCGGTGCGAGTCCGCGGGGCTCCCTGAGCCTCATGCGGGCTTCTCAGGCCTTGGCGGCCCTTCGTGGCCGGGACTATGTCCTTCCGGACGACGTCAAGTCCCTGGCCGTGACGGTCCTGGCTCACCGCCTGATCCTGAAGGAGGAGGAACGGCTGCGGGGGGAAAGCCAGGAGCCGCTCCTCGAAGAGATCCTCCGCTGCATTCCCGTGCCCGCTCCCGCCGCGTAAGGGGGGGTCATGGGCGCCGCCGATCGCAGCCTGTCGAGCCTTTTTCTCGTTCCGTTGACACTGGTCCTGATCGGGATCCTTCTGTTTTTGGCGCTGCTCTACGGCCAGTGGGACCTCACGGTGCTTTCCCTGATTCTTTTCGGTGTGGCTGTCGGGACGAAACTCTGGAGCCGGTGGAGCGTGGACGGCATCGGATGCAGCTTCGGCATCGACCGGCGGCGGCTGTTCCCCGACGAGACACTCCGCCTGAAGGTGACGGTGGAGAACAGAAAATTTCTCCCGGTGCTGTTGCGTGCCGGGGCGCCGATCCGGGGTCTTGCTCACGGCCCGTCCTCCGAAGCCGGCGTGGAGGCCGAAACCGGTCTTCTGTGGTATCAGAAGGCAGGTTTCCATTGGGAGCTGAGGGCACTGCGCAGGGGGGTCCACCGCATCGGGCCGCTCGGCATCACTACGGGAGACCTGTTCGGCTTTTTCCCGAAGCACAAGGAGATGGCCGAAGCGATCGAAGTGGTGGTCTATCCCCGTCTCGTGCCGCTCAAACCGCCGAAAGCGCCGCGCCGTGATTTTTTCGGAATTCCCGGAGCCAAGAGCCCCGTACAGGACCCTGTCTACATCCTCGGCACAAGAGACTATCAGAACGGCCGGCCTGCCAAGCATATCCACTGGAAGGCAACCGCCCGCCACCACAAACTGCAGGAGAAGATTTTCGAGCCGTCGGCGCAGGAAAAGGTCCTGCTGGCCGTCGATGCAGGTCCCTATAGAACAGCCGGCGCCGGGGAGTCGTTCGAGCGCCTGCTGGAGACGGCGGCATCGACGGCTGTGCGGCTGGCCGGGCGCGGCTGTGCCGTGGGTCTGGTCACTAACGGCCGAATGACCGGGGAAGGCCCGGCCGTGGTTCCCGTGGCGAGAAACCCACGACAACTCTCCTCCCTGCTCGAAGCGCTGGCCCGGGTGCGGATGGAGCCGGTCCGGAATCTTGTGGAAACTTTTCGCCTTCACCTGAGATTGCCCCATGGGATCAGTTGTCTCTATTTTTCCCTCGAGAATAACGAGGCGGCACGAGCGGCACGGATGTACTTTACGCGGCGGCAGGTGCCCTTCCTGTGGATGCCCTGCCATCGCGATTCGGCACCCGCCTCGGCGGGAACCGGCGAGGATGGCTCTGACCAAATGCAGGCCCGCGTCAAGCTTGCATCCGGGGAGGGGCAGGGATGATGGAGGATCGAAAAGGGATGCTCTGGTATCTCGTAAACGGAGCCGTGGAGTTGAGCTGGTTTCTGGGCTGGGCCATGTTCTGCTCGCTGACGATCATGGACCGTCCCTTTCCCTTTTTCCAGACCATCGCCGCTTTTGCCCTGGCCGCCGGTCTCACCCGTCTGGCGACGGGCAGGGGATGGCTGATGATCAACGTCCTGGGGCTCGAGATCCTGGGGTTCATCGGTGCGTCGCTGCTGTTGATTCACGGGATCTATTACGATTCCTACCCCCTGACGGACAGGGGCTGGCTTGACCTGTTTCTGCAGGGACCGAGGAACGTATCGGAGGGCCTCACCCTTTCGCTGAACCTCATCCTGATTACGGTCCTCTGGGTGTTGGGAGTCGCCCTTGCCCGGAGGCCCCGGGGATATGCAAGCGCGTGCAACCGGTTTGACCTGGGCTTGGCGGCCTTCTTTGCGCTGTTCATCATCAAACTCGTCGCACTGAGCAAGGGGGCGCCGATCACGGGCGACTCCCTCTCGCTGCTCTTTATTTTCCCGTTTTTCCTGTTTGGACTTGTATCGGTCGCGATGTCCCGGACCGGAGGCGCCGCATCAAAGGCCTTTCTTTCCGGATACGGCGCGATCGGGATGATCGTGAGCTTCATGGCTGTGGTTCTGCTGGCGACCGGCGGACTCCTGCTCTTTTTTCTGCCCGGCCTGACCGCGGCGGCACAGGTGGGATCCCGTGCGCTTGCGGCCGCCGGAAGGCCTCTCGCCCCGGTAGTGGTGGCCTTCCTGCGTTTTATTTTCGGACCCCGCAACGGTCCGACGATCGAGGCGGGAACGGTGTCTCCCCGTCTCGGAGATCTGGACCGGATCGTTCCTCAGACGTCAAACTGGTGGATGGACCTGCTGAACAGGATCCTGAACTGGGGGTTCTGGGGATTGCTGACGCTGCTTCTGCTTACGGCCCTGGTGGTCATTCTTTTCTTTGCCGTCCGATGGCTGCTCTCCCGGACGGCGGGGGGCGATCGGCAGGCAAAAAGATCGTTTCCGTTATGGTTGGCGGAGCGGTTCGAGGCGCTGAAGGCTTTGGGAGTCCGTGCCTGGCGAAAAATCATGTGCGGACTGCGGGGCTATCCGAAGGCGGCCGGGCTGTATGGCGCGCTTCTGGGATGGGCCGGGCGCAGCGGTGTCCTTCACGATTGCGGCGAGACGCCGCTGGAGTTCGAAGCGCGGCTCGATGCCTGCTTCCCGGCGTTCAGACCGCAGATCAGGCGCATCATCGGCGCCTACAACCGGGAAGTCTATGGGGAGACCGATCTGGGTGACGGGCCGCTCGCCGAGGTGAATTCGGATTGGCGATTCCTCCGCAGCCCCATGCGATGGCCGTTTCGTTTGAAAAGCCGGTTTTCGCGATTTTCTTCCATCAAACCGATTTTATGAGGCGAGCCTTTTCATCAGGATCTCTTTGAGCAGCCTGGGATTGGCCTTGCCCTTTGAGGCCTGCATCGCCTGCCCGATGAGAAATCCCGAGGCCTTGGCAATGCCGTTGCGGTAGTCGTTCAGTGCCGATGGGTTGGCCTTCAGAACCTCATCGACGAGGGAGGCCAGGGCATCCTCATCGGAAACCTGCCGGAAGCCGAACTGCTCCACAAGCCGGGTCGGACTTTGTTCCGTCTCGAAAAGGCGGGCGAGGACTTCGCGGGCGGCGTTGGCGTTGATCTCGTTTCGCTCCAGCATGGCCAGCAGCTCGGCCAGTCTGGACGGCGGGACCGGCATGCCGGCAAAGCCTTGGTTGCGATCCCTCATGGCGGGGATGAGCTGCGCGGCGATCCAGTGCACGGCCGTGCGGGGAGAGACGTTTTGCCGGACCACCCCTTCGAAATATTCCGAAAGATCCCTCTCGGCGCTCATCATCAGGGCTTCCTCCCGGCTCAGGCCGTACTGACCTGCGAATCGCTCCGCCTTGAGGGCCGGCATCTCCGGCAGTTTTGCCCGCATTTCCTCCTGCCAGGCTTCGGTCACCTGGATCGGCGGCACCGACGGATCGGGGATGCAGGGGCCTTCAAATTTCCCCCGCATGGCGACCGTTTCGTTTTTCGCCGGATCCCAGAGCCGCGTGTGCAGGACGACCGCCTCTCCCCTGGCCAGATCGGCGGCCTGGCGTGCGATTTCGTGAGCGATGGCGTCCCCTACGTGCCGGATGGAGTTCATGTTTTTGACCTCGACCTTGGTGTTGAGCTGGTCGGTTCCCCGTGGCCGTAGGGAAATGTTGGCGTCGATGCGCATGCTGCCCGCCTCCAGGCTGCATTCCGAGGTCCCGATATAGCGGATCTGGGTCCTCAGGGCGCGGACAAATTCCATGGCCTCCTGGGGGCTTCGGATGTCCGGTTCCGTCACGATCTCGATCAGGGGGACGCCGGCGCGGTTGAAATCGACCAGGCTGATGGGCGTCCGTCCTTCCGTCTCGTGAATGAGTTTCGCCACATCCTCTTCCATGTGAATTTTCTGGATCCGGAGGCGCCGCGTTTCCCCGCCCTCACAGATGATATCCAGCCAGCCGTTTCTCGCCAGCGGCAGGTGGGCCTGGGAAAGCTGGTATCCCTTGGGAAGGTCGGGGTAGTAATAGACTTTCTGATCGAATGCGCTGAGCGGCTGAAGCGCGCAGTTCAATCCCAGCGCCGTCAATGCGGATTTTTCCAGGGCTTCGGAGCTGAACCGAGGGATGGCGCCGGGGAACCACAGACAGATGGGGCAGGTGTTCCGGTTGGGTTCGGCGCCGGTATCGTTGGGGCAGTCGCAGAACATTTTCGTGGCGCAGTTCAGCTCGACGTGAATTTCCAGACCGATGACCGCTTCGTAGTCCATTTCTGCTCCTTTGCGGGCTGATTCCCGAGAGCCCGCCTGCCGCGTTACGCCGCGCGCCTCGTCGCGGACTGCGATCCCGAATGCGCCGTGTTTTCCCTTTTCCCAGGCCACTCATGGATCCTGCCGGACGGCCCAGCCATGCGGGTGTTTGTCAATGCCCGGTTGCGCTTTCGGACAAGCGGACCGCCAGCGACAGCAGCCGGGCGTCGTTCAGCCGCGATCCGGTCACCTGCAATCCGAAATCTTTATCGCCGTCCGTGACGAAACCGGGGATCTGTATGGCGGGCAACCCCGTCACGTTCGCCGGCAGGGTCAGCGCACATTCGGCATAGATCGATCCGATCGTCTCATCCGCGCCGGTGCAGGTGGCCTCACGGCGGGTGGGAGAGGCCAGCACATCCGCCCGGGTCAACAGGCCCGCCGTGTCGCGGACCAGTCTGGCCCGGATTCGGGCGGCGTCCTCAAAAGCGCCGTAGTTTTCAAACTGGAAGTAGGCCCCCTGAAACAGGTAGGCCTTCAAGGGCATTCCGAAGGATTCGCCGCGGGACCGGAGATACATCTCGTTCCAGTTTTTGACGGCGGCCTTGGTCCGGTGGCCGTACCGGACGCCGTCATACTTGCCGCAACTCGAAGAGGCCTCGACAGAGCCGATGATCCGGTGCACGGTCGAAAAGAGGGCATGGTCGGCAAGGCTGAGTTCCAGAATGTCAAAACCCAACGCCGCGAGCCGGTCGAGACCCTTCCGAAAGGCCCTGGTTTCCGTTTCGCTCAGGACGGCGAAGAGCTCCTTCAGGACCCCGACCTTCCGGACGGGCTGGGCGTCCCCCGCTCCTGGCCTGAAATCCGGCAGCCCGCTGATCTGCAACGAAAAGTCTTTCCCGTCCTCGCCGGTCACCTTCCCCATGACGTCGGAGATCCATTCCGGACTGCCGGAAAGAAGGCCGCAACACTCCATCGACGGCGCCAGGCCGATCCAGCCGAAGCGCGAAACGATTCCCTGGGTCGGTTTGAAGCCGAAGACGCCGATGCCGGCGGCGGCAACACGCGCCTCGCCCATTCTGTCCGTCATCAGGGCCAAATCCGCCAGACCCCGGGAAACGGCCAAAGCGGTCGTCTCGCCCTTCATGCCGAACCCCAGTTCGCTCATCCGGGTGGCGCCGACCAGCGTTGCTCCCGCCTGCAACAGACGGTCGACGACCGTCGCGTTCTCCAAAGCGACAAAACCCTCAAGGGCCGGCGTTCCGGCCTCGGTCGGCCAACCGTGAACAGAGACTCCCGGCTGAACGGCGATGGACTTTCCCATGAGCGGGCCTTGGGTCGTCTTACCGGCCTGCAAAGGGCTGTAATGGGTAAAGAGGTCCGAATCCATGATGTTCCCTTTCTGCGTTACTCCAGGATGCCGGCGACCTTGAAATAATTCCCCTTCATGGCCGGCGCATTTTTAAACAGGTCTCCTGACGCCGCAAGGGGGGATCGCCGCGCCTCGTCCCTGGCCCGCATGCGATTCATTGGCGCTGAGACGGAAAAAAGCGGCGCCTCTTCCCCGGCGTTCTGCCTAACCTGGTCGGCCTGACGGGCCGCCTCTTCCAGCGCGTCCGCAATGGCCGTTCGTTCGTTCTCGTTGATCGCGATCCGGGAAACCCAGGAAAGGGTTTCGAGCAGACCCTGCCGATGATCCGCGCCGGGCAGCGGTGCGGATCCTCCCGATTCCAGAAGGCCCAGCTCCTTGAGCTGATCCCGACTTACGGCCGAGGGGGCCTGTGTCAGCGGACAATAGGCGCTCCGGTTCTTCGGAAAGGCCATCACCTCACGGATGGAGTCCGAGGAGAGGATCATCGAAACAACCCGGTCCATGCCGAGAGCCAGACCGCCGTGGGGAGGCGCTCCGTAGGCGAGCGCCTTGAGGAAAAAACCGAACTTCTCCTCGACATCCGTCTGTGTCAACCCCAGGGCCGAAAAGATCTTTCCCTGGACCTGGGGGTCATGGATCCGGATGCTGCCGCCGCCCAGTTCCTCGCCGTTGACGACCACGTCGTATGCCCTCGACCGCAGGGAGAGAAGCTCCTCCCGGTTTGTCGGATCGAAGTCGGTCCGGTCGGGGGAGGTGAAGGGGTGATGGCTGGAGGCGATCCCGGTTTCCGTGGCGGTAAAGAGCGGAAAATCGGTCACCCACAGCGGGCTGAAGACACCCTCGGGGATCAGCTTCAGGCGCTCGGCCAGATGAAGGCGCAATTGACCGAGGGCGGAGACGACCGTACCGTTAGCGGCGTCGGCGATCATGATGATCACGTCTCCGTCTTGGGCGTCAAACCGCTCCCGGATCGCCCGCTGTTCGTCCCGGTTGAAGAACTGGACGATATTGGACTCCAGATCTCCGCGGACGACCCGCATCCAGGTCATTCCTTTGGCTCCGAAACCCGGAACGATCTCCTTGGCGTATTCGTTTTGCAGGACATTCTTGCTGAGCTTTTCCGACTGTCCCTTGATGTTGATCCCCTTGATGCTGCCGCCGCGCTGAAGGATCTGCCTGAAGATTCCGTACGAGGTGTCCCGGAAGAGGTCGGTGGCCTCCACGAATCGAAGGCCGAAGCGGGTATCGGGCCGATCGGACCCCATCGTGTCCATCGCCTCGTCGTAGGTCATCCGCGGAAAGGGTCGGGCCATCTCGACCCCGCCGACCGCAAACATCCGGACCAGCAACTCTTCGATCAGATCATACCAAAAAGCCTCATCGATAAACGAGGCCTCCAGATCGAGCTGCGTGAACTCCGGCTGCCGGTTGGGCCGTAGGTCCTCGTCGCGGAAGCAGCGGACGATCTGGAAGTACCGTTCGAAGCCGCTGACCATGAGAAGCTGCTTGAAAAGCTGGGGCGACTGGGGCAGCGCGTAGAAGCATCCCGGATGCAGCCGGCTGGGGACCAGGTAGTCCCGGGCGCCTTCAGGGGTGCTTTTTGTCAGCATGGGCGTTTCAATCTCCAGGAAACCCCGCTCGTCGAGGAAGTCCCGCGCGACCTTGATGATGCGGTGACGCTTGATGAGGCGATCCTGCATGGTCGGACGCCGCAGGTCGAGGTAGCGGTACTGGAGCCGGATCTCTTCGGAGGCCGAATCGGTCCCCCGGGTGGCGGCGCCGGCGACCATCGCCTTTTCCGAAATGGGGAAGGGCAGGGCTTCGGACCTGCTCAGGATCTCCAGTTCGGTGGCCGCGACCTCGATGAAGCCCGTTTCGATGTGGGGATTTTCGGTGCCCGGGTCACGCTTCCTGACCCGCCCCCGAAGGGCAATGCAAAACTCGTTTCTCAGGGAGGAGGCGGCCTTGCAGAGCTGCGGATCGGCGAATTCCGGACTGAAGACGACCTGAACCACGCCGCTGCGGTCGCGCAGGTGGATGAAGAGCAGCTCCCCGTGATCCCGCAAGGCATCCACCCAACCGGCCAGCAGAACCTCCCGGTCAATGTGGGAGAGCCCAAGGCCGGCGCAGGGGACTCGTTCTTGATGATTCATGGAATAATCCTTGTCGAAACGGTATTTTGATCGGTCATTTTGTCCCAAAGAATTCAGGGTCGCGAATCGCCGCGCACATTTTTTCAATATCCCCGTCCAGCGGCCTGTCTTGTAGAAGAGGAGGGCTGATTCTTCGGATATGGCGCAGGGCTTTCGCCAGGAGCGGCCTGGAGGAGCAATGGTTTCGGATGTCACAGGCCTGGGCCGCGGCGAGCAGATGGATGGAGACGACCCGTTCCGTGAGCGTGCAGACTCTGCCGGCATCCCGCGCCGCGATCGTTCCCATGCTGACCTTGTCCTGATTGTGCGACTCGGTGGAACGGGAGAAAGACGCCGCAGGCATGGTTTCCTTCAGGGCTTCGGCGGCAAGTGCCGACGAAGAGATGGACATGGCTTTAAAGCCGTGCTGCAATCCCATTTTCCCCCCATCGGCCCTGACCAGGTCGCCCGGCAATCCCCGATTGGACTTGGGATTGACCAAGAGCATCACCTGACGGTCGCACAGGTCGGCTACGGAAGCCAGCGCCGCTTTCAGCCCGTCCATGGCAAAGGCGATATGACCCCCGTAAAAATTGCCGCCCATCAGAACCCGGCCCGACTCGGGATCGAAAATGGGATTGTCGTTGGAAGAATTGGCCTCCGTCTCCACCCATTTTTTGATCCAGATCAAGGCATCGTACAAAACTCCCAGCACCTGCGGCGAGCAGCGCAGGGAGTAAGGGTCCTGCAACGCCTCCGGCGCCCCATCTTCCAGGCGGCTTGTCGACACGCGGGCCTTTAAAAGTTCGGCAATCTTTTCAGCGACGTATTTCTGTCCGGGAAACGGCTTGGCTTGGGAAATCACCGGATGGTAATGATGCGCATTGCCTTTCATGGCGTGAATGGAAAGAGCCGTTGCGTGAACGGCGGCATCCAGGATCCGGTAGGCGCGCCCGGCCGCAAGTGCGGCAATCCCGGTCATGGTCGTCGTGCCGTTGACCATCGAGAGCGGTTCTTTCGGCAGATACCGGTACGGTTTGAGTCCGGCTTTTTTCATGGCCCGGATCGCGGTCATGGCTTCATCCCGGTAAAAGACCCGGCCTTCACCGGCGAGAGCCGCCCCGATATAGGACATGGGCGTCAGGTCGCCCGACGCTCCGACCGACCCCTCACACGGGACAACGGGAGTGATCCCCGCATTCAGAAAATCCGCCATTTGCTGAAGAAGGCCGACCGACACACCGGAATAGCCGCGCGCCAGACAGACGATGCGGCAGAGCATGGCCGCCCTCGTTTCTTCAATGCCGATGGGATCGCCCGTGCCGCAGCCATGAAAACGGAAGATATTCATGCCGTTTTTGATAGCGGCCTTCATTTCCATCCGGTTGCCGCAGGATTTGCCGTAGCCGGTGTTTACGCCGTAAATCGGCACGCCTTCCCGCAGGGCGTCCATCAGCATTTTTTGCGTCCGCGCCATCCGCTTCACAAAAGGCCGGGCCTTGCTGATCCGTACGGCCGCCCCGTATCGCGCGACGGCAAGAATATCCTCAAAACGGATAGGGCTGCCGTCGATGACCACATCGGCCTTTCCCATAAACGGATTCATTGTTTTTCCATCCCCTCTCTTTCCTACTGCACAGGATTCGCGAACACGCTGTCTGTATCTGCCGGCCGGGCTTTCCGTGTCAATCGTTTTTTGGGTGGCTTCGGGGGACAACCCGCAAAATAGGAGAGGTCGGTTTGATCGTTTCAAGATGAATGTGCTGGGGTCACATCGGATACGGTCATGGCGTTTCAAAAGGGCGCATCATGGGATGAATGGGTCTCTTGCCTGTGGATCATTTGCGCTGATTCCGCCGTGCCTCCGCCATCAGCCCGTCCAGCCACCGCTCCCGGTCTCGGAGATCGTTTCGCAGATCGTCCAATTTCCTCTCGTCGTCGTTGATGGCACGGCGCAGGCGGATTTTATCCTCTTTCGAGGTCTTCCTGCTCTCCATCTGATTATACTTGTGGGTGATGTTGTCGTGAAGTTGTTCAATTTGCCGTCTGGCCTGATAAACCTCATAGGCGGCGTTATTGTAGCGAAGGAACAGCGGATGGATATCAGGCGGACATACGCCCTTGTAAGGCTTTCCATCCAGCCCGGTCTGAAAGGCATTGTCCGGCTCACAGTATTGCCTCAACCCTTCGGCGCGTCCATCCATGTAAAACTTTTCATTCGGTCGGACGCCGTACTCGGCGCAGGCTTCACGATGCTGTTCGATCCGGACGGCCGGCTCCCCGTTCATGCCGTCCATCCAGCCCACTCCCCGCCAGTCCCCCCGGAGGCATTGCTCCTTGTTTAGGGTAGCGCAGCCGGACAGAAACAGAATCGACATCCCGGCCAGGATGATCATGCAGCGGAATTTCATGGATGTTCCTCTTCCTGATCGTGATCGGATGAACTAAGATCTGTATGCCTTTCCCCCGCGGAAAAGTCAACGGGAAAATGGAAGACGAAAATGGATGTTGACAACGGCTATGGGTACGCTCATAGTATTCGCCCACGATTTGCCGCCGGCAAAAGTGGAGGGATGGCGCAGGCTTCACCCCGGAAAGGGTTCTGCGACCATTTCGATTGGCTCGATCGGACAACGGCTATGGAACAGGCATATCCTGCCGGAATAGATATTGGCTCGACCACCGTCAAGTTGGTCATTTGCGATCCACGGGAGAGGGTCCTGTTTTCCCGTTACCGCCGTCACCATGCCCTGACTGTGGATACGGTGCGGGCGTTGCTGACGGAAGCGCGGGAGTCGCTGGGAGACTGTTTCGTGGATCCGGCCTTTACCGGTTCGGCCGGGATGGGCATGGCCGAGCATCACGGCTTCCCATTTGTCCAGGAGGTCGTTGCGTCCGCCAAACTGATCGGTCAGCGGTGGCCGGATGTGCGAACCTTGATCGAGATCGGGGGGGAAGACTCCAAGGTCGCCTTATTCGATGAGGATTTCCAGCCCGACATCCGTATGAACGGGAGCTGTGCTGGCGGCACGGGGGCCTTCATCGAGCAGATGGCGGTTCTCCTCGACGTTCCGTTGGACGACTTTGACCGGCTGGCCGGAAACAGCCGGAGGCTTTGCCCCATCGCTTCGCGCTGCGGGGTGTTTGCGAAAACGGATATTCAGGCGCTTCTGAGCAACCGGGTCTCCCGGGAGGACATCGCCGCCTCGGTCTTTCACGCCATGGCCCTCCAGGTGATCTCCACGCTGGCACGCGGCAGCGATGTTCGGAAGAAGATCCTCTTCGCCGGCGGCCCGCTCACTTTTTTCCCCCGTTTGCGGGATGCCTTTATCAGACTGCTCGATCTTCATCCGGAAAGAGACCTTGCAGTCTGCGATCACCCGGAGCGAATCGCCGCCGAAGGCGCCGCCCTGCATCGTCGGGAAGCCCCGCACCGGCTCCGATTGGGGGAATGGCTGCGGATTCTTGAAAAGGAAAAACGGTTGGGGCGAAGGGAGGCCGGAAAGAGGCTTGAGCCGCTTTTCCGGAGCCGGGAGGAGTTCGGGAGCTGGGAGGATCGACACCGACAGCACCGGACACAGAAGATCGATATTGCTCTCTTGGACAAAGCGCCCTGCACGCTGGGGATCGATTCCGGTTCAACGACGACCAAGATTCTGTTGATGGACGGCGACCACCGTGTGGCCTTCACGTGGTACGCGTCGAATCACGGCGACGCCTTGGCGGCGGTGCAAAAGGGACTGGATGCGCTGCGGGAAGCCTGTCGCAAGGCCGACGCGGCGCCCCATATTGTTCGAACCGCCGTGACGGGGTACGGCGAGGACCTCATCCGGGCCGCTTTCGCCGTTGATGACGGTGTCGTGGAAACGATGGCCCACTATCGCGCGGCCCGTTTCTTCGCTCCGGATGTCTCCTTTGTCCTCGACATCGGCGGCCAGGACATGAAGGCGATCACCATCCGCGACGGTTGCGTCTCCGATATCCAGATCAACGAGGCCTGCTCCTCGGGTTGCGGCTCCTTCATCGAAACCTTTGCCGCCTCTCTCGGCATCGGGATCACGGAATTCTCCCGGATCGCCTGCGAGGCGGCGGAGCCTTTCGATCTGGGAACGCGTTGCACGGTTTTCATGAATTCCCGCGTGAGACAGGCCCTCCGCGAGGGGGCCACTGTCGGGGAGATATCGGCGGGGCTCGCCTTTTCGGTGATCCGGAACTCCCTCTACAAGGTCTTGAAGCTGAAGGATCCGGATGCCCTCGGAAAGAGAATCGTCGTCCAGGGCGGGACCTTTCGAAACCCCGCCGTTCTGCGCGCATTCGAGCTGTTGATCGGAAAAGAGGTCGTCCGGCCGGACATCGCCGAAATGATGGGGGCCTATGGCGCGGCCCTGACGGCGCTGCAAAATCACCTTGCCGAACCTGCCTCGGAAACGACTTTCGCCGGTGTCGAGCGGGCCGCGGCGGCAGGCGATGCAGAAAAAAGGACCTTTGACTGTACCGGCTGCGAGAACCGCTGCAAGGTCACCCGGATCCGCTTCGGCGAGGGGCGGGATTATTTTACCGGGAACCGTTGCGAGCGCCGTTTTGTCAACGGCGGCCGCAGTGTTCGCCCCGGAGAAAATCTTTTCGCCGCCCGATTGAAGCTCCTCTTCGACCGGCCGATGGAACCGGAGCGGACGCCGATCTCGACCCTTGGAATCCCGCGCGTGCTGAACATGTATGAGAACTTTCCGTTCTGGTGCACGCTGTTGACCGGCTGCGGGTTTCGGGTGGTTCTGTCTTCTCCTTCCAACACAGGGCTGTTTGAAAAAGGCGTTGGAACGGTGATGTCCGACAACATCTGTTTCCCGGGAAAACTCGCCCACGGACACATCCTCGATCTGATCGATAAAGGGGTGGACCGGATTTTTTATCCGATGGTGATCTTCGAAAAGGCGGAAGGGACCGGGGCACAAAACAGCTTCAATTGCCCCGTGGTGACCGGATACCCGGACGTGGTCCGGAGCGCGATCGACCCGGAGGGGCGATACGGTATGCCGATCGACAGCCCGGTGGTCGGTTTCAGGGATACGGCACTTCTCAAAAAACAGATCCAGCTCTACCTGAAACCCTTCGGGATCGGGAAAAAGCTTGTCGATGAGGCGGTCGAGAGGGGCATCGCGGCTCAGCGGGAGGTGCTGCGAGAACTGCAGGAGCGGGCCGTCGAGCGGATGGAGAAGGCCCGGGAAGAGAACCGTTTTGTCGTCGTCGTTTCAGGCCGACCGTATCACGGGGACCCGTTGATCAACCACGGCCTGCCGGAACTCCTTGCGGGGTTCGGTGTCGATGTCATTCCGGAAACGGCTGTGCCGTTGGCCGCGGATCATTCGCTGAAGGAAAGCCGCATTCTGACCCAGTGGGCTTATACGAACCGGATTCTCGCCGTAGCCAAGGTGGTTGCCCATACCCCTCATCTTGAAATGCTGCAGCTCACCTCCTTCGGATGCGGCCTGGATGCGATCTGTGCCGACGAGGTGAGGGAAATCCTGCGAAGCACGGGCAAGATGCACAGCCTGATCAAGATGGATGAGATCACCAACCTCGGGGCGGTCCGGATCCGCCTCCGTTCCATGCTGGATGCGATTCGGGAGCGCGCCGGATCCGGCACGCCGGAGCACCGGCCTGAACATCCCGATGATTCCTTCCCGGACAAGCCCGGGGAAAGGACGATCCTGATCCCGTGGTTTTCCCCTCTCTATTCACCGGCCATACCGCCCGTTTTTGCCTCTTTCGGCTGCCGCGTGGAGCTTCTGACCCCCCAGGACCGTTCATCCGTGGACGTAGGGCTCCGGTATGTGAACAACGATATGTGCTACCCCGCCGTCATCGTGATCGGCGACATCATCAAGGCCCTCCGGTCCGGAAAATACGACCCCCGGAAGACAACGGTTCTTTTGTCCCAAACCTTCGGTCAGTGCCGCGCGTCCAACTATTTGCCGCTGACCCAAAAGGCGCTCGCGGCGGCCGGCTTCGGCGAGGTGCCGGTGGTCTCGCTCTCCGCGGAGGAGCCGCCCCCTCCGTCGATCTTCCCGATCGAAAGAAGCACACTGGTCAGGCGGCTGGCGCTGGGACTCATTTTCAGCGATGCGCTGGCGCGGATCGTGCTGGCGACCACGCCGCACGAGCTTCATGCCGGATCGACGATGGTCCTTCAGCAGCGATACATCTCCGAAATCGGAAGGCTGGCCGGAGAAGGAGATTTCGGGGCGCTTCTCGAACTGTTGAAGGAGGCTGTCCGCGATTTCAACGCGCTGCCCGTGGGTGGAGGGCCGGTGCCGATCGTCGGCGTTCTGGGGGAAATTTTCGTCAAATACAACGCCTTCTCGAACAACAACATCGTCGAATGGCTCTTATCGCAGGGAATCGAGGTCGTGGTTCCCCCGCTGTTGAGCTTTTTCGAGCAGCGATTCGTAAATGAGGAATTCGACCAGCGCGCGTACCTGAAGCGCTCCTTCCGGGATCGCATGGTGAACCGTCTGCTGGAACGCTATGTTCGCTTTTACCTGGCGCGTGTGGAAAGGGTCATGAAAGATTTCCGTTATTACCGTCCGCATTACGAGCTCAAGGAACTTGCCGAGGAGACTGTCCGGACGACCAGTCTGGCGAATCAGGCAGGGGAGGGGTGGCTGCTTCCCGCCGAGATGATCGCCATGCTCAGGGACGGCATCGGACATATCGTCTGTCTGCAGCCCTTTGGCTGCCTCGCCAATCACATCATCGGGAAGGGAATTGAAAAAAAACTGAAATCCCTGTACAGGCACCTGAATCTCCTCTTCCTCGACATGGATCCGGGGGTGAGCGAGGTGAATATTCTCAACCGTCTCCAATTTATCGTGACGTCGGCGAGGGAGGGGCTGCACCGCGGCCGAAATCGGAAGCATCCTCAAAGGGTTTTGCAACGAGGCTGAGACGGATCTTCGAAGGTCATCCTTAGTCATGGCCAAAAAAATCGGCATTGCTCTGGGCAGCGGGTCCGCCCGGGGCTGGTCCCATATCGGCGTCATCCGAAGCCTGCTGGATGCGGGTGTCAGGATCGATATCGCCTGCGGGGCTTCCATCGGCGCGCTGGTCGCGGGGGCGTTTGCCGCCGGTTTTCTGGACCCGCTGGACCGATGGGTTCGCCGGCTGAGCTGGTCCGACATCATCGGGTTCATGGACGTGATGATCCCACGCTCGGGGCTCATCGAGGGCGAGCGGATCACGGCCTACTTCCGGCAGAACATGGCCGATCCGGAGATCAAAACGCTTGAGCTTCCCTTCGCGGCCGTCGCCACCGATCTGAAAACGGGAAAGGAGGTCTGGCTGCGCGAGGGTTCGCTGATGGATGCCATCCGGGCCAGCATCTCTCTCCCAGGGATCTTCACCCCCTGTCCCCGGAACGGTCAGTGGCTCGTGGACGGGGCGCTCGTGAATCCCGTTCCCGTTTCGCTCTGCCGGACGATGGGCGCCGATATCGTCATTGCCGTCAACCTCAATTCCGACATCATGGGGAAGAGCCAAATCAGCCGAATGGCCGATCCGCCGGCCAATCGCCAAAACGGCGACAATCCCAGGACGATGAGCAAATGGGCTGCCTTTCTGAATCAGAAGGTGCAGCAGGGAAACCTGACCCTTTTCCGCCACCTGTTTCAGGAGCAACCGGAACGGGGGCCGTCTGTGTTCGATGTTGTGGCGACGTCCGTCAAGATCATGCAGGACCGGATCACCCGGGAACGTCTCGCCTCCGACCCGCCGGACATCCTCGTCAAGCCCAAACTCGCCCACATCGGCCTGATGGAGTTCAACCGGGCCGTGGAATCGATCGAGGAGGGGAGGCGGGCGATGGATCTGATGCTGCCGATGCTCTTGGATCTTCTGGAGTAAAATCCGCTTCCACGATGCGGAGTCCCCTTTCCGAAAATGGGCAGGATCACCGCGGCAAGGGGGATGCGGAGGGAGGGGCCTGACCGCTCAACTGGCCGCAGGCGGCAAGGATGTCCCTGCCATGACTGGCGCGCACGATCGCCGTGAAATGCCGGTCGAGCAGGACCTGTTGAAAGGCTGAAACCGCCTCGGGTGTCGGCATGCGGTAGTCGGAGCCGGGGAACTCATTGAAGGCGATGAGGTTCAGCTTGCAGCGCAGGCCCCCGAGAAGCCGGGCAAGCTTTTTCGCGTCTGCCGGGGCGTCGTTCAGGCCCGCCATGAGGATGTACTCGAAGGTCAGCATCCTTCGTCCGGGCATCGGATAGTCCCGGCAGGCCCTGAGAAGCTCCTGAATCGGGTAGGTTCGGTTTACCGGCATCAGCTCGTCTCGCCGTTTGTCATCCGGTGCGTTCAGGGAAATGGCGAGATTGACACAGATCTCTTTGCCCAGTTGCGCGATTTTCGGGGCGAGTCCGCAGGTGGAGACCGTGATCTTCCGGCTGGAGAAGCCAAGACCGAAATCGGAGGTGAGAATCCGGATCGCCTTTACGGTGTTCTCATAGTTCGCCAGCGGCTCCCCCATGCCCATCAAAACGATGTTCTTGACTGCCGGCCCTTCCGGCGTGTGGCGGCGGAGCATGGTGATTTGACCGGTGATCTCCGAGGGTCGGAGGTTTCGCTTCAGCCCCTGTCGCCCGGTCATGCAGAACCGGCAGCCCATCGCACAGCCGGCCTGGGTGGAGATGCAGGCGGTCCAGTGGTTCCGGCCCGGAATGAGAACGCTTTCGATGAAAAGACCGTCTTCGAGGCGGAACAGCAGTTTTCTGGTTCCGTCCTGTGACGTCTGAATCCGGTCGATTTGGGGTTCGGCAATGCGGGCCAAGTCGTCCAGACGGAGGCGGAAATCGCGGGCCAGCGACGTCATCTCCGCAAAGGCGGTCGCTTGGCCGCTGTAGAGCCATTTCATGATCTGCCGTGCCCGGTATTTTTCCTTGCCGAGCCCGACGATCAGATCTTCCATCTCTTCAAGGGACAGGTCCCGGATGTTGGGTTTCGATGTCACGATATCATCCGATTCCAGCAATGTGTCGGGAAATCGAATGGAGGGATTCGTACGGGATTCTACGAGCCGCCATGGTCTCCCTTGAGGCGGACGGCCCGGAAGAACCTCTTTTTGAAATAAGGGGTGTCGAGGTTGTCCACACGAACCCCCCGCTTCCGGGATGCGGCGTGCACGAATTTGTTGTCCCCGATGTAGATCCCGACATGACCGACCGGTCTCCGGGTATTGAAGAAGAGGAGGTCGCCTTCGGCCAAATCATCCCGGTCGATCCGCAACCCCACATGGGACTGTTCAAAAGCCGTTCGGGGAAGTTCGACATCGAAGAATTGATAGATTTTTTTGACGAAGCCGGAGCAGTCGATCCCGGTCACCGAAGAGCCTCCCAGACGGTACGGGGCGCCCAGGAAGCCCAACGCGACCTTGACCAGCAGCTTCGGCTCTTCAGGGTGGTTCCATCTGCCGAGCAGGTCGCTCTTTTCCGTTTTGCGTTTTTCGATTTCCGCCCATGCCTCCTCCGGGGTGAGAAGGCTGTCCACCTCTTCCTCCTCCAACTCCGCCCCGGGCTCCATTTCGGCTTTTGCGTATGTGGGCGGTTCCGCCGCCGCTATCGCCTGCTTCGGGTTTTCACTCAGAACAAGTTTCTGTCCGACTTTCAGTGCGCTTCCCTGCATCCGGTTCAGTTCGCGAAGCCCGGCGACGGAAATCCCGGTCTTTCTGGCGATACGGAAGAGCGTGTCCCCCTTTTGCACGACATATTTATCTTCCCGAACAACCGGCGATGGATTCGATTTTACGGTTTTATGGATTGGTTCGGCGGGGATGACGAGAACCTGCCTTATCTGGAGCCGGTTGCTCTTCAGGCGGTTAGCCGCCTTCAGCGCGCTGACGGTGGCGCCCGTCTTCGAGGCGATTCGGGTCAGGGTATCGCCGCGCTGGACGACATAGGTTTCGTTCGCGACGGCACTTCCGCAAAGAATCACGAATGTGAACAGGACGCCGATTCCCATCCGGAGGAACATATGCCGTTTCATCATGAAGGACCTCCTCATTGGTTCCCGGGGGCTTCCTCACGCCTGCCTCGGTGCACAGACTCTTCCACCAAATTGTGACCAGAAAGCAGCAATGGTTGCGACTTTTAGCCGAAATCCCGCCGTATGTCAAATCCCAAAAGTCCAATATTCTTTTATAATATGTATTATCAAGGTGTTATCGTTATTCAAGAGATGAAAAATGGATGTTCTTCAGCGACGGATGACGAAATATTTTCGTCAGAAAATTGATTGACACTCCCCGCTGTTTTTTGTACAGACCACTTGCCGGTTGCCTCACGGTTGCGGTTAAAAATCAGGAGGGGGATATGACAAGCAACGAAGAAATCGTCGGTGCGTTGATAGCCAAGGCCCGCGCTGCCCAGAAACAGGTGGAGAATTACACCCAGGAGCAGATCGACGAAGTGGCCCTTTCGGTGGCCTGGCAGGTTTACAGGGACGACAATATCGCCGCCTGCGCCAAAATCGCCGTGGAAGAAACCGGCATGGGCATTTACGAAGACAAGTTGACCAAGCACAAGGTCAAGGTTCTGGGCGTCTGCCGGGACATCAAGCATGCCAAAACGGTGGGGGTGATCGAGCGGGACGAGGCCCGGGGTCTCACAAAATACGCCAAGCCGGTAGGGGTCATCGGGGCGCTCACCCCCGTGACGAATCCCACGGCCACGGCGGCCAGCAACGGGACGGGAATCCTCAAGGGCCGCAATGCGGTGATCTTCGCCCCTCATCCGGCGGCCAAACGATCCTGCGCGGTGGTCTGCGGGTTCATGAGGGAGGGGCTGCGCAAGGTCGGTGCTCCGGTCGATCTGGTCCAGCATATCGAGGAACCCACGGTTCCGCTGAGCCAGGAGCTCATGCGCCAGGTGGATCTGGTGCTCGCGACCGGCGGCGCCGTCATGGTCAAGGCCGCCTATTCCAGCGGCAAGCCGGCCTACGGCGTCGGGGCCGGCAATCCCGTCATCATCGTGGCCGAGGATGCCGATCTGGCCGATGCGGCCCAGAAGATCCGGATCAGCAAAACCTTCGACAACGCCACCTCCTGCAGCTCCGACAACTCCCTGCTGATCCAGGAGGGCGTTTTCGACCGGATGGTGGTGGAGTTGCGGAAACAGGGCGGATACCTCTGCAGCAGCGAGGAAAAGAAAAAGCTCGAGAACTGGATGTGGGTGGCCAGCGCCAAGACGGGCCACGTGGCCCTCAATTCCAAGATCATTGCCATATCCGCTCGACGAATTGCCAAAGACGCCGGGATCGCCGTCCCGGATGAAACCCGAATGCTGATGGTCATCGGGGATAAACCCGGCGAGGAACGCTTCAGCGGCGAAAAGCTTTCGCCCGTCATGGCCCTGTGGCGATACGGGACCATCGACGAGGCCATCGGGCTCATCGACAAGCTTCACAATTACGCCGGTCTGGGCCATTCCTGCGGGATCTATTCCTTCAATTCCGAATATATCCGAAAGGTGGCCATGGCGGCCAAGGTCAGCCGCATCCTGGTCCGTCAGGCCCACGCGCCGTCCGCCGGCGGCCACTTCCATAACGCCATGCCCTCCACGGTCACGTTGGGATGCGGGACATGGGGCGGTAACATTACGACGGAGAACATCCACTGGAAACATTTTATCAACGTGACCTGGGTTTCGGAACCGCTGCCGGTGGTCAAGCCGACGGAGGAAGAGATCTGGGGCCCGCTTTGGGCCAAATACGGCCGCTGATCCTCGGTCGGCGTGACCTTTTCCGAAGTATCGGCCGGACCCTTCCCCCCGGTTTCGAAGGTTGAACGGCCGCCACCCGCAGCTTCTCTGAAATGGAGGCAGCTTGGAACACAGCGAAGCGAGGAAAACCAAGATCGAGGTCAGAAATCTGACCAAGAAGTTCGGGGATCTGCTGGTTCTCGATGAGATTTCATTCAATGTCGCCGAGGGCGAATTCCTCAGCATCGTCGGACCCACCGGCTGCGGCAAGACCACCTTTCTCAACACCCTGTCCAAATTGATCCCGGCAACGGCGGGCGACATCTTCATCGACGGAGAGGTTGCCGATCCCAAGAAGCACCACCTCTCGTTCGTTTTCCAGGAACCGACCTGCCTGCCGTGGCGCACCGTCCGGCAGAACGTGGCCTACGGCATGGAGGTCAAGCATGTCCCGAAGGCGGAAATGGATCGCAAGCTCGATCAGATCATGAACTTGGTGGGCCTGGCCGACTGCGGCGATCTCTACCCCAACCAGGTTTCGGCCAGCATGCTGCAGCGGATCGCCGTGGCCCGGGCCTTTGCCGTCAATCCGGATCTTCTCCTGATGGATGAACCGTACGGCCAGCTCGACGTGAAACTCCGCTACTATCTGGAGGATGAACTGGTTCGCCTGTGGGAAAAGCTCAAGAGCACGGTGATCTTCGTGACCCACAATATCGAAGAGGCGGTCTACGTGTCGGAGCGCATCCTCATTCTGAGCAACAAGCCCGCCAAGATCAAGGCCGAGGTCAAGGTCGATTTGCCCCGTCCCCGGAGCCTCATCGACCCCCGGCTCGTGGAGATCCGCAAGGAGGTGACGGAGCTGATCCGCTGGTGGTAGCGGCGGCGCCCAATGAACAAAGGCGTCCCGGTGGTGTTTACATCGGGACAAAGCGTTTCAGGGGAACAGGCAGAGGCCTGACCGGGAGGAAACCCATCAAAACGGAAAGGAGTGGACGGTATGAAGAAGCTCAAAGTTGCAGGCATTGTTTTGTTGGCGTTGGCGTTCTTCATCGGCGGAGTCGGCGCGGCTTTCGCGCAGCAGAAACTCTTCACGCTCAACACCAGCTGGCAGCCGGAGCATGAGACCTTCGTGGTCTGGTATGCCAAACAGAAGGGCTGGGACAAGGAAGAGGGTCTGGACATCAAGATGCACTACTTCGACTCCGGCATGGCGCAATGGGAAGCGTTGCCCGCCGGACAGTGGGTCCTGGGCGGACAGGGCGGTGTGCCCATGGTGGTGGGCGCCCTCCGTCACGGAGCCTATCTGATCGCCCTCGGCAATGACGAGTCCATCACGAATGTCGTCATGGTCCGGCCCGACAGCCCGATCCTGAAGGTCAAGGGCTGGAACAAGAAATATCCCGAACTCTACGGCAGCCCCGATCTGATCAAGGGCAAGACGATCCTGGTCACGACGGTTTCATCGGGCCATTACGCCATGAGCCTCTGGCTCAAGGCCTTCGGGCTCAAGGACGGGGACGTGGTGATCAAGAACATGGACCAGGCCCAGGCCGTGGCGGCCTTTGATTCGGGCGTCGGCGACATCGTCGTCCTCTGGGCGCCCCATATGTTCACCGGTATGGGGAAGGGATGGAAGGTGGCCGGTGACGTGAAGACCGCCGGCGCGGCTCTGCCGATCATCCTGATGGGCGACAAGAAGTTCTGCGACAAAAATCCGGAAATCGTCGCCAAGTTTTTGAGGATGTACATGCGGGGCATCAACCTGATCAAGAAGGAGGGGCTCAAGCTGTTGCCCGAATACAAGCGTTTCTACAAGGAATGGGCCGGTATGGACCTGAAAGACGACATGCTGAAAAATGACTTCGAGTGGCATCCGGTTTTCACGTATGAGGAGCAGTTGAAGCTCTTCAAGAAACCGGCGAAGGGCGACAGCACGGTCGAGTCTTGGCAGCGCACCATCACCGAGGTGTTCACGACACTGGGGCGGTTCAAGCCGGAGGAAAGGGACAAGGCGCTCAAGACCCCTTACATTACGGACAAATTCCTCAAGATGGTCAAACAGCCCATTCCCTGAGGCACGGATGGCAGGCATTGATCCGTTCCGATCGGACGGGGACATTGCAGGGATCGGGGACCGGCCCCCAGGCAAGGGCCGGCTCCCCGAAACGGGCCCTGTGCTCATAGGGGATACGGCCATCCGAAACACCATGATTTTCCTGTGTCCGCCTTATGGGAAACGTTGCAAAGCATGAAGATCCCGTTTCCCCATCAGATCGATTTCACGCTGTTTTTCTCCCGCGCCGGGAGAAAGTCCGGAGGTGATCCATGGCCTATGAGCAAGTCAAAGTCAAGACGCCCCTGATCCTGAGACTGCTTCCCGTCCTGAGTGTCCTTGCCTTCTTCGGTGCGTGGCAGATGGTCGTAGATCGGGAGATTGTCCCGTCGACGATGCTGGCCTCGCCCATTCAGATCTTCCAACTTTTTCTGGTGAAATGGACGGAGGTCAATCCGGACGGCGCGCTTCTTTCCCAGCACATCTGGACCAGTGTCCAGGAGGCCTTTTCCGGCTACCTGCTGGCCCTGCTCGTGGGGATCCCGCTGGGTTTGGCCATGGGCTGGTTTGTCGTCGTCGAAGGTCTGAGCCGTCCGATTTTCGAAATGATCCGCCCCATCCCTCCCGTCGCCTGGATCCCGCTCGTCATCTTCTGGTTCGGCATCGGCATCAGCGGCAAGATCTTCATCATATGGATCGGAGGCATCGTGCCCTGCGTGATCAATTCGTACGAAGGGGTCCGCATGACGAACCCCACGCTGATCCAGATGGCCAGGACATACGGTGCCACGGACTGGCAAATCTTCAAGCAGATCTGCGTTCCATCGGCCCTGCCGATGGTCTTCGGGGCGCTTCAGATTGCCCTTGCCCTGTGCTGGACCAACCTGGTTGCCGCCGAGCTGCTGGCCGCGGACAGGGGTCTCGGCTTCCTCATCACGATGGGGAGGAAGCTCGCTCTGCCCGACATGGTCCTGCTGGGCATGATCATGATCGGACTGACCGGCGTTGTGATCGGCATCATCATCAACTATTTTGAGAAGAAGCTGTTGGCGGGGATCAGGAGGTAGCGTCACGTGGTCGATATTGCCAACGAAATACAACAGCAGGTTCGGGAAAGAAAGCCTCTGACACCGACCGTCATGCTCAAGAACCGCTGGTTTCTCTACGGCGTTTCGCTGATGTTTTTTTTCCTCGTCTGGGACAGTGCGGCCCGCATGTTTGCCAGCGGCCTGCCCCGGCCCCATGACGTGGTGCTCCAGCTCTGGCGCATGCTGTTCGATCCGCTGGCGGGCAAGTCGCTCCTGGGCCATGTCTGGGCCAGCACCCAGCGGATCCTCATCGGCTTCACCATCGCCTCGCTGGTGGCGGTGCCGCTGGGGCTGATGATGGCGCTCAACCGTTATGTCAATGCCATTGTGAAGCCGCTCTTCGATCTCCTCAAACCCATGCCGCCGCTGGCCTGGATCTCCATCGCGATCCTCTGGTTCGGCATCGGCGAGACCTCGAAGGTCTTCATCATCATCATCGGAACCTTCGTGCCCTGTCTGCTGGATGCCTACAACGGTGTGCGCCTCGTAGAACCCGAGCTGTACGACGTGGTCCGCATGCTGGGCGGGAACCGCCGTGACGAGATCCTCCATGTCTGTTTTCCCGCGGCTTTTCCCGCCATTTTCGCGGGCTTGCAGATCGCACTGAGCATCGCCTGGAGCTGCGTTCTTGCCGCGGAGCTGGTGAGCGCCCGCTCCGGTCTGGGATTTATCATCATCCTGGGCATGAACCTCTCGCGGCCGGCCATGATCGTGGGGGGCATGGTTGTCATTGCGCTCGTCTCCTGGGGAATGAGCCAACTCGTCTCGGTTCTGGAACGGTTTCTCTGCCCCTGGAAGCGGGAGATCGACAATCGGTAGGATAGGGGCGCCGACTTGTACCGGCCCCTCGGACCCTTCAAATCTTTGTCGCAGGAGATCAGATTGAAAGACGCCATGCATTCCGGTCAGACCAAAATCGTGTGTGAAGACATCACCAAGATTTTCATCCAGAAGGGGAAGCAGCGGGTTCATGTGCTGGACCACATCAGCCTGGACGTGAAGGAGAACGAGTTTGTCGTGATCCTGGGGCCGGGCCAGTCGGGCAAAAGCACGCTGCTGCGCATCATCGCGGGACTGGAAACCCCGACGGAAGGGCGTGTGCTCATGGACGGCCGGGAGGTGAAAGGTCCGGGACCGGACCGGGGGCTGGTGTTCCAGGGCTACATGCTCTTCGCCTGGAAAACCGTGATAGGCAACGTGGAGATGGGTCCCAAACTGCGGGGTGTATCGAAGAAGGAACGCCGCGAAATCGCCGCCCATTACATCCATCTGGTCGGACTGGACGGCTTCGAGAACCACTACCCTCACCAGCTCAGCGGCGGCATGAAGCAGCGGGTGGGGATCGCCCGGGCCTATGCGAACAATCCCCAGGTCATGCTGCTGGATGAGCCCTTCGGTCAACTCGACGCGCAGACCCGCTATTTCATGGAGAAGGAGACCGCGCGCATCTGGGAAACCGAGAAGCGGACGATTCTTTTCGTGACGAACAATATCGATGAGGCGATCTATCTCGCGGACCGCATCGTGACCATGGTGGGCAAACTGCCGGGCCGGATGGACGTCGTTTACCAGGTCGATCTGCCCCGGCCGCGGGAGCACACGGACATGGCGTTTCTCAAGCTCCGTCACGAAATCACCGAGGCCTCGGAGCTGACGCTGTAGCAGGCCTCGGATCAACACACGCCCGAGGGGGTCCCCCCGCCTTTGCCGAGCGACGCGTCCCGGGATGGGGTTTGGTACCCGGGCATTTTTGAGCGGCTTGAAAAGGCCTTCCCCGCAGGTCATTTGGGAGAGCGGCGCCCGGCGCCGTCGATGGAAAGAAGGAGGTTTGGAGTCATGAAGGAAAGGGATGTGATGCAGAAAGATGTCGAAGCATTGTTGAAACAGGACCGGGATTATCTCTGGCATCATCTGATGCAACACAGGGTATTCCAGACAAGCGAGCCCCCGGTCATGGTGGAAGGCCGGGGCCTGATCCTGAAGGACATCCGGGGACGGGAGTTTCTGGATGCCACATCGGGCGGGGTCTGGTGCGTGAATGTCGGCTACGGACGGGATTCCATCGCCGATGCCGTCCGCGAGCAGTTGAAGACAATGCCCTACTATGCGGGCACGGCGGGAAACATCCCGACGATCCGGTTTGCCGGCAAGGTCATAGCGCTGATGCCCGGGCTGGGAAAGGTGTTCTTCTCCAACAGCGGTTCGGAGGCAAACGAGAAGGCCTTCAAGATGGTCCGGCAGTACTTCCGTCTGAAATACAAAGGGACGGACAAATACAAGATCCTGTACCGCAGCCGGGATTACCACGGCACCACGATGGCGGCGCTGAGCGCCAGCGGACAGCAGGAGCGGAAGGAAGGCTACGGCCCGTTCCTCGAGGGTTTTGCGGAGTTTCCGCATGCCTGCTGCTACCGGTGCGCGTTCGGCAAGACCTACCCGGGATGCGACATCGACTGCGCGATGGCCCTGGAGACCGCAATCCTGAAGGAGGGCCCGGACACGGTGGGTGGGGTGATCCTTGAAACGATCACAGCCGGCGGAGGCATTATTCCGCCGGTGAAGGAGTATTACCCGCTTCTGCAGAAAATCTGCCGAAAGTATGAAGTCCTGATGATCCTGGACGAGGTGGTTTGCGGTTTCGGCCGGACGGGGAAGATGTTCGGCTATCAGCACTATGACGTTCAGCCGGACATGGTGACCTTGGCGAAGGGAATGGCCAGCGCCTATATGCCTCTGTCCGCCACCGTGGTCACGGACCAGGTTTTCAATGCCTTTGTCAATGACCCTGCCGACAAGATGGCCTACTTCAGGGACATCAGCACCTACGGCGGCTGCGCCGGCGCCTGCGCCGCGGCGCTGGAGAGCGCCCGGATCATTGAAGAGGAAGATCTCTGCGAAAACAGCCGGATCGTCGGGGAGCACCTGCTCGATCGTCTGGAGGAGCTCCGGGAATTTCCGATCGTTGGCGATGTGCGGGGCCGGGGGCTCTTTGCCGGCATTGAGTTTGTCGAGGATCGCAAAACGAAACAGCCGGTGTCGGAGCCCTTTCTGATGAACATCGTAAAGGGAATCGCCGATCAGGGCGTCCTGGTGGGCCGGACCAACCGGAGCCTTCCCGGTTTGAACAACACCATCAATCTCGCCCCTGCGCTGGTGGCCACGAAGGGCGATATCGACCGGATCGTTTCGGCCATCCGGAACGCCGTTTCCGACATGAGCGCAAAAAAACCGGTTTGATGGGCATCGAAACCCATTTAGAAGGAGACGCACAATGACATACAAGGAGGACATTTCTCACGAATCGAGACCCTGGTTCCGGTCATGGCCCGGCCATCTGCCGAGGCATCTTACGTATCCGGATGTTCCCGCCTGGTGGATCCTCGAGCGCAACCTCGAGCGCTTTGCGGACAGGGACGCCGTCCTGTTTCTCGACCATGAAAATCGGACCGAACTGGACCGGCTGACCTACCGGGAGCTCTGGGACCGGGCCAACGCGTTGGCGGCGGGCCTGCACGACCTGGGGATCCGCAAGGGAGACCGCGTGGGGACGCTGATCCCGAATTCCCCCGCGATCATCACGAGTTACTACGGCATCTGGATGGCCGGAGCGGCCATCACCCCCTGCAACGCCCTTGCCTCGAAAAAGGAATTTACGCATCAGCTCCGGGATGCCGGTGCCAAGATCCTCATCGCTGCCGAAAGCATGGCCGACATGGCCCTGGCCGCAACCGAAGGACTGGGCATCCGGGTCATCTTCGCCCCCACGGGCGAGGCTGTCGCAAAGCTCCCGGCCGATGCGGTCCGTTTTGACGACTTGATTCACTCGGGCCGGGAACGTCCTCCGGAAGTGGTCATCGATCCCCGGAAGGATATGGCCGTCCTCCTCTACACGGGTGGAACCACAGGCGATCCAAAGGGGGCCGTGCTCACCCATCGGAACATCGTCGCAAACACCATGCAGTTTGCCGAGTGGTACGCGCTGGACCCGGGGAGGGAGGTTTTTGTCTGTGCCATTCCCATGTCCCACAGCGGCGGCATGAGCGGCGTCATGAACGTGCCGCTCTACAGCGGGGCGACACTGATTGTGCTGAGGCGCTTTCTGGCGGAAACGGTCGCCAAAATCATCGAACAGTACCGGGCAACCCGCTTTTTCGGCGTGCCGACGATGTTTGTCGCACTCCTGGGGAGCGAGAAGGCAAGGGCCTGTGACATGACGTCCCTCAAGGCCTGCCGGACCAATGCCTCCCCGCTGCCCGTGGCGGTCAAAGAAGAGTTCGACCGGCTGATCGGCCGGGAGGTCCTCATCGAGGGCTACGGTCTGACGGAAACGAGCCCGCTGACTCACGCCAACCCGATCGAAAAGGCCAAGGCGGGCTCCATCGGGATTCCTCTGACGGATACGGATGCGAAGGTGATCGATCTCAAGACCGGCGCCGATCTGGCCATGGGCGAGGAGGGGGAACTGGTGCTCAGGGGGCCCCAGATCATGAAGGAATACTGGGGGAAGCCCGAGGCCACCGAGACGGCCATGGCCGGGGGCTGGTTCCATACGGGCGATGTGGTCCGCATGGACGAGGAGGGATACTTCTTCATCGTGGACAGGGTCAAGGACATGATCAACAGCGGAGGCTACAAGGTCTGGCCCAGGGAGGTGGAGGAAATCCTCTATACCCATCCCAAGATTCGCATGGCCATGGTCTTCGGGGTTCCTGACGACTACTACGGCGAGACCGTGAAGGCCTGTATTGTTCCGAAGGATGAGGCAAAGGAAAGCATCACCCGAGAGGAGATCGCAGCCTTTTGCAAGAAAAAGATGGCAACCTACAAGGTGCCGAAGCAAATCGAATTCCGTGACAGTCTGCCCATCAGCGCCCAGGGCAAGATGCTCCGGAGGGTCATGAAAGATGAAACGAAATGCTGAATCTTCAGAGATTGTCCCTGTTCTGGATCACTTGTCCCGGCGATGACGGGACACAAAATCGAAAGGAGGAGGAAATGATGGAAAAGCGCATGCGGAAATATGGGGTGGCGGTCATGATATGGGCCTTTTCGGCGGCGGTGCTGGCGGCGCCTCTTCTGCAGGAAGCGGTAGCCCAGGAGAAATACCCTTCCCGGGCGATCGAGTACATCGTCCCCTGGGGCCCCGGTGGGGGCGCGGACCAGCTTGCCCGAAAATCGGGGGTTCTGATGGAAAAGGTGCTGGGCGTTCCTTTCCCGGTGGTGGACGTTCCCGGGGCCACGGGCGGCACAGGCATTGCCAAGCTGCTGGCCGCACCGGCGGACGGCCACTCCATCGCCATCTATATCGCCGATTCCCACGCCGTTCTCGCGACCTCGACGGCCAACTGGAAGATCACCGACATCATGCCGGTGGCGCGTCTGATCCTCGGTCCGTCGTTTCTGTTCGTGGCGGAAAACAGCCGCTTCAAGTCCTGGGCCGATTTTGAGAAGGAGGCCAAGGCAAAGCCCGGAACCCTGAAGGTGGCGACCCTCGGTTTCGGCAGCGTCGACGACATCACGCTGACCTATCTGGAGAGCAAGGGGGTCAAGGTGATTCAGGTGCCCTACTCCAAACCCAGCGAAAGGTACGTGTCCGTTCTCGGAACCCACGTAGACGCCCTCTATGAGCAGGCCGGCGACGTACGGCAGTACATCACGGGAAAGCAGATCAGACCCATCATCATGTTCGGATCCCAGCGTTTCGCGGCCTTCAAGGATGTTCCCTGCTCCAAGGAGCTCGGTTACGATGTCGGCCTTCCCCAGTTCCGGGCCATCATCGCCAAAGCGGGGACGGATCCGAACCGGATCAAGGTCCTCTCCGACGCCTTCGGAAAGGTGGCGGCGACTCCCGAGTACAAGGCCTTCCTCGAGGAACAGTATGCCACGCCGGACAGCTACATGAACCATGAGGAGTGCACCAAGTTCATCCATGCCGAACTCGACATGATGAATAAGACCTGGGGTGCGAAGAAGAAGAAATAGCGTTGCTCAATCGGGTCTGTCTCCCGGCGCCGGCCGGGAGACAGACATTCCTAATGGAGGTTATTGCGGATCATGGCCATGGATAAAATGAAGCGGATTGTTCCCTATGCCGTTGTTCTTGCGATCAGCGCGTATTTCTATGTTCTGGCCGGCCGATTTGTTTTTACAGCCCGGACGGGGAATCTCGGACCGGACTTCTGGCCGAAACTGCTTCTGGGCCTGACGATGCTGGTTTGTCTGTATGAAATAGCCAAGATTGCCCTGTTTCACAGAGGAAAGGCTTTGGAGGATGACGCCGCGGAGGAACAGGCGGAGGCGCCGAAGCGGTATCACGGTCTCCTGATCCTCGGGACGCTACTGACCATCGCCTATGTGTACTTTGTGAGCATCGCCGGATTCATCCTCTGCACGTTCCTGTATCTGGCCCTGTTCATGATCATCGGACGCTACCGCAAGGTCTGGGTGATCGCGGCCAACAGCATTGTCGGGACCGTCCTGCTCGTCTATATCTTCATGAAGGTGGTTTACGTCTCCCTTCCTCTGGGACAGGGACCGTTCCAGCAATTCTCGCTGTTCCTGTTGAAAACGCTCGGCATCAAGTAACGCAAGGAGTCATTATGCTGGATATTCTCAGTCATCTTGGCGTCGGATTTCTCAGTTGTCTGCAGCCGGTCAATCTCATTTTCCTCGTCGTGGGAATCGTCACGGGTCTTCTGGTCGGCGTGCTTCCCGGACTGACCCTGGTCATGGGCGTCGTGCTGGCCCTCCCGTTCACACCCTGTCGGAACCGGTGGCCAAGTTCGCGCTGACCTTCTCCACGCCGGAATATTTCGCCGTCGTCCTTTTCGGGCTGACGAGCGTCGTCTCCCTCGGCGGGGGCTCCCTGACGAATGCCTTCATCAGCCTTTTTTTCGGTCTGCTCATTGCCACGGTAGGGGTGGATGCTACGTACGGAACACCGCGGTTCGCGTTCGGTTCCCCCATTTTGACGGACGGCATCGAATTTCTGACCGTCATGGTGGGCGCCTATGGGGTGGGCGAGGTTCTGAAACGCCTTGGGGAGGGCTTCACGACGGTTCCCGTGGAGACCCTGGGCAGCATGAAGACCCGGATGCCCTCCCTCAGAGAAATCTCACGGATATCGGCAACCTTTATGAGAAGTTCCGTCCTCGGCACGATCATCGGCATCATCCCCGGCGCCGGGGCCACCATCGCCTCATTCGTCACCTATGGCGTGGAGGCTCAGTACGGAAAGCGCAAGAAGGAGATGGGCAACGGGATTCCCGAAGGAATCGTAGCCCCCCAGGCCGCGGCCACCGGCTCCGTCGGCGGTGCGCTGATTCCGCTGCTGACCCTGGGCGTTCCCGGGAGCGGCGCCACCGCGGTGATCCTCGGGGCCTTTCTTCTCCACGGGATCCAGCCCGGGCCCCAGGTGTTCATCACTTCTTCCGGAATGGTCTACACCGTGTTTGCCTCCCTGTTCCTGGGCGTCGTCCTCATGGGCGTCATCGGCTACTTCGCCATCAAGCCCCTCGTGAAAATCCTCGATTTCCCGGAGTCCGTCGTTTCGACCTTCATCATGCTCCTCTGTTTCGTTGGGGCCTTCTCCATCCGCAACAGCGTCTCCGATCTCTGGCTCATGGTGGCCTTCGGGATCGTCGGATATGTCTTTGAGAAAACGAAGTTTCCCATCGCCCCGATGGTTCTGGGGACGATCCTGGGCCCGCTGGCGGAGAGCTCCTTTATGACGACGATGATCAGTTTTCAGAACGACTGGACCATCTTTTTCCGGCGGCCGATCAGCGGGATCGTCATGTTCCTCACGATCGTTGCCCTGATCCTGCCGATGATGAGGAAATACCGGGAGATTCGGCATACCAAAAAGGCCGGATGAAATGTGAGCAGAATGCAATGACCGAACCGCCGAATCCTCAGACACCAGCGGCGGAGGGTCATCTAAAATCAGGCCGGTCAAGGAGGTGAATTGAAAGAGGTCGTCATCGTCAGCGGGGTTAGGACACCCATCGGGTCATACTGCGGCATGCTCCGGGATGTCCCCGTGGAGAAACTCGCGGCCATCGTTTTACGGGAGGCTGCGCAGAGGGCAAAGATTGAACCGGCTGAGATTGGTGATGTCATCCTCGGGCAATCTTATGCCAATGGCGAAACCCCTAATCTGGCACGACTGGCGCTCCTGGAGGCCGGCTGGCCGATTGAGATTCCCGGTTTCACGCTCGATCGGCGTTGCTGTTCCGGGCTCCAGTCGGTCTGGTCGGCGGCCATGGAAATCCAGACCGGATATGCCGGCATTGTGGTGGCCGGGGGCGCTGAAAGCATGAGCCGAAGCGAGTTCTATATCCCCGGTGAACTCATCAAATGGGGCATGGGGGGCGACACCGATCCGAAGTGGGGCTTTTCTCCCAAGCACCACGGCAGCCTGTCGCTGTGGGGACTTCCCTTCTATGACCGAATCCAACGCGGCCGTCCCAGACATCAGCCGATCGAACGATTCGGTGAGCTCAATTCAATGATGACCTGGGCGGAGACGGCGGCCCGGAAAGAGGGCATCAGTCGCGAACAGGCTGATCTGTGGGCATTGGGCTCGCACCACAAGGCGATCCGGGCCGTGGACACGGGCAAATTTGCGGAAGAGATCGTTCCTGTCACGTTCAAACAGAAGGGGGTGGAGGTTTCAGTGGACAGGGATGAGCCCCCCCGCCGGGAAACGACACGGGAACAGTTGACGAAGCTTCGGGCTGTTTACCCTGACGGCATATGCACGGCAGGAAATTCTTCCAGTGAAAATGACGGCGCGGCGGCACTGGTCATGACAACCCCTGAGGTTGCTGAAGGTCACGGCGCCAAGCCGCTGGTTTATCTCAGAGCCTTTGGTGTGGCCGCGACGGATCCGACCCTGACCTATCCGGCAGTGCCCGCTGCCGTGAAAAGGGCTCTTCAAAGGGCCGTTTTGACTATCGACGCAATGGACCTGATCGAGATCCAGGAGGCCTTTGCCGCCCAGACTCTGGCCGATGCAAAACTGATGGGTCTCAGCGCAACGGATCTCGAGCAAAAGGTCAATGTGAACGGATCCGGTATCTCCCTGGGGCATCCCATCGGCGCCACAGGGTCCGTCCGTCTGGTCACCCTGATCCATGAAATGGTGCGCCGAGATGCCCGATACGGTCTGGTCGCCATTTGCGGCGGGGGCGGACTGGGGATCTGCGTCATTGTGGAGAGGAAATCAACATCCTCTGCTTCAACATCCTCCGTTTCTTGACTTTGCGCGGGAACTGTTTTAGAAGGTACGTCCTACTGTGAGGATATGGGGACGATGGGAAAGAGGCAAAATTTTTACAACCGCACATCTGCTTTGTTTTTCATGGGTGTGGGGATCTTCTTTTCACTATACGGGCGGACGGTTGAAATTGGTGACTGGAGTGAACCGGGTCCGGGATTTATGCCTTTCTGGTCCGGCATCGTCTTGGCGGTGATGGCCTTTTTTTTTGTTACTCGGCAGCTTCAAACGAAGGGAGTGGCCGGTTATGCCGCCCTTCTTTCCGTTGGCCGATTCCTGGAAGCGCATCGTGATGGCCTTTCTGGCCATGGTGGCCTATCTGCTTCTTTTCAAAATCATCGGATTTACGCTGACGACTTTTGTATTCATCGTTTTTTTGCTCAAAACCATTTTTCCCCAGAACTGGAAACGTACGCTGATCACGGCCTTCGCCACCGCAATTTTGGCTCGGCTGCTCTTCGTCAATTTTTTGGAGACCCAGCTTCCCCGGGGGATTTTGGGCTTTTAGGTGATTCATGGATCTGCTGACTCATATCGGCCTCGGTGCACAGGTCCTCTTCACGCCGACCAACCTGTTCTTCTGCTTCATCGGCGTTCTGATGGGGACGCTCGTCGGCGTTCTCCCCGGTCTGGGGCCCACGGCCGCCATTGCCCTCCTTCTGCCCAGCACCTTTCACATCCCGCCGGTTACGGCGATCATCATGCTGGCCGGGATTTACTACGGGGCCATGTACGGAGGATCGACGACTTCGATCCTGGTCAATATCCCCGGAGAGGCGGCCGCAGTGATCACCTGTCTCGACGGCCATCAGATGGCATTGAAGGGACGAGCGGGACCGGCCCTCGGCATGGCTGCCTTCGGTTCCTTTATCGCCGGAACGATTTCCATCATCGGCCTGATGCTCGTAGCGCCGCCGCTGGCGAAGTTTGCGCTGGCCTTCGGGCCGCCGGAATATTTTGCGCTGATGCTTCTGGGCATGATGGTGCTGATCTACCTGGCTGCCGGATCCATGCTGAAGGCCCTGATGATGGGCGTCTTCGGCCTGCTGATCAGCACGATCGGCATGGACAGCATTTCAGGCACCCAACGCCTGACCTTCGGCATCCTCGAATTCAGCGACGGAGTGGGATTGATCCCGGCCATCATGGGGCTCTTCGGCGTGGCCGAGGTCATCTCCAATCTGGAGCAGGGGATCACACGGAGCGTGGTGACCACCAAGGTCCGGGATCTGCTGCCCAACCTTCAGGACTGGAAGAACTCCCTGTTCCCGATCCTGCGGGGGTCGTTTCTGGGATTCTTCATCGGCATTCTCCCCGGGCCTGCGCCGGTCATCTCCGCCTTCAGCTCCTACGCGATCGAAAAGAAGCTTTCAAAACATCCGGAGCGGTTCGGCAGCGGGGTGATTGAGGGCGTGGCCGGTCCGGAGTCGGCCAACAATGCCGCTACCGGCGGGGCCTTCATTCCGCTCTTCACACTCGGGATCCCATGCAACTCGGTCATCGCGGTCCTGCTGGGGGCCTTCATGATCTACGGCATTCAGCCCGGACCGATGATGATTGCAAAATATCCCGATCTCTTCTGGGGCACGGTCATCAGCATGTATCTGGGGAATGCCATGCTTCTGGTGTTGAATCTGCCGCTGATCGGCCTTTGGGTCCAGGTGCTGAAGGTTCCCTATCCGATCCTCTTCCCCATCATTCTGCTCTTCTGCATCATCGGGGTTTTCAGCCTGAACTACAGCTCCGTGGAGGTGGCCCTGATGATCGGATTCGGTGTCTTCGGTTATCTGGCCCGGAAGTTCCAGTATGAAATGGCGCCCCTCGTCCTCGCTCTGGTCCTGGGGCCGATGATGGAGAGCAACATGCGTCTTTCGCTGGTGATTTCCCAGGGTGATCCCATGATCTTCCTGAATCACCCGATCTCGGCCGGCTTGATGGGCTTGACTTTTGTTTTGTTGGTGTCCCCTTTTATCCCCTGGATCGGCAGGCGACGAAAGAAGCTGCAGGAAAGGGTGGGGGGAGAAGCAGTGTGATTTCAAAAAACTTTTGTTCAGAAAGGATGGTACCATGAGAAAGATTTTTGTTGCATGTTTGGCAGGGTTTTGTTTGCTGACTTTCGGACCGGTGGTCGGGGCAGCGGATTTTCCGACCGGACCGATTACGTACATCATCCCTTTTAATCCGGGTGGACAGTCCGATGTGGAGGCGCGTTTGCAGCAGCCCTATCTGGAAAAGCTGTTGGGAACCTCGATCATTGTGGAGTACAAACCCGGCGCCGGAGGGGCGTTGGCATGGACCCAGTTCAGCAAGGCCAAGCCGGACGGGTATACGGTCTGCGGGATCAACATCCCCCATATCATCCTGCAGCCGCTCTCCCAGAAGGATGTGGCCTTCAAGACGACGGATCTGAAACCGCTGAGCATTTTCGAATCGACACCGATCGGCCTGGCGGTGAAGAAAGGGTCGAAGATCAACAGCCTGAAGGAATTCATCGACTATGCCAAGGCCAACCCCGGCAAGATCACCGTCGGTATTTCGGGTAAGCTCTCCGGACATCATATGGCTTCGCTTCAATTCGAGAAGATGACCGGCACCAAACTGACCCGGGTCACCTTCACCGGGGCTGCGCCCCAGGTGACGGCTCTTTTGGGCGGTCATGTCGAGGCTATTTGGGGGAACTCGTCGGATTTGGTCAGCTACGCGAAGGATTTCAAGATTCTGGCCATTGGCACGGAAAAACGGATGGAGACCCTGCCGGATGTCCCGACCTTTCAGGAGCTGGGCATGAAGTTCTACCCCAGGATCGACCGCGGCGTGGCCGTGCCGAAGGATACGCCGGCGGACATCACGGCGAAACTGGAGAAGGCCTTCCTGGATACGGTGAAAGAGAAAGAGTACAATGCCAAGATCACAAAGGCGGGATTTGTGGCCATGGCGCTCAACAGCCAGGAAGCGATGAAGTATATCGCGGAGCAGACGGAGGAGTATACGAAACTTTTGGTGGAACACGGTCTGCTTCTGAAAAAATAAGCGAATCCCACTGCTTCATCCGCCTGCGGGGTTGAACACAAGGGTCCCGCAGGCGGAAATCCACCGGATCGAAAGCATTTTCGAAGGGTAGAATGCCGAGGTCTTTTTTTGAACCGGCAGAAGTCATGAAATCAATGCAGACGACGTTGAAATACGGGCAGGGCCATCTAACGCTTTCCCTTCCGGAAAGGGCCCGAACCTTCATCCTGGAACCTTCCCGGCTGTCCGTGCTGGACAATCCGGAGGCGGCCTGTGAACGGGCCATGGATGACCCCCTTGGCGGTTTGCGGCTGGAAGAGATGACGCCGCCGAAAACGGTGGCCATCGCCGTTCCCGATGAGACCCGGCCGGCGCCGATCAAGGAGCTCCTGCCGGTGATGCTGAAGCGGATCCACAGGGCATTCCCAAATCTGCGCCCCGAAGACATCACCATCGTGGTGGCCTCCGGTTTGCACCCGCCCTTGGATGATGCAGGTTTGAGGCGGATCGTGCCGGAAGGGGTTGCGCCCGGCTGCAGAATCATTTCGCACGATGCGTTGCATTCACCGATGAAGGACTTCGGAAGGACGAGCCGCGGCACCCCGGTTCGGATCAACGCCTGTTTCGCCGAGGCGGATCTCCGGATGCTGATCGGCACGATCGATCCGCATCAGTTCGTGGGCTTTACGGGAGGCGCCAAGGCGGTCGTCATCGGATGCGGTTCGGATGGGACCATCGAGTCGAATCATGCGCTGATGTTTCACGACCGGGCCAAGGTGGCCAACATCGATGGGAATCCGGTTCGCATGGATATCGATGAGGCGGGGCGGATGATCGGTCTCCAGATGATCGTCAATGTCGTGCTGGACGGGGAAAAGAGACCAGTACGGATCCTGGCCGGCGAACCGGAGGCGGTTTACCGGGCCGGCGCTGAGACTTGCGCGAAAATCTATGGCGTCGCCGTTTCGGAGAAGTTCGACATCGCCGTCGCCTCCTGCGGAGGTCATCCGAAGGATATTACGCTCTACCAGGCGCAGAAGGGTCTGGCCCATGCGGCCCAGGCCGTCAAACCCGGGGGAAAGATTCTGCTGATTGCGGCCTGTCCGCAGGGCGTGGGGGATGATGTCTATTTTGAGTATGTCTCCCGTTTTCCGACACCGGAGGCAGCCCTGGAGGACTTCAAG
>JAEAMF010000537.1_pt1 | contig 45034 bp, 45 predicted proteins | sample 8958721 | NCBI WGS metagenome assembly JAEAMF01 (sample SAMN16933255, study PRJNA681124) | bioreactor sludge metagenome | isolation source: anaerobic bioreactor treating anionic surfactant - SDBS | place: India: Bengaluru | collected 2019-02-28 | reverse complement strand
CGGGGTACGTGGCCAGGACATGTTGGCGACCGCCAGCAAGCCGTAGACCAGCGCCAGGATGTTCACGATCCAGCCCCAACCGCCAAGGGTGAATTGACCTGCTGGTTTCCAGCCGCGGATTCGAGCGAACAGCGCTCCGCCCACGATCATCTGGAAGGACAGGTAAATGCCAATGGCTGCGAAGCTGACGACGATCGCGATGGCGTTCTCCAGGAAAAAGCCTGCGCAGACGATGAATGCCGGGATCACACCGCAGGTGATCAGTGCAGCCGTTGGCACACGTGTTGTCGGCGAAAGACGCTTGAGTACATTGCTGCCCATGACCATCTCGTCCCGTGCAAAGGAGTAGAGCAACCGGCTGGCGGCAGCCTGCAAGCTCAGTACGCACGACACGAAGGAAATGGTGATGACCGCCGTCACGACGCGCCATCCGGTTGGCCCGAACGCATTGGCCATGATGGTGGACATCGGGTCTTTGTCATCGCCCGAGAGCACCTTGGCGATGTCCGGGACCGCCAGAATCAGTGCCAGTGCCGCAAAAATCGCGGCACCACCACCAATGTAGATGGTCATGCGCATGGCCTTGGGAATGCGTTTGCTCGGGTTGGGGGTTTCTTCCGCGACGTCGCCGCACGCTTCAAAGCCGTAGTAGAGGAACATGCCTGCCAGCGATGCGGTCAGGAATGCGGGCCAGTAGCTGCCGTCGATGCTGATGTCGAAGGTATTGAACAGCACCGAGAACGGCTGGTGACGCTCGAAGATCAGCAGGTAGCCACCGATGACAATGGCGCCCAGCAGTTCGCAGATAAAGCCGAACATGGCCACTTTTGCCAAGAGGCTGGTCCCGCTCAGGTTCAGCACGGTGGCCATTGCGGTGAGCGCCAGTGCGATTAGGGTGTTGGTCACCGGGCTGGGCTCGAAGCCCAGCATGGCGGCTATGTAGGGCCCTGCGCCCAGCGATACGGCAGCAATGGTCACGCACAATGAGACGGAATAGATCCAGCCCACCATCCAGGCCCAGCGCTTGCCCACCAGGCGACGCGCCCACGGATAAACGCCACCGGAGATCGGGAATTGCGAAACGACTTCGCAGAAGATCAGGCACACCAGCATTTGCCCGAGACCGACCAGTAGGTACGACCAGAACATTGGCGGCCCGCCCGCCGCCAAACACAGGCCGAACAGCGTATAGACGCCGACCACCGGGGAGAGGTAGGTGAAGCCCAGGGCAAAGTTTTCCCAGAGGCTCATGCTTCTTTCAAAGTTGGACGTGTAGCCAAGCGCCCTTAACTGGGCGGCATCGCTATCAGCCATGGAAAATTCAGAGCTGTTCATGTTGTTGTCCTGAAAAGTGTGTCCTGCCGGCTGTTTTTGCTGTTGTCTTGCTGCCTTACAACTTGATCCAGGTGGCCTTCAGTTCGGTGTACTTGTCGAAGGCATGCAGCGACTTGTCACGGCCATTGCCCGACTGTTTGAAACCACCGAAGGGCGCGGTCATGTCACCGCCGTCGTATTGGTTGATCCAGACGCTACCGGCGCGCAAGGCCTTGGCGGTCAGGTGGGCCTTGGAGATATCGGCGGTCCAGATGGCCGCGGCCAGGCCGTACGGGGTGTCATTGGCGATCCGGATGGCATCGTCGACGTTGTCGAAGGCGATCACCGACAATACTGGGCCAAAGATCTCTTCCTGAGCGATCTTCATGGCGTTGCTGACGCCGTCGAAGATGGTCGGTTCAACGTAGGTGCCACCGGTTTCCTGCAAGATGCGCTTGCCGCCGGCTACCAGTTTGGCGCCCTCGGTATGGCCCGACTCGATGTACGAGAGCACGGTGTTCATCTGCTGGGTGTCGACCAGCGCGCCAACGGTGGTCGCCGGGTCCAGTGGGTTGCCTGGCTTCCAGTACTGGAGGGCCTCGATCACCCGTGGCAGGAAGGTGTCCTTGATCGAACGTTCTACCAGCAGGCGCGAGCCGGCGGTGCACACTTCGCCCTGGTTGAAGGCGATGGCTGCGGCAGCAGACTCGGCAGCGGCTTGCAGATCCGGGGTATCGGCGAAGACGATGTTCGGGCTTTTGCCGCCAGCTTCGAGCCAGACGCGTTTCATGTTGGATTCGCCAGCATAGATCATCAGTTGCTTGGCGATTTTGGTTGAGCCGGTGAACACCAGTGTGTCGACATCCATGTGCAGGGCCAGCGCCTTGCCGACGGTGTGGCCGAAGCCTGGCAATACGTTCAGCACGCCCGCCGGAATGCCTGCGTCAATCGCCAGCTGGGCAATGCGAATGGCGGTCAGCGGTGATTTTTCCGAGGGTTTGAGGATTACCGAGTTGCCGGTGGCCAAGGCCGGGCCCAGTTTCCAGCAGGCCATCATCAACGGGAAGTTCCACGGCACGATGGCGACCACGACACCGACCGGTTCGCGTGTTACCAGGCCCAATTGATCATGGGGGGTTGCCGCCACTTCGTCGTAGATCTTGTCGATCGCTTCGCCGCTCCAGCTCAGCGCTTGCGCTGCTTGCGGCACATCGACCGCCAGTGAGTCGCTGATCGGCTTGCCCATGTCCAGGGTTTCCAACAGCGCCAACTCGTCGGCGTTGGCCATCAGCAGGTCGGCGAAGCGCACCATGATCTGCTTCCTGTCCGCTGGCGCCATGCGCGACCAGACGCCAGAATTGAACGTGGCGCGAGCAACGCTGACAGCATGGTCGGCGTCGGCGGCCGTGCAACTGGCGACTTTGGTCAGCAGTCGACCGTCGACCGGGCTCAGGCAGTCAAACGTTCCGCCTTCGATCGCGTGGGTGTATTCCCCACCGACAAAGGCCCGCCCTTCTATCTTCAGTTCTCGTGCCCGGGTTTCCCATGTGCTTAGCGTTGGATTCGTCATGATCTGCCATTCCTCTGTGTCGATGCCAATGGCCCCTCAGCGCTATCGGTGAGTCGCGGAGCCGGGCTGCCTAGTAAACATTTAAAACCATATCTTATGAATTTGAGCCTGCCAATTGACCTGTCGTTTTTGCCTAAAAACGACATTTGAGCGACTGATTTTTGTTTGGCTTGTGCATTCCTGTTGAGTTTTTAAGCCGATATGGCTAAAAGAAAACTGGTTTCATATTTTTAGTGGCGAGTAGATGACTCAACTGAACAAAGTGAACCGCCTGTCCCTGTTGCAAGTCAGCCAGGAGGGCAAGCCCGAGGAAGTGGCTCGCCGACTGATCGAGGTCATTGAGCTGGGGCTGATTGGTGAAGGTGAGCAGTTGCCCAGTGAGAGTGAACTGGCGACGCGCTTCGGCGTGGCGACCGTGACATTGCGCGACGCGTTGGCGATTTTGCGTCAGCGGGGTGTTGTTGCAACCAAGCGCGGCAGAAACGGCGGCAGTTTCGTCTGTGCCCCTGTGGAGGTTTCCGATGACTTCCTCAAGGCCAGGCTCAGTGCGATGAGTTCGCTGGAGCTTCGCGACCTGTGCGACGAGCAAATCGCTATTTCGGCTACTGCCGCAGGCTTGGCGGCCAGCCGATCTACCAGTGCCCAGCATCAAAGGCTGGAGCATTTCGTGACGGCGCTCCAAGAGGCCACGACCCGAAGCGAGCTTCGCCGGGCGGATGCACGATTTCATATCGAGGTTGCGGTTGCTGCGCAGTCAGTGCGATTGACGCACGCAGAAATGCGCCTTCAGTCCCAAATGGGCGAGTTGCTATGGATCTCTATGGCGGACGCTCAAAAGAGTACGGTCATTGCGGAGCACCGGGCGATCCTGCAGGCCGTGATGGCCGGTGAGTCTAATCTGGCCAGTGCGCTGACAGAGGCTCATGTCAAAGAGGGCATAAAACGCCTGATGGATTTACGCTACGCACTGCTTGAGCTGCAAGAGGCTACATCACCATGATCACAGTCGAACAAAACGAAGAGCTTCATCAGTGTGCCCAGCGATTGGAAGCGATCTTCAGCACCCTGTTCGAGCAATTGAACAGCTTGGCCGGGGAGGTGGTAACGGTCTGGGAGGCGCTGGATGCCGAAGGGCGGAAGCCGACCTCCAAAGACCTCGCTTTTCTTCAGGCGACCATTGAAGCGCGGCTGTTGGCAAACGACAGCTATATCCACGGGACGGGGGTGGTGCTGGAGCCGGGCGAGCTTGCGGACCAAGAATTGTTTCTTGAGTGGTTTTACCGCCCTTCCAGCGGCAAAGTCGCCCCGATGATGCTGAACTTCAATCGTCAAAGCGAGAGCTTCTACAATTATCAGGGCATGCCTTGGTTTACGCGCCCCAAGCTGACGGGTGAAGCGTCGGTCGAGGGGCCATTCGTGGACCTGTACGGTACAGAGCTTTACATACTGGCCTTCTCCGTTCCGATTGTTGCCAAGGGGCATTTTGTCGGCGTTGCCGCAGCGGATATCGCCCTGCACGAATTCGATCAGTTGCTCACCCGGTGCCTGCTGCGGATGAAGAACGAGGCGTTCATCATCAATGCTGAGGGCCGAATCGTTGCCGCCAATTCGGCCAACTGGTTCGTGGGGAACATTGCCAGCCGCCCTGCGGCCGCCAACGTGCGAAAGCTAGAACCGTTATCGATCGAGTGGTCATTGGTTGAACTGCCAACGCCGCGATAGGCCGTGGCCTACCCTCAACGCACCACTGATACCTGTTTCCGTTTCTACCACAACAGCAATAATCGAAGAGGAAATACCATGCGTCGACTGTCGATACGTCTCGTTAGCCTCCTTTGCATGCTCTTGTTCGCCCAGTTGTCGATTGCAGCGGAAAAACAGAGCACCCGGAGCATCATCGATGCTTACATGAGTGCCTGGAACAAGCATGACCCCAATGCGGCGGCGCAGTACTTTGCTGAAAACGGGGAGTTTCTGGATGCGTCCGTAGGGATCCCTCAAGTCGGCCGGGAAACGGCCCGGGATAAAGTCATCAAGCTGTTTATCGATGCCGTGCCGGATTTGAAGTGGCAGATGGTTGGCGAGCCGATCATTGAAGGCGACAGCATTGCCTTTGAATGGCAGTTCGATGGCCATAACACCGGTGCCTGGGCACCTGAAACCCCTGCGACCAACAAGCCGTTGAGTTTCAAAGGGGTCAGCTTCATCCGCCTGAAGGATGGCAAGATCGCGACGCAGCATGATTATTACGATGCGTTGTCGTTCAACAAACAGTTGGGCTGGTAAGCGGGCCGCGAGCGGGGCTAGTCAGCCCCGTTCGCAATTTTCTGCCAGACGTTTCTGAACAAGGTTGGCGGGCCGTTGCTCTGTTGCGCCGGACTTTTATGCGCTAGGTTGAGACTTTGTCTACATAGGCAGCCATGAACCAATCCGGCATTTCTTCTGTTCGGAACTGTAAAGCTGTTCCATCTGTAATCTCGGCAAGTAACACCAGATCAGGACCAGAGTTGTCAAAAATATAGGCACGATTTGCTGCAGCTATTGCCGATGGCAGCAGATCCAGACAGCGTGAGTAGCGCTGGATGATTTTGTCCTTTGGAACGTTATGGCCACCGGAGTCTACGCGGATCTTGACCCGGTTAATATTGATGTACGGGTCTTCTGTGGCCACGAAGTAAAGGTAGGTTCTATACCCTAGTGCTTTTGCCTTCAGCATGAACTCGATTTTGTCCTTTGAGGACATTACTGTCTCGAATGTAAACGAGAGGCATGCCTGAAGGAGTTTGTTTCTGATGAAGTCGGACGCCACGGAGGCAAAGTAGGAGTTTATCTGAACAGACCGAAAGTCCAGGCAGTTGTTACTGACGGTAAGTTTGCTGGCCTGTTCGGTCAGATTGGCGTTCAGAATCAGTCGATGATTCAGAAAAAAATCCAGAACCTCAGATGGTTCGACCTCTAGCTGAAAGTCACTAAATGACAGGAGGCCACTTTCGTTTGCCGTCTTCTCGATTTCGTCAGGATTGATGTAGATCCCAATCAGATGATGCGGAATCGCGCTCTTCATGGTGCTTTTTCCGGAGCCGTTGGGGCCGGCAAAGACACGCAGACGAGGGATTTTCATGAAACCCGGCGCACGTTAATTACAGATCCAACGCTCACTTTATGTTTGGGCTTGGTTGAGCAGATCACTTTTCGATCACCGTCCGCAGAGGTCTCGACGATCATGCCGTCCACTACCTCAGCCACAGCACGACCCGAACCCAAAGCATTGATATAGGCAGAGCTGATAGCACCCGCAGCCATACCTGGGATCTTGTCCTCAAGGCAGTTCAGGAGGTCTTCATTCAATGCTTTGTCGGCTTTCATGTCTGCTCCGTATGGTCAGGGCGTGTGCTCTGCTCATCATCTTAGCCCCGCGTCTCAGGCTTTGACAGCATGGCTCTGTATAGACTGCCACTCGCTGTCAGACGCTTCTGAAGCATGCCCTATCCGGGGGTGTTGTTATGTTGCGCTCGCCTTCTGCGCTGGTGAATGGATGGCTGGGGTTACTGGGGGTGTCGCGCAGTCGCCGGTAAGGCACCTCACACCTGTAGGTGTCGGCCTTGCTGGCGATTAGCCGCTGCGCGTGGGTGATTACTGCTCGGTGGCTGTTTCTACCGGCGGGGTCATCCGCGCTTCCAGTTCCAGCACTTTGGCTTCCAGCGCCTCCAGGCGGGCGCGGGTACGGGCCAGTACCACCATCTGGCTGTCGAACTCTTCGCGGCTGACCAGTTCAAGCTTGCTGAAACCGCTTTGCAGCAGCGCCTTGAACTGGCTTTCCAGTTCACTGCGAGGCTGTGAGGTGTCGCTGCTGAAAAGGCGCGAGGCCTGGTCGCTCAGGGCATCGAGAAAGGCTTTGGGCGCGAGCATGGGCAGTATCCAGAAAATTCCACAAGGCCGGCAGTGTATCACGCAAGGAAACCGGGCTCGCATTGCACACTTTTTGCGCATCGCGGCGCAATGCCGCGCACCGTAGTTGTGCGTCCGAACCTTGCTGGCGAATGGCCAAACTGACCGGGTTGTCGTAAGTCGTTGTAATTGGTGAATTTGTCGGACATGGCAAGGTTTCTGCTTAGACCACTGTGACCCATGCACCGATGCTGTCGCTGTGACGATGCAGTGCGCAAATGGAGCGAAGGACGTGTTTCGTAAGACGTGGTTTGTGGCGTCGGCTTGAGGATGAGTGGTCGACGACGCGTTACAAAGCCAAGCGCTGCGCTTAGACTTGAGTCGGGTTTGTTTTCCTGGGGCAAGTCCACCAATTCGGGAGAAAGTTTCATGAAGCTAGTCACTGCCATCATCAAGCCGTTCAAATTGGACGACGTGCGCGAGTCGTTGTCTGAAATCGGCGTGCAGGGCATTACCGTTACCGAAGTCAAAGGTTTCGGTCGGCAGAAAGGCCACACCGAGCTGTATCGCGGTGCGGAGTATGTGGTCGATTTCCTGCCCAAAGTGAAGATTGATGTCGCCATTGACGACAAGGATCTGGACCGGGTCATCGAAGCCATCACCAAGGCGGCCAATACCGGCAAGATCGGTGACGGCAAGATCTTTGTGGTGAATCTGGAACAGGCTATCCGTATTCGTACCGGCGAAACCGATACCGACGCGATCTAACAAAAAGCCGCCCCAAACCCAACGCCCCAGGAGATAACATGATGACTCTGCGTCAGTTCGCAGGGCTAGGAGCCCTTTTGTCCCTCGTAATGCCTGGCTTGGCCCTGGCAGAGGACGCAGCACCTGTGCTCAACTCCGGCGATACCGCCTGGATGTTGACCTCTACAGCCTTGGTGCTGTTCATGACCATCCCCGGCCTGGCGCTGTTTTACGGCGGCATGGTGCGGTCCAAGAACGTCCTGTCGGTGATGATGCAGTGTTTCGCGATCACTGGCCTGATCAGCATTCTCTGGGTCGTTTATGGCTACAGCATGGCGTTCGATACCACCGGTATGGAACAGGGCGTAGTCAACTTCAATTCTTTCGTCGGCGGCATGTCCAAGGCGTTCCTCGCCGGTGTGACGCCATCGAGCCTCACCTCCGCGACGGCGTTGTTTCCGGAAGCCGTGTTCATCACCTTCCAGATGACCTTCGCGATCATTACGCCGGCTCTTATTGTCGGTGCCTTTGCCGAGCGCATGAAGTTTTCGGCCATGCTGGTCTTCATGGCTATCTGGTTCACCGTGGTCTATGCGCCGATTGCGCACATGGTCTGGAGTGGCAGCGGCGGCCTGATGTGGGACTGGGGCGTGCTGGACTTCGCGGGCGGCACCGTGGTGCATATCAACGCCGGTATCGCCGGCCTGGTGGCTTGCCTGGTGCTGGGCAAGCGTAAAGGCTTCCCGATCACCCCAATGGCGCCCCATAACCTGGGTTACACCCTGATGGGTGCGGCCATGCTCTGGGTCGGCTGGTTCGGCTTCAACGCCGGCTCTGCCGCCGCCGCCAATGGCACCGCCGGTATGGCCATGCTGGTCACCCAGATTGCCACTGCCGCCGCTGCGCTGGGCTGGATGCTTGCCGAGTGGCTGACGCACGGTAAACCAAGCGCTCTGGGTATCGCTTCGGGTGTGGTTGCAGGCTTGGTAGCCATCACCCCGGCCGCTGGCACTGTAGGCCCGATGGGGGCGCTGGTGATCGGCCTGGTGGCTTCGGTGATCTGCTTCTTCTGCGCTACCAGCCTCAAGCGCAAACTGGGCTATGACGACTCGCTGGATGCCTTCGGTGTACACGGTATCGGCGGTATTGTCGGCGCGCTCCTGACCGGTGTGTTTGCCGCGCCTTCCCTGGGTGGTTTCGGCACCGTCGAGGATATCGCTGCGCAAGTCTGGATTCAGGCCAAGGGCGTAGGCTTTACCGTGATTTACACCGCAATCGCCACCTACGTGATCCTCAAGGTTCTGGACCTGGTCATGGGCCTGCGGGTCAACGAAGAAGAAGAGTCGGTCGGCCTCGACCTGGCTCAGCACAACGAGCGTGGTTACGCACTGTAATCGCCAGAAAAAATCTGCCCGGTTCGCCGGGCATTTTTTTGCCTGCGATTTGAGCCGGAAATTACACGCAAACGGTTTCCTCAAATACTTGCGCAGGTACTGCCCTGAAGCGTTTGCCCTTAAGCACAAGACTTACAGGCAACAAGGATATTTAGACACTTTGTTTTTTCCCACAGCACGCTAGAATGCGCGCCGAAGGGTGCTTATCAGTGGTCCGCACACTTCGGTACCCTTTGCTAGGCTTGTCAATGGGCATGCCCATGACGCCAGGGTGGGCCGGCTCGGTGTCGCCGGTGGCTCTTTACTTTTTGTCGGGCTCGGTGTGTGTCGGGCTCGCATGGCGCTTGCCGGTAGGGCGAGCGTTGCAGGTGATGGGGCTTCATCACCTTTGAATTTTGCCCGGCGGCTGCGCTATTTGCGCCGCGGGTCCATAACTAATGTGCTTTTCGCAAGTCATGAGGTAGAACATGAGCGACGACGATCTGGAAAATGATGACCTCGAAGTAGGCGACGAAGACGAAGGCGACGAAGGCCTGGAAGCCGCTGCCGAAGACGTGGCAGACGACAGTGACGACAGTCCCGTACCGGTCGCCAAAGGCAAATCCAAGGCGGCTGTCTCGGTTGACGAGATGCCAAGCATGGAAGCCAAGCAGAAAGAGCGTGATGCCTTGGCCAAGGCCATGGAAGAGTTCCTGGCTCGCGGTGGCAAGGTGCAGGAAGTTGAGCCGAATGTGGTCGCTGACCCGCCCAAGAAGCCGGACAACAAATACGGTAGCCGCCCTATCTGAGTGGTTGTCGTAACAAAAAGCCCGCTGTCGCTGCGGGCTTTTTTGTGTGCGCTGTTTTAGCGCCAGCGGGACAGGATTTCAGGAAGCTGCGACAGGCGCTGAATTTCGGCATCCGGGTGTTGTTCGGCCTCCCAGGTCTTGCCTTGAGGGTTGAACCAGATCGCCCGCAGGCCTGCTTGTTGGGCGCCCGCGATGTCGTCGCCGGGGTGATCGCCAATATGTACCGCCGCACTGGCTTCTACCTGGCCACGGCGAAGGGCTTCCTGGAAGGGCTGCGGGTCGGGTTTGCCGATGCCCAGGTCTTCTGCGCACAAGGTGAACTTGAAATAGTCGGCCAGCCCCAGGCGGCGCACGTCGGCGTTGCCGTTGGTGACCACGCCCAGGCTGTAGTGACGGCAGAGCAATTCCAGCACCGGCTGCACTTCCGGGAAAATGTCGATTTGATGGCGGGCATGCAGGAAGACTTCAAAGCCCTCGTTGGCCAGCTCCCGGGCGTGCGCCTCACTGTAGCCAACCTCTTCCAGTGCATGGAACAGCACCCGACGCCGTAGTGCGCTGATGCGGTGCTTGAGCCCCGGTTCGGCCTGTACCAGGCGCTCGCGAATGGCATACAGGTGCTCGACCGGCACGGGGCCCAGGTTGGGGGCATTGGCCGCCAGCCAGTCTCGCAGTACGGCTTCGGCGCTGACAATAACCGGGGCGGTGTCCCACAGGGTGTCGTCCAGGTCGAAGGTGATCAGCTCGATACTCATGTGTCGCTGTCCTTACTGCGCTTGGCCCGTGGATGGGCGCTGTCGTAAACCGCAGCCAAGTGTTGGAAGTCCAGGTGAGTGTAGATCTGCGTGGTGGCGATGTCGGCATGGCCGAGCATTTCCTGGACGGCGCGCAGGTCTTGGGAGGACTCCAGCAGGTGGCTGGCAAAAGAGTGCCGTAACATGTGTGGGTGTAGGTTTTGCCCCAGCTCCCTTACGCCGGCGGCCTGTACCCGCAGTTGGATCGCCCGACGGCCAAGGCGACGGCCCTGGCGGGTGACAAACACCGCGCCATCTTCAGGCGCGCTCATGCCGCGCAATTTGAACCACTGTTGCAGGGCCTCGCGGGCTTTGCGGCCCACCGGCAGTACGCGGGTCTTGCTGCCTTTGCCATGCACCTGTACCAGGCCTGCGGCGAGGTCCAGTTGCTCCATGTTCAGGCTGGTCAGCTCCGACAGGCGCAGCCCGGAGGAGTAGAACAACTCCAGGATGGCCTGATCGCGCCGGCCGATGAAGTCGTCTTCAACGGCTCCGTCGAGCAATTGCAGGGCGCGGTCGGTGTCCAGGGTCTTGGGCAGGCGCCGCTCGCCTTTGGGGGCCGACAGACCGGTGGCCGGGTCGTGGCTGCATAACCCTTCACGGTTGAGGTAGCGATAGAAACCGCGCACGGCCGAGAGCATGCGGGCCAGGCTACGTGAGGACTGCCCGTGTTGATGCTGACGGGCAACGAACTGACGCAGCTGTTGGATCTGCAGGTCGTTCCAGCTGTTGATGCCGGCCTTGGCGCAGTACGCCAGGACATTGTCGAGGTCGCTCCGGTAGGCCAGTTGGGTATGCGGTGACACCTGACGTTCGTTACGCAGGTATGCACAGAACGCGTCCAACTGGCGTTGCATGGTTAGCGCACCGAACGCAGGGTTTGCGTGAAGCGTGGAACGACACGGCCCAGGACTTCGGCAATGTAGCCCAGGAACAGGGTGCCGACACTGCTCTTGTAGTGCTGCGGATCTCGGCTGCCGATCGCCAGCACGCCATGCAGGCCCTGATGGTTGAGTACGGCGACGGCGCTGGAGCCGACTTCTTTACGCTGCTCTTCACCGAACAGGAAGTCCAGCTCATGGTCGCGCAGCGAGCCGCTGACGGTCTTGCCGCCGCAGAGCAAGCTGCCAATGGCTTGTTGGGCCTCGGTACTGTTGACCCAGCGGCCCACCGAAGTGGCGTTGTCACTGAACAGTATGAGGCTGACAAACGGCACCTTGAACTCCTGGCGCAGGCTGTCTTCGACGGCCATGACCACTTCCTCGAGGCTGTTGGCATCGAGCAGGTCGAGGATCAAGCGGCGGGTCTTGTCGAACAGGCGGTCATTGTCGCGGGCGACGTCCATCAGCTGTGACAGGCGATGGCGCATCTCGATGTTGCGATCACGCAGGAGCTTGAGCTGGCGCTCGACCAGCGAGACGCTATCGCCACGCTGGTGAGGGACGTGCAGTTCCACCAGCAGTTCATCATGCTCGGTGAAAAATGCCGGGTTGGCGCGCAAGTAGGTGGCCACGGCCTCGGCCCCAAGGGCCGGTGTCATGCCCTGATCACTCGGGGCGGGGTGTTCGACGGGGGCCTGGGGCTGATCGGTCATGGCTGATACTCACTCATAGACGAACCTGTCCTTCGAAAACGCGCACGGCCGGCCCGGTCATCATCACCGGGTGGCCAGGTCCTGCCCATTCAATCGACAGGCGCCCGCCTGGCAGGTCGATAAGCAGGGGTGAATCCATCCAGCCTTGGCTGATCGCGGCCACTGCAGCAGCGCAGGCGCCGGTACCGCAGGCCTGGGTTTCCCCGGCGCCACGTTCCCAGACCCGCAGTTGTGCGCGGTGCCGATCAATGACCTGGATAAAGCCGACATTCACACGTTGCGGGAAGCGTGGGTGGTGTTCGATCTTCGGCCCCAGGGTATGTACCGGTGCCTGGTTGATGTCATCGACACGCAGCACGGCGTGCGGGTTGCCCATGGAGACGGCGGCCATTTCGACCTGCTGGCCGTCCACATCCACCGAATAGCTCAGGGCTTGTTCGGGGGCCTGGAACGGAATATCGGCCGGGACCAGCCGTGGTGGGCCCATGTCGACACAGATCTGCCCATCGCTACGGACATTGAGCTCAATGACGCCGCTACGGGTTTCGACGCGGATCTGTTTCTTGGCGGTCAGGCGTTTGTCCAGCACGAAGCGGGCGAAGCAACGTGCACCGTTACCGCACTGTTCTACTTCGGAGCCGTCGGCGTTGAAGATCCGGTAGCGAAAGTCCACGTCCGGATTGCTCGGTGCTTCGACGATCAGTAACTGATCGAAGCCGATACCGGTATGCCGGTCGCCCCATTGCTTGGCGTGCTTGGGCAGAATGTGTGCATGCTGGCTGACCAGGTCGAGGACCATGAAGTCATTGCCCAGGCCATGCATTTTGGTAAAACGCAGCAGCATGGGGTTACTCCGGCAACTGGCTTTCGCCTGCGAACAGTTCGGCTACGGTCTCGCGACGACGCACTTCAAAGGCCTTGTCGCCATCGACCAGAACTTCGGCGCAGCGGCCACGGGTGTTGTAGTTCGAGCTCATTACAAAGCCATAGGCACCCGCTGAATGCACAGCCAGCAGGTCGCCCTCGGCCAGGTTCAGTTGACGCGCTTTGGCCAGGAAGTCGCCGGTTTCGCAGATCGGTCCGACCACGTCATAGGTGCGTGGCTCGCCCGCACGCGGCTGCACGGCCGTCACGTCCATCCAGGCTTGATACAGAGCTGGGCGGATCAGGTCGTTCATCGCCGCATCGACGATGGCGAAATCCTTGTGTTCCGTGTGCTTGAGATACTCGACACGGGTCAGCAGCACGCCGGCATTGGCGACGATGTAACGACCCGGCTCGAAGACCAGGGTCAGGTCACGTTCGCCGACACGCTCGCGTACGGCCTTGATGTAGTCGGCAATAAGCGGTGGCTGTTCGTCGTTGTAACGCACACCAACACCACCACCCAGGTCCAGGTGACGCAGGTGGATGCCACATTCGGCCAGGCGGTCGATCAGCGCCAGCAGGCGGTCGAGTGCGTCGAGGAACGGGGCGAGGGTGGTCAGCTGCGAACCGATATGGCAGTCGACACCCACCACTTCCAGGTTCGGCAGTTGAGCTGCGCGCAGATAGACGGCCTCGGCATCGGCGATGGCAATGCCGAACTTGTTCTCTTTCAGCCCGGTGGAAATGTACGGGTGGGTACCGGCATCGACGTCAGGGTTGACCCGCAGCGAAATCGGCGCGCGTACGCCCATCTCGGCGGCGATGACCTGCAGGCGTTCCAGTTCGTCAGTGGACTCGACGTTGAAGCAGTGTACGCCGACTTCCAGGGCCCGACGCATGTCTTCACGGGTCTTGCCGACGCCGGAGAACACCACGCGGTCGGCGCGTCCGCCAGCGGCCAAGACGCGTTCCAGCTCACCGCCGGAGACGATGTCGAAGCCTGCGCCCAAGCGGGCGAGCACGTTCAGCACGGCCAGGTTGGAGTTCGCCTTGACTGCAAAGCAGACCAGGTGCGATACGCCTTCCAGGGCATCGGTATAGCTGCGGTAGCGCTCTTCGATATGGGCGCGCGAGTAAACGTACGTCGGCGTTGCGAAGCGCGCGGCGATGGCTGACAGCGCTACGTCTTCCGCGAACAGTTCACCTTCGCGGTAGCTGAAAGCGTCCATGGGATTCCCTTATTGGTGCTGGTGCGATTGCGATTTTTTGCCATCTTTGCTGTCGTCAGGCAGGTACAGAGGACCCTTTTGACCACAGGCGGAGACGAGGCAGGCAACCGCGACGAGCGCCGCGAGGGAGGAGATCAGGCGCTTCATGGCGAAATCCTTTGAAATAAGCAGTATTGCGCCCGAGTATACCGAGCGCCCAGCGCCTTGCCTATGTGGCTTGCCCGCCATCGGACAGGGGCGGTGGTCGGTATCCTTTGCATTCGTCGCGCTGGCCTCGTATCGTGCCCGGCTTGCGCGTGAGCAGAAAATTTCGAGGTTCTTGCAATGAGTTTGAGCGAAGCACGTTTTCATGACCTGGTCGATGCCACCCAGCAGGCGCTGGAAGACCTGTTCGACGAAAGCGGCCTGGACCTGGACATGGAAAATTCGGCCGGTGTCCTGACCATCAAGTTCGATAATGGCAGCCAGTTGATCTTCAGCCGGCAGGAGCCTTTGCGTCAGCTGTGGCTGGCTGCCCGTAGCGGCGGTTTCCATTTCGACTACGACCCGGAAAGCAAGAAGTGGATGTGCGATACCACTGACGAACTGTTGGGCGAAATGCTGGTGCGCATCGTCTTTGAGCAGTCTGGCGAGAAGCTCGACTTCGACGAGATTTGAAATGAGTGTTGCCAGCAAACCGGCCAAGCCGCTGTACAGCAATGTCAGCCCGGCGGTGCCTTCGCCGTGTATCAGCCTGTGCCGGCTCGATGAGCAGAAGGTCTGCCTGGGTTGTTTCCGGCATGTCGAGGATATTCGCCAGTGGCGTTCGGCGGATGACGAGCAGCGTCGTCAGATTTGCCGCGAAGCAGGTGCCCGGCGCACCCAGGCCGAGGCTCGCTGAGCCAGGGCTGCCTGCCTCCCCTCTTGTGTATTTGCCGGGCTGTGGTAGTGTCGAACGTATATCGGCACTGCCGAATTCCTGAAAACCCCGCCCTTGGGCGGGGTTTTTCTTTATATCGCCTAGAAAAAGGAGTCTGACTGGATCATGAGCACCAAGCCTTCCCTTATCCTCACCCGATTGGACGTACAACGTCTTGAGCGTTTGATCGATAGCCTCGACGAAAACGTGCCGGGTGTGCTCGCCTTGCAGGACGAGCTGGACCGCGCCGAGCAGGTGGTCGGTCACGAGGAGGTCCCGGCCGGTGTGGTGACCATGAACTCCCGCGTGCATTGCCGTGAGGAAGCCAGTGGCAAGGACTATCACCTGACCCTGGTCTACCCGAAGGATGCGGGTGCCGAAGGCAGCGTATCGATCCTGGCGCCGATTGGCTGCGCATTGCTGGGCCTGTCGGTCGGCGAGCAGATCGATTGGCCAGCACCGGGCGGCAAGACCCTCAAGCTCAAGCTGCTGGAGGTTGAGTACCAGCCGGAAGCCGCTGGTGACTTTGACCTCTGAACCTGGCTTAGAGCAGGGCCATGGCGTCGTTCAGGCGCGCCTCCAGTTCGTCCTTGTAGCGCAGGTAGCGGATGCTTGAACCTGGGCTTTCAGCGAGCAGGTCGGACAGGTCCAGGTCAGTGATGTAGCAGCGGTAGGGCGCAGCTTCACGGCGCTGCTCGACGATCTCGCGCGCAACCATGGCATACAGTTGGTCGCCATGGTCGAGCGCTGAAAATTCCTTTTGATTACAGTACAGCGTGACGTGGGCTGACTCGGTTGTGCTCGTCTGTAGGATCGCCTGTACGTCGTAGAAAAACCTGCCGCTGCTGTCCTGTGGCGCGGGGCGGGGTTCGACCCGGCGCGCTCGGCCTCCGCCCGAGGGCATAATCTGGTAGTAATGGATTGCCAGCGAGCCTTGCGCCAGTGGCCGGCGCGCGTTCTGACGAAAAACCACCGCCTGCAGGAAGCGCTGCAAGGGCAGCAGCAGGCTGCTCTCGTCATGCATCGGCAGGCGTTGCTGCCACAACACGTTATGTTCATCCAGCACGTAGACATCGGCCCAGTCATCCCACAGGCGGTAGAACACCTGAAGGGCGTGCGGCTGGCCAAGCGCAAGCACTTGTGCCAGGTCATGCTCCTGCAGTGCATTGGCATCCAGGTGCAGGTGGCTGTAACTGCTCCGCTCCTGGCCCAGATACGCCAGAAGGGCCGCGTAGTCGTTCAGTGTGGCTATTTCGGTTGCGCCAGGTTGCAGGTTGAGCACGTGGGTATGCTGCTGAACCTGAATCAGGTAGCGGTACTCGAGGGGTTGCTCGAGGAGTGCCTGAGCGCTCATGAACACTTCTTCGACACGCAGGGCAATGGCCTGGGCCCGGTTATGACAGAAGCAGCGTACCCTCAAGTGTGGCGCAGGTGCGCCGCGCTCAAGGCTGCTCAGGTAATCGCGCAGGCAGCGCAGCAGGGCATGTTCGCCGTCATAGCGTTGAACCTGCACTTCGTTCCAACTGTTGAGTGTGACCTGGTCGAGGGTCAGTACCAGGTTCTCGCGCACGCCAGCGTAGCTCAGCGAGTCGGTACGCTCGGTGGTCATCAGGATGTTCAGGTCGCGGTGTTGGCGCAGTGGGTCGATGCCGACATTCACCAGCAACAGCACCTCCTCGGCTACGCTGGGTTGCAGCAGGCGTTCCTCACTGACACGGGGCAGTGGCAGGGCTACGCTGTGCTGCAGGCTGCCGAGCAGGTTGAACAGCTCGTACTCGCTCAGGTCGCTGCTGCCTGGATACAGCGCTAGTCGCGTACTGCTGTCGATCACGCCATTGCGATGGGCCCAGGTCAGCAGTTCAAGTAACCCGCGGCACCGTTTGATCGGGGCGAAGTGCTCCCATTCCTGCGGGCCGAGGTTGCCGCTGTAGAGTGTCCATTGAACCCGCTCCGGTGCGTTGCCGGTACTTGATTGGACCAGCGTCAGGGTGTCTTCGGCCAAGTCAGGGGCCACGCCTGGGTTGATGAAGTCGACTTTGCCGGCCCGGCGCCCGAAAGCTGCATGCAAGCGTCGGCCAAGCACGTTGAGGTCGCGTTGGTCGATGCGATTGCTCGCCTGTTGGCTGCGTGCGAACTGGTTGAGAAAGCGGTAGCCGTAGTTCAACTCATCGACCAGCACCCGCCGCTCGCTCTCGACCTGACGAACTTTCCATTGGCTGCGGCTGTCGAGCAGCGCCAATTGGCGTTCGTCCCAACCCCATTCCTGGCAAAGGCGTGCAAGCTGCTCGCGTTGCCAGCCACTCACGCGCTGGCGTGCCAGGTTGCTGAGTTTCTTGTTGACCTTCAGGTACAGGCTGCGTCGTACCAGCTCTAGCCGTTGGCTGTCGCCGCTGGCCTTCAGGTAGCGCTCGATGCGCCGGTAAACCATCACGTAGGGGTCGAGTTCGTCAGGGTCCAGGCGGTTGGCGAACACGGCCTGTTTGAACTGCAGGCTGAGGCAGTGTACCTGCGGATGCTCACTGGCATAGGCTTCGGTCAGTAGCAGTTTAAGTACTGATTTGTAGGGCGACTCAATCCCTTTGTACAACTGCCAGAGCCCGGCACCGATGAACTCGCCGGCCGGGATATGGGCCAGATGGCCAAGATCCAGAACCTCTTCTTCGCGGACAAACCGTTTGGACAGCAGCGTGCGGGTGAAGTCGGCATAGCGCGCTTCTTCGTGCACAGGTACCAGCCACCAAAGCGGTGTGCGGCCGGCCAGCCAGATGGCGGTGCGGTAGAACTCATCAAGTAGCAGGTAATGCTGAGTGGTGCCGCAATCTTCCGAACTGAGCCTGGTGTTGCGTTCGCCCTGAACAAATCGCTGCGGGTCGATCAGGAACATGTGTGCTTCGGCGCCCTGGCTGGCGGCCCAGATCTCCAGCAACGTGCACTTCTTGCGCAGCTCGGCCAGGGCGGTGTCGTCCAGGTCGCAAGCGTGGCATACCCACACATCCATGTCGCTTTGTTCGGCTTGGGCCAGGGTGCCGAGGCTGCCCATCAGGAATAGCCCATGAATGGGGCGTGGCGGGTTGCCGTGGCGAGGCCGGTAGCTGAACGAGCGCGTCAGGCGCTGCGCTTCAGCCAGCTGCTGTGCATCGGGCTCGTAACCGGAGACACCCGCTGGGGTAGAGCCTGAGACATAGCCGGGAAACAGTGGGTGATTGACGTGGAAGAGCAGCGGTAGCAGGTTAAGGACGAGTTGCTGTCTGCTCGACAAACCGTCCATGGCGCGTGCCAGGCGACCTTCGTTCAGGCGCAGAAAACGCGCGCGCAACTGATTGAGCACCTTGCGGTCGATGCCTGCATCCAGGTCCGGGCGGATTTCATAGGGGTGGTTCATTATGGATTCAAACCGGCCTACAGGCTCGACAAGGGAACGTCAGTTAGCACTGGCGAGTTTAGCCCTAGTAATGCGGTCGGTTTAAGCCGTATTTGGTTTTTGACGCCATTTTTTCGTGGGCGGTGCAGCGTCTTGTACGGCCCGAAGGCCGTGCAAGACGCTGGCGCGTGAGGCTTGCCGGTGAAGGTGTCGGCGGGTATTCAGGCCGTTTCGGTCACGTTAAGGATGGTCAGCAGCTGCTGTGCATGCTCGGCGGCGTCCAGGCCCAGGCTGGTCAGGTAACCGCCATCGGGTTGGGTGATCAGTTCCTTGTCATGCAGGCGTTTCGCGGCGGCAATGGCTTGAGGCGCTGCCGTCTTGGTGTGAATTTTCAGGCCTTCCTGGGTATTGGCCAGGTTGAACAGTGCAAGTATTTCCAGTTCGGCAACCAACTCGGGGGTAAATGACATAGGTACTCCGACATTTCCTGAATTTGCGGTTGGCACCTTGGTAACTGATGCCTGGATTTGGAGTGTAGTTCAGTCTTTTTCCGGCGGTAGTTCGGGCAGTGCGCGCAGTGCAGTTTCGTACCATTCGGTGTTGAATGCACGGTCTTCATCGAGCATGGCGTCAATCTCGACAGCCAGCACATGAGCCATCAGGTTGAGGATGTCTTCGCGCTCATAGCCCACCAGCGTCAGCTTGTTGAAAGCCGCCTTGGCGGCCGGCGGCTCACCGGACTCGATCTGGTTCTCGATGGCTTGGGTCAGGGTGGCTTCGGCGAAGGTTTCTTCGTCGTCGCTGTCGATTTTGTTCTGTTCGCTCATGGTGATTCCTCGCGTTGAGCCTGCAGTTTGCCATGAGCGCACAGGTCATGTCGCAGTATCGACACTATCCATGATGCTGGTCAGCCCGGGCCAATCGTTCTATAACACCCCGCGCCAACTCCTTACGGCCTGGAGGCTGTTTTCATGCTCAAGCTTCATGGTTTTGCAGTCAGCAACTACTACAACATGGTCAAACTGGCACTGCTGGAAAAGGGCCTGCCCTTTGACGAGGTACTGTTCAACGGCGGCCAGAGCGATGACGCTCTGCAGATCAGCCCATGCGGCAAGGTCCCGGTACTGGAAACCGAGCACGGCTTTATCAGTGAGACCAGCGTGATCCTCGAGTACATCGAGCAGGTGCATCCTGAGCATGCCTTGCTGCCTGCCGAGGCCTATGCGCGTGCCAAGGTGCGCGAGCTGGCCAAGGAAATCGAGCTGTATATCGAACTGCCGGCGCGTGCTTGTTACCCCGAGGCGTTTTTCGGCATGCAGGTGGATGCGGTCATCAAGGAAAAGGCCAAGCGCGAACTGTTGGCGGGGCTCGATACCCTCAAGCGCAACGGCGTGTTCTCGCCTTACGTTGCTGGTAACACGCTGACCCTGGCCGACCTGTATTTCTTCTACAGTGTCGATCTGGCGCGCGGTGTCGGCCTCAAGATATTTGGCCAGGACTTGCTGGAAGGCTTCCCGCAGGCCAAGGCACTGTTCGCCCGGCTCAAGGAGAACCCGCATGTGCAGAAGATCGCAGCGGACAAGGAAGCGCAGATGCCCGCCTTCCTCGAGATGATTCGCAGCGGCAAGCGCTGAGTTGAAACAGGCTCGCCGTGCTGCCCGGCGAGCCTGTATCGAGGCTTAACGGCTGGCCAGCAGGGCCTTGCCGCGTTGCACCGCAGCCCGTACCTGGGCTGGAGCGGTACCGCCAATGTGGTTACGGGCGTTGACCGAGCCTTCCAGGGTCAGGACGGCAAACACGTCTTGCTCGATCTGGTCGCTGAACTGGCGCAGTTCGTCCAGGCTCATTTCCGCCAGGTCCTTGCCGGTGTCGACGCCGTATTTTACTGCATGGCCGACGATTTCGTGGCAGTCACGGAACGGCAGGCCGCGCCGTACCAGGTAGTCGGCCAGGTCGGTGGCGGTGGAGAAGCCGCGCAGTGCGGCTTCGCGCATGATCGCATGACGCGGCTTGATGGCCGGGATCATGTCGGCGAAGGCCCGCAGCGAGTCGCGCAGGGTGTCGGCGGCGTCGAACAGCGGCTCTTTGTCTTCCTGGTTGTCCTTGTTGTAGGCCAGTGGCTGGCCTTTCATGAGGGTCAGCAGGCCGGTCAGGGCGCCGAATACACGGCCGCTCTTACCGCGCACCAGCTCTGGCACGTCCGGGTTTTTCTTTTGCGGCATGATCGAGCTGCCGGTGCAGAAGCGGTCCGGCAGGTCGATGAACTGGAATTGCGCACTGGTCCACAGCACCAGCTCTTCGGAGAAGCGCGACAGGTGCATCATCGCCAGGCTGGCGGCAGCGCAGAATTCAATGGCGAAGTCGCGGTCAGAGACGCCGTCCAGCGAGTTGCCGGCCACGGCTTCAAAGCCCAGCAGTTGGCAGGTCAGTTCACGGTCGATCGGGTAGGTGGTACCGGCCAGTGCGGCACTGCCCAGCGGCATGCGGTTGGTGCGCTTGCGGCAGTCGACCAGGCGCTCGTAGTCACGGCTGAGCATCTCGAACCAGGCCAGCAGGTGGTGGCCGAAGGTCACTGGTTGCGCGGTCTGCAGGTGCGTGAAGCCCGGCATGATGGTTTCCGCTTCGCGCTCGGCTTGCTCCAGCAGGCCTTGTTGCAGGCGGGTGATCTCAGCGAGGATCAGGTCGATTTCGTCACGCAGCCACAGGCGGATATCGGTGGCAACCTGGTCGTTACGGCTACGCCCGGTGTGCAGCTTCTTGCCGGTGATCCCGATGCGATCGGTCAGGCGCGCCTCGATGTTCATGTGAACGTCTTCGAGGTCGATGCGCCAGTCGAAGTTGCCGGCTTCGATTTCGCTCTGGATGGTTTTCAGCCCGTCGATGATGCTGTCGCGCTCGGCATCGGTGAGAACGCCGACCTTCGCCAACATGGTGGCGTGGGCGATCGAACCCATGATGTCGTGGCGATACAGGCGCTGGTCGAAGTTGACGGAAGCGGTGAAGCGGGCGACGAAAGCGTCGACGGGCTCACTGAAGCGGCCGCCCCAGGACTGGTTGGTCTTGTCAGTGCTCATGGATTCGCTCGTTGAAGGCGTGAACGGGAAAAGTGGCGCCGATAATAGCAGGATTGGCAGCATTGACGGCGTTCGGCGGTCGGCATAAATGGGTGATCGAGGTTCTGGCTGTCGCCGTTGAAGGTGTGTTCTTGACAGGATATTTGGCGAATGAACGGCAGCGTTCCGGCAACCGTCTACAGTTGGACTGAGGATTGGCATCTTTACTGCCGACCCAGTGAATTTTTAGCCATCGTGCGAGTCTGAGCGTGGATCGCCGTGACGGTCGTCACTTCACCTGTCTACGCTATCCTTGTGCGAGACTCACGCAGGAATCCAGCGCAATATGAATGTCCTGATCGTTGATGACGAACCCCAAGCCCGCGAACGCTTGAGCCGCATGCTCGGCGAGCTTGAGGGCTATACCGTGCTGGAGCCTAGCGCCACCAATGGTGAAGAGGCCCTGGCACTGATCGACAGCCTTAAACCCGATGTCGTCCTGCTCGACATTCGTATGCCAGGCCTGGATGGCCTGCAGGTGGCAGGTCGCTTGTGCGAGCGTGAAGCACCACCGGCGGTGGTGTTCTGTACGGCGGATGATGAGTTCGCGGTAAACGTATTCAAAGACAGTACCCTGGGCTGCCTGATCAAGCCGGTACGCGCCGAGGAGTTGCGGGACAGCTTGCGCAGGGCCGAGCGTCCCAGCCGGGTGCAGTTGGCGGCGTTGACGCGCCCGGCCGCTGAGAGCGGCATCGGGCCTCGCAGTCACATCAGTGCGAGAACCCGCAAAGGCATCGAAATGATCCCGCTGGATCAGGTCATTTACTTCATCGCCGATCACAAATACGTCACCCTGCGCCATGAGTCCGGCGAAGTCTTGCTGGATGAACCACTCAAGGCCCTTGAGGATGAGTTCGGTGACCGCTTTGTCCGTATCCACCGCAATGCGTTGGTCGCGCGTAACCGTATTGAACGCCTGCAGCGCACGCCGCTAGGGCATTTCCAGCTTTATCTGAAAGGGCTCAATGGCGATGCGCTGGTGGTCAGCCGTCGGCATGTGGCGGGCGTACGCAAGATGATGCAGCAGCTCTAAAGGACAGTGCTGGAGCGAATCGTGCCAAGGACGGCGACCTTATCCGATGATTTAGATCTGCTAGCACGTTGGACTGAGCTGTTATCATCCGTAGCAACTCTCTCGTACGGATCGTTCCATGTCCACTCGCGAAATCCGCATTGCCACCCGCAAAAGTGCCCTTGCCCTCTGGCAGGCTGAATATGTCAAAGCCCGTCTAGAGGAAGCCCATCCCGGCCTGCTGGTGACGCTGGTGCCAATGGTCAGCCGCGGTGACAAGCTGCTTGACTCGCCGCTGTCGAAGATTGGCGGCAAGGGCCTGTTCGTCAAGGAACTGGAAACTGCACTGCTTGAGCGCGAAGCCGACATTGCGGTGCACTCGATGAAAGACGTGCCCATGGACTTCCCCGAAGGCCTGGGCCTGTATTGCATCTGCGAGCGCGAAGACCCGCGCGACGCGTTTGTTTCCAATACCTTCCCAAACCTCGAAAGCCTGCCGGCGGGCAGCGTGGTCGGTACCTCCAGCCTGCGCCGTCAGGCACAGTTGCTGGCGCGTCGCCCCGACCTGCAAATCCGCTTCCTGCGGGGCAACGTCAATACCCGCCTGGCCAAGCTCGATGCGGGTGAGTACGACGCGATCATCCTGGCGGCTGCCGGCTTGATCCGCCTCGGCTTTGAAGACCGTATCAGCTCTACCATCAGTGTCGATGACAGCCTGCCCGCCGGCGGCCAAGGTGCCGTAGGTATCGAATGCCGCAGTGCCGACAGTGAAATCCATGCGTTGCTGGCGCCGCTGCACCATCGCGACACCGCCGACCGTGTCAGCGCCGAGCGGGCGTTGAACAAGCACCTCAACGGCGGTTGTCAGGTACCGATTGCCTGTTATGCCGTGCTTGAAGGTGATCAGCTATGGCTGCGCGGCCTGGTAGGTCAACCCAGCGGTGGCACGTTGCTCAACGCCGAAGCGCGTGCGCCACGCGCCGATGCCGAGGCGCTGGGTGTTCGGGTCGCCGAAGACCTGCTCAAGCAGGGGGCCGGTGAGATCCTCAAGGCTGTTTATGGCGAGGCCGGTCACCCGTGAGCAGCTGGCGTCTGCTGCTTACGCGGCCGGCCGAAGACGGTGCAGCGCTGGCGCAAACGCTTGCGCAGAGCGGCGTCTTCAGCAGCAGTTTGCCTTTGCTGGAAATCGAACCACTGGCGCTTGATGCCGCGCAGCGCAGCACGGTGGCTCACCTGGATCGCTACTGTGCGGTTATCGTCGTGAGCAAACCGGCGGCGCGCCTGGGCTTGGCGCAGCTGGATCACTACTGGCCACAACCGCCGCAGCAAGCCTGGTTCACGGTCGGCGCTGCTTCGGCGCAGATTCTGGAAGCGCATGGCCGGGAGGTGCATTACCCCCGCACTGGCGATGACAGCGAGGCACTTTTGCAGTTGCCCGCCTTGCATGAGGCGATTAACCGGCCCGATGCGCGTGTATTGATCATGCGCGGTGAGGGCGGGCGTGAGTTGTTGGCCGAGCGTTTGGCCGAACAAGGTGCTAGTGTCGACTACCTCGAATTGTACCGACGTTGCCTGCCTGTCTACCCGCCGTCGACATTGCAGCGGCGTGTCGAGGAAGAGCGTTTGAATGGCCTGGTGGTCAGCAGCGGCCAAGGGTTTGAACATTTGCAGCAATTGGCCGGCGAGGACTGGCCGCAGTTGGCGCGGTTGCCTATTTTTGTGCCGAGCCCTCGGGTGGCAGCCCAGGCCCGTGCAGCCGGTGCCCTGAATGTAATAGATTGTCGCGGTGCCAATGCCGCGGCCTTGCTGGCGGCGTTGCGGGAAACTCCTGCACCTGCCCTCTAAGGCGCTAAGCTGATTGGCGACGTGCCTCAATGCAAAGGATGGATACGTGAGCGAAACTGTCTTGCCCAACGATGAAGTGCAGTCGGCGCCCGAGGCGCCAGAACAAACGCCTGCCGCGGCGGCAAAGCGCGGCGGTAATGGTTTGGCGATTCTCGCGCTGTTGCTGGGTGCCGCGGGTGTAGCCGTGGGGGGCTGGGGCGTATGGCAAGTACGTCAGCTTCAAGGCGCCGATCAGGCCCAGGGCGAACACTTGCAAGCGCTGAACACCTTGTCCGAGGCTCTGCAAACACGTGAGCAGCAGCTTTCGGCGCAGCTTGCCGGCCTGCCACCGGCCGCCGAGCTGGAAGACCGTCGCCGCCTGGTCGCGCAGTTGCAGGGCGACCAGCAACGCTTGAGTCAGCGCCTGGAAAGTGTGTTGGGGGCGAGCCGCAAAGACTGGCGGCTGGCAGAGGCTGAGCACCTGTTGCGTCTGGCCAGCCTGCGTTTGTCGGCGCTGCAGGACATTGCCAGTGCCCGCGCCCTGGTTCAGGGTGCTGATGACATTCTGCGTGAGCAAAGCGACCCGGGTGCTTTCGCTGCCCGCGAGCAGTTGGCCAATAGCCTGGCCGCACTGCACAGCGTAGAGCAGCCAGACCGCACTGGGTTGTTCCTGCAATTGGCCGCGCTGCGTGATCAAGTGGTGCAGTTGAGCGCACTGGCCCCAGACTTCCAGGTCAAGGCTGAAGGCGATTCAGCCTTGATCGCCGATGGTGATGGCGCAAGCCGTTGGTCGCAGTGGTGGGACAAGATTTCCCGCTACATTCGCATCGATTTCAATGCCGATGAAAACATCCGGCCATTGTTGGCCGGGCAGGCGCTGAATCAGGTTCGTCTGGCCTTGAGCCTGACGCTTGAGCAAGCCCAGTGGGCTGCGCTCAATGGCGAGCCGAAAGTGTATGCCCAGGCGCTGGCAGAAGCGCGCAGCGTGCTGCTGGCCAACTTCAACCCTGATCATGCACAAAGCCGGATCATGCTTGAGCGTTTGCAGGCCTTGGCTGACGCGCCGGTATCGGTTGTCACGCCGGATCTGGCGCAAAGCCTGAGTGCGGTTCAGGCGTATATCGAGCGTCGTCATCTGCCTGCCGAAGAAGTGCCAGCCGGCAAGGCAGCTGAGGAGGCGCGCCCATGAAGCGTGTCTACCTGTTGACGGTCGTGGCGATTGCGGTGGCCGCGCTGGTAGGTATCGGCATGGCACACCACAGTGGCTACGTGTTGATTTCCTACGGCAACTTCTTCCGCTATGAGTCCAGTGTGTGGGCAACGCTGGCGGTGTTGCTTGGGGTGTGGCTGCTGTTTTTGCTTGTTCGCTACCTGATCAGTGTGGTGTTCGTCTCTGGTGGGGTGGTCAACCCATGGTCTCGGCGCAACCGCGACCGGCGTACTCGCCTGGCCATCGAACAGGGCCAACTGGATCTGGCCGAAGGCCGTTGGGCCAGCGCCCAGCGCAACCTGCACCGTGCCGCCGAAGCTGAGCGTCAGCCCTTGCTCTACTACCTCGGTGCTGCCCGTGCTGCCAACGAACTTGGCCGTACCGAAGACTGCGACAACCTGCTGGAGCGTGCCCTGGAGCGTCAGCCCCAGGCCGAACTGGCCATCGCCCTGAGTCATGCCCAGTTGCAAACCGACCGTGGCGACCTCGATGGAGCGCTGGAGACCCTGCAAGCCATGCATGATCGCCATCCGCACAGTGTTCAGGTGCTGCGCCAGTTGCAAGGCCTGCATCGACAGCGCGGCGACTGGTCTGCTTTGATCCGTTTGTTTCCGGCCTTGCGCAAGGAAAAAGCCCTGCCGGCTGCCGAGCTGAGCGAGTTGGAGCAGCGCGCCTGGGGTGAGAACCTGTCACTGGCAGCCCGCCGTGAAAACGACGACCAGACCGGGCTTCAATCATTGGCGCGTGCCTGGGAACAGTTGACCTCGGCGCAGCGGCAGGAGCCGCAACTGGTGCTGGCCTACGCCGAGCAACTGCGCCAGTTGGGTGCCGAGGCTCAGGCTGAAAAGGCGTTGCGTACGGCACTCAAACGTCAGTACGAGAGCCATCTCGCCCGTCTTTATGGGCTGGTCCGGGGTGAAGATCCTGTACGTCAGTTGCAGACAGCCGAAGGCTGGTTGAAGCTGCACCCCGATGACCCAAGCCTGTTGTTGACCCTCGGTCGTCTGTGCCTGCAAAACCGCCTGTGGGGCAAGGCACGTGACTACCTGGAAAGCAGCCTGAACCTGCAGCGTAACCCCGAGACCTGTGCCGAGCTGGCGCGTTTGCTGGCGGGGTTGGGTGATACCGAGCGCAGCAATCAGTTGTTTCAGGAAGGCTTGGTGCTGCTGGATGAGCGTCTGCTGGCGCTGCCCTTGCCTGAGGGTGTTCGCAGCTAGTAACGAAGCGTACAGGCCCGCTTGGCACGGCGGGCCTGTATGACTGGGTAATTGTTCCTACAGCGTGTGGTTTATTGTGCCTTCGGCGGCCTCTCTCCAGTCCCTTCTGGTTTGCCGTACTTTCTGCTTTTTGTTGGCGAAGAGTCCCGAAGGGCTCGTATTGAAAGGGGTTGTGGCTTTCCTCTACCGTTGATGCCCCTTCATTCCGCTCTTGGAATTCTTCATGCCGTTGGTTCGTTTGCGCTCCTTGTTCCTCCTGGCCTTTGTGGCATCTCTGGCCATATTGGGGGGGACGTTCTACCTGGAGTTAGGTCTCGGCCTGGTGCCGTGTCCCTTGTGCCTGAGCCAGCGCATCCTGCTGTCGTTGTTCGCCATTGTCTGTCTGGGCGCGTTACTGCAGCGACCACGACTGCGTGGGCTGTGTCGCTACGCTGCTGTGGCCTTGGTGTGTGCCGTGCTCGGGGTCTTGCTGGCGGCCCGGCATATCTGGCTGCAAAGTGCTTCATTCGTGCCTGAAATGGAGTGTCATCCGCCCTTGGGCTACCTGGTCTACACACGGTCCTGGAGTCAGGTGCTGGAGGCCATGCTGCTGGGGAGCCCGGACTGCGTGCGAATCAGTTGGACCTTCATGGACCTGAGTGTTCCTGAATGGAGCCTGCTGGCGTTCATGGTCTTGACGCTTTTTACCCTGACCGTGACGTTTGTTGGCCTGCGTATACGGATGGTCCGTAGGCGAATGGCACGCCTCTGACCCCTTGGCAGCATGCTCGGCAGTATCGCAAGTCGCTGATTCGATTGACCTGGAACAGCTTTGTAGATGAGCGGCGCTACGTCGCAGGATTAAACACTTGTATGAACTTTGTCGCCTGCGTACCTTGAAGGCATGGGCGCACGGGAATAATCTCCCCAGCACGCAGACAAAAAAACTACGCTATGCCGGTTTGCTGCTTTCAACCGGTCACAACAATGCGTGACGCGGTGTAGTGCAGCACGACCCTGAAGGGAAGAGATCGCCATGCTCGATAGTTGTCAGAACGCTCAGGAACGCTGGGGTGGGGTTCATCGGCTGATTGACCGCTGGCTGGAGGAGCGGGCGGAACTGGTGGAAGCCTTCCGTAAGCTGCGCGATGCAAAGCCGGCCTTCGCCGACAAGGACATGAATCGGGATTTCTGTGCGGTGCTGGTGGACTATGTGTCGGCCTGGCACTTCGAGGTGCAGGAGCAACTGGTCAGCGAGGCCAAGGCTTTTGGTGATAACCGCAGCCTGGAGTTGGCCGAACAGATCAGCCCGCGTATCGACGACATTACCCAGATTGCCCTTGCCTTTAACGATCACTGCGACAAAGGCAACTGCAACGACCCCGAGCGTTTCGCCAAGAAACTCCAGGAACTGGGCGGCCTGTTGCATGAGCGTTTTGAGCTGGAAGACTGCCTGATCGAGGTGCTGCACAACGCGCACAAGGAAGAGGGCGCGGTTCAGGCCTGAACCGTCAATTTGCTACGCCGAGCAGTTCAATCTCGAACGTCAGAGGCGTGTACGGCGCAATCAAGTCCCCGGCACCTTCAGCGCCATATGCGAGCGCTGAAGGAATGACCAGCCGCCATTTTGAGCCTGTCGCCATCTGCGGCAAGCTCACCTGCCACCCTTCAATCACGCTGTTCAGGCTGAACCACTGCGGTTGTTCGCTTTGGTCGAAGACCGTACCGTCTGGAAGTGTGCCGACATAGCGAACCTGAACCTTGCCGCCGCTGGTGGGCTTGGCCCCAGTGCCTGCTACCAGCTCGCTGACCAGGACACCTTCCGGCAACTCTCGTACGCCGGCCCTGGCACGTTCAGTGGCCATGAAGCGGCGTTCAACACCGAGTAGCTGTTCACTCTGCGCCTGTTCTGCGGCGTCGTTGGCCTGGGCATCGTGCTGGCTGAGCAGTGCCTCCATACGCGTTTTACTCAGGGCCAGTGGCTTGTTCTGATAGGCCTGTTGCAGGCCGTCGATCAATGCCTTGAGTTGCAGGTCCGGGACTTCTTCGCGCAGGCGTTCTCCGAGGCTGGCGCCCAGGCTGTAAGCAAGGTCATGAGCGTCGTTGGCATTGCCATCTGCCTGCGCCATGGCCGGTGACAGCAAGACAAGAAACGGCAGTAGAAAGTAGCGCGGCATGGCAAGGGTCCAGGTTTCGGAGAAGCACAATTATGCCAGCCTGAAGGTATTGTCCAAGGCTTTATCGGCAGTGTTTCCAGCAGCATCTACACTTGCCTCCAGCGGCAACGATACGCACTTTGCCCAGGCATGCAACGCGGCGCATCCATTACGGTCAACATGCCCTAGCGGCGATAGCAGCAGAAGACTAGTATGAGCCGCAACTACATCAGCCAGGAGGTAAGCCATGTCGGCCAATAAGAAGCCAGTAAGTACGCCGTTACACCTGCTCCATCAACTCTCCAGCAGCCTGCTTGAGCATTTGGAAAACGCCTGCTCGCAAGCGCTGGCTGATGCAGAAAAACTGTTGGCCAAGTTGGAAAAACAACGTGGCAAGGCACAGGAAAAACTTCATAAAGCGCGCCTCAAACTTCAGGACGCTGCCACTGCAGGCAAGGCCAAGGCACAGAACAAGGCCAAGAATGCCGTAGCGGAGCTTGAGGAATTGCTCGATGCATTGAAGGAGCGTCAGGCACAAACCCGCACCTATATCCTTGAGCTCAAGCGCGATGCTCAGGAAAGCCTGAAGCTTGCCCAGGGCGTGGGTAAAGTAAAAGAGGCTGCCAGCAAAGTCCTGACCCTGCGTAGCGACAAGGCAGCGGTTACCGCTACCGCCGCCAGCAAACCGACCACTGCCAAAGCAGTTGCCAAACCGGCTGCAACCAAAGCGCCGGCCAAACCTGCGACCGCCAAGGCACCTGCCCGAGCTGCAGCCAAGCCAGCCACAGCGGTGAAGGCCCCGGCCAAACCTGCCGCTAAAACTGCTGCTGCCAAGCCTGCTGCGATCAAAGCCCCCGCTCGCGCTGCTGCCAAGCCTGCCGCTAAACCTGCCGCCGCCAAGGCGCCAGTTCGAGCGGCTGCGAAACCTGCTGCCAAAGCCCCAGCCAAGCCTGTCGCTGCCAAGCCTGCAAGTCCGGCCACGCCAGCACCAGCCGCCGCTGCACAACCGGCTGCACCTGCAAGCCCGGTAGCCCCTGCTGCTCAGTCGCCGTCGACCGCGTCTTGAGTGCTTGCTGCCGCGACGCGTAGCTTCTGCAACGCGTCGCGGTACGCTTTAACGCCATCCGGCGACAGCCGTTCCAGCCAGTCCGACTCAGCCACTTCTGCGGCTGGCCACGCCTGCGAGGCCGTTTGCAGGCGCTCTAGCAGCTCGCGTTCAGCAGCCAACTCCAGTGCCTTGAGTTGCTCGCGCAGGCGAGCCTGCGCTGGGTCCAGGCTTGCTGCTTCGCGCCATTGCTGGCGCAGTGAGCGTAGTGGCGTCACCACCTGGCGGTGCCAGGGTTCGGCCAACTGTTGCAACTGTGCCACGCGGGAGGCATCGGGCTTTACACCACGGGCTTCCAGCCAGGTAGCACAGAGCAGCAGGCAGACATTCCCCCCCTGGTGCTGCAGGCTCAGGCAGGCCGCTTCCACCCCCGGACGGGCATAGAGGCTCACGGCAAAATTCCACAGGTCGGTGTACATGGTCCCACTCGCGCCAGTTGGCGGCGAAGCTGGTAGACTTCGCGGCCATTATGATCAGACTATCGAACCTCACTTTACAGCGTGGTCCACAGCGCCTGCTAGAAGGCGCTGAGCTCACCCTGCACCCCGGCCAGAAAGCCGGCCTGATCGGCGCCAATGGTGCCGGTAAATCCAGCCTGTTCGCATTGCTGCGCGGTGAGCTGACGCCCGACGCCGGTAACTGTCAGCTGCCGGGCGATTGGCGCATCGCGCACATGCGTCAGGAGGTCGATACCCTCGAGCGCCTGGCCGTGGACTATGTGCTCGATGGTGATGAGCGCCTGCGCACCATCCAGCGCGATCTGGAGGCAGCGGAGTCGGCTCACGACGGTACCGCTGTGGCGCGCCTGCATATTGAACTCGACAGTGCCGACGGTTACACGGCTGATGCCCGTGCCCGCAAGTTGCTGGCGGGCCTTGGCTTCAGCAATGAGCAGATGGAACGCCGGGTAGGTGACTTCTCCGGTGGCTGGCGGATGCGCCTGAACCTGGCGCAGGCGCTGATGTGCCCGTCCGATCTGTTGCTGCTCGACGAACCGACCAACCACCTTGACCTGGATGCGATCCTTTGGCTGGAAGACTGGCTCAAGGGTTACCCCGGCACCTTGCTGTTGATCTCCCACGACCGCGATTTCCTTGATGCGGTGGTCGACCATGTGGCCCATGTCGAGCAGTGCAAACTGACCCTCTACCGGGGTGGTTACAGCGCGTTCGAGCGTGCCCGTGCCGAACGCCTGGCGCAGCAACAGCAGGCCTATGAGAAGCAACAGGCCCAACGTGCGCACATGGAGAAGTACATCGCCCGATTCAAGGCACAGGCCACCAAGGCTCGTCAGGCACAAAGCCGGATCAAGGCCCTGGAGCGGATGGAGGAGTTGTCGGCGGCCCATGTCGACTCGCCGTTCGACTTCACTTTCCGCGAATCAGAGAAAATCTCCAGCCCCTTGCTCGACCTTTCTGAAGCGCGGCTGGGCTATGGCGATAAAACCATTCTGGAGAAGGTCAAGCTGCAGTTGACGCCAGGCGCGCGCATCGGCTTGCTTGGCCCTAACGGTGCGGGCAAGTCGACCCTGATCAAGAACCTCGCAGGCGAGCTTGAACCGCTGGCTGGACGCCTGGTGCGCGGTGAGAACCTGGTGGTGGGCTACTTCGCCCAGCACCAACTCGACTCGCTGGACAGCAAAGCCAGCCCATTGCTGCACCTGCAACGCCTGGCACCGACCGAGCGTGAGCAGACCTTGCGCGACTTCCTGGGTGGTTTCGACTTCCGTGGTGGTCGACTCGACGAGCCGGTACTGAATTTCTCCGGTGGCGAGAAAGCCCGCTTGGCGCTGGCGTTGATTGCCTGGGAGCGGCCGAACCTCCTGCTGCTCGACGAACCGACCAACCATTTGGACCTGGAAATGCGCCTGGCGTTGACCATGGCATTGCAGGAGTTCAGCGGTGCAGTGTTGGTGGTATCCCACGACCGTCACCTGCTCAAGAGCACCACCGACGAGTTCCTGCTGGTGGCCGACGGCAAGGTCGACACCTTCGATGGAGACCTGGACGACTACACCCGCTGGCTGGCGGAGTACCGTCAGCGTAATGCCCCGGTCAGCAGTGCACCGGCCAACGCCGACAAGACCGACAAGAAAGCCCAGCGTCAGGCGGCGGCAGCGCTGCGCCAGCAGTTGGCGCCGCACAAGCGCGAAGCGGAAAAGCTCGAGCGTGAGCTGGGCACCGTGCATGAGCAGTTGGCGAAAGTCGAAGCCAGCCTCGGCGAAAGTGCCCTTTACGAAGCTGCCCGTAAGGATGAGTTGCGTGAGCTGCTGGCCCGCCAGGCCCAGCTCAAGGGCCGTGAGGCCGAGCTGGAGGAGGCCTGGATGGAGGCGCTGGAAGTGCTGGAGACCATGCAGGCGGAGCTGGAGGCACTGTCGTGATGGCGGCGTTGCGACAGTTGCTGCCGGTGGAGTGGATCGAGCCCTTGTGGCTCGGTTTGCAGATCCTGCTGATCCTGGTCGCGGCCTTTTTCCTGCAGCGTGTGGTCGCACGCTGTTTGAGCCGGCTGGCGCAACGTTACCCGTTGCCGCCAGAGTTGATAATGCCGCTGCGCGGTGGCCTGCGCTGGCTGATCATGGGCAGCGCACTGATTGTCGTGCTGGAGCGTCTGGGGGTGTCGGCCACCGTGCTCTGGACCGCACTGTCGGGGTTTGTCGCCGTCGCAGCAGTCGCGTTCTTTGCCATGTGGAGTGTGCTGTCCAACCTGCTCTGCGCGGTGCTGATCTTCACTGTTGGGCCGTTCCGTCTGGGTGATGTGGTCGAGCTGGTGGATACCACTGACAAGCCGGGTGTCAAAGGCCGTGTCATTGCCATCAACCTGTTGTTCACCACGCTGGTCGAGCTGCCCGAGACTGGCGGTGCACTGGTGCAGGTGCCCAACAGCCAGTTCTTCCAGAAGTCGGTACGGCGTTGGCGCGGCGCTGATGCACTACCGTTGGTGGGTGAGGACGCGCCGAAGGGCAACTGATCGGCGGTCAAAAAAACCGTGGCGTTTTTTCCAGCGACGCATTAGCGTTGGGCTTTGTACTAGAGTCCCCGCTGAGGTGTGTCATGTCGCTGGAAACATGGTTGGCGTTCTTTGTTGCATGTTGGGTGATTAGCCTGTCTCCGGGCGCTGGCGCCATTGCCTCGATGTCCTGTGGCCTGCAGTATGGCTTCTGGCGGGGCTACTGGAATGCGCTGGGCCTGCAATTGGGGTTGATCATGCAGATTGCGATCATCGCCGCGGGCGTGGGGGCGGTGCTGGCGGCATCCGCCACGGCCTTCCAGTTCATCAAGTGGTTCGGGGTCTGCTACCTGGTCTACCTGGCCGTCAAACAATGGCGTGCGTTGCCCGCCGACCTCAGTGACAACGCCGCCGTGCGGCCGATTGGCAAGCCACTGAGCCTGGTGTTCCGCGGCTTTCTGGTGAACATCAGCAACCCCAAGGCGCTGGTCTTCATGCTGGCGGTACTGCCACAGTTCATTAACCCGCACCTGGACCTGCTGCCGCAGTACCTGATCATCACGGCCACCATGGTGGCGGTCGACCTGCTGGTCATGGCGGGTTACACCGGCTTGGCGGCACGGGTGCTGCGTTTGCTGCGTACTCCGAAGCAGCAGCGGCGCATGAACCGTACCTTTGCCGGCTTGTTCGTGGGCGCTGCTGCGCTGCTGGCGACCCTGCGTCGGGCGCCGGTCTGAGTTCCGGGCGCCAACTGCCCCGGTAGAAACAAGAAAGGCGACCCCAGGGTCGCCTTTCTTGTTGTTTAGCGCAGGATCTGCGCCGGTTCGTCCGGCGGCAGGTTGTTGCGCATCGGGCGCCGCTCGTGTTCCGGCATTGCCTGGCCAAGCTGCTCGCTCAGTTGCCGAGCCACATCCATGCCCAGCTCCTTGGAGACTTCACGGACCACACGTGGCCGGTTCAGGGTGACCCGCACATCGTCACCATTGACCAGCTTGGTGTCCTGGCCTTCGCCCATGGCGGTAAACGCCGAGGTAATTTCGAAGGTTTTGGTGTTGATCAGGCTGAAGTCGGCGACCAGGGTCAGGCCGAGCACTGCGGAGTAACTGTCAGTGCGATCCAGCGAGGTGATATCACGCTGGAAGTCGATGTCCGACAAGGTGCCGAACAGCACATAGTCAGCACCCTTGAAATTACCGTTCTTGATCCGTTTGATGACGTCGTAGACGTCTTCCTTGGCCTTGGCGGTATAGGGTGTGCCTTGTACCAGCTGAAACATTCCGGTCTTGAGAATCTCACCCTTGATGTCACCGCTGAACTTGCGCAGTTCGGTCTGCTCGACGTAGCTCTGGCTGCTCTCGTACTCGTTGTAGCTCGATGAGCTGTTGGCCGAGTACATGCTTGCGTTGGAGCTCTGTTGCGCGGAAACGGTGTGGATGTATTCCTCCACACGTTCCTGATAGGCGAGGTCGGTGACCGCGACTTTAGGGGCCGCGTGTGCGCTGAACGCACACGCCAGGCCGAGGCTTGCAATCCATGCACGCATTGCTTAGCGCTCCGTGGTCTTACGGATTTCTTTTTCGTCCATCCATTCGGCCAGACCGCTTTCGACGTCGATCAGTTGCAGGCTGAACTTGTAGAAGACGTCCTTGTAGTCGCTGCTGCGTTTGACGATCGAGCTGATCGAGCCTTCCAGGCGGTACTTGGCCGCGATCATGTTGCCGGTCTTGGCCACGGTGTTTTTCTTGTACAGACCGCTCTGGTTCTGCAGTTTCAGTTGGTCGACCTGGCTTTGCATCTGGGTGTTGTCGCTGGCGAAGCGCGCAGTGCCGGACTTCATCAACTGGGTCTTGATCGACGTGGTGATTTCGCGGGTATCAATGTACTCGCTGGTCTTGTTCTTCACATCGTAGACCTGCACGACAGGGCGGCCTTGAAGGATGCCGGACTGTGCCAGTGACCGGGTCATGCTCTCGGCGATCATTTGCAAGTCGGTGGAGCCGAACTCGTTGGTGACCAGCTCGACGGCCTTGCTGTCACCGTAGCCAATGTTCTTGCCACCCAGAACAGGGGAGTTGTTGGCGCAACCGCTGGCCAGGGCGACGACAACGGCGAGGATCGAAAAACGTGCGAACATAAAATGGATCTCCTGAAAATCGAATTACTGCGACTGGACTTCGAGACGGAAGTCGGTGGCTTGTGGCACGGGCGCGATGGCCGGCAGAATGCTGGATTGCGACCCGTACAGGGTCAGGGTTTTCCAGCCTTCTTCGTCGGCTACAGGGAAGCCATCGTTACCCAGCCAGGCAAAGCGGTAGAACATCGCCTTGTTGCTGCTACTGGTGTTGTTCAGTGACACCTTGACGGTGAGAAAGCCGTTCTCGCGGGCAACCCGCATCTGGCCGACTTCAATGTTTTTCAACTTGCCCATGACCACGACTTTACTGGCGGCGCTGCCGGGTGCTGGCGGCGGCGGGGTCGCGCAGCCGGCCAGCAGGGCAACGGTGGTCAAGGCTGCGAGGAGTTTGATTCGCATGGCGCTTCCTTTGGGTTACTTGATGCTGGCGACAGCCTGGGCAGCGGTGTTCGGGATGACTTGGGTAGCCGGGCCGCCGGCGTAGACCTGGCTGCCGACCACGCGCAGGGTCACGACCTGATAGGGCCGTTCGATTTTGACCTTGACCTGTGTGCCGCCCAGGTTCGAAGGCAGGCTCAGGGTATGCTCGCCCTGGCTCATGCGTACGCGGACCACTTGGGTATCGTCTGGCAGGGTGCGCCAGGTGCGGGTGTCGGCACCTTCGACGACAGCCGAGGCGATGCCGACGGCCAGACCGGCCAGCGGGTTGGTGTCGTTGAGCTGCTTCTGGGCGACACCGCGGCTGATCGCACGCACGCTGGTGCGCAGGATGATACCGGGCATGTCATCGCGCAGGGCGCGGCGAGACATGGCGGTGGTGCTGTTCAGGGCCGTCAGCTCAAGGGTGTTGCTGTCCAGCCCGATCTGCGAAAACCGCGGAGTGGAAGTGTCTTCCTTGATAATCGGGAAGGAGAGCGGGGTGATCACCAGATTACCGCTGATGGGCAGTGGCAACGGCACGCGAATCGAGTCACGGGCTGGCGCCAGACCGCTTTGCACCACGATCAGCACGTCACTGTCGTTGTTTTTGGCCGCAGGTTTGTCCAGGTCGAGAAGCGCCTGCTCCAACAGTGGGGTGTTCGGGCGCAATTCGGCAGCCTTGCGGTAGCCAGGCGCGGCCAGACCACGTTCGCCCAAGGCTTCATAGACGTAACCGGACAGGTAGTGGCTGAAGGCACTCTGGTAGCTGTTTTTCAAACCGACCACTTCTGGCGCGTCGAGCGCGGCAACCGGATAACCCTGCAGGTCTTTGTACTCGGTCTTGATGCCTTCTTTCTCGGCGTCTTCTTCGCGCTTGAGGTATTCCTTGTCGCGCAGTTCGGCAATGACCGCTTCACGCTCATGGGTCTTCTTGATTTCGGTACGGGCAGCATCGAAGTCATTCAGGGCCAGCAGGTTCAGCGCCATCTGGGTGCTGAGCATGACTTTTTCGTAGTCGTAGCCTTCATAACGGCGCACCTTGTCATTGACCAGGTAGCTGCCGAACTGGGCCAGGTACTTGCCGGTGTCCAGCTTTACCGACTCTTCCCATTTGAACACGACATTGTCGGCCTGGTGCCACGCCTGTTGGCTGGCCGCCAGATCGCCTTTGGAGCGCAGCAGTTCGCCTTTCTCGAAGTAGTAGAGCAGGTCCTTGTCTTCGCCTTTATTGTTTTTTTCCAACAAAGCGAGGGCCGCATCGACGTTGCCACTGCTCAAGTGTTGGTTGGTTTGTTGGAGTTCACTGTCGTAGTTGCGAAAAGCCGCGCAACCAGTGAGTTGGACGATCGCACAGAGTGATGCGACGGTAAGGACACGGGATGCCATCTGAAACCTTCTTCCCTGATCAATGAAGAGCCACAACAGGCGGGAGGCTGTTATCCCTTTGAACGGCTAGTTCCAAATCCTCATTAACAGAGGAGCCTAAATTTCCATTCGCTATATGAAATGGCGCGGCATTATAAGCGCAATTTGCTGGCTAATTAATGGCGTTTTGACTCGGGGTCTTCCTGTTTTGCCATCAGAGAATACGACTCGACGGGCGGCGGATTACACGCAGGGCGTTTACCCCTGATTTTGTGACAATTTTTTTCAAGGCAGACCTTCGCAAGCCTTGAGTGTGAATCAATGGAAGTGAACAATGTAATGCCACGCATTCTTGTTCGAGATTCGCTCATGACTTCCCGCTTCCGTTTACTTGCCTGGCTGCTTTGGCCAGTGTTGGCGTTGAGCAGCACCTCTCTGTTTGCCGGTACGGTTGAGGGCGCCGCCCAGGCATTGCACCTGCTCGATTACATTGGCGCCGATTACCCGGCAACCGTTGAGGCAGGGAAGGTGGTTGACCCTTCTGAGTACCGTGAGCAGCTTGAATTCCTGGGGGTGTTGCAGGGTTTGATCAGTGCGCTGCCGCAGCGTCCTGAGCGCCAGGCACTGGAGCAGGGTGTGGCGCAATTGCGTGAGGCGGTCAGCCAGCGTGAGGAAGCAACCGTGGTGGCCACTCAGGCCCGGCAATTGGGGGCTCAGTTGGCGGCGGCGTACGAGGTAAGCCAGGCACCGGTCATCACGCCTGACCCTGTTCGTGGCGCCCCGTTGTATGCCCAGCATTGTGCTGTCTGTCATGGTGACAACGGTGTGGGTGACGGCCCGGCAGGTGTAGGCCTGACGCCGCCGCCTGCCAACCTGACCAGCAGCGAACGGCTGGATCGCTTGAGCCTGTTTGACCTCTACAACACCCTCGGCCTGGGTATCGAAGGCACGGACATGCCGTCGTTTGCCGATCAGCTTGATGAGCGTCAGCGTTGGGATTTGGCTGCCTACATCGCAGGCTTCACCGCCGACCCGGCCAAGGCCAAGAGTGACAGGAAATTCAACCTCGCTGATCTGGCGCGGCATACCCCTCTGGAGGTCCAGGCCAACGAAGGGGCTGAGGCCGTCGCCGTGTTCCGCGCCCAGCGAGCCCAGCCGCCGCAGGTGCAGCGTGGCGCCTCTCAGCTGTTGGGCTATACCGCCAGTACGCTGGACAAGAGCCTGGCAGCTTACCGGGCCGGTGATCGCGAACAGGCCTACGACCTTTCCGTTGCCGCCTACCTGGAGGGCTTCGAACTGGTCGAAAGCTCGCTTGATAACCTCGACACCAACGCGCGCAAGGACACCGAGCGGGCGTTGATGGCTTACCGGCAGTCGCTGCAGGACGGTTTGCCAGTGGCTCAGGCTGCCCAGAAGCTTGAGGTTGCCAAGAGCAAGCTGGCCAAAGCCGAAGAACTGCTCGGTGGCGGCGGCCTGAGCCAGTCGTTGAGCTTTGTTTCCGGTCTGTTGATTCTGCTGCGCGAGGGCCTGGAGGCCATTCTGGTGTTGGCCTCGGTCATTGCCTTTTTGCGCAACACCGGCCAGGCCGCAGCGGTGCGCGGGGTGAACATGGGTTGGGGGCTGGCGTTGCTGGCAGGGTTGGCAACCTGGGCATTGGCCGCCTATGTGATTGATGTCAGCGGTGCCCAGCGCGAACTGCTTGAAGGCTGCACGGCACTGTTTGCCAGTGTGATGGTGCTCTGGCTTGGCGTGTGGATGCATGATCGTCGTCATGCGGCTGCCTGGCAGGATTACATCAAGAGCAGCCTGGTCAGTGGCGGTGGGCGTTTTGGCTTTGCCTTGCTGGCATTCTTTTCGGTTTACCGCGAGCTGTTTGAGGTCGTGCTGTTTTACGAAACCCTCTGGCTGCAAGCGGGCCCGGCGGGGCACAACGCGGTGCTGGCCGGTGGGGCCACGGCACTGGTGCTGTTGGTTGGTTTGGCCTGGGTGATTCTGCGTGGCTCGGCGAAGCTGCCGTTGGCGCTGTTCTTCAGCATCAATGCCGGCCTGCTCTGCGCCCTTTCGGTGGTGTTTGCCGGGCATGGGGTCAAGGCGCTGCAAGAGGCCGGTGTCTTCGGTACTCGGCCTGTGGCGTTCTTTGAGTTCGACTGGCTGGGCATTCACGCTGACGCCTATTCGCTGGCGGCCCAGGCTGTGGCGCTGCTGGCGGTTGCGACACTGTATGGGCGCAGCCGCCTGGCTGAAAAGCGCCGGGTGCAGGTCAGTTGATTTGAAGCCGAACAGGCGAGCAGGGATACTGTTCGCCTGTTCTTCCGGAAAATTTAACCATGCGTGTCTGGATCGATGCCGATGCCTGCCCCAAGGTAGCCAAGGATCAGATCGTCAAATTCGCCCTCAAGCGTCAACTCGAGGTGGTGTTGGTCGCTGGGCAAAGCCAGATCAAGCCCGCGTTTGCGTGTGTCAGGCTGATCGTGGTGCCGAGTGGCCCGGATGCTGCCGACGATTACCTCGTCGAACATGCGGTTCCAGGCGAGTTGGTGATTTGCAGCGATGTGCCGTTGGCCGATCGCCTGATCAAGAAGGGTGTCGCCGCGCTCGACCCACGTGGGCGTGAGTTTGACCCACACAACATGGGCGAGCGCCTGGCGGTGCGTAACCTGTTTACCGATCTGCGTGAGCAGGGCCAGGTGGGGGGTGGCCAGGCGCCTTACGGTGATCGCGAGAAGCAGGCATTCGCCAACTCGCTGGACCGCATCCTCACGCGCCTGGCACGCGAGTTTCCGGGGTAGGGCGACTCAGTCGTCCTGCGAGGCCAGCTCCAGCACCCGGTCCACCAGCTTGTTGATACCCGCGGCTGCTTCGCTGATCGATTGGGCCAGCATGTAGGCCGGGGTGCTTACCAGCTTGCGTGCAGTGTCTTCGACGATCTCATCAACCGGGCATTCCTGGTGGGTGCCGCCCATTTTTTCGATCGCTGCGCGGGTGCCGGCATCGTTGCCGATGGTGCAGATCACACCCGGGCCATAGATCTTGGCTGCCAGGGCCGGCGAAATGCAGATCAGCCCCACCGGTTTACCGGCTTCGGCGAACGCTTCGGCCACGGCCAGCACGTCTGGGTGCACGTGGCAGCCTGCGCCTTCGGTGGCAAAATTCGACAGGTTCTTTGCTGCCCCGAAACCACCGGGCACGATCAGGGCATCGAAGTCCTTGGCATCGGCCTCTTGCAGGTCCTTGATACTGCCGCGGGCAATGCGAGCCGACTCCACCAGCACGTTACGCGATTCGGGCATCGTTTCGCCGGTCAGGTGGTTGATCACATGCATCTGGGCAATGTTGGGTGCAAAGCACTGTACCTGGGCACCGCGCTGATCGAGGCGCAGCAGGGTGATCACGCTTTCGTGGATTTCCGCACCGTCGTAGACGCCGCAGCCGGACAGAATTACTGCAACTTTTTTAGTCATGCTTACTCCTCCCGATTCGAGGCGCTAAATGTCCTCTAATTTGGCAGTTGTCGCCATAGGGATTCCAGCGAACCCGGCCTAATCTGGGTGAACAACCTGACGGTGGACGGGCCATGGATTTCATCCTCTATGCGGTGCCTTTTTTCTTTGTGCTGATTGCGCTGGAGCTGCTGGCCGACCATTGGCGGGGCATGCGCAATTACCGCGTGGCCGATGCTATCAATAGTCTCAGCACAGGTGTGCTGTCGACCACCAGTGGTTTGCTGACCAAGGGCGTTGGCTTGGTAACGTACGCCGTGGCCTGGGAGCATCTGGCGCTGTTTGCCCTGCCGGCTGAGCGCTTCTGGGTGTGGGGGCTGGCCTTTGTTGGCTATGACTTCTGTTACTACTGGCTGCACCGCTTCGGGCATGAGCGCAATGTGCTCTGGGCGGCACATTCGGTGCACCACCAGAGCGAGGACTACAACCTGTCCACTGCTTTGCGCCAGACCAGTACCGGCTTCATTTTCTCCTGGATCTTCTATTTGCCGTTGGCTGTCCTGGGCGTGCCACCGCTGGTATTTGTCAGCGTCGCGGCGCTGAACCTGCTGTACCAGTTCTGGGTGCATACCCGGCATATTCCCAAGCTCGGCTGGTTTGAGTGGGTGTTTGTTACACCGTCCAATCACCGTGTACACCATGCTCAGAACCCTGTGTACCTGGACCGTAACTATGGTGGTGTGTTCATTTTCTGGGATCGCCTGTTCGGCACGTTCTGTGAGGAAGACGACAAGGAACCGGTTGTTTTCGGTGTGACCACGCCCTTGGCCAGTTGGAACCCGCTTTGGGCCAACCTGCAGGTTTATGCGCAGTTGTGGGCAGACGCCCGGCGCGCTGAGCGCTGGTGGGACGCGGTGCGAATCTGGTTCATGCCGACTGGCTGGCGCCCGGTCGATGTGGCTCGGCGTTATCCGCATGCCAAGCAGGACCTGAGTCGTTTCCAGAAGTTCGAGGTCCCGTTGGGCTGGCCAATGCAACTGTACGGGGTGGTGCAGTTTGCCGTTTACGTCGCCTTTGGCAGCTACCTGCTGGCGCAGGGTGAGCAGTTGTCGCTGGCGGCGCTTGGCCTGGGCTGGTGCCTGACGGCGTTGGGTTTGTATGCACTGGGCGCCGTGCTGGAGAATCGGCCCTGGGCCTTTCGGCTGGAATGCGCGCGGTTGCTACTGAATCTGCCGGCCATGGCGCTGGCCGGGCAGGTGGGGTTATGGGCTGTTACGACGCCGGGGTGGCTCATGCTGCTCGCTTACAGCGGCGTCAGTGTCCTCGCCCTGATCGGCCTCCACACCAGCCGCCATATTGGCTTGCACCGCGTCAGCCGCTTCTTTCCTGGCAATACGAGCGGCCCTGAAGCGCCGACGCAACCACAAAACTCCACCAAGCAGCAGCAAACCGCCGAGCACCCATAGTTCGTAACGCTTCACGTTACCCAACAGGCCTTCGAGGATGGCCCCGAAGTGGTACGCAGCTGCGCCCAGTGCCGCAGCCCAGATGGCGGCACCGAGGCCATTGAGTAGCAGGTAGCGGTGTGGCGGGTAGCCGGACAGGCCAATGGCCACTGGCATGACGGTACGCAAACCGTAGACAAAGCGGAAGCTGAGTACCCAGATGTCCGGGTGACGGCGAATATGTTCCAGTGCGCGGTCGCCCATCAGTTGCCAGCGCGGCTTGCGCGCCAGCAGCTTGCGCCCGTGCCGGCGGCCCATGAAGTACCAGAGCTGGTCGCCGGCGTAGCTGCCGAAGAAAGCAACTAACACCACCAGATTGATGTCCATATATCCGCGGAACGCGAGGAATCCGGCAAGCACCAAAATGGTCTCACCTTCAAAAAAGGTACCGAGAAAAAGGGCAAAGTAGCCGAAATCCTGTAGGAATTGTTGGAGCATTTTCTGGAAGCTGGGCGAAATGAACGCGCAGCCTACCCCTTCGAGCGCGTTCGGGAAAGTGTCCAAATGTGTCTCGACGTGAACATTTCCTACAAGGACAATGTCTGCGTCCTCAAGTCGCAGGGTTGCCCATAGCTGTCATACACGCGTCATAATGGCTGCTTATAACTGTCGCGCTCGCCCGCCTGCGCGGGCTCAGGAGTCTGCCGTGAGCTTTACCCCCGCTAACCGTTTGTTTCCTGCCACCCGCCTGCGTCGCAACCGTCGCGATGATTTTTCCCGTCGTCTGGTTCGCGAAAATGTTCTGACTGTCGATGATTTGATCCTGCCGGTATTCGTGCTGGACGGCGAGAATCGCCGTGAAGAAGTCGCGTCGATGCCCGGTGTCGAGCGTCTGAGCATCGACCTGCTGCTCGAGGCAGCCGACGAATGGGTCAAGCTGGGCATTCCGGCGCTGGCGCTGTTCCCGGTCACGCCGGCCGAGAAGAAGTCGCTGGACGCTGCCGAGGCCTGGAACCCCGAGGGTATTGCCCAGCGTGCAACCCGTGCATTGCGCGCACGTTTCCCTGAGCTGGGTGTGATCACCGACGTCGCGCTGGACCCGTTCACGACCCATGGTCAGGACGGCATCCTCGACGAAGAAGGTTATGTACAGAACGACATCACCGTCGATGCCCTGGTGCGTCAGGCACTGTCCCATGCCGAAGCGGGTGCGCAGGTGGTTGCGCCCTCTGACATGATGGACGGTCGTATCCAGGCGATTCGCGAGGCGCTGGAACTGGCTGGTCACGTCAATGTGCGGATCATGGCCTATTCGGCCAAGTACGCCAGCGCCTACTACGGCCCGTTCCGCGATGCGGTCGGGTCGGCACTTAACTTGGGCAAGGCCAACAAGGCCTCCTATCAGATGGATCCTGCCAACAGCAACGAAGCCTTGCATGAGGTGGCCGCCGACCTGGCCGAAGGTGCTGATATGGTAATGGTCAAGCCCGGCATGCCATATCTGGATATCCTTTATCGGGTCAAGGAAGAGTTCAAGGTTCCGACCTTCGTCTACCAGGTCAGTGGCGAGTACGCCATGCACATGGCAGCCATTCAGAATGGCTGGCTCAGCGAAGGGGTTATCCTTGAGTCGCTCACCGCTTTCAAACGAGCAGGTGCTGATGGCATCCTGACTTATTTCGCTGTTCGCGCTGCTCAATTGATGAGAGGGCAGTAACGCCCTTCAGGAACGCTAGATGAATAACGAAGTGCTTAATGACGCTGCTATGAAGGATGCCCAGCCAGTGCCTGAGCCGATGGTAGAAACACCGCCAGAGCCGGCAGCGGTTCTGGCACCTGTGGTGGAAGCGCCCGTGGTCGAGGCCCCTGTGGTGGCTGCCGCCCCGGCAATCGCCATTCCGGGCCTGGACGACAGTAGCCTGTATATCCATCGGGAACTGTCGCAACTGCAGTTCAACATTCGGGTGCTGGAACAGGCGCTGGACGAGTCCTATCCACTCTTGGAGCGGCTCAAGTTCCTGCTGATCTTCTCCAGCAACCTGGATGAGTTCTTCGAAATTCGTGTAGCGGGCCTGAAAAAGCAAATTACCTTTGCCCGTGAACAGGCGGGTGCCGATGGCCTGCAGCCGCATCAGGCGCTGGCGCTCATCAGCGAGCTGGTTCACGGCGAAGTCGACCGCCAGTATGCGATCCTCAATGACGTGTTGCTGCCGGAGCTGGAGAAGCACCAGATCCGTTTCATCCGCCGTCGCTACTGGAACACCAAGCTCAAGACCTGGGTGCGGCGCTACTTCCGTGACGAGATCGCTCCGATCATTACACCGATCGGTCTCGACCCGACGCACCCGTTCCCGTTGCTGGTGAACAAGAGCCTGAACTTCATTGTCGAGCTTGAAGGGATTGACGCCTTTGGTCGCGATTCCGGCCTGGCGATCATCCCGGCACCGCGTTTGTTGCCGCGAGTCATCAAGGTGCCGGAAGACGTTGGCGGCCCGGGCGACAACTATGTGTTCCTCTCGTCGATGATCCATGCCCACGCCGATGACCTGTTTCAGGGCATGAAGGTGAAGGGCTGCTATCAGTTCCGACTGACCCGAAACGCCGACCTGGCGCTCGATTCCGAGGACGTCGAAGACTTGGCGCGGGCCCTGCGTGGCGAACTGTTCTCGCGTCGTTACGGCGATGCGGTACGCCTGGAAGTGGTCGATACCTGTCCCAAGCACCTGTCGGATTACCTGCTCAAGCAGTTCAGCCTGAGCGAGAGCGAGCTGTACCGGGTCAATGGGCCGGTCAACCTGACCCGACTGTTCAGCATTACCGGCCTGGATAGCCATCCTGAGTTGCAATACAAGCCGTTCACTCCGGCCATCCCCAAGCTGTTGCAGAACAGCGAGAATATTTTCAGCGTGGTCAGCAAGCAGGACATCCTCCTGATGCACCCCTTTGAGTCGTTCACTCCGGTGGTCGATCTGTTGCGCCAGGCCGCCAAGGACCCTCATGTCCTGGCCGTGCGCCAGACGCTTTACCGCAGTGGGGCCAACTCGGAAATCGTTGACGCGCTGGTCGACGCGGCGCGTAACGGCAAGGAGGTCACTGCGGTGATCGAATTGCGCGCGCGTTTCGATGAAGAGTCAAACCTGCAGATGGCCAGCCGCCTGCAGGCCGCAGGTGCCGTGGTGATCTACGGCGTGGTCGGTTTCAAGACCCACGCCAAGATGATGCTGATC
>JAEAMF010000536.1_pt1 | contig 45037 bp, 34 predicted proteins | sample 8958721 | NCBI WGS metagenome assembly JAEAMF01 (sample SAMN16933255, study PRJNA681124) | bioreactor sludge metagenome | isolation source: anaerobic bioreactor treating anionic surfactant - SDBS | place: India: Bengaluru | collected 2019-02-28 | reverse complement strand
CGGTTTTGCTCTTTACGGAACGGCCTTATAGCAGCCCGGCTTATTCATGAAAACCGACGGTTTTCAGGAATAAACCGGGCTAGGACTGCTTTCACACATTACACGTTACCCGTCACGCAGTTCCCGCCGTATTCTCCCCATGCCCTGAGGCGTCGCCGCGCCGGGGTTCCCTCGCCAGGCAGACCAGGGTATAGGCGAGGAGCACCGCCGCGGCGGCGATCCCCATCACGAGGTAGGACGGCCTCTCCATCCGGTCCATGTAGGGGAGGATGATCCGGTCCTTCCAGGCCGGGATGACCACGGGGGGCGGCCGGGAGAGCCGCCGGGCAAGGCGGTCGGCGGCCTTCGGATCGTCGGTGAGGATGCGATTGACCCGGAGCACCTCCCGGGCCGGGATGACCTTGATCCGGGGGTCGAAATCGGGCGAGGGGTGGCGGAAGAGCCCCCAGTAGTAGAACTCGTTTTCGTAGAGCATCGGGCCATAGGAGAGATAGGAGGGGCAGGCGAAGGCGGTGGCCCGGCAGTTGCGGAAGGTCTCGGCCATCCCCAGCTGCTCCTTGGTATGGTAGAACCAGGCCCCGTGGGCGATCCCGATGTAGTCGGAATACATGATGTAGGGATGGGTGTGCCCGTTGATGAAGCCGTCGAGCTCCTTCCAGTCGTGGAAGAAGGTCATGGTCGGCCAGAGGTCCCACTGCTGCATGTTCAGCGTCGCCACCTGTCCCCGGAGCCGGTTGCTCTCCTCCCAGAGGCCGTAGAGATACGGCCCCTGGCGGCTCCGGCGGTATTCCGAAAGACCCTGGGAGTCGAGCGCCGCCGCGACGGCCGCCAAGGCGCAAAGCGGCCAGACCGCCCAACGGCAGCGGACGAGGAGGGCGGCGGCGGCAATCCCCGTGATGACCGCGGCGAGAAGGAAGGCGGAGTAGTAGTGGCGCGCCACCTGCGTACCGCTGGTGTAGTTCATGATCGCCGCCACACCGACGAAGACCGCGAGCAGCCGCAGCTGCCCCTCGTCGGTCGAGCCCCGGCGGGAGGAGCGGAGGGCGAGATAGACCAGGGCGGCGGCGCAGGCCGCCAGGGCCGCCCATCCGTCGCTGTCCTTCAGGTGGCGGAAGAAGTAGAAGTGGTCGGCCGGGAGCGACCCGGTGTGGGAGGCGTTGTCCCGGAAGGTCTCCAGGAGACGGCGGGTGAAGGGGGCCCCCGGGACGCGGTCGAAACGGCAGCCCGAGATCTTTTCCGCCAGGCGGAGGGGGAAAGGCAAATAGGAGGCTTCGCCGAAGTTGAAATCGAAGGCAGAGGCGGAGGGATAGCGGCTGATCGCCTCCCGGTTTTCGGCGAAGCAGCGGAAGGCGCCGTAGTTCACCCCCTCCCAGGCGGCCGGAGGCAGGATAAAGCCCAGGCCGAAAACGGCGAGGAGGAGGACCTGGCGCAGGGGACGGAAGCGGCGGAAGGCGGCGACGGCCCTCCGGAGCAGCTCGAAACAACAGACGCAGAAGGCCGGCCAGACGAGCGAAACCGAGTAATAGACGGAAACCCCGAGGAAGACTCCGAAGAGCAGAGACCGGAAGGCGCTGTCCCGGCGGGAGGACCCGGGAGCGGCGAGGAGGGCGAGGCAGAACCAGAGGCCGCCCCCGGCCGCGTGCAGGGCCCAAGTGGAGTAGCGGACCGCCCAGGGGGAAACGGCGACCAGGAAGGAGGCGACGCAGCCCGCGGCGAATCCCCCCAGCCGGCGGGCGAGAAAAAAGACGGCGAGCACCGTCGCCAGCCCCAAGGCGGCCATCCAGACGTGGAGGCGCCAGATGTTTTCGTAGGGATCGTTCGTCCGCAGATTGAAGAGGGAGCTCAGCATCCCGATCTCGAGGATGAAGAACGGCTTGGCGAAGGAGGTGACTTTCTTGTTCACGTCCCACTGGGAGAGGTAGGCCGCGGCCAGGAAGGGGGCCTGGAGGCGGGGGTAGTAGTATTTCTCCAGGCGGAGGAGCCGCTCGAAGTTGTGGACATGGTCGGGGATGTGGACGCGGAACTCGACGTCGTCGCCGCCGACCTGGGAATAATGCTTGAGCCCCCAGAAGCGGAAGAGGGCGGCGAGCCCCAGGATCAAGAGGGGGATGAGCCAGCGCCAGCGGGAGGGCGCGGCGCGCGCGGCGGGCGCCGGCGAACTGGAAGAAGCTGTCTCAGCTCCGGTCATTGCCTGCATGATACCAAAAGAGCGCAGTTTGCACACTGTCGCTCGCCCCGCTCCCTGATCACAGGCGCGATCAGCGATCAAACTCGCTAGTCCTTCACCCCGAACTCCCTAAGGCTCCTTTCGCTCCGCCGCCACTGCTCGCGGACCTTCACCCGCAAGTCGAGGAAGACCGGCCGGCCCAGGAAACCCTCGATCCGCCGGCGGGCGCAGGTCCCGATCTGCTTGATCATCTCCCCGCGCTGGCCCACCACGATCCCCTTCTGGGAGTCCCGCTCCACGTGTACCGTGGCGACGATGAGGACCTTGCGCCGGTCCTCCCGCTCCCGGAACTCCTCGACCGTCACCGCGCTGGCATAGGGTATCTCCTGGCGGGTCAGGAGATACATCTGTTCGCGGATGAACTCCCGGACCAGGTCCCGCTCCGGCTGGTCCGAGAGCTGGTCGGATGGGAAGAGGGGCGGGCCGGGGGGGAGATAGGGCCAGGTGGACTCTAGGAGTCGGCTCACGTTGTCGCCGGTCCGGGCGGAGACGGGGACGACTTCGCGGAAGGGGGCTAGTTTCGCGAAATACTCGATCAGGGGGAGGAGCGCCAGCTTCGCGATCAGGTCGATCTTGTTGAGGATGAGGAAGGTGGGGACCGAGGCGACCAGGGCGGGATCGAACTCCGGCGGGGAGAGCGCGCCGCGGCGGCAGTCCGCCATCCAGTAGATGAGGTCGGCGTCCTTAAGCGCGCGCTTCGCCGAGGCCACCATGGACTCGCCGCAGAGGTCCCGGGGGGCGTGGAGCCCCGGCGTGTCCACGAAGATGGCCTGCCCCGCTTCCGCGGTGACGATCCCCCGCACCGTGGTCCAGGTGGTCTGGGGCTTGGGGGAAACGATGGCGAGCGGCTCCCCGACCAGCCGGTTGAGGAGAGTGGACTTGCCCACGTTGGGCTCTCCCACCAGGCTGACGAATCCGCAGACGGGGCTCATCGGGAGGCGCTTCCCGATGAAAATATGTTCGGCATCCGAAAGCGTTTCTTTTCGAGCTTCATTTTGGTCGATGGGTAAGGGAGAAGAAGTTGGTTTAGTAGATGGGAGAGGTTGCTGGTCAGCCTGGCTCCACTATCCACTTCCACCCTCGACCAGACCCACTTCTTGACCCTCTCCCTCACCCTAGCTTTTCCGGCGGGCGAGAAACTCGCCCAGGGCGGCCAGGATCTCGTCCACCAGGATGTTGCCGAAGACCCGAGGGTGGCGCCATTTCAGCTCCTCCTGGAGGAGGAGCTCGCCGACCGTTTCCACGCCCTTGTCGCCGATCGCCTTCCGGAGCGGGGGGCTCAAGGGGAGCCGCTCCAGCGAGGTGGCGGCGAACCGCGGATGGGCGAGGACATCGTCCACTCCCCGGTCGAGGAAGTTCAGGGCGAAGATGTAGCGGAACTTGGAACCGCTCCAGAACCGGGAGAGCTCCCGCTGGAGTTCCTTGCGGACCTGCTGGTCGAGGCACTGGTGGGAGACCTGCTTCCGCACGCTCGCCTCCACCACCTCGTTCAGCGTCTTCAGGCCGTGGGCCTTGAGCCACTTCTTCGCCCGGGCGCTCACCCACAGGACATCGGCGCTGAGGCGGCCCAGGTCCTGGAGGCGGGGAGGGTTGGCAAGGGAGTTGGGGGGAGCGGAGAAGGCGAATTCCTTCTGGATGATCTTCCTGGCCATAGCGCGCGGGGGTGGGCGGCGGGATTACTAATCCGACCATTATAGTTCAGACATCGACGATAGTTGTCCTTGCGAGCGAAGGCTTTTAGCCGCGGGCGAAGCGGGGCGGGAAACAATCTCATCCCCTTTTCGTCGAGAGATTGCTTCGTCCCCCTCGCAATGGCCTGCCTACTCTATTCTGGACATGCTTATAGTGTAGCCGGCCGGGGAAACCGGAGACAAACATATTCTCCGCGTCCCGCCGTCGTTCGCTTCGCCTTTTCCCTGGCATTCGGCGGGCCGCTGTGTTATCTTGGCCGGCGCTCGGTCACCATGGGAGGCGAGCGTGAGCGCCGGCGGCGAATACTTTTACTGTTTCTCCTGCAAAAAGTTCTTCCACAGCCAGAATCCGGCCTGCCTCCGCTGCGGCAAGGGCTGCGCTCCCGCCCGCCGGGAACTCCTCCGCTCCACGCCGCGCGTGGACATCTACCAGATCTTCGTGGGGAATTCCCTGGTGGGCAACCAGCGGGTGGAGAAGCCCTGTGGTTAAATCCGGGGAGAACGAATCTATTCGTCCTCTCCGGATTTAAGTTTCGGTGACCCGGACCGTTCCTTTCACCATCCGGCCCTTCCGCTTCATTATCCTCCGCAGCTTCGCCCAGAAAGCCTTCTCCAGGTCGAAATCCAGCGAGACCGCGTTCCCGATCAGGAGGATGAGGAGGTCGGCGTGCTCCTCGATCAGAGCCCTCCGGGGGCGGCCCTTGGTCAGGCACTGGCAGATCTCCCCCACCTCCTCCATGATCAGGTTCATGCGGTGGAGAATCTCCTCCCCGCCCCGCTCCTTCAGCCGGTGATGGCGGTGAAACCTCCGGACCGCTTCGACCATCTTTTTCATCAGGATCGGAAGACGTAGTCGACGATCGGGTCGATGTGGCGGCAGTACTCGGGGAGCTCGAAGAGCTCGTTCTCCCAGGCCGCGTTCGCCTTCAGGCGGGCCTTGACCTCGTCCGCGCCATAGCCGAGATCGCGCAGGACCACCGCCCGGTCCTTGATCTCGTACATGTGCATCTTCTCGAACGCATTTTTATACTGGTGCTTCTTCTCGGGATGCTTGGGCACGGCCTTGCCTCCTGGTTGCGTTCCCGGCAGCGGATTGCCGGACGTTTCAGTCTAGCGCGGTGGATTACGGGCGGCAAGCCTTTCCGGCCGGGCACGAAGCTGAAACCACGAATCGCGCGCTTGCGCGCCGATCCGGCCGTCGTAGCCAAAGGCTACTTTGGCGGAGTCGGCAGCGCGGCGGCGCGCAAGCGCGGGATTCGCGGTTCAAATCGCCGGGCCACCCCCCATTCGTGAAAATTCGTGTCAATTCGTGGAAGTCCTCCGCCGGGCCCAGCCGGGTTTATTCGCCAAGCTTCGCGGTCAAGGCCGCCGGGCGCGCTTCTCCGGCGGGAAGAGGATGTCGCCCTCGAAGCGGTGGCTGATCCGGAACCAGAGGAAATAGGTGAGAGGGGCGCAGGGGTTGTAGATCTGGTCGGCGAGGATGTGGAGGGTGAACCCCAGCGAGAACCCGACCGCCCAGGCGAAGGGCCAGAAGAAGGCGGCCGCGGCCCAGAAGAGGAGAGCGATCTCCCAGGAGTGAACGAGCAGGAAGTAGCGGCGGTACTCGTGGTCGTGGGCGGCCTGGAAGAACCGGCGGACGCTGAACCCCCGCAGTCCGAAGGCGTAGGCGTACTCGAAGATATGGTCGAGGTCGATGAAGACGCCGGAGAGGAAGAAGGCGATCGTCCCCGCGAGCGAGCGGGAGACCAGGTAGAAGCCGGCCGAGCCGGCCAGCGAAAGCGCGGTGTGGTGGTGGAGCCTGATGGAAAACCTCCTCGGGGGGCGGGAGCGCCTGACGATCCCGATTAAAGCAATAGCACCTGATTACTCTGATTTCTCAGAGCAATAAATGCAACCAGCCGGGATCAGAGCAATCAGGCGCTGATGTTTTTTGCCTCCGGTCAGCCCGGCGGGGGGGGCTTGATCCCGATCTTCTCGGCGATCTCGTGAAACTCCTGGCGGGAGATGTCGTCGAGCGTCTTCCCGCGCCGCTTCAGGTGCTCGTTGAACTTGAGCGCCTTCTCCTGCATCAGCGAGTGAGTCTCCTCCGCGCCCCCGTAGAGGCGGAAGTTGGGGCCCTTGGTCACGCGGATGTGCCCGTCGGCGCAGTCGAGGCCGAGACCGAGAAGGAGGGCTTTGACCGCTGGTTTAACCATGCTCAAATCTTAACCCGCGGGATGCCTCCTGTCAAACCTTCGGCCGGCGAATGATCACCACTCGTGGTTTCTATTTTCTTCCCGGGCGGGAAGAGCGGGACGCCCGGAGGGACCAGACGGCGAGGGCGAGGAGGGCGGAGAGGCTCACCGAAGCGCCGATCCGGAAGGCGGGCGGGCGGTAGGAAAAGACGACGCGGTGGGTCCCCCCCTCCAGGAAGACGGCGCGGAGGAGATAGTTGGCGCGGTGGATCCTGACTTCCTTCCCGTCCACCGCGGCCGTCCAGCCGGGGGCGAAGGCGTCCGCCAGGAGAAGCCAGCCGGGGGCGGAAAGCTCGGCCGCGACCGCCACTTCCCCCGTCCCGCTCGCGACGATACGGGCCTCGCCCCCACCGCCCCCCGCGCGGCGGCCCGGCTCCTCCTCCAGGAGGATGAACCGGCGGGGGTCGTAGCCGCTCCGGAGCAGCTCCGCGAGGACCGCCGCCGGCCCGGAGACGACCTTCTCGCCGCTCGAGATCAGGGCGCGCGGCCAGGCGCGGGCGTTCTCCCCGATCTCCCTCCCCTCCGCCGCGAAGACCTTCCGGAACCCCGACTCTTCCCGGATCGATCCCTCCGGGCCGATCACGTACCTCCAGTTGAGGAGATCGAGGAGAGGGGAGGGCCTTTCGATCAGGGGAAGGAGCTCCTCCGGCCGCGTCCCCGTCCCCTGGCTCACGGAGACGTATTCCAGGAAGCGGAGGCCCGCGTCCGCCTGGTAGCCGAGCAGGCAGGGGAAACCCGCGAGCATCCCCCGGTTGAAATCCCCGGGGTCGAGGCTCGAATAACGGTAGGGGTCATTCCGGGAGCGGAAGAAACCGGCCTCGGCGGAGGGCCAGGCGAGGGGCGCGGTATCGAAACCGGAGGAGAAGCGGCGAGCCCAGGGGACGAGCTCCAACAGGGTCAGCGCCAGCAGGGCGGGGAGAAACAGCCGGCCGGAGAGGGCGACGAGGATCCCCGCCAGGGCCAGCGTCACCAGGGCCAGGCGCAGGAGGGAGAGACGGAACATCGCCCAGGATGCCGGGGCGAAGGGGCTTTCCTCGGCGAGCCGCCGCGCGAAGGCCGGGTAGTCCTTCTCCGGGGGGGTCTCCCGCATGAGATCCTTCCACCACTCCGGCTGTCCGGGGACGACGATATCGTAGTGCCTTCCCGCCGTCAGCGTCTCCCCCGCCCACGCTCTCCACCAGGCGGGGGGAGCAACGGGGGAAAGGCGCTGAAACAGGCCCACCGCGCCGAAGGCCAGCGCGCAGACGACGGTGAGCGAGAGGAGGACCGCCTTCTTCCCTCGGGGGGAGCGGAGCGCCTCCGCTCCCGCCGCGGAAAGGACGGAGACGGCGAAGGCGGCGAAGAAGAGGAGCTTGGCCGATCCCCGGAAGAGGCCGAAGCCCGGGAGGAAGCGATGGAGGAAGGGAAAGAGCGGGGTGTAGGCGCCGAGGGCGAGGGCGACGGCGGCCAGGGCGAGGATCAGGAAGCGGAGGGCGAGCCGGTCGCGGCGGACGAAGACCCCGGCCAGGGCGAGGAGAAGAGGGGCGATCCCCAGGTAGGCGCACATCTCCCAGAAGTAATACTGCCCCCAGTACAGGCTCCGCACGGAGTCGCCGAGGGCTTCGGGGAGGACGAAGGTGATCAGGTTCAGGGGGGGGAGGGAGAAGTTGGCCGCCCAGGAGATCTCCGCCGACCGCCGGAACGACTCCCGCGAGACCTCGGCCGCGGGGAGCGCCTGGACGGCGGAGAGCCCGGCCGCGAAGAGGAAGAAGGCGGATACGCCGAGCAGCCAGCGCGGTAGCCTTCCCCGCCAGGAGGGGAAATCCAGGGCCGGGCCCAGGACGAGATAAAGGGAGCCCGCAAGCAGCGTGTAGTAGACATACTGGGCGTGGCCGGAAAGGAGCTGGAGTCCGGCGAGTCCGCCGGCGCAGGCGGCGGAGAGGACCCGCCGCCGGAGGAGGAAGTCCTCCAGGCAGAGGAAGACGAGCGGGACCCAGGAGAGGGCGCAGACGTTGGAGAGGTGTCCGGCGTGGACGTGGAGGACGACCGGCGCGGAGAGGGCGAGGGCGGAGGCCCCCAGAAGCGCGGGAAAGGCGCCCAGGCGGAGTTTCCTCAGGAAGAGATACTGGGAAAGGGCGAGAAGAAGGAGGTGGAGGAGGAAGCTCGAGTTGATCGCGGCGGCGACGGGGAGGAAGAGGAAGGCCAGGTTCGGGGGATAGAAGAGGGCCGACTCGGGATAGGCGGCAAACGGCGTCCCGCAGAGGACGAGAGGGTTCCAGAGGGGAAGGGTCCCCTTCCCCAGCTCGGAGAAGCCGAAGGCGCGCCAGTAGTAGTAGAGGGTGCCGACGTCTCCTTCCGGACGGGAGAGGACCCAGCCGGAGACCGGGGGGAAGATAGCTTCGTAAAAGACGGCGGAGCAGAGAACCAGAAGGAAGAGAAGGGCGCAAAGAGAATGGAGGAAGGGTAAACGCCGCATGATCGAAAGATCCGTGGACATCTTGCGGGAGGGGACTTGTCCCATCCCGAAATCTTCTTCGGGAGTGGCCCCGATCTCGACCGGGTTTGATCCGACCGATCAGTCGGATCCGACGGATCGGTCCGATCGGCTTTTCAGCGCGCCGCCGGGGCCGGCTCCAGGAAGCGGAGCTTCATGTTCGTGACCACCGGGTTCGCCTTCGGCGCCCCCTTCCCGACCCCGTAGTACATCCATTCCGGGAAGAGGTCGTCCGGCCAGAGGACGCTCTCCCGGTAGACAACCGTCGCCGACTTCTCGGGCCAGGTCATCCCGACGAAGATGGACTTCTCCGGCGTTTCGAACTCCCAGGACGACCAGGCGCCCTCCTTCTCCCCCTGGAAGACGGGCGAGGAGGCGACCAGGCGGTCGGGCTTCCCGTCATTATCGGAATCGGCGTAGACGACCATGCTAAAGGCGCCTTCCGGACCCGGGGCGGCGTGGGCGATCTCGAGGAGCATCCGGTTCCCCTTCCTCCGCGCCGGATTCACCTCCCAGAGGGCAAGGCGGTAGTAGGAGGCGACGTGGGTCTTCCGGGTCAGATAGTCGCCGCTCCTCACCGCGACCGGGTAGGAGGTGGAGGGGGCCGGATCGCGGCGGTGGTTCAGGAAGATCCGGTAGCGCCCCGTCTGGATGCCGGGGGCGGGAGAGAGGTCGCCCCCCCGGCTCTTCCCGTTCTCCACGTAGGAGCTCGCGACGGGCAGAGCCGGGGACGGCCGCCAGAGCCGCCAGTCGTCCTCGACCAGGTAGCGGTAGAGGGAGAGCTCGGCGGGGGACTGCGAGAAGGTGGGGACCAGGGAAGAGCCGGGGCTGTCGCCGAAAAGATCGACCCAGGATCCCCGGGAGGCGCCCAGGGACTCCAGCTTCACCCCAACCGCGATCTCCTTCTTCCCGGAGAGCGTGGCGGGGTCGAGGGGGACCGTGAACCATTGGCCCACTTCGGTCAGGTGCCTCCCCTGCTCCCTCAGGTAGATCGGGAAGGCCCTCCGTTGGGCGATGTAGGAGTCGGGGTCGGCGGAGAGCCCCCGCTCGAAACGGCGGACGAGCTGCCCGTCCACCGTGACCAGGAGATCGTAGTCCCGCGCCGGGCCGGAGACGAGGTCGAGCTTGAGCTCCGCCCCTTTCCAGGAGAAAGCCTCGGGGGGAAGAACGATCGTCTGGGTCGCCGCCTGACCGGCGCCGGAGAGGCGGCAACGCCACTCCTGCCCGAAGGGATGGACGGAGAGGGCGCAGAGGTAAAGGCCAACGGAGACCAGGGCGGGGAGGGCGGCGGCCGCCCCGCGGCGCCAGCCCGCGAGCGCGTCGCGGTAGGCGAGGAAGAGGACGGGAGCGGGGGAGAGGAGGAGGAGGGAGACCAGGATGACGTGGAGGCGATGGGCGAGCGGAAAGTCCGCCCCCGGGAAAATGGCCAGGAAGCGGGAGGGGAGGGAGAGACGGCTCAAGGCGAAGAGGAGCGCGGCCAGGAACACGGAGAGGACCAACGGGAGGCGGAGCGGGATCTCCCTTCTCCAGAGCAGGATCGAGCCCCGGCCCAGGCGATAGGCGGCGTGGACTCCGGCGGCGATCATGAACGGGATGGCGGGCAGGGTGTAGCGGGCCTCGGCGTCGGCGAGGAAGCAGAGCGCCCAGGTGTAGAGGCAGGCGGCGAGGAAGGGCCAGGCCGCCGGGCCCAGCCCGAGAAGGGAGGCAAGCCCCCAGACCCCCAGGAGGAGGATGGCGCGGTTCAGCGCGTTCATTCCCTCCGGAGAGAGGAGGTAGCTCTGGAGGAAATCGTTGTAGGCCCTTTTCCAGAAGATCCCGGCCTTGGCGAGGACGACCGGCGCGACCTCCCGGGGCTGAGAGAGGAGGAGCGCGGCCACGGCCTTCAGATAGAGGTCGTCCGCGGAGAGGCTCCCCCGCGCCTCCCGGCGGAGGCGGGAGAGCACCGGCCCGCCGGGGTCGCCGTCGGTCTGGTAGCCCTGGTTGGGGGGGTAGACGCCGCAATACATCGCCAGGCCGTTCTTCCAGGAGCCGCTGAGCAGGCGGCGGTGGTGCTTGTCCACCCGGGGGGTAAAGGAGAGGCGGGGGACGATGATCAGGGCGAAGCCGGCGAGGAAGGGGAGCGCGCGGAGCAGCCATCTCCTCTTCCGGCCGACCGCCAGGCCGGCGACGAGGAGGGGAAAGAAGACCAGGGCGGAGAACTGGAAAAAGGTCCGGGAGACGGTGAGGAATGCGGTGGCGATCCCGGCGAGGAAGATCGCGAGGAGCGATCCCCGCGCCAGGGCGAGCGTGAGCAGCCAGACGTCGAGAAGGAGGAGGAAGATGGCGACGGTCTCGGTGAGGAGCCTCCCCTCGGAGAGGATGAAGGGGGGATAGACCGCCGCGATAAGCAGGGCGGGGATGGCGATCCGCTTCCCGAGGAGGCGGGCGGTGACGGCGAAGAGCAGCAGGAGGGAGAGCGTTCCCAGGACGGCCTGGGCGGCCCGGGCGGCGGGGAAGTTCGGCCCCCAGAGGTAGTAGACCGCGCTCAGAAAGAGGGGATAGACCTCGCCCTTGTCCAGGGCCATCTCGTAGCCCCGGAAGAAATGCCGCCGGAAGGACTCGGGGTCGGAGACCGACCGCCAGGCCTCGTAAAACTCCCGGGCCTGGAGGCTGTAGCCGGCGGCGTCCCAGACCACCGGGAGCTGGCGCTTGTGGAGGAGAAAGTCGAGGCGGAGGAGGAAGGCCCCGGCCAGGAGCAGGAGAACCAGGAAGGCGGTGATGATCTTCTCTCCGATCTTCACCGATTGGTGCTCCCCGTCTTGTAGTCGAGGTAGGAGATCATCCTCTCGTAGAAGCGCTTCGGGTCGTTCCCGGCCAGCGCCTCCTCGGCGGCGAGGAGTCCCATCTCCATGCTGTCGTGGATGTCGGTGTTGAGGAAGAGCCCCTGGCGGCCGGTGATGAAGAGATTGCGGATCCCGGCGAGCGGCGCGAGCACCCGCTTCAGGCGCTCATCGTAGGCGAGGTCGTAGACGGGATAGGCGTCCTGCACCCGGACGACCTGGAAGTCGGAGATGGGTCGGCCCTTCAGCACCGGGATCCGGGCGGCGTCGGACCGGGCGATCCCCGCGATCGCCGAGTCCGGCGCGGACCAGCGCCCGTCGCCCTGGTCGGCGCAGAGCTCGAAGGCGATCATCGTCCGGTCGGCCGGGAGGGGGAGGGCCAGGAGGTTCTTCGGCTCGCAGTAGCGGTTGCAGTTGAAGGAGGGGTCAAGGAGGTAGACCCAGTGGGCGGTAGAGGCTTGGCCGACCGGGACGATCGTGTTGCAGACGAGGAGCGCCCGGTAGCGCATCAGCTGTCCCTCCCGAACGCACTCCTCCGGGACGGCGGACCGGAAGACCCCCGTGAGGGCGTTGAGGGGGATGGTGGCGAGGAGACCGGCGCAGGGGAGTTCGATCTCCTTGCCCTCGCGGCGGATCCGGACGGAGACCACCCGCCCCCCCTCCACCCGGGCCGCGACCGGCTCGCTCTTCAGCCACACCTCTCCGCCCCCCTCGCGCAGAGCGGCGGCCATGCGCTCGAAGATGACGCCCATCCCCTCCTCGGGATAGTAGAACTCCTTCCAGTAGGTCGCCTGCTCCTGCCCCCGGCCGCCCAGGAGCTTGACGATGACGTCTTTCAGGTTGAGCTTGTGGAGCTTCTGGCTGGCCAGGCGGACGGAGAGGTCCGAGGCGGGGACGCCCCAGAGCCGCTCGGTGTACTGGCCGAAGCAGAGGTGGTAGAGGGTCCGGCCGAAGCGGCGGATCCCCCAGGTCCGGAAAGAGTCGTCGGGGCGGGGGAAGATCCGGAACTGGATCGAGGTGAAGAGAAAATCGAGGAGCATCCGCGCCGAGAAGAACGGGTTCAGCCCCTGGATCAGCTGCCAGAACTTGAGCGGGTAGTCGAAGAACTTCCCCCGGATGAGCATCCGGGTGTTGATGATCTTGGCCGGAAGCGGCGCGGGGGAGTGGGAGCGGAGGATCTCGTCGATCCGGTCGTGCTTGACGTGGTAGACGTGGGGCCCGTATTCGGCGATGAAGCCTTTCCAGCGCGGGGAGGCGGAGAGGCCGCCGACCGCGGATGCCTTCTCCGCCACCACCACCTTCTTCCCCGCTTTCTGGAGCGCCAGCGCCGCGGTCAGGCCCGCCGGCCCGGCGCCGAAGATGATGTAAGGCGGATCATCGCTTACGACAGGCATGTGTCTCTCTGGCTGTCTTGAACGCGGACATGAATGTCCGCGTCTACGACCGAATAGCGATCGCCCGGGCGATTTCCCGTAGGCGCGGACCTTCAGGTCCGCGCGGCGGAAGGCGGCAAGCAAAGCGATCCTACAAGCGTGAGCGATCCTGCAATCCTTCCCGATCCGCTAAGCGGATCGGGAAGGAGTTACTACAAGCGAGAGCGATCCCGCCGCCTTGCTGTCACCACGCCCCGATCCGGATCAGCAGGGCCCGCCAGGCGATCGAGGCTCCCGTCATGACGATCGACCTGAACTCCTTCCAGCCCGTGCCGTGGCCGGAGTGACCGCCCTGGCGGCTCAAGTACTTGACCGGGATCTGGACGATGCGCAACCCAGAGCGGGCCGCCCGGAGAACGACCTCCATCTCGTAGACGAAGCGGTTGTCCCGAAAACGGATCTTCCAGATCGCTTCTCGCGTCCAGGCTTTCATCCCGGTGGTCACGTCGCTGATCGGAGTCCCCGCCATCCAGGAGACGAAGCGGTTCAGAACCCGGTTCCCCACGTCGCGGAAGAAGCTGAAGGTGTAGCCCGTCCGGTCGGCCCCCCGGAGAAAGCGGGAGCCAACGACCAGGTCGGCCCGATTCGCCTGCAGGGGAGCGAGCAGCGCCGGGATCTCCTCGGGGGCGAACTGGAGGTCGGCGTCGAACTGGACCTGGAGGGAATGGGAGGCCAGCGAGATCCCCACCTTGATCGCATGCCCCTTGCCGGAATCGCCGTAGTTCTCCAGGACCCGGAGGCGCAGCGCGTCGTGGGTCCGCCCGAATTCGCGCGAGAGCTCCGCCGTCCGGTCCCGTCCCCCGTGGATGATCAGGACCTCCGCGCCGGGGACGGCAGCGGCGAGCCGCTCGAGGCAGGAGACGATCGTCCCCTCCTCGTTGAAGGTGGAGATGATGACGGAAAGATCGTTCACAGTCTCGCTAGCCATGATCGGTTTACAGAATCTATCCGCAGCGGTTCAATCGCAAAAAACCACAAGCTCCAAACAACAAATCCCAAGCAAATTACAAAACACAATCAACAAACCACCCGTCTTCCCGCCGGCCAAGTCAGCTTTTGTTGCTTGATTTTTTGAGTTTTGGATTTTGCTTGGGATTTGTTGTTTGGGCTTTGTAATTTGCCCCGCGGGCCGCCGTGGTGGTGATTGCGCGCCCGATCGCTACTTCCGCGGGGCGGGCAGCTTCTCCGGATCGTAGAAGACGATCTGCGAGCCCTGGTTCTCGAAACGGAAATCCACCTCGAGCAGGGAGGAGAGGGCGCGGCGGACGAGAGCCTGGGCCGGGGGCTCGGCGTAGAGGAGGAGGAAGCCTCCCCCGCCCGCGCCCAGAAGCTTACCACCGACCGCCCCGGCGCTCAAGGCCGCGTCGTACATGGCATCGATCTGCGGGTTGCTGACGCCGGTCCCCAGCGACTTCTTGATCTTCCAGGATTCGCCGAGCAGGCGGCCGAAATCGCCGAGCTTCTCCTTCCCCTTCCCGAGAAGGTCCCGCCCCTGGGCGGCCAGGGAGGACATGTTCTTCAGATAGGCGGTGTTGTCGCCGAGCGCCTGCACGTGGCGCTTCTGGATGGTGTCGGAATAGCGCTGGATGCCGGTGTAGAAGAGGAGCAGGTTGTCTTCCATCTCCTGGAGCGCCTCCGGGCAGCAGATCACCGGCTCCACCCGCGCCTCTCCCGCGCTTTTGAACTCGATGTAGTTGAAACCGCCGCAGGCCGCGGCGTACTGGTCCTGAAAGCCCACGCTCTCCCCGATCATCTCCCGCTCGATCCTCACCGCCTCGGCGGCCAGCCTTTTCGCGGAGACCCGGCTGGAGCGGTAAGCGTAGAGGGCGTTCAAGAGGCCGACCACGAAGGAGGAGGAGGTGCCCAGCCCCGTCCGGGCGGGCAGGTCGGAGAAGTAGTTGATCTCGACGTGGGAGGAGATCCCCATGAACTCGAGGCAGGCCCGGACCGCCGGATGCTCGATCTCCGAGACCCGGTGGACGAGCTCGGTCTTGGAGTAGGAAACCTTGATCCGGTAGTCGAAGAAATCGGACAGGTAGCTGACGGTGAGGTAGCAGTACTTGTCCACCGTGGTGGAGAGGACCGCACCCCCGTGACGGGAGAAGTGCTCGGGGAAATCGGTCCCGCCGCCCAGGAAGCTGATCCGCACCGGCGTTTGCGAGATAATCACGATCTTGCCCTCCGGGAAAGATCGTGATTATGCATGAAAGCGCGGAGAGTCTCAACACTTGTCGGGACTTCGAACTGGCTCCGGAGCTTCGCGTTGCTGATCTCATAGGTCTCGCGGGGGACGGAGGCGGCGGCGTAGCGCAGGGGCTTCTTCAGCAGCTCCCGGACCTCCCGGATCGAGACCGTCCCCGTTCCGCACAGGTTCACGACCTCCCCCCCCGGGCCTTGCCCCGCCAGGTCGTACGCGGCGGCGGCCGCGAAATCGACCGGGAGATACTGGTAGCGGGAATCCTCGTGGACCCGCAGGGGCCGATCGTGGATCAGGTCGAAAACGGGGTTCTTCTTCAGGCCCGGACCGAGGACCCCGCCCAGGCGGACGATCAGCCAGCGCGGCGCATAGCTCCGGACCAGGAGCTCGGCCAGATACTTGTGCAGGCCGTACGGGGAGAGGCGGCCGGGGTCGATCGGGGCGTCCTCGCCGTTGTTTCGGGGGTTCTCATGGTCGGGATAGACGTCGATGGTGGAAACGTGGAGGTAGTTCCGGAAACGGAAGTCGTGGAGCGCGCGGAGGACCGAGGCGACGGAAAGATCGAACTCCTCGACTGGGGATTCGGCGGCCAGGTACTTCTTCGAGTTCCCGTCGGCGTTGACCAGCAGATCGCACTCCCGCCCCCGGAAGGCGGCGTAGGAATCGAGGTCGACGCACTCGGCGTCAAGACCGCGGGCGTGCGCCTCCCGGAGGAAGGCCGAGCCGACAAAGCCCTGACCGCCGAGGACAAGGATTGTTCCCTGGTTTTTCAAGTGAGCAGTGATCAGTAATCAGTGATCAGTAATCAGTAATCAGTGATCAGTTGCTGATAACTGATCACTTTTTCTTCAGTTACTGATCACTGGGGTTTCACAGGCGCACCGTCCCCCGGTCGTAGTTCGCCGCGAACCAGTCGACCGTCTTCTTCAGCCCTTCCCGGAGGGGCGTGGGGCAGTCAAGGCCGAGGGCCCGGAGCTTCCGGTTGGAGAAGATCTTGAAGAGCTTCCCGTCGGGCTTCGAGGCGTCCCAGGCGATCCGCCCGGGATAGCCGGTGAGCTCCCGCGTCAGTTCCGCCAGCTCGCGGATCGAGGTGGACTGGCCGGTGGAGAGGTTGATCGGCTCGGGGGAATCGTAGTTCTCCAGGAAATAGGGGAAGAGGGCGGCGACGTCGGCGGCGTAGACGAAGTCCCGGGTCGGCTTTCCGCTCCCCCACATCGTCACCTCGCTCGCCCCGGCCCTTTTCGCCTCGAAAAACTTGCGGATGGTAGCGGGGATGACGTGGGCGTCCCGGAGGCTGTAGTTGTCGTGTTCGCCGTAGACGTTTCCGGGGATGAGGACGATGGCGCGGAAGCGGTGCTGGCAACGGTAGGCCTCGGACTGGACGATCGCCATCTTCTTCGCCATCGAGTAGGGCGCGCTTTCGGAGGCCGGCCGCCCTTCCCACATCTGCTCCTCGGAGAGGGGGGAAGCGGCCTGGCCCGGGTAGCTGCACCCGCCCATGACGTTGAGGATCCGTTTCGCCCCCGCCTTCCAGGCCTCGTGCAGGGTGAGCGTGATCATCATCAGGTTGCGGTAGTAGAAGTCGGCCGGGAAGGCGACGTTGGCGCCGATCCCCCCCACGTAACCGGCCAGGGCCACCACCCAATCGGGGCGCAGATCCCGGAACATTTTCCGCGCCGCCGCCTGCTCGGTGAGGTCGTAGTCCTTCGACGAGACACCGGTCACCGCCCCCTTCCCATAGCGGGATTCGAGGACCGGGACGACGTGGCGGCCGAGGAAGCCGGTGGCGCCGGTGACGAGGATCCGCGACGGTCGGGAGGGGAGAACGGACATGGAATGCTCAGCGGTCATAGGGACGAGGAGTAATGGAGTAGTGGAGTATTGGAGTAATGGGCCTCGATGCTATGCTTTCCACTACTCCAACACTCCAGTACTCCATTACTCCGCTTTGTCTACAGATTGTCGTGGATCGAGTGCTTGAGAAAACTGTAGGCCCGGATCAGTTCGTCGATCCCCCAGTCCAGACCGTGGCGGGCTCGGAAGCCCGCCCGCTCGATCTTTTCGTTGGACACGATGTAGTTCCTCTGGTCGGGATCCTTGCCCACCTCGGAGGTGATGATCACGAGCCGGGGAAGATGGCGCTTGATCGTCTGGCAGAGCTCGAGCTTGGAGAGGTTGGCCGAGGAGAGGCCGACGTTGAAAACCTCGCCCTTCAGCCGCGCGAAGTTTTCGAGGCCGAAGGCGAAGGCGCGGGCGATGTCCCGGACGTGGATGTAATTCCGCTTGAAGTGGGCCTCGAAGAGAACGATCACCCGGTCGACGAGGGCCCGATAGGTGAAGTCGTTGACCAGCAGGTCGATCCGCATCCGGGGGGAGACCCCGAAGGCGGTGGCCAGGCGGAAGGCGATGGCGTGGCCGCTTCCCATCAGCACCTTCTCCGCCTCCACCTTCTGGCGGCCGTAGGAGGAGATCGGCTGGAGCGGCGACTCCTCGGTGCAGAAGGCCCCCTCCTCCCCCACTCCGTAGCCGGAGTTGGTGACCGGGAAGAGGACGCGCTGGGAACGGGAGCGCAGCCGGTCGATCAGCTTCACCGCCCCCACGTTGATCGAGCGGGCTTCCTGGGGATGGCGGTCGCAGGCGGGGGCGCCGACCACGGCGGCGAGCGGGATGATCGCGTCGGCGTCCTTGAGCAGGGGCTTGAGGACCGACGGCTCGCGGACGTCCCCGCGGACGATCCTAAGCCCTTGCTGATGGCAGAGGTGGAGGAGGGAGGTCTGGCGGTAGCGAAAATCGTCGAGGACGGTGACCGAATAGCCTTTCCCCAGGAAATGCTCGGTCATCACCGACCCGACGTACCCCGCCCCGCCTGTAATTAATACTTTATATGATTTCATACTATTCTCCGCGCGGTAATTCAGAAGTTCGAGCACGCATATGGGTTAGGGTTATGAAGTGGGTTTAGTAGATGGGTCGGGTTAATGGTGTCGGCCTCGGCTAGCCTCACCATCGACTTCTCCCATTTACCAAACCCACTTCCTGACCCTTACCCATCAACCCCAACAGAGCTGCAAAGAGAACTAGCCGTTATCTCACCCTAGCGTTTGCTTCTCCCCCGCCAAATGGTCCCGCAGCATCTTCAGCCCCTCCGCGAGCTTCACTCGGGGGGAGAAGCCGTAGAGCTTCTTCATCGCCGTGGGGCGGGGGCGAAAGGCGATGTACTCCGGCACCTTGCCCGCGCAGCGGATCCGCGCCCTGATCCCGAAAGTCCGGGCCGCCGCCTCGACCAGCTCCCGGATCGTGCCGGGCTTCCCGACGCAGAGGTCCACGGTAACGTTTTTCGCCGACGCGGTGAGTATCCGTTTCACCGCCTCCACGGCGTCGGAGACGAACATGGCGTCGATCAGGTTCTTCCCGTCGCCCCGGATAACGAACTCCCGCTGCCGGTCCAGGGCGAAGGCCTTAACCAGCCGGGTGTAAATCTTCCGGGGCGGCTCATGCGGTCCGTAGGCGCCGAAGAAGCGGACGAGCGCATACTCGCGGACGGCTCCCCGCTTTTGGAAGAACTTGACGTAACCTTCGGAGGCGAGCTTGGCGATGGCGTAGGGCAGCTTCGGATCGAGACGGCTCAAGGGCGAAACGGGACCGGTCAGGCCATCGTAAACCGCTCCGGAGGAGAAGTAGACGAGCCGCCCGATCCGGAAATGGGAGAGGAAACGGATCAGGGCCAGCGGGCCGTCGGCCAGGTCCCGGGCCGGATTTTCGACCGAAAAAGCGGGATCGCCGTTCCCGGCGAGGTAAACCGCCGCGTCCGCCGCTCCGTCCCAGCGGCGGGAGAGGCGGTCGAGGGCCGCGGGGTCCTTGAGATCGCAGGCGACGGCGTCGACCCCCTTAAGCCCCCGCTCGCGTACGAACGCCGCCGCCTCGGGCGTCCGGTCGAGGGCGAGGAGGCGGTGGTCTTCCGAGAGCGAAAGGAGGAGGTTCTTGCCGATGAACCCTCCCGCGCCGGCGATGATAATCCTCATAAGAGCAAAAGCTCCAATATACAAATCACAAATCCCAAACAAATTACAAACCGCAAATCACAAAATACAAAGTCCCCGGAACCGCGTTGTTTGTGATTTGGCGTTTGTTTTTTGTTTGGAGTTTGTTCTTTGCGAGTTGTTATTTATCCTTTCCAGTACTCCCTGTACCACGCGATCGTCTTCTCGAGGCCTTCGGCCAGGGAGACCCGCGGGATGAAGCCGAGGAGGCGGCGGGCCTTCTCCGTGGAGGGGATCCTCAGCTCCACGTCGGCGGCGAGGGCCGGCTTGAAGACGAGCTTCGAGGACGACCCGGAGACGCGGATGATCGTCTCGGCGAGATCGCGGATGGTCACCGCCGCGGCATGGTTCCCGAGGTTGAAGACCTCCCCCACGGCTTTCGGCTTTTCCAGGCAGGCGAGAACGCCCCGGACGAAGTCGTCGATGTAGCACCAGGCCCGGATCTGGGCCCCGTCTCCGTGGATAAGGAGGGGCTCGTTCTGGAGCGCGGCCAGGGTGAACTTCTGGATCGCCCCCTCCCCCACCTGGTAGGGGCCGTAGACGTTGAAGGGACGGACGGTGACCGCGGGGAGGCCGTACTCCTGGTGGTAGCAGTGGGTCATGTGCTCGGCGGCGAGCTTGGAGACGGCGTAGATCCAGCGGAGAACGCCGACCCGGCCGTGGGTGGTGGGGGCGGCCTCGTCCGCCTTGTAGACGAAGGAGCCGTAGACCTCGCTGGTGGAGAAGTCGATGAAGCGCTCGACCTTCTCCTTAACCGCCGCCTCGAGGACGTTCTGGGTCCCGGTCATGTTCACGCCCATGGTCACGGTCGGGCGCTTGATCACGGTATCGATCCCGGCGATGGCGGCGAGGTGGATGACCAGGTCGCAGCCCTTGATCGCCTTCCGCACGCCCTTCGGATCGAGGACGTCGCCCTTGACGAAAGAGAGGTGGGGATGGCGGGGGAGGTCGGTCAGGTGAATGGCGTCCCGGTGCTGGTTATCGTAAACCACCAGACGGTTCGCGTCCGCGAGCGCCCGGCAGAGGTGGGTCCCGATGAACCCCCCTCCCCCGGTGAGCAGGATCTTCTTGCCCTTGATCATAAAAATCCTTTCCGGATTTTTAGAGTTTGGAGACGGTTATATTACCAGAAGGCGGATGTTCTTCGTTAACCGAATCGCCGGGATGGATTATGGATCTGGGATTTGAGATTTGAGATTTGGGTTTTTAAATTTGAGATCTGGGATCTGAGATCTGAGATCTGAGATCTGAGATTCGAGACACTGATAACTGATCACTGATTACTGATCACTGATTACTGATCACTGTGTTCAGTCGGAGATTCGTGATCACCGGGTAGGCCTTGTTCCTGGGGATGCCCCCCCGGGAGTAGAACATCGTCTCGCCGAAGGTCTTGTCGTTCCAGGGGCCGCGCTCGTAGTAGATCCAGTTCCCGATCGGCCAGGAGGCTCCGACGAAATATCTTCCCGCCGGGGCGGCGAAGGTGAAGGAGGACCAATCGCCCTCGCTTCCGCCGGCAAAAAGGGGAGATTCGGCCGCCTTCGAGTCGGGCAAACCGTCCCCGTCCGCGTCGGAAAAGACCGCGAGCCGGAAAGCCCCCTCGTCCCCTCCCTTGGCGTGGGCCATCTCGAGTTTCAGGACCGTCCCGGCCGGAAAACCGTTCGCCACCTCCCAGACGCCGACGTCGAAGTAGGTGGCGTGCTCGACCGAGTCGGTCAGGAGGCCGCCCGAGGCTGACGGAGCGACGACGGCGGCGGTTCCCCCCTCTCCTGCCTTGCCTGCCCCTCCTGCCTCTCCTCCGCCCGCGTCCCCCCGGACCGCCTTGATCTCCACCAGCCAGGATTCGAAGCGCTGGGGTTCCATCCGCTCGTCCCAGACTACGGGGGCGTTGGCCCGGCGGGGGAGGCGCTGGCCCGCCCAGTCGACGATGTCGTCGGCGAGGAGGGGAACGATCTCCGCCTTCTCCTTGTGGACGAGCTCGATCTCGTAGAGGCGATCGAGGTAGCGCTTCTCCGTCTGCAGGTTGGTGTGCCAGCCGTGGAGCATGACCAGGGCGCCGACCGGGAGGTTCCCCCGGGTGGAGTTGGTGTAGCCGCGCAAGGGGCGGGGCTTGGCGAAGAATCCCACCTTCAGCGTCTCGTCGGTGTAGAGCGCCCGCCCCGGGAAACGATCGCGGGCATAAAGGGAGAGGCGGGAGATGTCGGCGAAGGAATCCCTCTGGTAGACCAGAACCAAACCCGTGAAGGCCGCGGAGGCGAGAAGGCAGAGGACGAGGGCGGCGGTCCCCAGCCAGCGGAGTTTTCGCGAAGAATACAACGCCTCGAGACCCGCTCCGGCAAGGACCAGTCCGGCCGGGACCAGCTCATACTGGTAGCGGGGAGTCCACCACTTGTTGATCACCAGGACGAAGGTGATGGCGGCGAAGAAATAGAGGTAGAGGAGGACCCAGGAGAGAGCGGCGGCGGAGCGCCGGGAACGGACGGCGAGGACGATGAGTCCGGCGAGGGCGGCGAGCGCCACCGGGTAGGTCAGTATCCAGGGATAGGAGTAGAGATAGTGGACGAGCCAGTCCATCCCCCGGACCTTCAGCGACTGCCAGGACGTCCTCATCCCTTCTCCGTACCAGTTGCTCTTGGCCAGGTACTTCTGCCAGATCTCCAGGAAGGCGAAGGCCGAGAAGGAAAGGAGGATGAGAAGCAGGATAGGCGGTCTCGCCCACCAGCGGGGACGGGACGCGCCCCCGGAGGGGACGAGGTAAAAGAGGCCGAGGAGGATACCGGCCAGGAGGGGGACGGCCAGCATCCCCTGCCGGAAGACGGCCGGTCCGGGGAGGGTGAAGGGGAGGAAGGAGAACACCTGGGCGAAGATCGGCGCGGCGGCGGCGAAGGCGGGGAGGCGGAGCAAGGCCAGGACCAGCAGGACCGCGGCCAGCGGAAAGACGATCAGGAAGGGGACGAGCTTCTTCTCCCGGACAAGGGCGGCGCAGAGGAAAATGACCGCGGCGGCGGCCGCCGGCGGGACCAGGACGAGGCCGGTGGGGTAGGTGAGGGCGGCCAGCCCCCCGGAGAAGATTCCGAGGGCGAGAAAAAGGCTGCCGCCGGTCTCGAGGCACTTCAGTATCCCGTAGAAGCAGAGGAGGACGAAGAGGGCGTAGAGGGCGTGGGGAAAGATCCGGAGCGACCAGCGGAAGGTGAGGGGGGAAACGGCGTAGAGGGCGGCGGAGAAGATCGCCGCGCGCTTCCCCGCGACGATCCGGGCGATCCCCATCAGGGGGAGGACGCCGAGCGCGCCGGCGACGATCGAGACGAGCCTCCCCGAGACCAGGGGGTCGCGCACGAGGCGGTTGAGGAGGCGCAAGACGAAGGGATAGCCGGGGAGGATGAAGGTTCCCTCCACCCGCTCGAGCGCGGTCATGTAGTAGACCGAGTCGGTGTAGACCGCGGGGTGCCAGGAGATGAAGGCGAGCCGCAGGGCGAGACTGAGAAGGAAGAACCCCAGAAGCCACATGCCCATCCTTCCGTTTTTAGTCAGATCGTTCATCGCTGAAACATGCTTATTGTCCGAGCTGATTCGCGAAGATTCACGGTTAAATCATTACCCAAGCTGCACCATCAACCTGACCCATTCACCAAACCCACTTCTTTACCCTCACCCATCGACTATTTTTTCTCCACCTCGATCGCCATGTTGGTCGAGCGCGGGCCGGTCGAGCCTCCGGGGGCTCCTCCCTGGGAGAAGAACATGTTCGAGGAGAAGTCCTTGGTCTTCCAGCCCGTCCGGTCGAAGTAGATCCGGGCCCCCTCGTCCCAGGTGTCCCCGACGAAGACCTTCCCCTCGGGGGCCGGGAAGGTCCAGAAGGACCAGTCGCCCGCCTTCTGGGCGATCAGGAAGTCGGACCGGGCGATCTCGGCGTCGGGTTTCCCGTCGCCGTTCGCGTCCCCGAAGGCGACCATGTAAAAACCGCCTTCCCGCCCGGCCGCCGCGTGCTGGATCTTGAGCACCAGCGTGTCGCCCGGCGCGCTCTCCTTCAGCACCTCCCAGACCTGGAGGCGGTGCCCCGGAGAGGTGCGGAGCTGGATGTCCCCGACGGGGGCTTCCCGGGGGGCGACCTTGAAGGCCCCCGCCCCGGCCAGATCCTGCAAGGCCGACTTGATCTGGAACTGGACGACCAGGGAGAAGGCGGATACGGCGAGAACCCCGAGGACGAGGTAGAACACGGCATTCGACGCGGCGGGGCCGCGGGACTTCCTCTCCGGAGCCCCGTTCCCCTGCGGAGACACGGCGGTCATGAGCAACCCTCCTATCAGCCAGACGAGGTAGAGGGGGAAGAGGCTGGCCTGGCCTTCCAGACCGGCCACCTCCCCCAGGTTGAATGAATTATAGTAATCGGAGACGACGGTGTTCTTCTGGAAGGTCGTCTCCCGGTTGGTGGAAAGGGTGCCGTTCATAAAGGCTCCCAGGTAGAGGTCCCGGTAGGGGTGGGCGGCGTACTCCTCCGGGCGGACGGCCACCCCGGTGAGGATGAGGAAGATGGAGAGGGCGACCAGGACCGTGGAGAGGCGAGGGAAGCGGACGATGAAGAAAAAAGCGAGAAGGCAGAGGTAGGGGAGGATCTCCATCGCGTGGCGGGGGCCCAGAGCCTTGCCGCCATACCAGTAAACGTAGCTGGTGTTGGTATAGAAATAGAGCAGACACATCGCCCAGAGAACGGCGAGCAGTCCCTTCCATCCCCTGGCCTTGGCGAAGTAGTAGATCCCCGGGAAGATGAAGACGAGAAATGGGGAGAGATGGAAGAAGCCGCGGAAGGGGCCGAAGGAAGTCTGGAAGAGGGGTTTGAGGATCTGTCTCCCCCAGGGGATGATCCCGAGGAGGAAACTCCGCCGGTAGCCCGCATGGGCGGCGGCCCTCTTGTCGAAATAAGCGACGTAGAAGGGCTTGGCAAAGACGAGATAGTTGTATCCGAGCAGGATCCCGGCGGGGAAGAGCGCGCCCAGGAGGAACCAGGCGAAGCGGAGCTTCCGGGGCATCCGGAAGAAGCAGTAGAGGGAGAGGAAGACGACGATGATGATCGTGGGATATTCGGTGACTACCGCCCATCCCCCAGCCAGCCCCGACAGGAAAACGAAGAGAGAAGCGCGCCGCTTCCGGGGGAAGAGGACGCCGTATTTGAGAAGAAGATAGAAGGAAACCACGGTCAGGACGGAGCCCACCATGTGGCCGTAGAGAACGGTGGAGTAGGCGAAGGCGGGAGTCCCGAGAAAGAGACCCAGTGTGCAGAGGAGGCGGGGATAGACGGCGGAGTGAAATAATCCTAGGAGCCGGAAGAAAACGACGCCGCCATAAGCGCAAGGGATCCCGACCACGATCACGGTGGTAAGCCAGCAGGTGAAGAGGTGGTAGAAGTCCTCGGAAAAGGCGGATACCAGGACGGGCTTGAGGCGCGAGATAAGGAAATAGGGGGCCGCGCCGACGAGGCTCATCCCCGGGGCCTTGTTCGGGTAGGTCTTGGCCCGGGCCCCGGATCCGGGAGGGGGATCGACCTGGACAATGTCGTGCGAAGCGGCGAAGGGCTTCAGGTTGAGCTGGTGGAGCTCCACGATCGATCGCATCTGGTCGAAGCGGGAGTTCTGGTTCGCCCCCCCGCCCTGGTAGAAGAAGGCGAAGGAGAAGAGGAGGACCAGGAAGAGGGCGATCTCGATTGTGCGTTCCGATCCCTTCATGCGTATCGGCCGTTCCTATCGGCCGGTTCTCCGCCTCCGCCCTACGGGCTATGGCGGACAAGTGTGAACCGGCGGCCAGGCCACCGCGCCCGCTCACACTTGTCCGCCGCAGCGCAGAGTGCGTAGGCGGAGAGCGGGCCTACAGAAACCGCGGGACAATACCAGGCGCAAATCCGTTTGACCATCCAAGCTAATAATTATATACAATCCAGGGCTTCGGGGGGAAGGGAAGGTATACGCCCGGGGTATTCGTCCGATCGTTTCCCCCGTTACCCCTTACATTTTACACCTTGCACTTCTTGCTTTTTATGACCAGCGCCCTGCCGACGCCGATCCAAGTCATCCTGGGCTTCCTCGCCCTCTCCCTCGTCGCCCTCGGCCTCCGGGCGAGAGGGACGTTTGCCACGGACAGGGTCCGACGGGGGATCGCCCACCTCCCCGGCCTCGCCATCGCCCTGGCCGCCTTCTACCTCGCCCTGGCGGTGTCGACCGGGAACATCCAGGCGGGGCGGGAGAGCTTCGCCTTCGCCGCCCCCGCCTTCCAGGCCGTCTTCGACCTCTCCGGCAAGCTGAATGGGCTGATCGCCGCGAAGGGGCCGGCGATGCGCGCCGGAGGAGTGGCCGCGCTCTTTCTCTTCGGGTTTCTCTCGATCGTCCTCGCCCGCTGGCGGGGTTGGCGGATCTTCTGGATCGCGCTCGCCCTCGCGGTCGCGGTCAAGGCCCAGGGCTTGCTCCTCGCGGGCAACCTGCGCCTGGGCTGGCGCTGGTACTTCGTCGCCATCGCCGCCGCCGCCGTCTCCTCCCTCCGAATCCGGCGCGGGGAGATGGCGGACCCGGCCCCGAAGAAAACCGGCGGGACCGCCCTCCTTCTCGTGCCGATCCTCCTCGTCGCCCTCTGTAACACCTTTTTCCGCATCGACCAATATCTCTACACGGTGAACGACTACGAGGTCGCCAACGGCCTCTCCGCCCTCCAGGTCGTCGAAGGCGATGGAGCCTATCACACCGTCCTCTGGTCCTACATCGAGCGCGACTACCAGGGAGGGGCCTACGGACCCTACGTGTACTGGGTAGCCCTCCTCTTCCGCCTCTTCGAGCCCACCATCGGCGTCATGCGGGCGGCGGGGGGCTTCTGGGCGCTCGCCGCCGTCGCCATGCTCTATCGCCTCCTCGCCGACCTCTACGGGGCGCGGACCGGCGTGATCGGGGCCTTCCTCCTCTCGGTCAGCCCCTGGTTCCTCGGTTCCACCCACCTCGGCATCTACATCGGCTTCACCGCCTTCAACTGCCTCCTCGTCCTTTTCCTCTTTGAGCGGGCCCTGAACCGCGGCCCCTGGTACTACCCCCTGGCCGGGACTCTCCTCGCCGGCTACTCCTACTTCTACGTCCCCAGCAAGACCCTCCTCCCCCTGACCGGGCTGCTCTGGATTCACAAACTCCTGACCAACCGGAAATCCCTCCCCCGGCACATCGTCGGCTTCCTCTCCTTCCTCGTCTGCTTCTACCTCTTCGCCTCCCTGATCGCCCCGCTCGAGAAGCAGGTCATCGGCGTCAGCATCACCGATCACTACGTCGGGGGAACGGCGGGGCAGACCGGGGGCTTCGACCTGGACTGGGCGCTCCGCGACATCGTGAACGACCTCGAGCATCTCTACGGCATGGTCTTCGAGAAGGCGATGTCCTGGGCCTACCCCGCCGTCGACGCGCCCCTCCTCCACCGGTCCGTCTTCCTCCTCTTCCTGGTCGGCGCCGGCGTCTGCCTCGGGAGGGCCTTCCACGGCCGTTATTTTTTTCCCCTCGCCTGCCTCTTCCTCTTTCTCCTCCCGGTCGCCCTGATCTCGCCCATGGTCGACCGGGGGGCCACCCGCCGGGGGTTCCTCCTCCTCATCCCCCTCTGCACCCTGGCCGCCCTGGCCGTAGACGCCTTCATCTCCGGCGCCCGGCGTGCCGCCGGACGCCCGGGCGGGATCCTGGCGGGGATCGCGGCGGCCGGCCTCCTCTTCGTGGTCGGGGTCAACGGGATCACGGTCTACTTCACCACCCCCTCCTACGCCCTCAACTACCACCGCGACATCCGCGAGTTTGGCGAGGAGTTCGCCCGGCGGCTCGACGAAGGCTACCACGCGGACGTCATCCTCCCCCGCCCCCAGTTCTCCGAGTGGCTGCTGGAGTTTCTCGCCTATCCCCGGGTCAACAAGCTCTACTATGCCTTCGGGGAGCCGCTCGACATCTGGGGACAGCCGCGGCGGGGACTGCGGGAGACCAACCCCTACTACCGCTTCTGGACCTTCCAAGAGACGGCCCAGGGGCTGGCGGCGGCCGAGGCCCAGGAGGGGAAATCCGTCCTCCTGATCGCCAACCCGGACCTTTCCCGGGACCTCCTCGATGGCCTGCGCGGGCGCGTCCCCCCGGTCCGCCTCGATGTGATTAAGAACCGGGCGGGCGGCGTGATCGGCTACACTTATTTCCCAACCAGCCCCGCGCAGGAGGCGGCCGGTCTGTAGGCCGGTTCTGTGAAGCGGCGGCCAGGCCCGTCGCGGCTTGTAGGCCGCTTCTGTGAAGCGGCGTCAAGCCCGTCGCGCCCGCTCATAGAGCGGGCCTACAGCGGCGACCGGCCTGGCGCGCCCGCTCGCACTTGTCCGCCGTAGCGCGGAGCGCGTAGGCGGGGAGCGGGCCTACAGCGGCGCCCCGACAGAATCGGGGCCTACGGAAAACTCTGCAACGTGAAAATAACCTTCGCCTGCCTGGGGGCGGAAAACCTCGGCGTGGGATACCTCTCCTCCGTCCTCCGCCAGGCGGGACACGAGACCCGCCTGGTCTTCGACCCCGCCCTCTTCAACGACAAATACTGGCTCGACATCCCCTCCCTCGCCCGCCTCTTCGACCGCCGGCGGGAGGTGGTGGACGGGATCCTCGCGGGCCATCCAGACCTGGTCGCCTTCTCGGTCCTCACCGACACCTACCGCTGGGCCCTCTCCGTCGCCGCCGACGTCAAGAAGCGGGCGGACATTCCCATCGTTTTCGGCGGGATCCACCCCACCTCCGTCCCCGAGCTGGTCATCCGGGAGCCGGCCGTCGACTACGTGGTCGTGGGCGAGGGGGAAGGCGCCATCCTCGACCTCGCCGCGGGCAGCCGCGACGCGCCCAACATCTGGAGGAAGGAAGGCGGGAAGGTCGTCCGCCGCGAGGTCCGGCCGCCCATCGCCGACCTCGACTCCGTCCCCTTCCCCGACAAGGACCTCTTCGCCCCCTTCTTCTCCCAGAAGTCCTACACCCTGATGACCGCCCGGGACTGTCCCTTCGACTGCACCTACTGCTGCAACTCCGTCCTCCACCGCCTCTACGGCCACCCCCGCCGGAAACGGTCCGTCGGGAACGTCCTGGCCGAGCTCGCCTGGGGACGGGAGCGCTTCCGCTTCGACGCCGTCAACTTCATGGACGACAACTTCACACTAGACCGCAAGTGGCTCAAGGACTTCCTTCCGGCCTTCCAGCGCGAGTTCGGCGTCAGCTTCCGCTGCCTCACCCACCCCACGATCATCGACTACGACACCGCCGTCCTGCTCCGGGAGCACGGCTGCGAGGCGATCGACATCGGCGTGCAAACCCTCAACCCGCGAATCCGCAAGGACCTCCTCAACCGCCACATGTCCAACGAGCGGATCGCCGAATCACTGGACGCGATCAAAAAGGCGGGGTTGAAGACGCACATCGACCACATGGTCGGCTTCCCCGGGGAGACCGAGGAGGACCTCGTCGCGGCGGCCCGTTTCTACACCGAGCACCCTCCGAACCGCTTCACCTACTACTACCTCTCCTACTTCCCCGCCACCGAGATCATCGGGCGGGCTAACCTCCCTCCGGAGAAGGTGGAGTCCATCAACCAGGGGCGGGAGAAGATGTACCTCTCCGGGGGATCGGTGGAGAACGCGGTCACGAAGAACTTCGAGGCCGTCTTCAAGCTCCTCCCCCTCCTCCCCCCGCGGGCGGTCCGCTGGATCCTGGACCGAAAGGTCTACCGCCTCTTCCGCTACCTCCCCCTCTTCCCCCTCTTCCTCGACCTTCTGACCATGCTCAAGACCCGGGAGTATCGCGCCTTCTATTACCTCGGCTATTACCTGCGCAACATGCTCCCGGGCCGGAAAGCAGTAACCGCAACCAAGTGATCAGTGATCAGTAATCAGTGATCAGTTACTGATCACTTTTCCTTCCGACCGACGCAGACGACGGAGAGGCCGGCGGGGAAGGATAGACCGGCGAGGACGAGCCGGTTCTCGAAGAGGAGGACCCGCGTGAGGAGGGCGTTCAGGGGACGGGGGAGCGGCTTCAGGTCGGAATGCGCCTCCTCCGCCCGGGGGAGGAAGAGTTTGTCCTTGAGGCGGAGCAGGACCAGCAGCGGCAGCAGGAGCGAGTTGCGGTAGCTCGCCCGAAGCACGGTGAAACCCGCCGCTGAAAGCTTGCCGACGATTTCGCCCCGCGAGTAGCGGTGGGTGACGTGGACCGCCCGGTCGTGCTCGCTCTTCAAGAAATCCAGGGCCGGGAGGTTCAAGACCACGATCCCCCCCGGCTTCAGGACCCGGTGAAACTCCCTGATCCCCCGCTGGTCGTCCCCCGCCCAGAGGTAGTAGAGCATGTCGCAGGAGACGACGGCGTCGAAGGACCCGGAGGCGTAGGGGATCTGGGCGGCGGAGGCCCGGGCCAGGGAGGGAATCTTCCGCCGGGCGCAGAAAGAGAGCGCCTCCTCCGAAACGTCGAAGCCGAAGCTCGATCCGGGCGGGCGGCGGCAGAGGAACCCGCCCGTGCCGCAGCCGGCGTCGAGCAGCCGCCCCCCCTCCCCGGCCGGGCCGTACTTCCCCAGGAGGGAGTCCACGAGATCGCGGAGGGCGGCGTACCACCAGTAGCCGTCCTCGATCTCGAACATCACCCGGTATTCGCGCTTTTCCATAACATCGACCCTTTTATGCCACTAAGGCACGAAGGCACAAAGACTCGGGAATATTTCAATCCGGTTTTCCTTCGTGCCTTGGTGCCTTGGTGGCAAGTCTTTTCAGCCCGGGAAGGAGCGGACCGCGGCGGCGACCTCTCCGATCTGCTCCTCGCTGAGCTCCGGGGCCAGGGGAAGGGTGAGGATCTCGGAGACGGCCCGCTCCGCGACGGGGAAGTCCCCCGCCCGGTAGCCGAGGTCGCGGTAGGCGGGCTGGAAGGGGACGAGGACGGGGTAGTGGACCGCGGTCATGATCTCCTTGGCCTTGAGCCACTCCCGCAGGCGGTCCCGCTGCCTCGAGCGGACCACGTAGAGGTGGAAGACGTGGCGAGAGTCCTCCCTCTCCCCGGGGGGAGTCACCGGCGCCTTCTCCAGGAGGATCCGGTAGTAGTGGGCGTACTTCCTCCGGACGGCGTTCCCGGCGTCGAGGTGGGGAAGCTTGGCCCGCAGGATCGCCGCCTGGACCTCGTCGAGGCGGGAGTTCCAGCCGCGGACGACCGTGCGGTACTTGCTCTCCTCCCCGTAGTTCCGGAGCATCCTCAGCCGGGAGGCCAGGGCGGCGTCGTCGGTGGTCACCATCCCGGCGTCGCCGAAGGCCCCCAGGTTCTTCGTCGGGTAGAAGCTGAAGGCGGCGGCGAGACCGAGGGTTCCGACTTTTTTCCCGCCGTACGCCGCCCCGTGGGACTGGGCGGCGTCCTCGACCACCAGGAGGGAGTGCGCCGCCGCAAGCTCGCGGATCGGCCCCATGGCGCAGGGCTGGCCGTAGAGGTGGACGGGGACGACCGCCCGGAGACGGCTCCCTTTCTTTCCTTTCCTCCGCTCCAGGAGGCGCTCCAGGGCGCTGGGCGCCAGGGTGAGGGTTTCGGGATCGACGTCGCAGAAGACCGGGCGGCCGCCGGCGAGCTCGATCGCCGAGACGGTGGGGACGGCGGTGAGGGGGGAGGTCGCGACCTCGTCCCCCGGGCTCAAGCCCGCGGCGGCGAGCGCCAGGTGGAGGGCCTCCGTCCCGGAGCCGGCGCCGACGCCGTGGCGGGCTCCGCAGTAGCGGGCGAACTCCGCCTCCAGGCGCTCCCCCTCCTCGCCCAGGATATACCAACCCCGGGAGAGGACGCGCAGGACCGCGGCGTCGATCTCGTTCTTCAGACTCCGGTAGCTTTTCGCGAGGTCGTTGAGCGGGATCATGGCCGGCCGCAGGCAAAAAACGGAACCACGGATTACACGGATCTCACGGATTACTGAACGATTCTGGTCGCCTGTTCTTCTCTCGTTCTGTGGGAGCGGCGTCTCGCCGCGATCCGAATCGACTTGGCATTATAAACAGACGATCGAATAGGATGGAATAGGATAACGCAGGCCGACCGGGCTCATCCTATTGAATCCTATTCGATCGTCTGCTTATTCTTGACCAGCCCGGATCGCGGCCCCGAGTGAATTCTTGGGATGCGGGGCAAGCAGGGACGCCGCTCCCACAGAATCGTGTAGAGTCTGATCCTTCGGATTATTCGCGAAGATTCGCGCCTGCGCGCCGAAGCGCTACAGCGCGCAGGCGCGTCAATTCGTGGACATCGGCATGTTTTACCAGTAGTGCTTCTTGTGTTTGCGGTAGAAGCGGATGGTCGCCCGCAGTCCTTCCTCCAGGCCGGTCTTCGGCTTCCAGCCGATCACGGTCCCGATCTTGGTGACGTCCGAGTAGAAGTCCCCCGGCTCCTGGAGTTTCCGCTCCGGCGTGAAGGGGGCGAACTCCCATCTCCCCGTCCCGGCCACGGCGATGATCCGGTCGGCGAGCTCGAGGAAGGAGGAGGGGCGGTCGTGGCCGACGTTGAAGACCTCGCCCCAGGCCTTCTCCGATCGGGCCGCCATCATGATCGCCTCCACGGCGTCCCCGACGTAGAGGAAGTCGCGGCGGATCGAGCCGTCGCCGAAGACCTTGATCGTCTCGTTGTCCAGGGCGAGGCGGATGAACCAGTTGGCCACGCCGAAGCGGCTGTGCTTCATCTGGGCCCGCTCGCCGTAGATGTTGGTCAGCCTTAAGGCCACGGTCTTCAGCCCGTGGTTGTCGTGGTAGATCTTGAAAAGCCGCTGGGCGGTGAGGTTGGAGAGCTCGTAGATCCCCTTGGGGTTGATCGGGGCGGTCTCCTTGACCGGGAGGAGGGCCGCCGAGCCGTATTCGCCCCGGGTCCCGGTGTAGACGATCCGCGCTTTCGGGTTGTGCTTCCGGCAGGCCTCCAGCACCACCGCCGAGCCCTTGATGTTGATGTCGATGTCCGGGAAGGGATTGGAGAGGGAGAGAACGTGGTCGTTCTGGCCGGCCAGGTGGAAAACGTATTCCTGGCCCTGGACGAGGTAGTTCATTGCGTTCTCGTCGCGGACGTCGGAGAAGCTGACCGCGACCGCGTCCCGGATGGGGGCGATGTTGAAGACGTTCCCCCCGTGTCCCTCGATCATGGCGTCGGCGAGCGTCACCCGGGCCCCGGCCCGGGCCAGGCGGAGGGCGAGGTTCGAGCCGATGAATCCCAAGCCCCCGGTGATCAGGACCCGGCGGCGGCGGAAAGGGACGGCGATGGGATCGGCGGAGGATGGCATGGGAAAGTGGATAATAGATTATTGTTTACGGATTACAAATTATAGGCGGCGGGGGGCGGGAAGCAACTATAGTTCATATTTTAGGCCGGGCCGGTATTTTTCCCCTTCCTCACCACCAGCCGCCACCAGAGCTGCAGGATGTCCACCCCCACAGCGGCCACCCGCTTGAAGTTGAAGAACTGGGAGATCCCGTAGGCCCGGAAGAAGTGGTGCACCGGGACCTCCGCGAAGACTCCGCCCGCGTCCTGGAGCTTCTTCACCATCTCCACGCAGATCACGCCGGAGTCGTGTTCGAGGCTGATCCGTTCCAGGGACGAGCGGCGGATCAGGCGGAAGTCGCAGTCCACGTCGCGGAGACGGAAGCCGAAGAGAAGCCGCATCAGGTGGTGGTAGAGCCGCCCGATCGCCTTGCGGTGGAGGGGGTCGGCCCGGCTGATCTTGTAGCCGTTGACGACGTCCACCCCCGCCTCCGCCCGCAAGACCAGGCGGGGGAGTTCGGCCACGTCGTATTGGAAGTCCCCGTCGGTGTAGAAGATCCATTCCTTCCGGGCGGCGGAGAAGCCGGAGCGGAGCGCCCCCCCGTAGCCGCGGTTCTTCTCGTGGAAGACCAGGCGCAGGCGCGGGTACTTCGCCTCGATCTCCTTGAGGATGGCCCGGCTGTGGTCGCTCGATCCGTCGTCGACCACGATGATCTCGTAGTCGGAGGCGACCTGGCGGAGGGTGAGGTCGGCCAGGGCCACCATGCTGGCGATCGTCCCGGCGTCGTTGTAGCAGGGGAAGAAGGCGGAGATGCTCCCCGGGGCGGCGAAGGGGGGGCGGGGCGCGGTCATTTCTCCTCCCGTGTCCCGTCGGACAGGTAGAGCGCGCAGGGACCCGAGTCCCGCGCGAAGGCCGCCGCCGCCTCCTCGGGCGGCAGGATGGCGACGGCGCCGGGGCGGCCCAGGCGATACTCGTCGAAGCGGACCCCTTCGTCCCAGCCCGTCTCGCAGCGGAAAAGGTCGGTGTAGACCCGGGTCCGACGCAGGAGATCGACCAGGGCGGCCCGCTGTTCCTTCCGGACCAGGAGGGGATGGTCCGGGCCCAGCCTCTGGTAGAGCCCGAAATAGTTGTCGTAGTTCAGGTAGGCCGCCAGGGCCAGCGCCGGGATGACAACGGCGGCGGTGAGCGCCGCCCGGGCCCGCGGCAGCCGTCCGAAGGCCAGGCGGGTCGTCTCCTCGAGCCCCACCCCGGCCAGGGCACAGAAAGCCGGGAGGGCGAGGAAACCCCGGCGCAGCTCGCCGTGGGTGATCAGGGGAGGGAGAATGGCCGGGACTAGCCAGAGGATGAGGAAGCGGTGGGCGGGCCGGCCGAGGCGGGTCAGGGCCCAAAGGAGTCCGAGCAGGAACGCGACGCGGGTGACGGGGTCGAGCACGGCCGCCCGCTCCAGGATGATCCCGTCCTCCTCCCCCCAGCCCCAGGTCCGGAAGAGCTGGTCGTAGGCCTTGCGCGCCGTCCCGGCGAAGCGCGCCGCCATTTCCCCGGGGCCGGCGTACTCGCTCCAATCCCAGGCGAGGTTCTGGCGAAAGTAGGTGGCCAGCCCGCCTCCCTGGAGGTGCAGCCCGATGACGAGCCCGCAGAGGAGGAAGACCAGGTTCTCCAGGCGCGCCCGGAGCAGCTTCCGCACCAGGGCCAAGTCGAGGAGCAGGGCGGAGGCGATCACCGGGAAGACCATCCTCACCGTCCCGTAGAAGTAGGTCGCCAGGGAGATCATCCCCCCCAGGGCCAGGTAGCCCAGGCGGCGATCGGGGTTGAGGAGGTGGTACAGGCAGAAGCAAAGCAGGGCGAAGAGCACAGTGGCGCTGAACTCACCGCAGAAGCGGCTGTACCCGATCGCCCAGGAGGAGACGGCGAGGAGCCAGGCGGCGATCAGGCCGGAAGTTCGGTTGAACATCCGGGCCACTAGCAGGTAGAGGACGAGCACGCTCAGGCAGCCGTAGATCATCGAAGGGAGGCGGAGGGCGAGGTAGTCGTCGCCGCAGCCGAATCGCCCGACGAGCCAGGCGATCGGGTAGATCAGAAAGGGGTTGGTGATGCAGCCGCCGCTCCCGGCCGTGCCTCCCCGGATGTTGACGATCGGCTTCGCCCAGAGATCGCTGATCACCTGCCGGTCCCCGGCGAGCACCCCCCGGGCGGAGAGGCCGCAGGGGCCCTCCAGAGAGCAGAGGGAGATGGGGTAGCGGCCGGAAGCCCGGAACATGAAGAAAGCGCTGGCGGCCATGACGGCGGCCAATCCTATGAGCGATCGGCGCATGACTCCGGTGCCGTCTCCTTTGCGGCGACAATGAACGCCTGCTGGCCGAACAGCCACCAGAGAGGCGGGAACTTCAGATAGATCCGGATCAGAAAAGGGAAGAGCGGGTAGGAGCTGGCCATCGTGTAGGGCAGAAAGCGGGGATGACAGCTGATTACGGAGAAACCCGAGACCTCCAGGGCTTCGCAAACGCTGCGGTCGTCCAGGGGGGTGACGTGGTCGAAAAACATCCAGAAGTCCCGGAAGCAGTAGCGGTAATTCGGCTGCAGGACCAGCAGCCTCCCTCCGGGCCGGAGCACCCGCCGGATCTCGCCGATGGTCTCCAGGATCTCCCCCTTGCTCAGGTGCTCGAAGAAGTTGCTCAAGAAAACGACGTCCACGGACTGGTCCGGAACCGTTGTCAGGGAGGTGGAGTGGCCGATGATCACCTCCACGCCGGGACCGGCGTAGCCGCGGATGTCGACGTTGGCGTCGAAGGCGATCTTCCGCCGGCAGCGAATGTTGTTGATGAACTCGCAGCAGCCCACTCCGATCTCCAGGACGGTCGAGTCCTCCGGGACCAGGCGCTGGAAGTAGCCGGCGCAGAGCGCTTTCCAGACCAGATTCCGGCGCTCGATCCGGCCGCGGAAGCGGCGGCGATAGATCCGTCCGAGCAAGTGCATCATCGCGGCTCCTCCGGCCTCCGGGAAGGGGGCCCGATGGGGGATGGAGGGCCGGGAAGGGGGGTGGGGCGGTTCGTCGGCATTGGCTACCTTTATTATCTCAACCCGGGTCGGAAATCAACCGCAACCCGGCGGGGCGAGGCGCCTCCGTTTCGAGACGGGCCAGGCGGCGAGATTGTGCTATCCCGGTCCCGGCGCGTCCGTTAGAATAGGCGGCCGCGGCCGGAACCCGTCCACCGGGGTCCGGCGTTTGGAGAGCAAACATCCCATCCACGAAGGAGCCGCGATGAAGATCCTGAGCCGAGAATTCTGGGGAACCGTCCTGATCTTCCTGGGCGTCCTCCTCTTCCTGGCCGTCCTCTACGACGCCGTCCGCCCCTTCTTCCCCAACACGCCACAGGACCAGCTGGTGCAGAAGATCGTGAACGCCGTCTCCGGGTTCTTCCGGAGCGGGGAGGCGGCGGCCCCCTCCGGGGGAGAGCCTCCCCCGCCCGAAGGGCCAGCCGCCGACCAGCCGGCCCCGATGCCGCCCCTCCCGCCCCCGATCCCCGCCCCCCGCCCGGACGGCCTCCTCACCGGCGACGTCTATCAGACCAAGGGGGATTACTTCCTCTGGACCTGGGAGATCCGCCCCGAAAAGAAGACCGGCGAGACGGTGAAGGTGGAGATCGCCCACGCCGCGCCCGGCGAGGCCGGTGCTTTCCAAATCGTCGCCTTCGCCGACAGCGACGGGGACGGGCAGCCCGACCGGGAAATCGCCCGCTCCGACCGGCGAGCGGCCGAGAAGGCCGGCGACTGGTCGAGCCTCGAGTTCAGCTCCCCCGAGAAGCGGATCTTCGTGGGCTGCGCCTGGCCGGACCGGCCCGGCACCCTTATCTACCGGGGCAACGGACCCTGGCCGCTCTCCGACAGCCCCTTCGCCGACCGCTTCGTCTACTCGGTGGCGGGCCCGGACAGCCAGTCGGCCGGGCCGGCCTACACCAACCTGAAGGTCAGCTTCCCGCGCTGACCGGTGGCGCCATGCCGCGCCTGCTCCCGACCTTTCTCGCGCCCGGCCTCCTGATCGGCGGGCTGGCTCTCTTCTTCCTGGGCCTCGCCCTGAAAGGCTTCTTCCACTCCCCGCGCTACGGCCCGCGGCGCTTCTCGCTCCTCCTCGCCCTGGCCGCCGGGGCGATCCTCCTCCTGCTCATGTTCGGGACCACGGGGGACCAGCGACCGGCCCTGATGCGGGCCGAAGGGGCGCTCCTTAAGCCCTACATCGGGCTGGGGAAATACCTCGCGGCCGCGGTTCCCCCCCGGGCCGGAGCGATTGAGCTCTCCGCGATCGCCGCCGTCCTCCTCCTCGTTCCCCTCCTCCTGATCGCCAAGAAAAAACCCGCTTATCCCGTCGTCCTCTGGCTCTTCTCGGCCGGCTTCGCCCTGGCCGGGGGCGTCTATCTCAACCGGCGCGCGGTCGTCCCCGCCGCCGCCCTCCTCGGCCTGGCCGGCCTCTACTTCTTCGCCTTCGCCTTCCTGCGCCGGCTGGCGAAAGGCCCTCCCCTCCCCTCGGCGCTCGCCGGGCCGCGCGGAGAGATCCTCCTCGCCCTGATCCTCCTCTTCGGCTTCCTCCTCCGCACCTACCGCCTGGGGGAGGTCTCGTTGCGATTCGACAACTACGAGTGCGACTACGCCCTGGCCGGCATCCGCCTCCTCCAGGGCCAGCACCCCCTCGGCTACTGGACGGCCATGGTCTGGCGGGGACTGGGACACAACAACCTCTCGCCGATCTACATCTACTCCGTCGGCCTCTTCTACCGCCTCTTCGGCGTCTCCTTGCCCACCCTGAAGCTCGTCGCGGTCGCCTACGGCTGCGGAGCGCTCCTCCTCGCCTACGGGATCGTGCGCCTGCTCTTCGACCGGCGGCTAGCCCTGATCGCCGCCTTCCTCTTCGCCGCCATGCCCCTCCACGTCAACTACAGCCGGATCGGCCTCCTCCTCTCCTCGACGCTGACCGTCTCCCTCCTCATCGTCTACCTCCTCCTCCGGGGGATCCTGAAACGGGATTTCCTCGCCTACTTCTTCCTGGGCGCGGTCCTCCCCTTCGCCGGCTACTTCTACTCGCCGGTGAAATACCCGATGCTCCTCTCCGGCGTCCTGATCGCGGCCCACGTCCTCTTCCAGCGCGGCTACCTCGTCCGCCACTTCCTCGGGCTCCTCCTCTTCCTCCTCTCCCTGGTCCTGGTCACCGCCGCCTTTCACCTACCCACCCGGCAGCTGATCAGCCCCGACATCGCCGACTACGAGTCGGTCTGGCACCGGACCAAGGACCACCTCTACACGCAGCAGGCCGACTACCGGCGGGCGGTCCCCCTGATCCGGGAGAACGCGGAGATGCTCGTCCGCTCCTTCTTCATCGAGCGGAACTTCAACTATGACCCCTGGCCGCGGGGGAACCTCTACATCCACCCCGTCGTCGCCGTCTCCGTCCTCCTGGGGATCGCCTTCTGCCTCGCCACCCTCCACCGCGGAGGCTCCCGCCTCCTTCTCTTCTTCGCCTTCGCCTTCCTGGTCCCCAACCTCCTCTCCCGCCCCAGCGTGATGGTCCGCCGAACGATGGTCGCCTGGCCTTTCCTCTGCGCCCTGGCCGCCATCCCCTTCTCCGAGCTCCTCGGCCTCGCGCCCCGGGTCTTCGGGAAAAAGAGCGCCGGGCTGATCGGCGCGGCGGTCGCCGCTTTCCTCCTCCTGATCGGGGCGGGGGAGGCCGCCGTCTTCTACCTCTCCGACCAGCCGGCGGGGAGATGGGAAGAGGAGCGCGCCTTCGACGAGGAGGCCAAACGGCTCGGCGCGGGGCGCTTCCTCTTCGTCGTCCCCCACGACCAGCTCTGCCGCCAGACGATCGACTTCATCCTCTACGACGCAAGGGCGCCGGCCGCGGAGCGCTACCGCTACCTTGCCGGGGGCCAGCTGGGATCGCTGAAGCCGGAGGAGGTTCTGGAGAAGGCGCCGGCGGCCTTGGTCTGCTCCAACAACCAGGTCGGGCGGCGCGCGCTGGAGGAGCTGCGGGAACGGATCGGGCGGGGGGCGGTGGAGGAGTTCAAGGACCGGTTCGGACGCCTCCTCGCCTACACCCTGATCGTCGATCCGGAGCCGGGCCGCCGGTAGGCCCGATCTGCGATCGGGCGCGAACGGGGCAAGCTTCAGAGCACTGGCCAAGGCGGGCGAAATCGCATATATTCACGCCATGAAATCCGTCTCCATCATCATCCCCGCCTACAACGAGGAAGCGGGGATCGGCCGGGTCGTCAACGAGGTCCTCTCCATCCTGAAGGGGACCGGCTGGGCCCACGAGCTGATCGTGGTCAACGACGGCTCGACCGACCGGACGGGGGAGGCCGCCCGCGCGCTGCCGGTCATCCTGGTCGAGCATCCGGCGAACCGCGGCTACGGGGCCGCCCTGAAGAGCGGCATCGCCCGGGCCGCCCACGACTACATCCTGATCCTGGACGCGGACGGGACCTACCCCGAGGGCTCGATCCCCTCCCTGCTCGGGGAGGCGGATCAGTATGACATGGTGGTGGGGGCGCGCACCGGGCCGGCGGTCGCCATCCCCCTCCACCGCCGCCTCCCCAAGTGGTGCCTGAAGAAGCTCGCCGACTATCTGACCGGGATGAAGATCCCGGACCTGAACTCGGGCTTAAGGGTCTTCACCAAGGCCTCCGCCCTCCGCTTCCTGAACCTCTTTCCCGACGGCTTCTCCTTCACCACCACCATCACCGTCGCCCTCCTCTCCAACGGGATGGCGGTGCGCTACGTGCCGATCGACTACCACAAGCGGACGGGCAAGTCCAAGTTCCGCCCCCTCCAGGACACCTTCAACCTCTTCGGCCTGATCGTCCGGACCAGCCTTTACTTCAGCCCGCTCAAGATCTTCGTCCCCCTTTCCGTCATCCTCTTCCTCCTCGCCGTCCTCGTCCTTCTCTACAGCAAGTTCTTCACCGAGAAGGTGATGGACGTCACGGTCATCGTCGTGCTCATGGCCAGCGTCCAGATCCTGGCCCTGGGCCTGATCGCGGACCTCATCGACAAGCGAAGCCAGAAATAAAAATCCGAAGCACGAAATTCGTGCTTCGGATTTTTACCGGGGTTAGTTCAACGATCGTCGACCTTCATTGTTCCAGGGCGGTGCATCGCTATGAAAGTATTGCTCATCAATCCTCCCCGCGAGAACGAGCTGGTCGGGAACAACCCCCCGATCATCGACGAGGAGCGCGGCTTCAACCCCCCGCTCGGCCTCCTCTACCTCGGCGGCTACCTGAGGAATCGCACCCGCCACGAGGTCGAGGTGATCGACGCCCAGGTCGAGGGGCTCGACTACGGAGCCCTGAAGGCGCGGATCGCCGCCGCCCGCCCCGACGTCGCGGGTCTCACCGCGATGACCTTCACCCTGATCGACGTCCTCAAGACCGTCGCCCTGGTCAAGGAGGTCTCCCCCGAGATCCGGACCGTGATCGGGGGCGTCCACGCCTTCCTCTACCCGGTCGAGACGCTCCGCCAGAGAGGGGTCGACTTCGTCCTCGCCGGCGAGGCCGAGGAGACCTTCGCCCGGCTCGTCGACGAGCTGGCCGGCGGGAAGAGGTTCGAGGCCGTACCCGGACTCACCTACCGGGACGGGGCCTCCGTCCGCCAGAACCCTCCCCCCAGCCTCATCGCCGACCTCGACGCCCTTCCCTTCCCCGACCGGACGCTCACCCCCTACCGGAAGTACTCCTCGGTGGTGGCCAAGCGGCTCCCCATCACCACCATGTTCACCAGCCGCGGCTGTCCCTTCCGCTGCTCCTTCTGCTCCCGCCCCCACCTCGGGAAGAGCTTCCGGGCCCGCAGCGCTATCAACGTGGTCGACGAGATGGAGGCCTGCGCCCGGCTCGGGATCCGGGAGTTTTTGATCTACGACGACACCTTCACCGTCAACCGCGAGCGGGTGCACTCCGTCGCCGACGAGATCATCCGGCGCGGACTCGACGTGGGCTGGGACATCCGGGCCCGGGTGGACTGCGTGGACGCTCGCCTCCTGGAGCGGATCAAGGCCGCCCGCTGCGAGCGGATCCACTACGGGATCGAGGCCGGGACGGAGAAGATCCTCAAGGTCCTGAACAAGGGAATCTCGCTCGCCCAGGCCAAGGCCGCGGTCTCCCTGACGAAAAAGCTCGGCATCCAGACCCTCGCCTACTTCATGATCGGGGCGCCCACCGAAACCCGCGACGACATCCTCCGGACCATCGACTTCGCCCTCGAGCTCGACGCCGACTTCGTCCACATCACCATCCTCTCCCCCTTCCCCGCCACCGAGATCTACGCCCGGGGGCTGAAGGAGGGTCTCTTCCGGAGCGACGTCTGGCAGGCCTTCGCCGAGAACCCCCGCCCGGGCTTCCACCCCCCCTACTGGAACGCGAACCTGAGCGACGAGGAGCTGCAAGAACTCTTGAAATTGGCCTACCGGAAGTTCTACACTCGCCCCTCGTACGTCTTGAGAAAGATCGCCCAGGTCTCATCCTTCCGGGAACTCGCGACCAAGGCCAAAGCCGGCCTCAAGATGCTCCGGATGAAAGGGCGCTAGATCGGCTTATTCATGGAAACCGTTGGTTTTCATGAATAAGCCGATCTAGAATTGCCGTGGGCAACGGTTGAGGGATAAGCCGCGCATTTCGGCGGAGAGCTTTAGTTTGCGCACTATCGCTCGCCCCGTTGGCTGATAACAGGCGTGAACTGCGATCGAACTCACTAACATTGCGAAGTCGTTTGTTCAATTCACCATTCACCATCCATGACTAAGCCGAAATCACCAGAATCCCCCCCGCCCGAGGCCGCCCCCCTCTATTCCCCGGCCGCGAAGCAAATCCTCACCGGCCTCTTCGTTCTCGCCTTCCTCCTCGCCCTCTTCCTCCGCTTCTACGACCTCGAGCGCAAGCCCCTCCACCACGACGAGGGGGTGAACGCCTGGTTCCTCCTCAACCTGAAGAAGGATTTCCCCGCCGGCTGGAAGTACGACTACCAGAACTACCACGGCCCCTTCCTCTTCTTCACCCACATCATTCCGCTCTCGATCAAGGAGTCCGTATTCTCCCTGCGCTGCTCGGTCGCCCTCTTCGGCTCGCTCCTCATCCTCCTCCTCTGGCCCCTGCGCCGGAAGATCGGCCGGCTCGGGGTGACGGCGGCCGCCTTCCTCCTCGCCCTCTCCCCCACCAACCTCTTCTTCGCCCGGACCAACATCCACGAGACCTACTTCGCCTTTTTCACGCTCGCCGCGGTGGTCGCCGCCGTCCGCTTCTGGGAAAGCCGGAAGGCGGCTTACGTCGTCCTGACGGCGGCCTGCGCCGCCTGGGTGGTCACGAACAAGGAGACCTACGTCATGACGGCGGCCGCCTTTTTCCTCGCCGGGGGCGCCGTCCTTTTCCTCAACCACCGGCGCTTCCTCGCCCCCCGGGGACGGCCGGGACGGGCTCAGGAGATCCTCCCCCGCGTCTTCTTCCGGGAGCTCTTCTCCTGGTACGCCTCCCACCGGAGCGCGGTCCTGGCCGCGCTGGGGGCCTTCCTCCTGATCATCGTCGTCTACTTCTCCTCCCTCTTCACCAACCACGAGGGTCCCACGATCGACATGGTCCGCACGCTGCTCAAGTGGACCAAGACCGGGACCGAGGGGGAGGGGCACAACAAGCCCGCCGTCTATTTCGCCAACCTCCTCCTCAAGTTCGAGCTCCCCATCCTCCTCCTCGGCGTCCTGGGGGCGGTCTTCGCCTTCCTCCGGCGGAACGCCTTCGCCATTTTCTCCGTCTTCTGGTCGGTCATCCTCTTCCTCATCTACTCCGCGGTCCCCTACAAGACCCCCTGGCTGGCCTTGAGCTTCATCGCCCCCCTCGCCCTCCTCGCCGGCTTCTTCTGCGAGCAGCTCTACCGCGCGCTCTCCGGCAATCGGGCGCTGACCATAGGGGCGGGGGTCCTCGCCGCCGCCCTCCTCGTCGCCTGGGCCAGAGGCGTGAGCTTCCCGGTCAACTACGAGTATTACGACGACGACCGCTACATGCTGGTCTACTCCCAGACCCGCCGCGACCTCAACGACATGATGGCGAGGATCAAGGACTACGCCTTCCAGCAGGGCCAGGGCTACGACACCGAGATCAAGATCACCTCCGACGAATACTGGCCGATGCAGTGGTACCTGCGCGACTACGGCCACGTCGGCTTCTGGGGCCCCTCCATCATCGAGCCGACCTCCCAGGTCGACCCCGATTCCCCGATCATCATCGGGCGCTCCACCACCCAGGCCAAGCTCGAGGCCAAGCTCAAGGACACCTACTACTCCGAGATGTACAGCCTCCGCCCCGGGGTGGACCTGATCCTCTACACCCGCCTCCACCGGGGGAAGACGGCGGCCGAACAGCTCAAGGGGACGGCCCCGGTCGAGGTCTCGAGCGCGGAGAAGAAGCCGGGGCTGACCGCCAAGTACTACCGGAAGATCAACCCGGTGGGCGAGCCGGACCTGGTCAAAACGGAGAGCGCGATCGACTTCCGCTACGACAAGGACGAGGAGAAGCCGATGAAGTCCCCCTTCTCCATCCTCTGGGAGGGGCTGATCGAGATCCCCGCCGCCGGGGACTACACCTTCGGCACCGTCTCCGACGACGGCTCCTGGGTCTTCATCGACGACAAGCTCGTGGTGGACAACGGCGGCTCCCACGCCATGGACTACAAGTCCAACTCGATCTGGCTGGAGCCGGGCTTCCACCGCATCCAGATCAAGTACTTCGACAGCGCCTGGGGCGCGGTGATGAAGCTCACCTGGATCCCCCCCGGGGGCCGGGAAGGGCCGATCCCGCCCGAGTCCCTCTGGCACCAATAAAAAATCGGGCCCGTTTCCGGAATCGGAAACGGGCCCGATTTTTTCAGTAACTGATCACTGATTACTGTTCACTGATCTGTTTTATACGCTCCCCGCCAGTCGCTCCAGCGGAGCGCCAGCACTTCCCGGAACATCCGGGCCGAGTCGCGCAGGGGGGAGATGGTCGAGCGGGGGGAGTCGATCCAGCGGACGGGGACCTCCCGGATCTTCAAGCCTCTCTTGCGGGCGAGGTAGAGGATCTCGACGTCGAAGGCGAAGCCGTCCACCCGGCAGAGGGGGAAGATCGCCTCCACCGCCCGCCGCGAGAAGCACTTGAAACCGCACTGGGTGTCGATGATCCCGGGGACGGCGAAGAGGCGGACGATCCGGTTGAAGACCTTCCCCATCAACTGCCGGTGCCAGGGCTGGCGGACGAGGATCTCCGAGTTTTTCAGCGAGCGCGAGGCGATGACCACGTCGCAGCCCTGCTGGAAATAGGGCAGGAGCTTCTCCACCTCCTCGATCGGGGTGGAGAGGTCGGCGTCGGAGAAGAGGACATGCCGGCCCCGGGCCGCGGAAACGCCCTCCCGCACGGTATAACCCTTGCCCCGGTTCTCCTTCCGGTCGATCACGGAGAGGGGGAAGCCTTCGGGCCGGAAGCGGAGCGCGGCCGCGGCGGTCCCGTCCCGGGAGCCGTCGCTGACCACGATCACCTCGGAGGCGTAGGGCTGTCGGCGGAGGTAACCCACGATCTTCTCGAGCGAGGGGACGAGCCGCGCCTCCTCGTTGTAGGCGGGGACGACGACGGAGAGGAAGATATCGCTCATGGCCGGCCTCTGTCGGGCGAACCAATGACGGATTGACCGCAATTCACGCTACTCATTGCGAGCGAAGGCCTTGGGCCGTGAGCAAAGCGTGGCGGGAAGCAACCTCCGTTCTTTGCCGGTGAGATTGCTTCGTCGCTAACGCTTCTCGCAATGACTTTTCGAAATATAGCCCCGGCGCCTGAACCGCGGAGCGAGGAAGCGGAAGATCGAGGCCGCCAGGGCGAGCTTGACGATGTCTCCGGGGAGAAAGGGGGCGACGCCGGCCGCGAAGACCCATCTCCAGCCCCCGCCCGCGACCACCGCGAGCTGGAGCGCCCCCAGAATGAGGATAACCGCCTCGCCGAGAACCATGGCGGCGAATACGGGAGGGAAACGGTTGAAACGGCGGGCGGCCGCGCCGACGATCATCGAAGCCAGGAAGAAGCCCCAGAGATAGCCGCCGGTGGGACCGAGGAGATAGATTCCTCCCCCGCCCAAGGCGAAATAGGGAAGGCCGCTGAGGCCGAGGAGAAGGTAGATCGCGACGCCGGAGGCGCCGGCGATCGGGCCGAGAAAGGCGGGGAGGAGGAGCACGGTCAGCGTCTGCGCGGTGACCGGGACCGGCGACCAGGGCAGGGGTATCCTCAAGTGGGCGGAGAGGGCGAGGAGGAGGGCGAAGGCGACCGTTCCCGCCGAACGGATAAGCCAGGGCGAAGCGCCCGCCCAGGGGATGCCGTGCGTTCTGGCGTCAGTTCCGTTTCCGTTCATGTCCGCCTCCTCGCTCTTTACCGTGCGCTCTTCTATCGCCAACCCAGCGACCGGCGATCAGCGGCCGATCCCCCGCCGCGGACCTTTGCGGCCCGCGGCTAAGAACGTCTCCGGACGACGCCGGTGTGGTTTCGTAGGCGCGGACCTTCGAGGTCCGCGCGCCGGGCTAGCCCGAATTATTCATGAAAACTGAAGGTTTTCATGAATAATCCGGGCTGCTATAAGGCCGTTCCGTAAAGAGCAAAACCGGCAAGCGAA
>JAEAMF010000535.1_pt1 | contig 45047 bp, 46 predicted proteins | sample 8958721 | NCBI WGS metagenome assembly JAEAMF01 (sample SAMN16933255, study PRJNA681124) | bioreactor sludge metagenome | isolation source: anaerobic bioreactor treating anionic surfactant - SDBS | place: India: Bengaluru | collected 2019-02-28 | reverse complement strand
ATGCTGCGTAATTTGCATTAGACAACTAACGAGGTTTTGATAGCAGCTCTTAATTCCCTACAAAGCGGGGTAGTCCGTCGGACCGCAGCCGGCCGAACAATGCCAGCTATTTCGCCTTCACCGCCACGCCCAAGCATTCGACCCTGAGCCTGTTCGGCCGCCCGCGTGATCCGGCGCAGCCGGTCAGCGTTAGCAACCCGCCGGCACCGTTCCACCTCTACACCATGCAGCAGGCCATCGAGGAAGGTTTCATCCTCGATGTGCTGCAGAACTACACCAGCTACAAGGTGGCCTACCGGATCGGCAGCCAACTGGTGGACGACAAGCGGGTGGACGAGAAGAGTGCCCGGCGCAAGCTGGCCAAGTGGCTGTCGCTCAATCCGGTCAACGTCGGCCAGAAGGTCGAGCTGATCGTCGAGCACTTCCGGAGGAATGTCGCCCATCTGCTCGGCGGGCAGGCCAAGGCCATGGTGGTGACCAGCTCGCGGGCCGCCGCGGTGAAATACCACCTGGCGCTGCAGGACTACTGCCGTCGCAAGCGGTACGACAACGTGCAGGCGATGGTGGCGTTCTCCGGCGACGTGCCGAATGCCGACAACGACCTCCAGGTGCTGCTGAGTGATCAGTTCCCGCCGGACCACCAGTTCAGCGAGACCAACCTGAACCCGGGGCTGCACGGCCGTGACATGCGCAAGGTGTTCGACACTCCCGACTACCGGGTGATGATCGTTGCCAACAAGTACCAGACCGGCTTCGACCAGCCCAAGCTGGTGGCTATGTACCTGGACAAGAGGATCTCCGGCGTGGAGGCGGTGCAGACCCTCTCGCGGCTGAATCGCACCTTCCCCGGCAAGGACAAGACCTACGTGATCGACTTCGCCAACGAGGCGGAGGAGATCCTCGCGGCGTTCAAGACTTTCTATCGCGACGCCCAGGTGGCGGACATCCAGGACCCGAACATCGTCTACGACATCAAGCAGCGTCTGGACGGCATGTTCATCTACGAGCAGGCCGAGGTGGATACCTTCGCGGTGGCAATCGTCGACCCGGCAACCAAGCACGAGAAGCTCTACAGCCTGACCCAGCCGGCCACCGACCGTTTCAACGGCAAGCTGAAGATCCTCAACGACGCCATCGACCAGTGGGAGAAGGCCTGGACGGCGGCCAGTGATGGCGGCGACGACAAGTCCATGGAGTACGCTGACGCGCAGCGCGCCGAATACTGCAAGAAGCGCGACGAGCTGATGATCTTCCGCGAGAGTCTGGGCAAGTTCGTGCGCACTTACGAATACATCGCCCAGCTGGTGGATTTTGGCGATCCGGACCTGGAGGCCTTCGCCGCCTTTGCACGGTTGTTGAGCAAGCGTCTGAAGGGGCTCAGCGCCGAGCAGGTGGACCTGGGCGACCTCAGGCTCAGCCACTACAGGCTCAAGAATGATGCTGGCTTGGTGGGTGTTGCGGTGCAGGCGGAAGTGCCGGGGCTGTACGGCATCACCGACAACGGCCTGCGCGAGGCCCGCGACCGCGAGAAGGAGTACCTCTCCACGCTGATCGCCAAGCTCAACGACGCCTTTGGCCAGGGCATCACCGATACCGATCAGGTGGCCCTGGCGGTGCACGTTTCCGAGAAGCTGCGCGCCGACAGCGTGGTGATGGCCCAGGTGCAGAACAATCCGCTTGATCAGGCGATGAAGGCCGACCTGCCAGGCAAGGCAATCCAGGCGATAGCCGGAGCGATGAGCAGTCATCAGGTCATGGCGACCAAGCTGCTCAGTGACGAGGCGACGAGGGATGTGTTCCTGGCGGTGGTGTACGAGCTGTTGAGGAGGGATGCGGGGGCGAGTCTGCTGGAAAGCGTGCGTTAGCCTCGGCGCAGGGTGTAGATGAGATAACTGTTCAACCTTGGCTGGGCTTGCCGGGCAATCGTGATCGGCAAGCCCAGCAAAAGCTGGATGCGCCCTACCTGTTCAGCAAGTCGCCCACTGAGGCCCGTAGCTCTTGCTTTCCTGCGCCCTGGCGGGGGCGAGGGTATACCCCTGCAGGGCTTCGAGCGTGTGCAGTTCGCCGTGCTCGGCCGCGTCCTCGGTCCTGAAGCTGGCGACCAGTTGCCTCATCTGGCTCGCCTGGTCTTCCAGGGTGGCGACGGCGGCCCGGGATTGTTCGGTCAGGGTGGCGTTCTGCTGGGTGGTGCTGTCCAGCTGGTTGATCGCGGTATTGATCTGGCCGATGCCGGCGCTCTGTTCGCGGGTGGCGCTGGCGATCTCCTGCATTAGCGTCGAGAGCTGGCCGATCGAGACGACGGTTTCACGGATGGTCTGGCCGCTGTGCTCGGCCTGGCGTACGCCATGGCCGATCTTGTCAGCGATTGCCTCGATCAGGTTGCGGATCTCGCTGGCCGAGGCGGCGCTGCGGCTGGCCAGGCTGCGTACCTCGGCGGCCACCACGGCGAAGCCGCGGCCCTGTTCGCCGGCCCGGGCGGCCTCGACCGAGGCGTTGAGGGCGAGGATGTTGGTCTGGAAGGCGATGGAGTCGATGACCTGGATGATGTCGTTGATCTTCTGCGAGCTGGACGCCAGTTCCTGCATGAGACGGATGCTCTGCTCGACGTCCCGGCCGCCGCTTTGTGCCGTGGCGGCGGCCGCCGCGGCCAGGCGGCTGGCCTGCTCGGTGGACTCGCTGTTCTGCTGCACCAGGGCGGTGATCTGCTCCATGCTCGAGGCCGTCTGCTGCAGGGCGGCCACCTGCTCGTCGGTGCGCGCGGCCAACTCCTGGCTGCCGAGGAGGACCTCGTGGGCGCTGGCGAACACCTGGTCGCTGTTGTCATGCAGCGAGGCGACCAGATCCGAGAGTTTGCGGTTGGTTTCGCCCATGGCTTCGAGCAGCTGGCCGGTCTCGTCGTGGGTGTTGCCGTGGATGGCCTGGGTCAGGTCGCCCTCGGCGACCCGGCGGGTGGCCTCCAGGGCGCTGCGCAGCGGGGCGATGATGCCGTGGCTGATGCGCACGGCCATGATCCCGGCGATCAGCACGGCGAGGGCGGCAAAGGCCAGCAGGCCGGCCAGGGCATTGCGATGCTGCTGTTCGATCCTGTCGTCGGCGCTGGCCGCCAGCCGTTGCGCGGCCTGGGCGATGGCGATGGCCTGCTGGTCCAGTTGCTGGATCTCGTCGTTGAACTGGCCGAAGACCATGTCGGCGATGGCCGGATCGCTGATCTCGCCGGCGGCGATCCGCTCATAGACGCCGCTGAAGCCGAAGTGATAGGCGTCCAGCAGGGTGGCCGACTGGCTGTACAGCTCGCCCAGACTGCTGTCGGGCGCCAGGCCGACGCCCTGCTGCAGGGTCGCGGTCAGCTCCTGGTGGGTGGCGTCCCACTGCTGCTTGTAGTTCTGCACCGCCTGCGGGTTGCTGACGTTGAGGAACAGGCTCTTCTCGATGCGGCGTCCCTCGAGGGTCAGGCGGCGCACTTCGGCGGCGTTCTGCAGGAGCGCCATGTCGACATGCAGCAGTTCGTTGGCGGTGCGCTTCTGGGTGGCCAGCCCCTGTACGCCAACGACGGTGGCGGCGACCAGCAGGAGGACGATGCCGCCGAATGCCAAGTGCAGGCGGGCGGCGATGTTGAGACGGGAGAGCATGCAAGTTACCGGATCACAAGTGATGTCGGATTGATATCACTTGGATGTTGCGCTTCTGTGACTGCGCTGGTCCGGAATCTGCTGGGGGTGGCGCGGCGGTGTGATTCAGGCGCGGGAGGCGAGGGCGCCGTGCCGCCCATGGCGGGACTGGCCGTCCGGGCCGTAGAGTCCGCTGCCGCCAGCCTCGCGAAGGAAGTTGAGCATGCGCTGGTTCTGCTCCAGGCGCGCGCGGATGCCGTCGCCATTGCGACGGTTGAGCTGCTGTGCCCGGCTGGCCTGGACGAGCAGTTGCTGCCAGCTGTCGAGGCAGCCGGCGTCGGCGGCGGCGCGTGCCGCTCCCTGGCGATCGTCGCCGTAGCCGAGGCGGAGCTGGGCGTGCCGGCGTTGCGCCTCCAGCTGTTCGAGCGTGTCCAGCAGCGCCTGTTTGCCGGCGGCCAGTTCGCTCAGGCGCTGGCCGTCCACCTGGCCCTGGGCCAGGGTGCGCTGCTCGTCTTCGAGCAGAAGGATGAACTGCGCCAGGGTGGCGGATTGGCGGGCGAGATGCTTGGCCAGGCTCATGCGGGCTCCGGAATACGGGTCAGTTCTGCTCGAGCTGTTCGCGCACGCTGGCGATCAGGCCATCGGCGATGCGCTCGGCATCGATTTCCAGGCGACCCTCGCGGATGGCCTGGCGCAGTTCGGCGACGCGCGCCAGGTCGATATCCTCGCTGCCCGAGCGGTTGTCGGACGTGCTGAGGTGGGTCACCGTGGACGGTGACTGGTCCGCTGACGCCGCCTGGGCGCGCTGGGCGTGGGTTGCCGGCTCCTTGCCCGAGGTGGCAAGCGGGCGAGCCGGTGGCTGTGAGCTGTCGATCTTCACGGGAAACCTCCCTTGCGTGGTGCCTGTCTTCACTATCGGCCCGCGGCGGGCCGACTTGAGTGCCCGGTTCGCGGGAAAGTGCGCTCCGTGTCGCAGATTATGCGCCTGGAGCGAGCGGGTTAGAAATCGACCGTCAGCAGATTGCGGCTGTGCACGCGGGCGCGCAGGACGGCGCCGGTCTCGGTGCGGATGCGGATCTCGTCGCCCTGGCCGCCGCTGTCCAGGGCGGTGCCCTCGCGGCTGGCCACGAAACCGCCGGCGCGCGCCTCGACCCGGACGCGGGCGCCGCGCTCGACCAGCGGCACGCTGCGCAGGGCGTTGATCGGCAGCGGGCTGCCCTTGCCCAGCGCCCGGGTCAGCTCGCGGCCGATGACCTGCTCGGCGTCCAGCGCGGCATGCCGCGGCAGGCGGCCGAGGTCGCCCTGCTGCAGTTCGAGCAGCTCGGCGGTGACCACTTCGCCGGCCGCCAGCGCCCGGCGGGCGACGGGGTAGGCGGCGTGGATCGTGATCGTCGCCTGCCGGTAGCGGGTGGCGCCGTCGCCGCAGCGTACGCCGACGGCGACGCGGCCCAGCAGACGCTGGGTGGGCTGGGGCAGGAAGGGTTGCGGCTGGGCGCAGGGCGGCAGGTGCGCGGCGACGGACGCCACCGCCACGGTCACCTGGCGATCCGGACGGGCGGCTTCGCGGCGGAGGAAGTCATGGATCGCGACAGCCACCGGGTCGCTTTCCGCGGCTGACGGCGCACCGGCCAGCAGCAGGGCGAGCAGCCCGGCGAGGCCGGTCAGGCCGCGCGAAAGGTGGAAGGGACGCGGCATGGCGGCGCCTCGAGGCAAGCGGGAGGGCCAGATTCTAGGCAGGCCGGCCGGCAGCCAAGACGGAAATTGAACGGTAAATACCGGCCTGTTCGCACCTTTGCGCTGACGGCCGCCCCCCTATTCTGTGTCCTGAACAACTTTCCCTTGTGCGCCGAGTGGCGCGGAGGACGTCCGCATGATCGACAAGCTCGACGGTGCGCTGCGCATGCACCAACTGGCGCTGGGCTTGCGTGCCGAGCGTCAGCAGGTGCTGGCCAACAACATCGCCAATGCCGATACGCCCAACTTCAAGGCGCGGGACTTCGATTTTGCCGCGGAGCTGGCCAGGGCCGCCCAGGCGCAGCCGGCTGCCGGCGCCCAGACGTTGAGAACCACCGATGCCCGTCACCTGAGCGGCCGCCTCGGCGGTCTGGCCAGCGAGCGCGAGCTGCTCTACCGCATTCCCGGCCAGCCCAGCATGGACGGCAACACGGTGGACATGGATCTCGAGCGCGGCGAGTTCGCCGACAACGCGATGCGCTACCAGGTCAGCCTGACCCTGATGAACAGCCGCATCCAGGGGCTGAAGACCGCCCTGCAGCCCGAGTAAGCCGCCATGACTATGTTCAACATCTTCAGCATTTCCAGTTCCGCGCTCAGCGCGCAGTCCCAGCGCATGAACGTCACCGCCAGCAACCTGGCCAATGCCGACAGCGTCAGCGGGCCGGACGGCCAGGCCTACCGCGCCAAGCAGGTGATCTTCGAGGCGCAGGGGGGCGACAGCCAGGGCGTCGGCGGAGTGAAGGTGGCGCAGGTGATCGAGGACGATGCGCCGATGCGCATGGAATACCGCCCGGGGCACCCGCTGGCGGACGAGCGGGGCTACGTGACCCTGCCGAACGTCGAGCCGGTCAACGAGATGGTCAACATGATCTCCGCCTCGCGCTCCTACCAGGCCAACGTCGAGGTGATGAGCACCAGCAAGCAGCTGATGCTCAAGACCCTGACCCTGGGCGACAGCTGAGGAGCGCCGGCATGAGCAACACCATCGACAGTTCGGTCATCAGCTCGATCAACGGCGGCGGCAGTTCGGCCGGCGTCAGCGAGCAGAAGAAGGCCGACGACCTGCGCTCGAACTTCATGACCCTGCTGGTCACCCAGCTGCAGAACCAGGATCCGCTCAAGCCGATGGAGAACGCGGAGATGACCTCGCAGCTGGCGCAGGTCAACACCCTGAGCGGCATCGAGGAACTCAACGAGACCCTCAAGGGCATCACCGGGCAGATCGACGCCGGGCAGACCCTGCAGGCCTCGGCGCTGATCGGCCGCGGGGTGCTGGTGCCGGGCGACCGCGTGCTGGTCGGCAGCGGCGAGACCACCCCGTTCGGTGTCGAACTCGGCCGCGCAGCCGATCAGGTCAAGGTCAGCATCTACGACGGCGCCGGCCAGCTGGTGCGCCAGTTCGACCTCGGTGCCCTGCCGGCGGGGGTCGAGTCGTTCGTCTGGGACGGCACCCTCAATGACGGCAGCGTGGCGCCGGATGGCGCCTACCGGGTGGCCGTCGAGGCCCTCGCCGACGAGCAGGCCCAGCCGGCCACCGTGCTCACCTATGCCCGGGTCGGTGGCGTGAGCAGCGGCGCCAGCGGTCCGCAGATCGACCTCGGCGCCACCCTGGGGCGGGTCGGTCTGCAGGACATCCGCCAGATCCTCTAACCACCTTTTCATCGTTGCATTCGCGCAGCTGGCGGTCAGCCACTGCGCCAGGGAGTCAAGCAATGGGCTTTTCGCAGGCACTCAGCGGTCTCAACGCGGCATCCAAGAACCTCGACGTGATGGGCAACAACATCGCCAACTCGCAGACCATCGGCTACAAGAGCGCGAGCATGCAGTTCGCCGATGTGTACGCCGGGGCCAAGGTCGGTCTGGGCGTCAGCGTCGCCGGGGTGCAGCAGAACTTCAAGGACGGCAACCTGGAAGCCACCGGGCGCAACCTCGACCTGGCGATCAGTGGCGGCGGCTTCCTGCGCTTCGACATGGGCGAGCAGATCGTCTATGCGCGCAACGGCCAGCTGACCATGACTCCGGATGGCTACCTGGAGAACGCCCAGGGCGGCCGCCTGACCGGCTACCCGGGGGCGGCCGGCAACGGCGGCCAGCTGCAGCAGCTGAACATCTCCGCGTCCGGCCTGCCGGCCAAGGCGACCAGCGAGATCAAGGCCACCCTGAATCTGGACGCCACCCTGCCGAGTCTGGATCCGGCGGCCTTCGACCCGCTCAAGTCCAGCACCTATTCCTACGCCAACGGCGCCACAGTGTTCGACTCCCAGGGCACGCCGCAGACGCTGACCCTGTACTTCATCAAGACTGGGGTCAATACCTGGGACGTGAAGACCGCGCGCGCCACCCCGGCGGGGCAGGAGTTTTCCTCCGACTCCACCCGGTTGACCTTCGACAGCAACGGCCTGCTGGCCAGCAGCACGGCGATCCATACCGCGCCGGACGGCACCGTCACCAGCGGGCCGCTGCAGGCGCCCTATGACGCGACTCCGATCAGCTTCGCGTTGACCAATGGTGCCAACGACATGAGCTTCAAGCTCAACGTCGCCGGCAGCACCCAGTTCGCCAACGAGTTCGAGCTGGGCAGCCTCAACCAGGATGGCTACACCTCCGGCAGCCTGGTGGGCATCAGCGTCGACAAGAAGGGCCAGGTCATCGGCAACTACTCCAACGAGCGGACCCAGGTGCTAGGCACCATCGGCATGGCCAACTTCCGCAACCCGGAGGGCCTGACTCCGGTCGGTGGCGGCTGGGTGGAGACCAGCGATTCCGGCCAGGCGCTGATCGGCGAGGCCGGTACCGGCCTGTTCGGCGACATCGAGGCCGGCGTGGTGGAGTCCTCCAACGTCGATCTGACCAAGGAGCTGGTGGCGCTGATCATTGCCCAGCGCAACTTCCAGGCCAACGCCCAGACCATCAAGCTGCAGGACGAAGTGCTGCAGCAGGCAGTCAACCTGCGCTGACCGGACTGAGCCATGGATCGCATCCTCTATACCGCGATGAGCGCGGCGCGCTTCACCCTCGAGCAGCAGGCGGCGGTCAGCCACAACCTGGCCAACGCCGCCACTCCGGGCTTCCGCGGCGAGCTGATGGCCATGCAGGCGGTGCCCGTGGAGGGCGCCGGCCTGGCCACCCGCACGCTGACCGTGGCCAGCACGCCGGCCGCCGACTTCAGCGCGGGGCCGGTATCCGGCACCGGACGCGAACTGGATGTCGCCCTGCGCGGCGACGCCTGGCTGGCCGTGCAGGCGCCCGATGGCAGCGAGGCCTACACCCGGCGCGGCGATCTGCAGATGGATGCCACCGGCATGGTCACCATCCTCGGCCGCCCGGTGATCGGCGAGGGCGGCCCGCTGATCGTGCCGCTGGGCAGCACCCTGAGCATGGGCGTCGACGGCACCATCAGCGCGATCGGCGAAGGCCAGGGGCCGGAGAGCATCGCCGAGGTCGGTCGCCTCAAGCTGGTTGCCGCCGCCCCGGGCAGCCTGGTGCGTGGCGAGGACGGCCTGTTCCGCAGCCAGCCGGACGCCAACGGCGTCGGCGCCACGCTGCCGGCCGACGACAACCAGCGGCTGACCCCCGGCGCCCTGGAGGGCAGCAACGTCAGCCCCACCGAGGCGATGGTGGCGATGATCGACAACGCCCGCCGCTACGACATGCAGATGAAGGTGATCGGCAGCGCCGACGAGAACGCCCAGCGCGCCAACAGCCTGCTGTCGCTGCAGGGCTGAGGCCCTGGCGACCCACCCAATCCCGAGGAATTCCGATGATCAGATCGCTGTGGACGGCCAAGACCGGCCTGGAATCGCAACAGGTCCAGCTGGACGTGATCGCCAACAACCTGGCCAACGTCAGCACCAATGGCTTCAAGCGCTCGCGCGCGGTGTTCGAGGACCTGCTGTACCAGAACCTGCGCCAGCCCGGCGCCAGCAGCACCGCGCAGACCAGCCTGCCGTCCGGCCTGCAGATCGGCACCGGCGTGCGCCCGGTGGCCACCGAGCGCATCCACAGCCAGGGCAGCCTGCAGAACACCGAGAACTCGCGGGATCTCGCGATCAACGGCAACGGCTTCTTCCAGGTGCTGCGCAGCGACGGCACCACCGCCTATACCCGCGACGGCAGCTTCCAGATCGACCGCGACGGCCAGCTGGTCACCGCCAGCGGCTACCCGCTGCAGCCGAGCATCACCATCCCCGACAACGCCCTGTCGGTGACGGTGGCCCAGGACGGCATCGTCTCGATCACCGAGCCGGGCAGCACCCAGAGCCGCCAGGTGGGCCAGCTGACCCTGGCCACCTTCATCAACCCGCCGGGGCTGCAGAGCATCGGCGAGAACCTCTACCTGGAAACCGACAGCTCCGGGGCGCCCAACGAGAACGTGCCCGGCCTGAACGGCACCGGTGTGCTCTACCAGGGCTACGTGGAGACCTCCAACGTCAACGTGGTGGAGGAGATGGTCAGCATGATCCAGACCCAGCGCGCCTACGAGATCAACAGCAAGGCCGTGGAGACCTCCGACGAGATGCTGGCGCGGCTGGCCCAGCTGTGATGCGCACCTCCCGCGCGACCGCTGCCGTCCTGCTGGCCGCGCTGCTGGCCGGCGGCTGCGCCCAGCTGCCGCGGCCTTCGGTGGTCGGCGAGCAGGAGCGGGTGCAGATTCCCGAGCGCCCGCTGCCGCAGGCCAATGGTTCGATCTACCAGTCGCGCCAGGGCTTCCAGCCGCTGTTCGAGGACCGCCGCCCGCGCATGGTCGGCGACATCCTCACCGTGGTGCTCAACGAGCAGGTCAGCGCCAGCAAGAATGCCGCCGCCAACGCCAGTCGCAACGGTTCGGCCAGCCTGACCCCGATCACCGTGCCCGACCAGCTCAGCAAGCTGTCCGAGTGGGCGACGGAGCTCGAGGGGGAAAACGTGTTCGCCGGCAGCGGCGGCGCCAAGGCCAACAACTCCTTCAACGGCACCATCACCGTGTCGGTGCTGGAGGTGATGGCCAACGGCAACCTTCGGGTGCGCGGCGAGAAGCAGATCGCCATCAACCAGGGCACCGAGTTCATCCGCTTCTCCGGGGTGGTCAATCCGCGCGCCATCACCGTGCAGAACACCGTGCCCTCGACCCAGGTGGCCGATGCGCGCATCGAGTACGTCGGCGACGGCTACATCAACGAGGCCCAGACCATGGGCTGGCTGCAGCGCTTCTTCCTCAACATCTCGCCGTTCTGATGGGGCCGCGACCGCCATGCGACTGAATATCCCGCTTCCCGCCCGCCTGCTGATGCTGCTGCTCGTGCTCTGCGCCGTCGGCAGCGCCCGCGCCGAGCGGCTGCGCGACCTGGCCGAATTCTCCGGGGTGCGCAGCAACGCCCTGGTCGGCTACGGCCTGGTGGTGGGCCTGGACGGCTCGGGCGACCAGACCATGCAGGCGCCGTTCACCGGACAGAGCCTGACCAACATGCTGTCGCAGCTGGGCATCACCGTGCCGCCGGGCACCAACATGCAGCTGCGCAACATCGCCGCGGTGATGGTCACCGCCGACCTGCCGGCCTTCGCCCGGCCCGGCCAGCACCTCGACGTGGTGGTGTCCTCGGTGGGCAATGCGCGCAGCCTGCGCGGCGGCACCCTGCTGATGACCCCGCTCAAGGGCATCGACGGCGAGGTCTACGCCCTGGCCCAAGGCAACCTGCTGGTCGGCGGCGCCGGTGCCGAATCCGGCGGCAGCAGCGTGCAGATCAACCAGCAGGCCGGCGGACGGATCGCCCGCGGCGCCACCGTCGAACGCCAGGTACCGCTGCAGCTGGGCAACGAGCGCGGCCTGCTCGAGCTGCAGCTCAAGCAGCCCGACTTCGGCACCGCCCAGCGCCTGGTCAGCACCATCAACGCCAGCTTCGGGCGCGCCGTGGCCAGCGCGCAGGATGCCGGACTGATCCTCCTCGACGCGCCGCGCGACCCCAACGGCCGGGTCAACTTCATGGCCCGTCTGGAGGGCCTCGACATCCTGCCGGTCGAGGCGCCGGCCAGGGTCATCATCAACTCGCGCAGCGGCGCCGTGGTGCTCAACGGCAGCGTCACCCTGCACAACGCCGCGGTGGCTCACGGCAACCTGTCGGTGGTGATCGAGAACCAGCCCAGGGTCAGCCAGCCGGCGCCGTTCAGCGAAGGCGAGACCGTGGTGGTGCCGGACTCGAAGATCACCGTCGAGCAGCAGGGCACCGGGCTGCGCATGGTGGCACCGAGCACCAACCTGCTCGACGTGGTCAAGGCGCTGAATGCCCTGGGCGCCACTCCGCAGGACCTGATGTCGATTCTCGAGGCGCTCAAGGCGGCCGGTGCGCTGCGCGCCGAACTGGAGATCATCTGATGAGCGTCAACGATCTGAGCGGCCAGTTCGCCCTCGACCTGCAGGGCCTGCAGCGCCTCAAGCAGAGCGCCCGCCAGGACCCGGCCGCGGGCCTCGGCGAGGCCAGCCGCCAGTTCGAGGCGGTGCTCCTGCAGATGATGCTGAAGAGCATGCGCGAGGCCGGTCCGCAATCCGGTCTGCTCGACAGCCAGCAGAGCCGCCTGTACACGGAAATGCTCGACCAGCAGTGGGCGCAGACCCTCGCCGGCCAGGGTCTCGGCCTGGCCGAGCAGATCGAAGGCCAGCTGCGCGGCCAGGCGGGCATCGCCGCGCCGACTCGCGATGCCGGGCTGATCGCCGGCATTCCCCGCGGCACGCCGCGGCCGCTGTACGGTGCGCTGCAGCTGGAGCCGGCCGCCGCCGCACCGGCGGGGGCCGCGGCGGCCGAGCGGCCGCTGGCGCGGCTCGAAACGATCTCCCGCCCGTCGCCGGTGGCGCAGCGCAGCCTCGCGGCTGCCGAGATCGGCCAGCCGGAACAGGCCCGCGGCGAAGGCGGCGGGCATGTCGCGACCTTCGTCGCCCGCCTGCACGAGTCGGCACGCGCGGCCAGCCGCGCCAGCGGCGTGCCGGCCGAGCTGATCCTCGCCCAGGCGGCGCTGGAGACCGGCTGGGGCCGCCACGAGATCGCCACGGCCAGCGGCGGCAACAGCCACAACCTGTTCGGCATCAAGGCCGGCGGCAACTGGCAGGGGCCGACCACCGAAGTGCGTACCACCGAGTACGTCGACGGCCGGCCGGTGAGCCGCATCGAGCGTTTCCGCGTCTACGAGTCCTTCGAGGCGGCCTTCACCGACTACGCCCGGCTGATCGGCGACAACCCGCGTTACGCCGGGGTGGTCGAGGCGCCCGACGCGGCCCAGGCGGCGCGTGCACTGCAGCGTGGCGGCTACGCCACCGACCCGGCCTACGCCGACAAGCTGATCGCGGTCATGGCGACCATCGCCCCCTTCGATCCGGCCCGCCAGGTGGCGCAGCTCTGACCGGCGGGCGCCCTCGTGGCAGGAACTTGGCAAGGCGACTCAAGATCAGCGCGGCGCGGCCGATATCCCGAGCAAGGTTCAACAGGAACGGCTTCATGAGCATCTTTTCCATCGGCGTCAGCGGCCTGCAGACCGCGCAGACGGTGCTGGCCACCACCAGCAACAACATCAGCAACGTCTACACCCCGGGCTACAACCGCCAGCTGGCCCAGGTCGGCGAGCACTTCGCCGGAGGCGGCGTCGAGGTGGTGAACGTCGAGCGCCAGTTCAACCAGTTCGTCGCCAACCAGCTCAACCGCAGCAACGGCGTGGCCGGTGCGCTGAGCAGCTACCACTCCCAGGTCAGCCAGATCGACACCCTGCTGGCCGACCGCGAGGCCGGCCTGGCGCCGCTGATGAGCAGCTTCTTCTCCGCCCTGGAGGACGTGGTGGCCTCGCCGGCCGATCCGGCCGCCCGTCAGGGCGTGCTGGGCGCCGCGCAGACCCTGACCGGGCAGTTCCGCGCGTTCGAGGGCTACCTGAGCGACATGCAGACCAGCATCAACGGCCAGCTCAAGGATCAGGTCACCCAGATCAACAACACCGCCGGCCAGGTCGCCAACCTCAACCGCGAGATCGCCCTGGCCAGGGCCAAGACCGGCGAGGTGCCCAACGGCCTGCTCAACATGCGCGACCAGCTGGTCGCCGAGCTGAGCCAGCGCATCGACGCCCGGCTGACCGTCCAGGATGGCGGCAGCTACAACCTGACCCTCGGCAACGGCCTGAGCCTGGTCAGCGGCACCAACAGCTTCAAGCTCGAGGCCATGCGTTCCTCCGAGGATGCCAGCCGCTTCGTGGTCGGCTACCGCGATCCGGGCGGCAACCTGGTGGAGTTTCCCGACACCACCTTCCAGGACGGCGAGCTGGGCGGCCTGATGACCTTCCGCCGCGAGACCCTCGACCGCACCCAGGGCCAGCTCGGCCAGCTGGCGGTATCCCTGGCGGTGGCCTTCAACCAGCAGCATGCCCAGGGCGTCGATCTCTACGGCGCAGCCGGCGGCGACTTCTTCACCATCGGTGCGCCGGTCAGCTTCAGCAACACCGGCAACCGCGGCGACGCCGTGCTCAGCGCCAGCTACGATCCGGCCGCGCTGGGCAGCCTCACCGCCAGCGACTACGACGTCAGCTGGAGCACGGCCGGCGGCTACAGCGTGGTGCGCCGCGACATCGGCACGGCGGTCGAGGCCAACTTCGACAGCGCCAACGGCACCCTGAGCTTCGCCGGCATGAGCGTGCAGATCAGCGGCACTCCGGCCGAGGGCGACCGCTTCCTGATCCAGCCGACCCGCGCCGCGGCGGCGCGCCTGGGCAACAACCTGACCGATCCGGCGCGCATCGCCGCCGGCCAGCCGGCAGGCGGCAGCGGCTCCGGCGACAACCGCAACGCCCTGCAGCTGCAGGCGCTGCAGACGCGCAGCGTGGTGGGCGGCCAGGCCACCCTGAGCCAGGGCTACGCGGCCATCGTCAGCGACATCGGCAACCGCACCAGCATCGCCGCGGCCAACCTCGACGCCCAGCAGGGCCTCAGCGAGCAGCTCAGCGCCCTGCAGCAGGCCGACTCGGGGGTCAACCTCGACGAGGAGGCCGCCAACCTGATCCGCTACCAGCAGTACTACCAGGCCAACGCCAAGGTCATCGAGATCGGCGCGACCGTTCTCGACACCCTGCTCGGCATCCGGGCCTGACCGACGGAGTAACGCGCGATGCGCATCAGCACCACCACCATGTACGAGCAGAGCCTCTCTGCGCTCAACCGCCAGCAGGGCGAGTTCCTCAAGACCGGCCTGCAGCTGTCCAGCGGCCGCCGTGTGGTCAACCCCTCCGACGATCCGCAGGCCGCCTCGCTGGCGGTGGGCGTCGAGCAGGCCAAGGCGGTCGACGAGCAGTACGCCAACGCCCGGGTCAGCGCGCGCAACAGCCTGTCCCAGGAGGAGAGCGTGCTCAGCAGCACCGCCGACTTCATCGTCCGTGCGCGCACCCTGCTGGTCCAGGCCGGCAACGGCACCCTCGGCGATGCCGACCGCAACGCCATCGCCCAGGAACTCAACGGCATCTACCAGGGGCTGGTCGGCCAGGCCAACTCCCGGGACGGCAACGGCCGCTACCTGTTCGGCGGCCATCAGGACGGCACTCCGCCGTTCGTGCAGGATGCCGACGGGCGGGTCAGCTACGTCGGCGACGAGGGCGTCAAGGCCCAGCACGTCGACTCGGCACGGATGATGCCCAGCACCGACAACGGCCGCGCGATCTTCGCTAGCGCCGAGGATGCCGACCTGTTCGGTGCGCTCAAGGACATGATCGACGTACTGTCCACTCCGGTGCAGGACGACGCCGGCCGCGCCAGCCTGCAGACGACCCTGGCCAAGGCCGGCGCCGCGCTGGACAAGGGTTTCGACAACGTGCTGTCGGTGCGCTCCACGGTGGGCGCCCGCCTCAACGAGCTGGACGTGCTCGACGTGGTCGGCAGCAACCGCATGCTCAACTACGAGCAGGTGCTCTCCGATCGTCTCGACCTCGACTACAACAAGGCGATTTCCGAGTACACCCTGCGCCAGGTCGGCCTGCAGGCAGCGCAGAAGGCCTTCGTCGACGTGCAGAAGCTGTCGCTGTTCCAGCAGATCTGATGGCCGGCGCTGGCGGACCCGTTCAGTTCGCCAGCGCCAGACTCGCCACCAGCTGGCGCAGGAACAGCAGGGCGTCGCCGAACAGCATCTCGAGGAAGCGCCCCAGGTCGTTCATCAGCACCATCAGCAGCACCAGGCCCACCAGCATGGTCAGCGGGAAGCCGATCGAGAACACGGTCAGCTGCGGCGAGGCGCGGTTGAGGATGCCCATCGCCAGGTTGATGGTCAGCAGCGCCGCCACCAGCGGCAGGGCCAGCAGCAGCCCGGAGGCGAAGATCACCCCGGCATGGCGGACGAGAATCTCGCCGGCGGCGAGATCCAGCGCCTGGCCGATCGGCAGGCTGGTGAAGCTGCCGGCGAGGATCTCCAGCACCAGCAGATGACCGTCCAGCGCCAGGAACATCAGCAGGCTGAGCATGTACAGCAGCCGCGAGAGGATCATGGTGTTGGTGCCGGTGTCCGGGGCGAAGAAGCTGGCGAAGCCCAGGCCCATCTGCAGGCCGATGATCTCGCCGGCGGCCTGCACCACGGCGAAGGTCACCCGCATGGTCAGGCCGATGGCGATGCCGATCAGCGTCTGCTCGAGAACGATGCCCAGGCTCGCCCAGGACACCAGCGGCACCGCCGGCAGCGGCGGCAGGGTCGGCCCGAGCAGCACCGCGAGCAGCACGGCCAGGCCGATCTTCGCCCGCATCGGGATGCTGGAATGGCCCCACAGCGGCGAGGCGGCGAGGAAGGCGCTCAGGCGCACGAACGGCCAGAAGAAGGCGGTCAGCCACTGCTGCAGCTGGGCGAAGTCGACCTCGACCATCTCAGCCGAGCATCAGCGGGATGTTGCCGAACAGCTCGCGGGTGAAGTCGACGATCAGCTTGATCATCCAGGGGCCGGCCAGCACCAGCACGGTGAACACCGCGAGGATCTTGGGGATGAACGACAGGGTCATCTCGTTGATCTGGGTGGCGGCCTGGAACAGGCTGATCAACAGGCCCACCAGCAGCGCGGTGAGCAGCAGCGGGCCGGCCATGAACAGGGTGACGCGCATGCCCTGGTAGGCGAGGTCCATGACCGATTCGGGTGTCATCGCGGTGCCTCCGAGGGCGGATCAGGTATAGAAGCTCTGCGCCAGCGAGCCGATCAACAGCTGCCAGCCGTCCACCAGCACGAACAGCATCAGCTTGAACGGCAGCGAAATGGTCGCCGGCGGCACCATCATCATGCCGAGGGCCATCAGCACGCTGGCCACCACCAGATCGATGATCAGGAACGGGATGAAGATGGTGAAACCGATCTGGAAGGCGGTCTTCAGCTCGCTGGTGACGAACGCCGGCAGCAGCACTCGCATCGGCACCTGCTCCGGCCCCTGGATGTCGCCGACCTGGGCCAGGCGGGCGAACAGTGCCAGGTCGGTCTCGCGGGTCTGGCCGAGCATGAACTCGCGAAACGGCTGGCTGCCGGTGGCGATGAACTGCTCGAAGTTGATCTCGTCGCGGGAGAACGGCTGCCAGGCCTGTTCGTGCACCTTGGTCAGCACCGGCGACATGACGAAGAAGGTGAGGAACAGCGCCAGGCCGACCAGCACCTGGTTGGGCGGCGTCGACGGCGTGCCGAGCGCGGTGCGCAGCAGGCCGAGGACGATGATGATGCGGGTGAAGCCGGTCATCATCAGCAGCATGGCCGGCAGGAAGGCCATCGAGCTGAGCAGCAGCAGGCTCTGCAGGCTCAGCGACCACTGCTGGCTGCCGTCGGCCAGCGGCTTGCTGATCACCCCGGGCAGGCCGGTTTCGGCCAGGGCCAGGCCCGGCAGCAGGAGCAGCGCCAGCAGGGCCGGTAGGTGGCGACGCAGCGGACGGATCATGGCTGGCGCGCCGCTGCGCCGCCCAGGTTGTGCTTGAGTGCCTGGGCCAGGCGCGCGGCGAAGTTGCCGGCGGGCACGGCCGCGCCGGGCTGCGCGCTGGCGGCTGGCGGTGCCGGCAGCTCGTGCAGCTTGCTGATCTGCCCGGGGGTGACGCCGAGCACCAGCCAGGTTCCTTCGACCTCGACGATCACCACCCGCTCGCGCTGGCCCAGCGCGGTACTGCCGCGCACCCTGAGCGGCTGGCCGGGCAGCTGCTGGCCGGCGCTGAGGCGCCGCAGCAGCCAGCTGCACAGCAGGATCAGGCCGATCACCAGCAGCAGGGCGAGGCCGGTCTTGCCCAGCGCGGCCATGCCGAGCAGGGCGTCGCCGCTGCCGGCGGCCTGCTCGGCGGGAGCGATGCTGCTCATCGGTTGAGCTTCTGCACGCGTTCGGACGGGGTGATGATCTCGGTGATGCGGATGCCGTACTTGTCCTCCACCACCACCACCTCGCCCTGGGCGATCAGGTAGCCGTTGATCAGGATGTCCATCGGCTCGCCGGCCAGACCGTCCAGCTCGATCACCGAGCCCTGGGCCAGTTCGAGCAGCTGCTTGATGGTGATGCGCGTGCGGCCGAGCTCGACGCTGAGCTTGACCGGGATGTCCATGATCATCTCCAGGTCGCGCATGCCGGTGCTGCCGGGCCCCTTGTCCAGCGGCTTGAACACGCTTTCCCCGGCGCTCTTCACGCTGGCGGCCGGCGGCGTGGCGGCGGCCTGTTCGGCGAAGGCGGCGGCCCAGGGATCGTCCTCGATGGCCGGCGCAGCGGTGGTCTGCTCGGCCATGGCGCTGGCCCAGTCGGCGTCGAGGCCGGATTGCTCGGGGGAGTTCGGATCAGTCATGGTTGGATTCCTTGGCCGCAGGCACGGCGCCCTTGGCGAACAGATCGGCGGAAGCCTTGGCTGAGGGCGGCGTGTGGTCGACCAGGCGGGTGACCCGCAGGGCACGCAGGCCGTTCTGGCTGCCGTATTCGCAGTGCATCACCGGCACGCCGTCGACCCGGGCGCTGACCTGCTCGGGCAGCTCGATGGGCAGCACGTCGCCGATCTTCAGCGCCATGATCCGCGCGATGCTGGTGGGGATCTCGACGAAGTCGGCGATCAGCTCCACCTGCGACTGGCGGATCTCGCCGGCAATGCGCTGGCTCCACTGGCGATCCTCGGCGGGATTGCTGTCGGTCAGCGGCCCGTTGAGCAGGTCGCGCAGCGGCTCGATCATGGAGTAGGGGATGCAGATGTTGAAGTCGCTGGCCAGGTTGCCGACTTCCAGGTGGAAGGTGGTGTTCACCACGATCTCGTTGGGCGAGCTGGTGATGTTGGCGAACTTGACCTGCATCTCCGAGCGCAGGAAGTCGATTTCCAGCGGATAGACCGCGCGCCAGGCGTCGGTGTAGGCCTCCAGCGCCAGCCCCAGCAGACGGCGGATGATGCGCTGCTCGGTGTTGGTGAACTCGCGGCCCTCGTTCTTGGTGAGGAAGCGGCCATCGCCGCCGAACAGGTTGTCGACCACCATGAACACCAGGCTCGGCGGGAACACCACCAGCGCGGTGCCGCGCAGCGGCTTCATGGCGATCAGGTTGAGGTTGGTCGGCACCGGCACGTTGCGGGCGAACTCGCTGTAGCTCTGGTAGCGCACGCTGTCCACGGTGATGTCGGCGCTGCGCCGGATCAGGTTGAACAGCGCCATGCGGAAGCGCCGGGCGAAGCGCTCGTTGATGATCTCCAGGGCCGGCAGGCGGCCGCGGATCACCCGCCGCTGGGTGGCCGGATCGTAGGGGCGCACGCGTAGCTGGACGGCGCTCTCGCTGTCCTGGGACTCGTCCTCGCCGGTGACGCCCTTGAGCAGGGCGTCGATCTCTTCCTGCGAGAGCAGATCGTTCTGGGCCATGGCGCTACTGCACGATGAAGTCGGAGAACAGCACGCCGTCGATCGCCAGCGGCGGCTGCGGGCTGGTCAGCGGGGTGCCGAACAGGGCGAGGATCTGCGCGGTCAGGGCGTCCTTGCCGGCCGGGGTTACCAGCTCGGCGGCCTTCTGGCTGGCCATCAGCATCAGCAGGCGGCTGCGTACCTCGGGCATGTGCTCCTTGAGCAGGGCCTCGGTGGCCTTGTCGCCGACCTTCAGCGACAGGCCGATGTACAGCAGGCGCTGCTCGCCCGGCTCGGCCTGCAGGTTGACGGTGAACGGGCTGATCGGCACGAACAGCGGCGTCGGCGACTTGACCGGCTCGCTGGGCGCGGCCTCGGCGCCGCCCGTCAGGCCGCTCAGCTTGCCGCTGCCCATCAGGAAGTAGATGCCTGCCGCACTGCCGCCCGAGCAGAGCAGGATCAGCAGGACGATCACCAGCCAGGGAGTGGATTTGCCGGTGGATTCGGGGTTGGCCATTGGGTGTGCGCTCGAGGGACGGATTACAGGGTGACGAGTATGGCGGCGGCGGACGGGGCTCGATGGGCCGAAAAAGCCAGCCAATCGAGCCTATCTTCAGGCTTTGCCGTCAGCCGGCTCAGGCGTACAGGTCGACCTGGCCGAGCAGGGCTCGCTGCGCTGCCTGCACGCGCGGCTCGTCGCCGCCGTCGGCCACGGCGGCAGTGCCGGCGCTCTGGCGATTGCCCGCGCCGCTGCCGGCCTGCTGGTCGCCCTGCGGCTGGTGCTGCGCGCCCACCGAGGTTTCGCCCAGGCTGATGCCCTGGGCCGCCAGGGCCTCGCGCAGCTGCGGGATGGCCTGTTCTACGGCGGCGCGCACCTGCGGATGGGCGGAGAGGAACTGTGCCTGGGCGCCCAGCTCGCCGAGCCTGAGGCTGACCGACAGCGGTCCCAGCTCGCTGGGGTGCAGGTGCAGCTCGATCTGCTGTTCGCCGCGCTGGTGCAGGCCGATCAGCTGCAGGCCGAGATCCTGCTGCCATTCGCGGCTGGCCAGCGGGGCGCCGAGGGTGACCGGCGCAGCGGCGCCCGACGCGGCGGCGCCCGACGCAGCGGCGCCCGGCGCTGCCGATGGAGTGGGCTGTGCCTGGGCTGCGCCGGGCGCCGTCAGGCCGAACAGCTGGCCGTCGCTTGCCGGGGCATCGCCGGTGGCGGCCAGGCTGGCGAAGGCTTCGGGTTGGGCTTGCTCGCTGCCGGCGGCCGCGGTGCTCGCGGCCGTGGCGGCTGGCGGCGCCGGCTGCGCCAGCGGGTCCCCGCCGCTTGCGCTGGCCCGGGCGGGGCGGTCGAGCAGGCTGGGCACGCTCTCGCCGGCGGTGGCCGCGGCCGTGGCCGTGGCCGGGCTGCCTGTCGGCGCCGGCCCGGTTCCGGCCAGTGGCCAGCCGGCCTGGGCCGGCTGGGGGGCGAAGGCCGCCGCCGTCTCGGTCGGCAGCTGGCCGGCCTGTTCGATCAGCGCCAGGCGCCGACGGATCTCGTCGAGGGCATCGACAGCCTGCTCCGTGCGGGCGGCCAGCTCCGCCGTGGCGACATCCGGTGTGGCCGCCGCCAGCGGCTGGCCGGCGGGCAGGGGGAGCAGGGCGCTGTTGTCCGGCAGGGGAGCTGGTTGCAGCGGGTCTGTCGCCGGGCTGGCGGCCGCTGCCCGGGGCGGTGCTGCCTCGGCGGGCGACCGCTCTGCGCCGGTGCCGCTGGCCGGATCCGCCGCGCTGGCGCCGGGGGCGGCCGGAGCGCTGCCCGCCGCCTGCTGCAGATGGCGGGCGAAGCTGTCCTCGCCGGCGGCCGGGTTCTGGCCGCTGCGTGTCCGGGCGGCGGCGAGGTTGCCGGCGCCGATGATGCTGATGTCCATGGGGCTGCTCACCGGCCGCTGCCGGAAGTGGAGGTGAAGGCGCTGCCGCGCAGGCGCAGCTGGGCGCTCAGCTCGTCGGTGATGCGCTGCTGGCTGCGGCTGTCGCGCAACTGCTCGGCCTGGGCGCGCCGGTCGACCAGGGTGTGGTAGGAGTTCAGCTTGCGCTGCTGCTCCAGCCACTGCTGCTGGCGCTGGCTGACCTGACGCTGCTGCTCGTTCAGGCTCAGGCGGGCGCGGTCGATGGCATTGTCCAGGGTGCCGAGGAAAGCCTGGTAGTTGAGCAGGCTGGCCGGCTCCATGCCTTCCTGCATGGCCTGCTGCAGGCCGCGGGCGTATTCCTGGCGGTAGTGCTGCAGGGTGTCCAGCTGCCCCTGCGCCTGCTGCTGGCTGCGCCGCGCGCCGGCCAGCTGGCGGCCGGCGTTGTCGACGGCCTCGCGGGTCAGCTCGATCAGGGTGTCGAGTGCGGATGAGCGGGACATGCCGGATCACCTCTCCATCAGGTCAGGCCCCGGAGACCAGGGCGGAAAGTTGCTGCAGGGTTTCCGCGATGCCGGCGCGTTCGTCGATGCGCTGCTGGAGGAAGCGCTCCAGACGCGGATACAGGTTGACCGCGTGATCGAGCTGCGGGTCGTGGCCGGCCACGTAGGCGCCGACGCTGATCAGGTCGCGGTTGCGCTGGTAGCGCGACAGCGCCTGCTTGAACTGCTGGGCGCGGCGGCGCTGGCCGTCGTCGACGATGGCGGTCATCGCCCGGCTGATCGACGCCTCGATGTCGATGGCCGGATAGTGGCCGCTCTCGGCCAGCTGGCGCGAGAGTACCACGTGGCCGTCGAGGATCGCCCGCGCCGAGTCGGCGATCGGGTCCTGCTGGTCGTCGCCTTCGCTGAGCACGGTATAGAAGGCGGTGATCGAGCCGCCGCCGCGCGGGCCGTTGCCGGTCTTCTCCACCAGCCGGGGCAGCTTGGCGAACACCGAGGGCGGGTAGCCCTTGGTCGCCGGCGGCTCGCCGATGGCCAGGGCGATCTCGCGCTGGGCCATGGCGTAGCGGGTCAGCGAGTCCATGATCAGCAGCACGTCGCGGCCCTGGTCGCGGAAGTCCTCGGCCAGGCGGGTGGCGTAGGCGGCGCCCTGCAGGCGCTTGAGCGGCGAGGTGTCGGCCGGCGCGGCGACCACCACGGCGCGGCGGCGGCCTTCCGGGCCGAGGATGTTGTCGATGAAGTCCTGCACCTCGCGGCCGCGTTCGCCGATCAGGCCGACCACGATCACGTCGGCGCGGGTGAAGCGCGCCATCATGCCGAGCAGCACCGACTTGCCGACGCCGGAGCCGGCGAACAGGCCCATGCGCTGGCCGCGGCCGACGCTGAGCAGGCCGTTGATGGCGCGGATGCCGACGTCGATCTGCTCCTCGATGGGCGCGCGGTTGAGCGGGTTGATCGGTTCGGTGGCCAGCGGCGCGTAGTGGCAGTCCTCCGGCAGCGGCAGTCCGTCCAGCGGCTGGCCGCCGCCGTCGAGCACCCGGCCGAGCAGCGCGCTGCCCAGCGGGAAGCGCCGCGCGCTCTCGCGCTCGCCGGCGCTGTCGGCGAGGGGGAACACCCGTGCGCCGGGCAGCAGGCCGCTGATCTCCTCCAGCGGCATGAGGAACAGCTTCTCGCCGGCGAAGCCGACCACCTCGGCCTCGGCGCAGCTGGGCTGCTGCCGGGCAGCGCCGCGCGGCGACAGCTCGATGCGGCACACGCCGCCCAGCGGCACCTGCAGGCCGGTGGCTTCCAGCACCATGCCGGTGGCGCGGATCACCCGGCCGCTGGCGCTGTAGCGCGGCGTCGCGGCGATGCGCCGGCTGACGCTGGCCAGGGTCTGCTGCCAGTGCTGCTGATGCGGATTGGTCTGCATGGGGTCAGACTCCCATGTCCGCGACGTGGCTGGCGTCGTCCGCCTGCTGGCGGTGGCGGATCTGTGCCACCAGGGCTTCCCAGCGCCGCTCGCGAGTGGCGTCCAGTTCGCCGCTGCCGGCGCTGGCGCGGCAGCCGCCGCGCGACAGTTCGCTGTCCGGCTGCAGGCGCCAGCCGGCGGCTTCCAGCTCGTCGCCGAGCTGGGCCTTGACCAGCACGAGGTCGGCCGGATGCAGCCACAGGCGCGGCTGGCCGCTCAGTGCCGGTTCGCTGTGCAGCAGTTCGCGGACGATCTCGAGGATCTGTTCGGGGTGCGCCGCCAGGGCCTCGCCGGCCAGTTGGCGGCCAGTGACCAGCGCCAGGTCGACCAGTTGCGCGGCGATCCGTTCGTCGAGCTGGGCGAGGGCGGCGCCGAACTGCGCGGCCAGGCCCTGCAGCGGCTGCAGGGTCTGCTGCAGCTGCTGCTGCAGCTCGGCCTCGCCGGCGCGCCGGCCTTCCTCGAGGCCGGCCGCGTAGCCGGCTTCGCGGCCCTCGGCGAAGCCGTCGCGGTAGCCCTGCTCGCGGGCCTGCTGCTGGGCCTGCTCGCGCAGCGCCTGCAGTTCGGCGTTGCGCCTGAAGGCCGCCTGGCGCAGGGCTTCCTGGCGCTGCGCTTCGCGCTGCTGGCGCGTGGCCTCGCCGGCGCTGCCCAGTTCGTCCATCTGCCAGGGGCGCCACTGCTCCCCGACGTGCGGCGGCCGGCGGTCAGACATAGGAGTCGTCCCCGCCGCCGAGCACGATCTCGCCGCTGTCGGCCAGGCGGCGGACTATCTGCAGGATCGCCTTCTGCTCGGCCTCGACCTGCGATACGCGGATCGGGCCGCGCGCCTCGAGGTCCTCGCGGAACAGTTGGGCGGCGCGCTGCGACATGTTGCGCAGGAACTTGTCGAGCAGCGCAGGCTCGGCGCCCTTGAGCGCCACCACCAGCGAGTTGGTGTCGACTTCCTTGAGGATGAGCTGGATGCCGCGGTCGTCGACGTCCAGCAGGTTCTCGAACAGGAACATCTCGTCGAGGATCTTCTGCGCCAGGTCCTCGTTGTGGGCGCGCAGGGTCTCGATGGCCGACTCCTCCTGGTTGGAGTTGAGCAGGTTGAGGAGTTCCGCCGCGGTGCGCACGCCGCCCATCTTGCTGCGCTTGAGGTTCTGGCCGTCGAGCATGCCGCCGAGCACCTCGGTGAGTTCCTGCAGCGCGGCCGGCTGCACGCCGTTGAAGGTGGCCACGCGCAGGATGATGTCGTTGCGCAGGCGGTCGTCGAACAGCTGCAGGATGTCGGCCGCCTGGCCGCGCTCCAGATGGACGAGGATGGTGGCGATGATCTGCGGGTGTTCGTCGCGGATCAGCTCGGCGACCATGCCCGGTTCCATCAGGTTGAGCTTGTCGATGCCGGAGCTGGTGCCGCTGGCGTCGAGGATGTCCTCGATCAGGGTCTCGGCGCGTTCGCTGCCGAGGGCCTTGGTCAGCACCGCGCGGATGTGGTCGCTGGACAGCAGGTTGATCGCCGCGTACTGCTCGGTCTCGTCGAAGAACCCGTCGAGCACCTGGCGCATCTCCTCGTGGGAGACCTGCTGCAGGCGCGCCATCTCCAGGCTGACCGCCTCGATGTCCTGGGTCGACAGGTACTTGAACACTTCCGCGGCGCTATCCTCGTCCAGGCTGAGGAGGAGGATGGCGCTGCGGCGGACGCCGGTCATCTCAGTCATTCTTCTTCATCCAGCCGCTGACGATCATGGCGATCAGTCGTGGGTCGTCCTGGGCCATCTCGCGCAGGGTGGCCAGGTTGTGTTCGTAGACGGCCGAACGGCGGCGCTGGCGGCGCTGCAGCTCGCCGGTGGCGGCCGCGGTCGCCTCTACCGGGTCGACCGGCTCTGCGCCGCCGGCGCTGCTGGCCGGGCCGACGTTCGCGGCGTCGACAGTTTCCGCTCCGGTACCACCGGCGGCGGCCGGCGACGGTGCGTGGCGGCGCATCAGCGGGCGCAACAGCAGCAGCCAGAGCAGCAGGGCGGCGATGCCCACCATCAGGTAGCGGGCGATCGAGGTGGCCATCACGAAGAATTCCGGGGTCTGCCACCAGGGGCTGGCGGCAACGCTCGGCGAGGCCTCGGTGAACGGGCTGTTGACCACTTCCAGCTGGTCGCCGCGGTTCTCCGAGTAGCCCATGGCCTGGCGCACCAGGCGGTTGATCTGCTCCAGCTCGGCAGCGCTCAGCGCCTCGCGGGTCGGGTTGCCGTCGGCGTCGACGCCGTTGCGGTAGTTGAGCACCACGGCCGCGGTCATGCGCTTGATGCTGCCGCGGCGCAGCTGGACGTGCTCGACGCTGCGGTCGACCTCGTAGTTGGTCAGGCTGTCGCGCTGCGCCGAGCCCTGGGTGCTCCTGGCTGTGGCGGTCGCCGGATCGGCCGCTGGCGCTGCGTTCTGGGCGGGCTGGCCCCTGGTCTGTCCCTGCGGCGGGGCGGGCGGGGTCGGTGCCGATGGTGCAGGGGGCGTGTTGGACAGGGCGCCCGGCACGCCGCGAGCAGGCGCGGTGTCGCCGCTGAGGCTCTCGCTGGACTGCTGGCTGCGGATCGCCGCCTCGCCGGGATTCTGGTTGGGGGTGAAGCGCTCGGCGGTCTGCTCGCGATTGGCGAAGTCGATCTCCACCGCGACCTGGGCGCGCACGTTCTCGGCGCCGAGCAGCGGGCTGAGGATGCGCTCGATGCGGCGCTGGTAGGAGCTTTCCACCTCGTCGATGTAGCTCAGCTGGCTGCCGTCGAGATCGCGCCCCTCGCCGCCGGGTACCGACAGCAGGCGGCCGTTCTGGTCGACCACGGTGACCGCCTCGGCGGTCAGCTCCGGCACGCTGGAGCTGACCATGTGCACGATGGCGTCGACCTGGCCTTCGCCGAGGCTGCGCCCCGGGTGCAGGGTCAGCACCACCGAGGCGCTGGCCGGCTGGCGGTCGCGGACGAAGATCGACTGCTTGGCCATGGCCAGGTGCACGCGCGCCTTGGCCACCGGGCCGAGCGATTCGATCGAGCGGGCCAGCTCGCCCTCCAGGCCGCGCTGGAAGTTGAGGTGCTCGGCGAACTGGCTGACGCCGAAGGCCTGCTTGTCCATCAGCTCGAAGCCGACGTTGCCGGCCTGCGGCAGGCCCTGCTCGGCCAGTTGCAGGCGCAGCGCGTGCATCTGCTCGGCCGGCACCAGCAGGGTGCTGCCGCCTTCGCTCAGGCGATAGGGCACGCCGCGCTTGTCCAGCTCGGCGATGATGCGTCCGCCGTCGGCTTCGCTGAAGTTGGAGAAGAGCACCCGGTAGTCCGGTGCCTGGGCCCACAGCAGCAGGGCGACCAGCACCGCGATGGACGCGGCGCCGGCGATCAGTACGGGCAGCAGCGGGGTGCTGCGCACCCTGGCCAGCAGGCGCTCTAGCCCGCTGCCTGTGTTGCTGCTGGCGGCGGCGCTGCCGGGGATGCCGGCGGCGGCTGGCGTGGCGTTGCTCATGCGCAGTTCCGGGGGCCGGTCAGGATGGTTTCGAAGGGCATTGCGGGTTCCGCTTGCAGGGTCGGTCGCGAGGCTCCGCCGGGCGCGGGCGGAGCTGTGATGGCGTCATTATGCGTCTGGACCGCCATGCTAAAGGCCTGAAAAGCCACGGCTTTTGCTGTCAATTGGGGGCATGGGCGGCGGTCGCTGCCCGGTAGGCTTGCCAGCATCCCCAATCCCTGCCTGTCCGGAATGTGTCGATGAGTGCTCCAGCCATCCAGTCTGCCCTGCAACAGCTCCATACCCTGGCCGCCCAGGCGGCGGGGCAGTCCGCCCAAGGCGCGACGGCCGCCCAGGCGCTCGGCCAGGGCGGCTTCGCTGCCGAGCTGCGTGCCTCGATCCGGCGCATCAACGAGCTGCAGCAGACTGCCAGCAGCAAGGCGATGGCGCTGCAGTCCGGCGCTCCCGGCGTGGAGCTGAGCGATGTCATGGTCGACATGCAGAAGGCCAGCATCGCCATGCAGATGGGCGTGCAGGTGCGCAACCGGCTGATCACCGCCTACAAGGACGTGATGAACATGCAGGTCTGATCCGGCAGCTACGCCCGGTCGGGCGCGACCCGGTCAGGTGCGACCCGGTCAGGCGCGACCCGGTCGCCGGCGAGGCTCCCGCGATTCTGCCTAAAGTCTCCCGGCGGCCAGCCGATAAGGTTTTCAACGGCGCCTTGCCATCTCGCTGCAGGGCCTAACTGATAAGGACGCGCGCCAGGCCCGGTTGCCGGGTGCGCCTGGTTTGCAAGGGGAATTCCATGGCCTCCATTTCCTCGCTGGGCGTCGGTTCCGGTCTCGATCTCAGCGGTCTGCTCGACCAGCTGGACAGCGCCGAGCGCCTGAAGCTGCAGCCGGTCACCAAGCAGAAGAAGGCCCAGCAGGCCAAGCTGTCAGCCTACGGCCGGCTGGAAAGCGCGCTGACCAAGGTGCAGGACGCCGCCAAGAAGCTCGGCGACAGCAAGACCTTCCAGGCGGTCACCAGCAGCATCACCGGCACCGGCGTGACTGCCGCGGCCAAGAGCGATGCGGTGGCGGGACGTTACGAGGTCGCGGTCACCAATCTGGCCCAGGCGCAGAGCCTGGCGAGCGTCGGCCTGGCCGACCGCACGACCGATCTGGGGGCCGGCACCCTGACGATCACCCAGGGTAGTGGCGCGACGCAGAAGACCCTGACGGTGACCCTGGATGCCAATGCCAGCTCGCTGGAGGACTTGCGCGACGCCATCAACAAGCAGAATGGCGGGGTCAGCGCCAGCATCGTCAATGACGGCAGCGCCACTCCCCATCGCCTGGTGCTGACCGCCAAGGACACCGGTACCGACGCGCGGATGACCGTCACCGGCGATTATGGCGGCGTGCTGAATCTTTCCGAAAAGGTGGAGGCGCGCAATGCCGCGCTGAAGGTCAACGGCATCGACATCGCCAGCCAGTCCAACATGGTCGAGGGCGCGGTGCAGGGTGTCAGCCTGTCGCTCAGCGAGGCGGGTGGCAGTCATGTGCTGACTGTCGCGCGCGACAGCGCGGCGATCAAGTCGGCGGTCACCGGTTTCGTCGATGCATGGAATTCGCTGCAGGGTACCGTTTCCAGCCTGACCGCCTACAACGCGGATACCCAGGTGGCCGGCGACCTGCTCGGCGACGCCACCCTGCGTGGCGTGTATAGCCAGTTGCGCAACGTGCTCACTGCCAGTCTCGGCGAGGGCGCGCTGACCCGGCTGGCCGATGTCGGCATCGAGCTGGAGCTCAAGGGCACCCTGAAGCTCGACGGCAGCAAGCTCGACGGCCTGATCTCCGGCGACCTGATGTCGGTCAGCGGCTTCTTCGCCGGTGTCGGCACCGCCGATGGTCTGGCCGACAAGCTGAGCAGCACGCTGGAGACGGTCCTCAAGGACGGCGGTGCCCTCGATACGGTCAGCAAGGGCGTCGAGGGGCGGATCAAGTCGCTCGACGAGCGCTACGCGCGGATGGAGGAAAGCATCAGCGCCACCGTCGAGCGCTACCGCAAGCAGTTCACCCAGCTGGATCTGATGCTGTCGGAGATGAATGCCACGACCAGCTACCTGACCCAGCAGTTCGATGCGCTGAACGCCCAGCTCAACGGCTGATAACCACTCACTCGCAGAGAGAGAACCAAGAAGATGGTCACCAGTACCATGCGCGGCGCGGCTGCCTATGCCCGGGTGGGTGTGGAGAGCAGCGTGATGGCCGCGACCCCCCATCGGCTGATCGTCATGCTGTTCGACGGTGCCCAGGCCTCGATCCGCGCGGCGCGCCTGCACATGCAGAACGGTGCCGTCGCCGAGAAGGGCAAGGCGATTTCCAAGGCCATCGACATCGTCAATCTCGGCCTGATCGCTGCTCTCGACCCGCAGCAGGGCGGGGAACTGGCGCAGCGCCTCGAACAGCTCTATGACTATGTAGTGCGCCTGCTGCTGCAGGCCAATCTGCACAACGACGAGCAGTGCCTCGACGAGGCCGAGCGCCTGCTCGAGGACATCGGCTCGGCCTGGCGCGAAATCGGGCCGCAAGTGGACGGTTACTGAGCATGGCCAGTCAATCGCAGGTCATCGACTCCTACCAGCATCTGCTCCGCCAGTCGCAGCGGATGCTCGAGTTCGCCCGCCAGGGCGACTGGTCGAGCCTGGTGCTCGAGAAGTCGCGCTATCTGGTCGAGCTGGAGAACGTCACCCAGTGCGAGCGGCGCCTCGGTGTCGAGGGCGGCGACCGGGCGCGGCGCGCCTGCCTGCTCGAGCAGATCCTCGAGCTGGAGGCGGAGATCCGTTCCTGCCTGCTGGCGCGTCGCGACGAGCTGGGGCGGCTGATCGGCGTGTCGCGGCGCCAGCTCGAGCTGGGGCGCGCCTATCGCTCCGACGTGCCCGTCGGCCCGGACGGGGGCGGCATGTGAGCGGGATCACGCCGCTTCTGGACACCTTGCTGCATCAGGTGCTGGGGCGGCGTGTGGATATTCCCTTGCCCAGGGATCTGAATGCGGCGGTTGCGGCCGCCGCACCGGCGCAGGGCGCGCGGCCTCTGCACAGCGATTCGCGTCTGGATCCGCGCGAATCGGCGCCGGTGGCGCAGGCCGCGGCCGCGGTGCGCAGCCAGGCGGCGCATGCCTCGACAGCGCGCCAGCCGGGTGCCGCCGAGGTCGCGCCGCCCGCCCAGCCGCAGCCCTCGACCACCACCTCGTTCAGCGCCGCGGCGCGGCTGATCGGCGACCTGCTGCAGCGTTTTCCGGCACCGCCGGCGGTCATCGCGCCCGCCGGCCCGCTGCTGGCCGCGGCGCCGGCCGGGTCGCAGCCCGCCGCGCTGGTCGCCGGGCAGTTGCAGCAGAGCATCCAGTCCAGCGGGCTGTTCTACGAGGCGCATGTGGCGCGCTGGTCGCGCGGCGAGCTGCCGCTCGAGGCGTTGCGCCAGGAGCCGCAGATGCGGGTGGTCCCGGTGTCTGCTTCGCCGGCTGCGGTGCAGGCGGCGCCATTGGCGCAGGAGTCGCCCGGCGAGCCGGTGCCTGCGGCGTCCGCCGAGCGTCTGTCGTCGGTCGAGCCGGGATCGCCCGCTGCAGATGAAAGGCTGGCGAACGCCAGGCATGACGGCGGGGATGCCGGCGAGGCGCAGCTGCCGCTGCTGCGCCAGCAGCTGGAGATGCTGGCGCAGCCGCAGGTGCGCTGGGAGGGCAATGTCTGGGCTGGCGTATTCATGGCGCTGAGCATCCAGCCGCCGCCGGCGGAGGCGCAGGCGGAGAGTGGCGGCGAAGGCGAGGGTGAAACTTCAGCCGGGCAGGGCGCATGGCAGGTGCGCCTGGCCCTGCGCCTGGAAGGGCATGGCGAGCTGGAGGTGGCGATCAGCCTGCAGGGCGAGCGGCTGGCGCTGACCCTGCAGACCGAGTCGGCCAGCCTGCGCGGCTATTTCGCGCAGACTCGCGGAGTGCTGGAGGAGCGCCTGGCCGGCCATGGTTTCAGCGAGGTGCGCTTGCACCTGATCGAGCGTGAGGCGGAGGTGGGCGATGGCGGATGAGCGTTCCCATGTGCGGCGGCGCCAGGCGCTGGCGCTGGCCTACCGTGACGGCGAGGAGGCGCCGCGGCTGGTGGCCAAGGGCTATGGCGAGGTGGCCGAGCGGATCATCGCCGAGGCGCGCCGGCATGGCGTGCCGATCCACGATTCGCCCGAGCTGGTCGGCCTGCTGATGCAGGTGGACCTCGATGCGCGGATTCCGCCGCAGCTGTATCAGGTGGTCGGTGAGCTGCTGGCCTGGGCGGGCGGGCTGCAGGCGCTGCAAGAATAGCGCCATATCGTTGATTCAGGTCAAGGGTGTGTGGGGTCGGCGCCGGCCTTTAACAACTGTATAGGTTTTATGCAAGTGTTTTTTTGGCGCCAATTTGTCATTTTTGGGGCGTTTTGCCCGATCTTGTGAGAAGTGCTCTCAGTCGTAGTCCTCATGTGTCCTTTAGTGGTGCTATCAGGTTCACATTTTTGCGTGGTAGCATGCCGGCGTCGGCGGAACTTGGGCGTCAGGCAAGTGTCGCCGATCCTTCATCCATGCACAGCCGGAGTCCAATGCCAAGAGTGGCGCCAAAAGCGCTGTCACGGTTGTGTACAACTATTAGCTTGAGTCGCTAGGCGGCGTGCAGCCTTGATGACGTATGAAATTCAAGGGATTTCCATGAGTGTCGATAGCCTGCTGGATGATATCCAGGAGCTGAATCTTTCCTATCTGTTGCTGGCGCAGAAGCTGCTGCGGGAGGATCCGGTCACGGCGCAGTTTCGTCTTAAGCTCAGCCCCCAGACTGCCGAACTGATCGGCGGACTTTCGGCCAAGCAGCTCATGCAGCTGTCCCGCACCCGTCAGCTGCTGTGCCGCATGGTGCTGGACGATGCCGACCAGTTGGCGCAGTTGACCCAGAGCCAGCGCGAGCAGGATCTGGGGCGGATTCATGCCGCCCTGCTGATGGCTTCGGTGGCGCCAGCGGTTGCATCTGCAGGCTGAGTGAGTCCGTCATGAGCGAAAAGAGTCTGCTCAACGAGATGCAGCAGGTGCAGCTGGCGATCGATCTGATCGAGCTGGGGGCACGGCTGCAGGTGCTCGAAACGGAGACGGACCTCAGCCGTGGGCGGCTGATTCGCCTGTACAAGGAAGTGCGCGGCGTTTCGCCGCCGAAAGGCATGTTGCCGTTCTCTACCGACTGGTTCGTGACCTGGTTGCCGAACATCCATTCCTCGCTGTTCTACAACATCTACGAGAGCCTGGTGCTCAGCCATGGCTGCGAGCGCATGGAGGCCTTCGTCAAGGCCTATCGCCTGTATCTCGAGCATGTCGAGCTGGCCGAGGACAGCGAGGTGGTGCTCGGGCTGACCCGGGCCTGGACCCTCGTGCGTTTCTTCGAAAGCGAGATGCTCGAACTGGTGCGCTGTACCAGTTGCAGCGGTCGCTTCGTGGCCCATGCCCATGCGCCCAAGCGTGGTTATGTCTGCGGGATCTGCCAGCCTCCTTCGCGCGCCGGCAAGACGCGCAAGCACCGCGAGGCCAGTCTGGAAGCCTCCGCCAATGCCGGTGACGCCGGCTTCGGCGATGCGCCGCTGGCGGTCGCCGGCGGCTGATGCCCTCTCCGGGGCGCCCGTTCGTGGCGCCCCGGCTGGTCTGCCCATCCTCGCGTTGTCGTACCTGCGCCGTTCGGCGCTCCGCGCATTGCCGCCCTCAAGTTTCGCCCGCGACTGCCGATAGCACTCAGGTCATCTCCTGATCTGACCCAAGGAAGTGTTGTCGTGCTGATCGTGATCGGATTCGCCGTGGTACTCATCTCCGTGTTCGGTGGCTATGTGTTGTCAGGCGGCAGTCTCGGCCCGCTGTATCAGCCCACCGAAGTGCTGATCATCTGCGGCGCGGCGCTGGGCGCCTTCCTCGCTGCCAACCACGGCAAGGCGATCAAGAGCACCTTCAAGGCCGCCTCCACCCTCAAGCGCAGCCTCAAGTACGACAAGGCGATGTACATGGAGGTGCTGGCCCTGCAGTACAAGCTGCTGGCCAAGGCCCGCCGCGACGGCATGCTGTCGATCGAGCGCGACATCGACAGTCCGGCCGAAAGTGCGCTGTTCGCCGAGCATCCGCAGCTGCTCGAGGACACCATGATCATGCACTTCCTCACCGACTACCTGCGCCTGATGGTCAGCGGCAACATGAGCGCCCACGAGATCGACGAGCTGATGCTCCACGAGATCGAGTCGTTCGAGCACGAGGCGCACCTGCCGGCCGACGCGCTGACCAAGGTCAGCGACGGCCTGCCGGCCTTCGGCATCGTCGCCGCGGTGATGGGTGTGGTGAAGACCCTGAGTTCCGCCGCCGGCGCGCCGCCGGACGAGATGGGCATGATGATCGCCCACGCCCTGGTCGGCACCTTCCTCGGCATCCTGCTGGCCTACGGCTTCGTCGCCCCGCTGGCCAGCCGCATCGGCCGCCAGGTGTCCGAGGCGGTGAAGATGCTGCAGTGCCTGCGCGTGACCCTGCTGGCCAGCATCAACGGCTACCCACCGCAGATCGCCGTGGAGTTCGGCCGCAAGGCGCTGGATACCGTCGAGCGGCCGACCGCCGCCGAGCTGGAGGAGCACGTGCGCAACCACAAGCCGGCGGCCGCGGCAGGTAGCGCATGAGCGACCACGACCGCCCGATCATCATTGTCCGCCGCAAGAAGGTCAGCCATGGCCATCACGGCGGCGCCTGGAAGATCGCCTTCGCCGACTTCATGACCGCCATGATGGCGTTCTTCCTGGTCATGTGGATCCTCGCCTCCTCGGACGACAAGACCCGCCAGGCGGTCGCCGAGTACTTCAGCACGCCGCTGCTGGTAGCCATGGCTGGCGGCGACAAGCCCACCGCCAGCGACAGCGCGATTCCTGGCGGCGGCCCCGACCCGACCCATGCCGAAGGCGAGCAGATGCGCATCGACCTGCGCGAGAGGACGCGCAGCAGCGACGAGCAGGCGCGCCTGCAGGACCTCAAGCAGCGCATCGAGAAGGTGATCGAGAGCGATGCAGCGCTGCGCGAGCTGCGCGAGCAGATCCGCCTTGAGCTGACTCCCGAGGGGCTGCGCATCCAGCTGGTGGATACCGAGTCGCGACCGATGTTCGAGGTCGGCAGCGCGCGGGTCGCCCCCTACCTGCGCAGCCTGCTGAGGACCATCGCGCCGATGCTCAACGAGCTGCCCAACAGTATCCAGATCACCGGCCATACCGACAGCCGGCCCTATCCGGGCGGCGAGGCCGGCTACGGCAACTGGGAGCTGTCCAGCGAGCGGGCCAACGCCTCGCGGCGCGAGCTGGTGGCTGGCGGCCTGGCCCTCGACAAGCTGCTGCGGGTGGCCGGCATGGCCGACCGCGTGCCCTTCGCCGGTGCCGCCCCGCAGGATCCGATGAACCGGCGCATCGCGGTGATCGTCCTCGACTCGCGCACCGCCGCGGCGATCCTGGAGCAGAGTTCCTTTACCCCGGAAACCGTGCCGACGCCTGACGTCGCGCCCGCTTCCGGCACCACCCCCACGCCCGAGTGAGAGCCTGCATGGATATCACCGAATTCTACGCCACCTTCTTCGAAGAGGCCGCGGAGCTGCTGGACGACATGGAGCGCCATCTGCTGGAGCTGGATATCGACGATCCGGACCCCGAGCAGCTCAACGCCATCTTCCGCGCGGCGCACTCGATCAAGGGCGGCGCCGGCACCTTCGGCTTCGATGTGCTGCAGAAGACCACCCACATCTTCGAAAACCTGCTCGACCACCTGCGCCGCGGCGAGCTGAAGCTGCGCCGCGACATCGTCGACCTGTTCCTGGAAACCAAGGACATGCTGCACGACCAGCTGGACGCCTACCGACACAACGCCGAGCCGGATGCCGAGGCCTTCGCGCGCATCTGCCAGACCCTGCAGCAGCTGGCGCTCGAGGAGATCGGCCACGCCCCGGCCGCTGCCGCGGCCATCCCGGCGCCTGCCCCAGCGCCTGCTCCGGCGCCGGTGATCGAGCCGGAGCCGGTCGCGCCGGTCGTCGCGCCCCAGGCCGACGCCGCGGAGGGCGGTCAGGCGCGTCTGTGCGTGGCGCTGCTGGGCGTCAAGGAAAAGGATCGCCAGCTGCTGGTCGACGAGCTCAAGCAGTTCGGCACCATCGTCTGCCAGGGGGGCGACCAGCAGCGCTACGAGGTGGAGCTGCTGTCCGAGGAGGATCCCGGCGACATCGAGGCGGTGATGTGCTTCATCGTCGAGCCCGAGCAGCTGGAGATCTGCGTGCTCGGCATCGGTGATGAGCCGGCGTCCAGTGGCGGGCTGGAGCCGATCGCCCAGCTGGTGGCGGCCTTCGCGCCCGAGGCCGCTGTCGCGGCGGCAGCCCGGACGCCCGAGCCTGCACCCGTCGCCGTCAAGACTCCGGCGCCGGCAGCTCCGGCGGCATCTGCACCTGCTCCTGCACCGGCCGTGCAACCGCCCGCGGCGGTCGCCCCGCAGCCCGCGGCGCCTGCCGCAGCGTCTGCCGCCGCGCCGGCCAGTCCCGCTCCGGCCGCCGCTGCGCGCCCGGCGGCCCCGGCCAGCGCCGAATCCAGCAGCCTGCGGGTGCCGGTGGACAAGGTCGACCAGATCATCAACCTGGTCGGCGAGCTGGTGATCACCCAGTCGATGCTCGAGCAGACCGCCGGCCAGCTCGACGGCGCCCTGCACAGCGAGCTGCTCAACGGCATGGGCCTGCTCAAGCGCAATGCGCGCGACCTGCAGGAAGCGGTGATGTCGATCCGCATGGTGCCGATGGACTACGTGTTCAGCCGCTTCCCGCGCCAGGTGCGCGACCTGGCCGCCAAGCTGGGCAAGGAGATCGAGCTGGTCACCGAGGGCAAGTCCACCGAGCTGGACAAGAGCCTGGTCGAGCGCATCATCGACCCGCTCACCCACCTGGTGCGCAACAGCCTCGACCATGGCATCGAGTCGCCGGACCAGCGCGAGGCCGCCGGCAAGTCGCGCACCGGCCGGCTGACCCTGTCCGCCCGCCATCAGGGCGGCAACATCCTCATCGAGGTGCGCGACGACGGCGCCGGCCTCAACCGCGACAAGCTGCTGGCCAAGGCGCGCAGCCAGGGCCTGGCGGTGAACGACGGCATGCCCGACGACGAGGTCTGGCAACTGATCTTCGCTCCCGGCTTCTCCACGGCCGAACAGGTCAGCGACGTGTCGGGGCGCGGGGTGGGCATGGACGTCGTGCGCCGCAACATCCAGTCGATGGGCGGCCATGTGCAGATCCTCTCGCGCGCCGGGCAGGGCACCACCATCCGCATCGTCCTGCCGCTGACCCTGGCGATCCTCGACGGCATGTCGGTGCGTGTCGGCAAGGAGGTCTTCATCCTGCCGCTCAGCGCAGTGCTCGAATCGCTGCAGCCGCGCGCCGAGGACCTCTACTCGATGGCCGGCACCGACCTGCTGCTCAAGGTGCGCGACGAGTATCTGCCGGTGGTGGCGCTGCATCAGGTCATGGATGTTGCCGATGCGCGTACTGCACCTACCGAGTCGATCACCGTGATCGTGCAGGGCGAGGGCCGCCGTTATGCCCTGCAGGTGGACGATTTGATCGGCCAGCAGCAGGTGGTGGTGAAGAACCTGGAAACCAACTACCGCCGGGTGCCGGGGATTTCCGCCGCCACCATCCTCGGCGATGGCAGCGTCGCGCTGATCCTCGATGTCGGCGACCTGCAGCGCCTCAACCGTAGCCAATCCGCCCTGCGCGACCCGCGCAGCACCGCAGCTCCCCTCCAGGAGGTTATCTGATGTCCTTCCAAACGACCGACAACGCCGCCGCAGAGGCGCGTCCGCGCGAGTTCCTGGTGTTCTCCCTGGGCAGCGAGGAGTACGCCATCGACATCCTCAAGGCCCAGGAGATCCGCGGCTACGAGAACGTCACCCGGATCGCCAGCGCGCCGCCGTTCATCAAGGGTGTCACCAACCTGCGCGGGGTGATCGTGCCGATCGTCGACCTGCGCATCAAGTTCAACCTCGACCGCGTCGAGTACGACAGCCAGACCGTGGTGATCGTGGTGAACGTCTCCGGCCGGGTGGTCGGCGTGGTGGTCGACGGCGTTTCCGACGTGCTCAGCCTGACTCCCGAACAGATCAAGCCGGCGCCGGAGTTCGGCCTGTCGCTGTCCTCCGACTACCTCAGCGGGCTGGCCAGCTTGGAGGACCGCATGCTGGTGCTGGTCGACATCGACCGCATGCTGACCAGCGAGGAAATGGCGCTGGTGGAAAAGACCGCGGTCTGAGCGGCCGGCTCGAAAGTTCTTCCCCGGATTGCCGATAGACAGAAAGGCCGCAAGAGCCGCGCGAGACGGGTCAATCGGCAAGCCATAAGTTAAAAGAAAAGACCTCGGGGGTATGGGATGCGCAATCTGACTACGAGCCAGAAGCTGTGGGGCACACTGATCGCCGCCTGGCTGGCCATGCTGGTGCTGATGTTCTGGAGTGCCTGGGTAACGCGCAGCGTGATGTTCGACGAGCGCAAGGCCAAGGTGGAGAGCCAGGTGGAAATCGCCCGCTCGGTGATCAGCGACGTGGCCGCGCAGGTCCAGCGCGGCGGCATGAGCCTGGACGCGGGCCAGCTGTATGCGAGCGAGCTGATCAAGAGCATGCGCTACGATGACGGGCGCGGCTATTTCTTCATCTTCGACGACAGCATGGTCGTTGCCCACCCGACCATCCCGGCCAGCACCTCGGTCGAGGACTTCAAGGATGCCGATGGCCGCCACCTGTTCGCCGAAATGGCCCAGGCGGTGAAGCAGGCCGGCGAGTCCGCCTTCATCGACTACCGCTGGAAGCACGCCAGCAGCGAGGAGCTGGAGAACAAGCGCTCCTACGTGCGCAGCTTCGAGCCCTGGGGCTGGTACATCGGTACCGGCACCTACATCGCCGACATCAACGACATGTTCATAGAGAAGCTGATCCAGTCGGCCCTTGGCCTGCTGCTGGTCGGCATCCCGCTGTCGCTGCTGATGGGCTGGGTGATCCGTGACCTGCTGCAGCGTCTGGGGGGTGATCCGCGTTATGCCGTGGTGGTGGCCCGGCAGATCGCCGAAGGCGACCTCAGCCAGGCGCCGCAGCTGCGCGCCGGCGATAGCCAGAGCCTGCTGGCGGACATGAACCGCATGCGCGAGTCGCTCAGCCGCACCATCGGCGACATCAGCCACAGCGCCCACGAGGTTCAGGAGGAGGCCGAGGCGATCAGCTACGGCAACGCCGAACTGGCGGCGCGTACCGAGCAGCAGGCCGCCGCCCTGGCGGAAACCGCCTCGACCATGGAGCAGCTCACCTCCACCGTGCGGCAGAACGCCGAGAACGCCGACCAGGCGCGGCGTCTGGCGGCCAACTGCGCCGACAACGCGCACAAGGGCGGCAGCGCCATGGAGCAGGTGGTCGACGCCATGAGCGCGATCCAGGCCAGCGCCAGCCAGATGTCCAGCATCGTCGACACCATCGACGCGATCGCCTTCCAGACCAACATCCTCGCCCTCAATGCCTCGGTGGAAGCGGCGCGCGCCGGCGAGCAGGGCCGCGGCTTCGCCGTGGTGGCCGGCGAAGTGCGCAAGCTGGCCAGTCGCTCGGCCGAGGCGGCCCACGAGATCAAGGGGCTGATCGACAGCGCCGGGGGCCAGGTGCGCACCGGCAACGAGCGGGTACGCCAGACCGGCGAGGTCATCCGCAACATGGTCGCCGACATCGGCCGGCTGAACATCCTGATCAGCGAGATTTCCTCGGCCTCTGCGGAGCAGAGCAGTGGCATCGAGCAGGTCAACGTGGCGGTGGCGCAGATGGACCAGATGACCCAGCGCAACGCCGGCATGGTGCAGGACAGTGCGCTGGCCGCGCAGCGCCTGAGCAAGCAGAGCGCGCGGCTGAGCGAGCATGTGGTGCGCTTCGTCATCGGCGGTGGCGACGCCGCACCGCGCTCGCGGGTGAACGAGTCTGCCGCTGGCGAGCCGTTCGAGCTGCAGCCGGCAACGGCGCGCGGCGAAACCGCCTGGGCCTGAAGCATCGAGAGCGCGGCCCGTCGCCGGTGGCGGGTCGCTGCACAAGGAGAGCAAGGTGAAGCTACTGAACAACATGACCGTGCGGTTGAGCTGGAACCTGGTCCTGGGCCTGTTCGCCACGCTGGTCTGCGCCCTCAGCGCGCTCGGCTGGTACAGCCTGGGATTCGCCGAACAGAGCATCGCCGCCGTGCCGCAGGCCGGCGCGCAGCAGCAGGCCTTCGCCGAGTTCGCCGGCGCCGTCCGCTGGCTGATCGTCCTGGTCCTGCTGCTCTCGGTGGCCAGCATCTTCGCCGTGGTGTGGGGCGTCGGCCGCAACGTGATCCGCCCGCTGCAGCGGGTGGTCGGCCACTGCGAGCAGATCGCCGCCGGCAATCTGGCCGAGCCGATCGAGGCGGGCAGCAGCAACGAGATCGGCCAGCTGTTCGCCTCGCTGGCGCATATCCAGCAGCGTCTGACCGCCACCGTGGGCACCGTGCGCCACAGCAGCCAGCTGATCCACGAGGGCGCCCAGGACATCGCCGAGGGCAACCGCAACCTGTCCTCGCGGACCATTGATCAGGCCGCCTCGCTGGAGAATACCGCCTCCAGCATGGAGCAGCTGACCGCCACCGTCGGCCAGAACGCCGACAACGCGCGCCAGGCCAGCCAGCTGGCGGCCACCGCCGCGCAGGCCGCGCAGCGCGGCGGCGAGGTGGTCGAGGAGGTGGTCAGCACCATGGGGCAGATCAGCAGCAGCTCGCACCGGGTCGCCGAGATCATCAAGCTGATCGACTCGATCGCCTTCCAGACCAACATCCTCGCGCTGAACGCCTCGGTGGAAGCGGCGCGCGCCGGCGAGCAGGGCCGCGGCTTCGCCGTGGTGGCCGGCGAGGTGCGCAGCCTGGCCAGCCGCAGCGCCGACGCGGCCAAGGACATCCGCACCCTGATCGGCGAGTCGGTGGCGCGGGTCGAGACCGGCAGCAACCTGGTCAGCCAGGCCGGCAACGCCATGCAGGAGATCGTCGAGGCGGTGCAGAAGGTCGCCGACATCATGGACGAGATCGCCGCCGCCTCCGCCGAGCAGAGCAACGGCATCGGCCTGGTCAACCAGGCGGTGACCCAGATGGACCAGGTGACCCAGCAGAACGCCGGCCTGGTGCAGGACTCGGCGCGTGCCGCCAGCGATCTGGTCGGCGAAGCCCAGCGCCTGCGCGAGGCGGTGGAGGTGTTCCGCATCGTCGAGACGCAGGCGTCGTCGCGCCCGCCGGCCCGGTCGTGGGCCCGGCAGCAGTACGAGAGCGCCGAGCGCGAGGTGGCTGAACTGGCCCGCACCGCTGACAGCCGTCCCGCGGCCAGGTCGGCGGACGAGGACGACTGGCAGACCTTCTGAACCGCCGCAGAGCGGTCGCAACGCCCCGAAGCCACTCACATCCATGGAGAGTCAGCATGCGCAACAACCAGCCGGTCACCCAGCGCGAATTCGAGTTGGCGGATGACACCTTCCTGATCTCGCGTACCGACCTCAAGGGGCGGATCACCTATGCCAACCCGACCTTCATCCGGGTCAGCGGCTATAGCTGGGAGGAGCTCAACGGCGCCGATCACAACCTGGTGCGCCATCCGGACATGCCACCGGCGGCCTTCGCCAACCTGTGGACGACCATCCAGGAAGGGCATTCCTGGAACGGCCTGGTGAAGAACCGTCGCAAGAACGGCGACCACTACTGGGTGCGCGCCAACGTCACGCCGACCGTCGAGGACGGCCGGGTGGTGGGCTACACCTCGATCCGCCGCAAGGCGAGCCGCGAGGAGGTCGACTCGGTCGTCGACGCCTACCGGCAGATCCGCGACGGCGGCGGCCGCCAGTTCATGCTCGATCGCGGCCGCCTGCTGCGCCGTGGCCCGGCCGGCTGGCTGGCGCGCCTGCAGCCGTCCTCGCTGCGTTTCCGGCTGTGGCTGATCCGCCTGATCGCGGTGCTGATGGTGATCGGCAACAGCGTGTCCGGGGTAACCAAGTTCCTCGACGGCGCGGCGGGACCGGAGATGCTGGCCGAGGGCGTGATGGCGCTGCTCGGGGTGCTGCTGCTGACCATGACCCTGAGTACCGGGCGGGCGCTGCTGCGTGGCCTGGAGTTCGCCTCCGACTACATGGCGCAACTGGCCGCCGGCAACCTCGAGGTGCGCCTGCGCAGCAGCCGGCTCGACGAGCTGGCCCAGCTGATGCGCTTCCAGGACGCCCTGCGCAAGAGCATGCGCGGCATCTCGCTCGACGTCAGCGGCAGCGTCAATGCCTTGTCGACTGCGGTCGAACAGATCGCCGGTGGCAACGAGGAGCTGTCCGCGCGCACCGAGCAGCAGGCCGCCTCGCTGCAGCAGACCGCGGCGAGCATGGAAGAGCTGACCGCCACCGTGCAGCAGAACGCCGGCAACGCCCGTCACGCCAGCCAGCTGGCCAGCGACGCCGCCACCACCGTGCGCGAGAGCGGCGAGGTGATGGGCCAGGTGGTCGGCACCATGGGGCAGATCACCAGCACTTCGCGGAAGATGACCGAGATCATCAACGTGATCGACTCGATCGCCTTCCAGACCAACATCCTCGCGCTGAACGCCTCCGTGGAAGCGGCGCGCGCCGGCGAGCAGGGCCGCGGCTTCGCCGTGGTGGCCAGCGAGGTACGCAACCTGGCCAGCCGCTCGGCGGAGGCCTCGCGGGAGATCCGCGGGCTGATCGTCAGCTCCTCGCAGCAGATCGACGAGGGCGCCCAGCTGGTACAGCGCGCCGAGCAGAGCATCGAGGGGGTGGTGGATGCGGTGACCAAGGTCAACGACATCATGGGCGAGATCGCCGCCGCTTCGGCCGAGCAGAGCAGCGGCATCGGCCTGGTCAACCAGGCGGTGGCGCAGATGGACGACGTCACCCAGCGCAACGCCGGCCTGGTGCAGCGCGCCGCGCAGGCCGCGGTCGAGCTGGAGGTGCACCTGACCGACGCCCTGCGCACCATCGGCGTGTTCCGCCTGGATGGCCAGTCGCCTGCCGCGCCGCGCCAGCCTGTCAGCGGAGCGCGCCGGCCTGCGACCCCGGTCGCTGCCCCGGCGGCCAGCAGCCAGCCGGCGCGGCGCAAGAGCGCCGAGCCGGTCGAGGAGTGGAGCGAATTCTGAAGGGTTCGACCGACACACGGAGGTTGTCGCATGGAACGTCTGCTGACGCGATTTACCGCAGAGCGTTGTGGCCTTTCGCCACCGCGCCCTGCCTGCCAATGAATACGCCGGCCCCGTGCCGGCCTGCCACAGCCGTGGAGCAAGTCTGTTATGCGTAACAACCAGCCGGTCACCCAGCGCGAGTACGAGCTGCGGGATGAGCACTTCCTGATTTCCCGTACCGATCTGCAGGGCCGGATCACCTATGCCAACCCGAGCTTCATCGAGGTCAGCGGCTATTCCTGGGAGGAGCTGCACGGCGCCAACCACAACCTGGTACGTCACCCGGACATGCCGCCGGAGGCCTTCGCCAACCTGTGGTCGACCATCCAGGAAGGGCACTCCTGGAACGGTCTGGTGAAGAACCGCCGCAAGAACGGCGACCACTACTGGGTACGCGCCAACGTCACGCCGACCGTCGAGGACGGCCGGGTGGTGGGCTACACCTCGGTGCGCTCGAAGCCGAGTCCCGGCGAGGTTGATGCGGCGGGCCAGGCCTACCGGCAGATCCGCGAAGGGCGCGGCAGGCATCTGCGCCTCGACCGCGGGCGCCTGGTGCATCGCGGGCCGCGCGGCTGGCTGGTGCACCTGCGCCAGCCGTCCCTGCGCGCCCGCCTGTGGAGCATCATGGCCGCCGCCCTGGTGCTGGTGGTCGACAGCGGCTTCGACCTGGTGCAGGCGCTGATCAGTGGCGCGGGGGCTGCCGATCTGGCCGAGGAGGCGGGCATGGCGCTGGTCGGCCTGTTCCTGCTCGTCCGCATGGTGCGCACCGGTCGCACGGTGCACCGAGCCCTGCAGGGCTCGGTCGACTACATGGCGCAGCTGGCCGCCGGCAATCTCGAGGCGCGCCTGGGCGACTGCCAGATCGCCGAGATGGCCGAGCTGATCCGCTTCCAGGGCGCGGTGCGCAACAGCGTGGCCCGCATTGCCCGCGACGTGAACCGCAGCGTCGATTCGCTGGCCGAGGCGGTGGACGACATCGCCCATGGCAACGAGGAGCTGTCCTCGCGCACCGAGCAGCAGGCCGCCTCGCTGCAGCAGACCGCGGCGAGCATGGAGGAGCTGACCGCCACCGTGCAGCAGAACGCCGGCAACGCCCGCCACGCCAGCCAGCTGGCCAGCGACGCCGCCGCCACGGTGCGCGACAGCGGCGAGGTGATGGGCCAGGTGGTCGGCACCATGGACCAGATCACCGCCACCTCGCGCAAGATGACCGAGATCATCAACGTCATCGACTCGATCGCCTTCCAGACCAACATCCTCGCGCTGAACGCCTCGGTGGAGGCGGCGCGCGCCGGCGAGCAGGGCCGCGGCTTCGCCGTGGTGGCCAGCGAAGTGCGCAACCTGGCCAGCCGCTCGGCCGATGCCTCCAAGGAGATCCGCGGGCTGATCGTCAGCTCCTCGCAGCAGATCGACGCGGGTGCCCAGCTGGTGCAGCGCGCCGAGCAGAGCATCGAGGGGGTGGTGGATGCGGTGACCAAGGTCAACGACATCATGGGCGAGATCGCCGCCGCCTCCGACGAGCAGAGCAGCGGCATCGCCCAGGTCAACCAGGCGGTGGCGCAGATGGATGACGTGACCCAGCGCAACGCCGGCCTGGTGCAGACAGCGGCGCAGGCGTCGGTCGAACTCAAGAGCCATCTCGAGGACGCCCTGCGCACCATGGGCGTGTTCCGCCTGCGCGAGCGCCAGGAGCGTGCGGCGGGAGGCGCTCCGCGCCGTCCGGCGCCGAAGGCCTCGCCTGCCGCCGCGGCGGTCCAGCCCGGTGCGCCGGCAGCCACGCCGCCAGCGCGCCGCGAGGCGCCTGCGGTCGAGGAATGGAGCGAATTTTGATTACCAGCAGGAAATAGCTCTTGAGCAGTCCTATGAATGTCGAAGTGCCCGCCGTCAGCGGTTTTGGCCGCGATCTGGTCATGACCGATGCGGATTTCCGCCGCATCAGCCAGCTGATCTACGATCGCGCCGGCATCGTGCTGGCCGACAACAAGCGCGAGATGGTCTACAGCCGCCTGGCCAAGCGCCTGCGCCTGCACGGCATGAGCCATTTCGGCGAATACCTCGATCGCCTCGCGCGCCAGCCGGGCGCGCGGGAGTGGGAGGCCTTCACCAATGCGCTGACCACCAACCTGACGGCATTCTTCCGCGAGGCGCACCACTTCCCGCTGCTGGCCGCCCATGTGGCCGGGCGCCGGGAGCCGGTGCGCATCTGGTGCGCGGCGGCCTCCACCGGCGAGGAGCCGTATTCGATCGCCATGACCCTGATCGAGGCGCTCGGACCGCAGATGGCCAGCCAGTCACGGGTGATCGCCACCGACATCGATACCGAAGCCCTGGCCAAGGCGCGTACCGGTGTCTATCCGCTCAAGCAGGTGCTGGAGATGGGCGAGGAGCGGGCGCACCGCTTCTTCCTGCGTGGCAGCGGCGAGCGCATCGGCCTGGCGCGGGTGCGCCAGGAGCTGATGAACATGGTCGAGTTCAGCCAGCTCAACCTGCATGACGCGCAGTGGAAGATCGGCGGGCCGTTCGATGCGATCTTCTGCCGCAACATCATGATCTACTTCGACAAGACCAGTCAGGCCAAGATCCTCAAGCACTTCGTGCCTTACCTGAAGCCGGATGGCCTGCTGATCACCGGCCATTCGGAAAACTTCTCCTACATCAGCGACGACTTCGTGCTGCGCGGGCAGACGGTTTACACCCTGCGTGACGCCGCCGGGCCTAAAGGCTGAGCGGCATCTGCCGATAAGCTCTGATAATGAGCGTGAACCCCCCGGGTCCGTCCTTGCTGCGGGCAGGCCCGGGCGAAAAATCGCGACACGCGAAGGAGAGCAGTTTGAGTGTCCCCAAGATCAAGGTTCTGTGTGTCGATGACTCGGCGCTGATACGTGACCTGCTGCGCGAGATCATCAACTCGCAGCCGGACATGGAAGTGGTGGCGGTGGCCGCCGATCCGCTGGTGGCGCGTGACCTGATCAAGCAACACAACCCCGACGTACTAACCCTGGACGTGGAAATGCCGCGCATGGACGGTCTGGACTTTCTCGACCGCCTGATGCGTCTGCGGCCGATGCCGGTGCTGATGGTGTCCTCGCTGACCCAGGCCGGTTCCGAGGTGACCCTGCGTGCCCTCGAACTGGGGGCGCTGGACTTCATCGCCAAGCCGCAGATGGGCATCCGCCACGGCATGCTCGAATACAGCGAGCTGATCGCCGACAAGATCCGCGCCGCCGCCCGTTCGCGGCCGCGCCAGACCGCGTCCGGCGCCCCGCGCCCGGCGGTGCTCAAGGCCCCGCTGATCTCCAGCGAGAAGCTGGTGATCATCGGTGCCTCCACCGGCGGCACCGAGGCGATCCGCGCGGTGCTCGAACCGCTGCCGGCCA
>JAEAMF010000534.1_pt1 | contig 45049 bp, 40 predicted proteins | sample 8958721 | NCBI WGS metagenome assembly JAEAMF01 (sample SAMN16933255, study PRJNA681124) | bioreactor sludge metagenome | isolation source: anaerobic bioreactor treating anionic surfactant - SDBS | place: India: Bengaluru | collected 2019-02-28 | reverse complement strand
CGGCGACGGGCGGGCCGAAGACGCGGTTGAAGGCCTCGACGATCCAGAGGCTGTGCTCTAGTCCTTCCATTTTTTCGCGCCAAGAAGAGCCCGGACGGCCTCGAGCAGCGTGACCGGCACGACCGTGGAGAAGCCCGCGACGAAGGCCAGGATCTTCTTCGGATAGAAGAGGATTATAAGGGAAAAAACGGCGCAAATCAACACGAGCCGGAGAGCGTAGAGGAGGACGCCGGAGCGCCGCGCCCCCTTCTCGCCCTTGGCCAGCAGGCGGGTCAGCGACTGCTTGAGCCAGAGAAAGCCGAGGGCCGAAAAGAGCCCCCCGGCGAGGAAGAAGAGGCCCGTCCCGAGGTCGAAGACGAGGCCGGCCGGGACGGCCAGCAGGGCCGCCAGCCCGGCGATCTCGTACGGGACCCGCCGCAGAAAGCGCTCGTCGTAGCCGGGTGTCGTTTCGGTCGTCATGGCAGCCGGATTATAGCACGCCGGGCCGACGGCCGGTCAATTCCGTATAAGGGGTTGGGGCGGCCGCCTTGACTTCCCCCCGCGCCTCTTTGAGAATAGGGCCGGCACCGGCGGCGCGCCCGGGGAGGGACAGACGCCATGTCGACGGAATTCGTGGTCAAGTTCGCGGGGCTCCTGGCCGGCATCCTGGCCCGGACGGTCCTGCCCTGGCTGCGCAAGATCAAGGACGGCACGGTTCGCGGCTTCAGCCGCCGCTACGTCTATTCGGCCCTGGCCTCGCTGGCCATCGGGCTCATCCTGGCCCTGGTCCTCTTCCCCAGGTTCGAGGCCGGCGCCGGCGGGCGGACCTTCGAGGCCCTGTTCAAGCTCTTCTGCCTGGCCTTCGCCTTCGGCTTCGGCTGGAACGCTCTAATCAACGAGGGCGGGGCCTGGGTCGATAAGCCCGCGGCTCCGGCGGCGCGGCCGGCGGCCGGCGCCGGGAGGGAGCGCGTCTGATGGCGGACAAGCCCCAGGGCCCGGACTACCGGCGGCTGGCCGAGCTGACCTCGATCGGCCTGATGCTGCCGTCCTCGATCGCCGTGGGCCTGTTCATGGGCTACTTCCTCGACCGCTGGCTGGGCACCCATCCCTGGCTGCTTCTCGTCTTCACGGTGCTCGGCATCGCCTCCGGGCTCATCAGCCTGTTGCGGGCCCTGAAGAAAGAGCTCAAGGACGACACCAAGCCCTGAAGCAGGAGGGCCCCAAGTCGGGGTCCGCCCCCGAAGACCGGGGACGCGATCCCTTTTTATGAGAAAAGGGTCATGTCCCCGATTTCCCGGCGCCGCCGGCCGAGGCCATTCCGGGCCCGTTTGCTTCTCCCTTATCGCTGTGCTACATATCAGCCGATGGAGTCTGGTCCTCGCCGGCGGTCCCTCCTCTTCGCGGCCGCCGCGGCCTGCCTGACGGCGGCGCTCCTGGCGCCGGGCCTGGCCGGACAGACCGCGCCTTCGCCCGCCGCCCCGGCCGCTCCCCAGGCCCCGCCCGGCGCGACCGAGGTCCGCATCGTCTCCCGCACCCAGCAGCGGGACGGCGACCGCGTCTACGCCGCCGGCGACGTCGAGGTCCGCTACGGCGAGGTCCTGGTCTTCGCCGACCGGGTCGAATACGACCTGGCGACCAAGGACGTCCGGGCCGAGGGCAACGTCGTCGTCCAGACCGGCGGCGAGGTCGTCCGGGCCGAGCGGGCCCTCTACAACCTCGAGACCGGCCGGGGCACGATCGAGCAGGCCTCGGGGCTGGTCGAGCCGTCCATCCTGTTCGAGGCCGAGACCCTCGAGCGCCGGCAGGCCGACGACTTCACCCTGAAGAAGGGCCGCCTGACGGCCTGCGCCCAGCCCAACCCCCGTTGGAGCTTCGGCCTGTCCCGGGCCCGGCTCCGGACGGGGGAGTACGTCCAGATGTGGGACGCCGTCGTCCGCATCAAGAGCGTGCCCGTCTTCTACCTGCCCTACCTGCGCTACCCGCTCAAGGACCGGGCCACCGGCTTCCTGGCGCCGCAGTTCGGCTACGCCGGCGAAAAGGGCCTGGCCCTGACCCAGAGCTTCTACTGGGCCATGGCCCCGAACATGGACCTGACGGCCGGGGTCGACGTCTATGCCAAGCGGGGCACGGGCGCCGGCCTGGAGTACCGCTACATCTTCCCCGGCGGGACCAAGGGCGACCTCAACCTCTATTACTTCATGTTCAAGCGTCAGGACGACGGCAGCCGGCCGGGCAGCTCCTCGATCGTCCGGCTCAACCACACCCAGGCCCTGCCCCTCGGCTTCACCCTCGTGGCCAGCGTCGACCACCAGACCTCGTTCTCGTTCCTGCGCGAGTACGACAACAGCTTCGAGCGGGCCGTGTCCTTCACCCGGCAATCGCAAGCCTACCTGACCCGGTCCTGGCGGCGCTTCAATTTGAGCGCCCGGGCCTCGCGCTTCGAGACCTACTTCTCCCAGCTCGACGACTCCAATGTCTCGACGGCGCTGCCGCAGATCACCTTCAACGTCTTCAAGACCCGGCTCTTCGCCCCGGTCTACTTCTCCCTGGCCGCGTCCATGGGCCGGACCCAGTACGGCTGGAAGTCGCAGTACGAGGCCGGCACCGAGCGGCGCTCGACCCGCCTGACGGTCAGCCCTTCCTTGAGCGTGCCGTTCGCGGCCATCCCCTGGCTGACGGCCACGACGACCGTGACCGCCCACCTCAACTACTACGGCCAGACCCTCGACCCGGCCGGGACGGGGGCCATCGTCGACGACCCGCTCTTCACCCGCAGCTTCGCCGGCACGGTCGAGATCGTCGGCCCCGTCTTCTACCGGCTCTTCTACGGCCGGCGCGGCCGGGCCCGGCTCAAGAACATCATCGAGCCCTACGTCACCTATACCTACGAGAGCCCGACCAACGACAGCGACCGCGTCGTCACCAACTACGGCTTCTTCCGCTATCACCAGATGAGCTACGGCGTCACCGGCCGCTTCCTGTTCAAGAGCGCCGGCGACCGGTCCATCGAGGTCTTCTCGCTCGGCCTGGGCCAGACCTACTACTTCTCGCCCGAGGACGGCCCCTTGTCCATCTTCCCGGTCGACGGCCGGCCGCCGCGCTTCTCCGAGATCACGGGGACGCTGCGGTTCTATCCCCAGGCCAAGTTCAGCCTGGACGCTTCGGCCGGCTACAACACCTATTACGACACCCTGTCCAGCCTGCGCTTGAGCGCCACGGCCGGCTCCAAGGCCCACGGCGAGTTCGTCACCCTGACCTGGTTCAAGAGCGCCAACGCCTGGGTGGCCGGGGCCGACCCGGCCCTGATGGCCCTCTACAACCGGGACCAGATCGGGGCCCTCGGCGGGGTGCGGCTCCGCGGGCTCGACATCGACCTCCAGCTCAAGGCCGACTACAACATCAAGGACCGCAAGCTCCTCTACACCGGGGCCCAGGTGACCTACCACTACCAGTGTCTCGACATCCTGGTCGACTTCCGGGCCTTCTATTACCGGGCCAAGGCCGACACCCAGGTCCGCGTCTCGGTCGGCCTGGGCTCCATCGGCCGGTCGCTCGACTTCCTGGGCGGGCCGGGGATCTGAGGAAGGAAGGACGGCCATGAGCACGGAACGGACGCTGGCCGGCAAGACGCTGCTCGTGACCGGCGGGGCCGGCTTCATCGGCAGCCACTTTGTCCGGCACATCCTGGCCCGCCACCCCAAGACCCGGGTGATCGACCTGGACAAGCTGACCTACGCCGGCTGCCTCGACAACCTGGGCGATGTCCGGGACGACCCCCGTCACGAGTTCGTGCTGGGCGACATCCGCGACCGGGCCCTCGTCCGGCGCCTTGTCGCCCGGGCCCAGGCCGTCATCCATTTCGCCGCCGAAACGCACGTCGACCGCTCCATCCACGACGCCGGGGAGTTCGTCCTGACCAACGTCCACGGCACCTACACGCTCCTCGACGCCGCCCGCACCGCGGCGGGGATCGAGGCCTTCGTCCATGTCTCGACCGACGAGGTCTACGGCAGCCGGTCGGGCCGGCCGGCCCGGGAGGCCGATCCGCTGGCCCCCTCCTCCCCCTACGCGGCCAGCAAGGCCGGCGGCGACCACCTGGCCCGGGCCTACCACGCCACCTTCGGCCTGCCGGTCGTCGTCCTGCGGCCGTGCAACGCCTACGGCCCGGCCCAGTACCCCGAGAAGCTGGTGCCGCTCTTCCTGACCAACGCCCTCGAGCGCCGTCCCCTGCCGCTTTACGGCGACGGAACGAGCGTCCGCGACTGGCTCTATGTCGAGGACCTCGTCCGGGCCGTCGAGGCGGCCCTGCGCCGCGGCCCCGCCGGCGCGGTCTACAACGTCGGCGCCGGCCGCGAGATGACCGTCCTCGATGTCGCCGGCCGCGTCCTGGAGGCCGTCGGCGCGCCCCGGGGCCTGCTCGCGTTCGTCCCCGACCGGCCCGGCCACGACCGCCGCTACGCCATGGATTCGGGCCTCATCCGGGCCCTGGGCTGGGCGCCCAGGACGCCGTTCGAGGAGGGCCTGGCGCAGACGGCGGCCTGGTACAAGGCCAACGGGGAGCGGTGGCGGATGGCCCGGGCCCGGGTCCGCGAGGAAGCCCGCCGGCGGGGCTAGATGTTGAGCTCGAGCTGCTCTTCCCGGGCGCTCTTGCGGTCGGCCTCGATGTCCTCGAGCAGGTCCGGGGTGATGTCGCCGGTCGGGTAGATGCCGTCGAAGCAGGCGGCGCAGAAGTTCTTGATCTTGGGGTTTTCCTGCCGGACCGCCTTCTTCAGGGCCTCGAGCGACTGGTAGATGACCTTGTCGGCCCCGATCTTCTTGGCCACGGCGGCCTCATCGGCGTCCTGGGCCACGAACTCGGTCTTGGTCTGCATGTCGATGCCGTAGACGCAGGGGTGTCGCAGCGGCGGGGAATACGAGGCGAAATAGACCTTCTTGGCCCCGGCTTCGCGGAGCATCTCGACGATGGCCCGGGAGGTGTTGCCCCGGACGATGCTGTCGTCGACCAAGAGGACCTTCTTGCCCCGGACCTCCGAGGCGATGGGGTTCAGCTTCTGGCGGACCGAGCTCTTGCGCTTGGCGTCGGCCGGCATGATGAAGGTCCGGCCGATGTAGCGGTTCTTGACCAGGGCCTCGCTGTACTTCAGGTTGAGCCGGCGGGCGATCTCGATGGCCGCGTCGCGGGCCGAGTCGGGGACGGGCACGACGACGTCGATGTCGAGCTTGCGGCGCCGGATGTCGGAGGCCAGCGAGCGGCCCAGGTTGACCCGGCACTTGTAGACGTTGACCTTGTCGATGAAGGTGTCCGGCCGGGCGAAATAGACCCACTCGAACAGGCACGGCGAGGGGCAGCCCCGGCGGACGTGCTTGCGGTGGAGGGTCCGCGACCGGTCGATGAATACGACCTCGCCGGCCTCGACGTCGCGGATGTCGCTGAAGTTCATGATGTTCAGGCTGACCGTCTCGGAGGCGAAGGCGTAAGACGGCAGGAGGCCGTCGCGCCGGACGCCGTAGACGAGGGGCTTGATGCCGAAGGGGTCGCGGAAGGCCACCATGCCCTGGCCGGCGATGTAGGCGACGACCGAATAGCCGCCCCGGACCTTGCCGTAGACCGCTTCGACGGCCCGGAAGATGTGCTCGGGGGCCAGGTCCTTGGTCCGCTCGCGGGCCAGGGACTCGGCGAAGAGGTTGAGGATGATCTCGAGATCGCAGTCGGAGTTGAGCAGCCGGTGCGAGTTCTCGTAGAGCTCGTCGCGCAGCTCGCGGTAGTTGGCCACGTTGCCGTTGTGGGCCATGATGATGCCGAACGGCGAGTTGAGCTGGAAGGGCTGGGCGTCCTCGCTGCCGCCGCCGCCGATCGTGGGATAGCGGGTGTGGCCGATGCCGATCGGGCCGCGCAGGTGCTCGACCGCCTCGGGCGTGAAGATGTCGTGGACGAGGCCGTTGCCCTTTTTGGTGTGGAAGCGGCCGTCGAAGGTGATGACCCCGGCCGAGTCCTGGCCGCGGTGCTGGATGGCCAGGAGGCCCTGGTACAGGTCCCGTATCACGGGGCCGTTGCCCCAGAGGCCGATGACGCCGCACATGGTCAGGCCTTGACGGCCCGGTCGGGTTCGACGGTCGCCTCGTCGACGATCATGACCGGGATGTCGTCCTTGATAGGGTAGACGCGGTGGCAGACGCCGCACTTCAGGCCCTTTTCGTCGGCCGTCAGACAAACGTCGGCCTGGCACAGGGGACAGGCCAGGATGGCCAGGAGGGAGGCGTGGATCGGCATGTGAAATACCCCCCTTAGAATAGCCGGACGGGGCCCCGGCGTCAAGGCGGCGGCGCCGACGTTCAGAACCGGTAGCGGACGCCCACGCGGATGACGAGACCGGTGATATTGACGCGGGCCTGGCGGACCCCGGAAATGCCTTCGCCCGAAGGTTCGGTCCCCTGGACGAGGACGATCGGCTGGTCGCCGTCCTCTCCGGCCGGGCGCCGGAAATAGTAGAGCCGGCCGGGCTCGCGGACCGACTGGCGGTCCGAATTGGTGTAGACGTTCTCGCCCGTCAGCCCGTCGAAGCTGCCCAGTCGCAGCCCGGCCTCGGCGAAGAAGAGCGTCCGCGGCGCGATGTCCCATTCGCCGCCGAAGGCCGCCTCGCCGCCCAGGCCGGAGGCCGAGGCCGAGCCCTTCCATTGCTCCCAGACGTCGGTGCTGCCGCGGCGGTAGAAGTAGCCGGCCTTGACGGCGTAGAGCCCGACGGCGGCCCGGGCGTAAAAGCCCGCCCCGGGATAGAAGCGGGCCCCGATCTTGAAAGGCACGATCCGGACCGAAGGCTTGGTGGCGGCCGTCCCGGCGACGCCCGTGCCCACGAGATCGACCTCGCCGGCGTTGGCGCCGCGGCTGAAATCGGCGCCCAGTCCGATCGTCCATCGGGGCGTGAGCCGGTAGGACAGCTCGAAGCCCATGACCATGGCCGCCTGCAGGGTCTGGGCGCCGCCCGGCGAGGCCAGGCCGGCCCCGGCCGCCGCCCAGTCGACGAAGCCCCGGACCCCGTCGTTGAGGTCGCCGGGCGCCAGCGTGCCGGCCCCCAGCGAGAAAGAGATCTCGAGCGGCACGTCGCCCGAGCGGAACTCGAGCGGCGGCATCTTCGGCCGCTGGCCGGTCCGGGCCGGCTTGTCCTCGGGCTGGTCCGCCGGCCGCTCCGCCGGCTTCCGGCCGCGCTCGACGACGGGCGCCGCCGTCTCGGCGACCTCGACCAGGCTCTCGTGGATCCAGCCGCCGATGACGCCGCCGTCCTCCAGGGCGTAGCGGACGAAGTACCACTCGCCTTCCTTCTTGTCGGCCTCGAGGACGGAGCCCTGGGGGATCTGCTGGACGATCGAGCTGCCGATGTCCGGCTTCTCCCGGAGGTTGGCCTGCTCGGCCGTGATCCGGATCTTGGTCGCCCGGGCCTGCCCGGCGGCCGGCCCGGCCAGGACCGCGGCGCCGACGACGAGGATCGAGACGACGGCCAGGACGGTTCGCGTCATGCGCATGCTTGGTTCACCCTGACCGGATTATAAACGACCGGGCGGCCGGGGACAAGGCCGGCCGGCGCCCCGGCCTATTCGTATTCGGCCCAGTGCCGGACCTCCAGGTCGGCCGGGGACTTGGCGGCCAGGGCCTGGACGAAGAGCTCGGCCGCCTGGAGGTTGGTCAGGATGGGGATCGAGTAGTCCACGGCCAGGCGGCGCAGCCGGTAGGCCGAGTTGTATTCGATCCTCTTCGCGGGGTTGGGGATGGAGATGACGAGGTCGATCCTGCCGCGGCCCAGGTAGTCGCGGATGTTCGGGCCGCGGCGCTCGTGGACCTTGAACAGGCGGGTGTTGGCGACGCTGTTGGCCTTGAGGAAGGCCGAGGTCTTGTCGGTGGCGAAGATGCGGTAGCCGAGCCCGGCCAGCGTCTGGGCCGCCCCGAGGAAGCGGCCTTTGGACTCCTCTCCGCCGACCGTCAGCAGGACGTTCTTCCGGGGCAGCTGGAAGCCCGTGGCCAGGATGGCCTTGAGGTAGGCCTCGTGGACGTCCTGGCCCAGGCAGGCCACCTCGCCGGTCGAGGCCATCTCCACGCCGGTGACCGGGTCCGCCCCCTTGAGCCGGGAGAAGGAGAACTGGGGCGCCTTGACGCCGACGTAGTTCAGGTCGAGCGTCGTCTTGTGCGGCGGGACGGGCCGGCCCATGATGGCCGCCACGGCCAGCTCGACGAAGTTCGTCCGGGTCACCTTGCTGACGAACGGGAACGAGCGCGAGGCCCGGAGATTGCACTCGATGACCTTGAGGGCGTTGTCCTTGGCGATGAACTGGATGTTGAACGGGCCGGTGATCTCGAGGGCCCGGGCGATCTCGCGGCCGATCTCGCGGATGCGGCGGATGGTCTCGATGTAGAGCTTCTGCGGCGGCAGGACCATGGTCGCGTCGCCGGAGTGGACGCCGGCGTTCTCGACGTGCTCGACGATGGCCGAGGCCACGACGGCGCCGCGGTCGGCCACGGCGTCGAGCTCGATCTCCTTGGCGTTGAGGATGTATTTGGAGATGACGACGGGGTGCTCGGGCGTGACCCGCGAGGCCCGCTGGAGGTAGCGGTCGAGATAGCCCTCGTCGAAAACGACGCTCATGGCCGCGCCGCTCAAGACGTAGGAGGGGCGGATGAGGACCGGGTAGCCGATGGCCCGGGCGAAGCGCTTGGCCTCGCCGACGCTGCGCAGCTCGCGCCAGGCCGGCTGGTCGACGCCGAGGCGATCGAGGAGCCGGGAGAACTTGAAGCGGTCCTCGGCCCGGTCGATGCTGGCCGGCGGCGTCCCCAGGACCCGGACGCCGGCCCGGTGGCAGCGCAGGGCGATGTTGTTGGGGATCTGGCCGCCCATGGACAGCAGGACGCCGAGCGGCTTTTCCCGCTCGTAGAGGTCGAGGACGCGCTCGAAGCTCAACTCGTCGAAGTAGAGGCGGTCGGCGATGTCGTAGTCGGTCGAGACCGTCTCCGGGTTGTAGTTGACCATCAGGGTCCGGTAGCCGAGCTTCTTGAGCGACAGGGCGGCGTTGACGCAGCACCAGTCGAACTCGACCGACGAGCCGATGCTGTAGGAGCCCGAGCCCAGGACCATGACCTTGCCGGGCTGGTCCCGGCCGTCGCGGAAGGGGACGTCGTCCTCGCGGCCGTGGTAGGTCGTGTAGAGATAGTTCGTCTGGGCCGGGTACTCGGCGGCCAGGGTGTCGATCTGTTTGACCGCCGGCACGAGCCCCTGGGCTTTACGGCGGGCCCGGACGCCGAGCTCCGACGATCCCGTCAGCAGGGCGATCTGCTTGTCCGAGAAGCCCTTGCGCTTGGCCTCGGCCAGCAGGTCCGGCCCGACCGCGGCCAGGCGGCGGCCGCGCAGGCGGCCCTCGCAGTCGACGACCGACTTGATCTTCTCCAGGAACCAGCGATCGATCCGGGTCAGGTCGTGGATGCGGTCGACCGTCAGGCCCTTCTGGAGGGCCTTGGCGATGCCGAAGAGCCGCTCGTCGGTGGGCTGGCGGAGCTCCTTCTCCAGGCTGCGGAAGGCGTAGTTCTCGTTGGCCACCAGGCCGTAGACGCCGACCTGGAGCATCCGGGCCGCCTTCTGGACGGCCTCCTCGAAGGACCTCCCGATGGCCATGACCTCGCCGACCGACTTCATCTCCGAGCCGATCTTCTTCGAGACCCGGGCGAACTTCTTGAGGTCCCAGCGCGGGATCTTGACGACCAGGTAGTCGAGGGCCGGCTCGAAGCAGGCCGAGGTGACCTTGGTGATGGAGTTCGGCAGCTCCGGCAGGGTGTGGCCGAGGGCCAGCTTGGCGGCCACGAAGGCCAGGGGATAGCCGGTGGCCTTGCTGGCCAGGGCCGAGCTGCGCGACAGCCGGGCGTTGACCTCGATGATGCGGTAGTCGCCGTCGCGGGGGTCGAGGGCGTACTGGATGTTGCACTCGCCGACGATGCCGAGGTGGCGGATGGCCTTGATGGCGATCGTCCGGAGGCGGTGGTATTCGTCGTTGGTCAGCGTCTGCGACGGGGCGATGACGATGCTCTCCCCGGTGTGGATGCCCATGGGGTCGAAGTTCTCCATGTTGCAGACGGTGATGCAGTTGTCGGCCCGGTCCCGGACGACCTCGTACTCGATCTCCTTCCAGCCCTCGAGATACTCCTCGATGAGGACCTGCGGCGCGGCCGTGAAGGCCCGGCGCAGGGCCTCGCGTAGCTCCCGGGCCGAGGACGCGATGCCGCTGCCCTTGCCGCCCAGGGCGTAGGCGACCCGGGTCATGACCGGGTAGCCGATGGCCGCGGCGGCCCGCAGGCCGGCCTCGACCGAGCGGACGGCGACGCCGCGGGGCGTCTTCAGCCCGGCCGCGGCCAGGGCGGCGTTGAAGAGCTTGCGGTCCTCGGTCCGCTCGACGGCCTCGACCGGCGTCCCCAGCACGGGCAGGCGGGCCCGGCGCAGGGCGCCGCTCTTCCACAGGGCCAGGCCGCAGTTGAGGGCCGTCTGTCCGCCGAAGGACAGCAGCAGGCCCTGCGGTCTTTCCCGGGCGATGACCTTCTCGACGAAATAGGGCGTGACCGGCAGGAAGTAGACCTTGTCGGCCATGCCCTCGGAGGTCTGGATGGTGGCGATGTTGGGGTTGATCAGGACGACCTCGAGGCCCTCCTCCTTGAGGGCCTTGATGGCCTGGCTGCCGGAGTAGTCGAACTCGCCGGCCTCGCCGATCTTGAGGGCCCCGCTGCCGAGCAGGAGGACTTTGCGCCGCGGGCTCATCCGGCGGTCTCCAGGAACTCGTCGAAGAGGAACTCGGTGTCGGTCGGGCCGGGACATGCCTCGGGGTGGAACTGGACGCCGAAGACCGGCCGGCGGAGGTGGCGGACCCCCTCGTTGGTGCCGTCGTTGGCGTTGCGGAACCAGGCCGTCCAGCCCGGGGGCAGGCTGGCCGGGTCGACGGCGAAGCCGTGGTTCTGGCTGGTAATGTAGCAGCGCTTGGTGCCCTCCTCGAGGCAGGGCTGGTTCTGGCCGCGGTGGCCGAACTTGAGCTTGTAGGTCCGGCCGCCGGCGGCCAGGGCCAGCAGCTGGCTGCCCAGGCAGATGCCGAAGAGGGGCACCCGCTCGGCCAGCAGCCGGCGGACGGCGGCGATGGTGGCGGCGTTGCGGGCCGGGTCGCCCGGGCCGTTGGACAGGACGACCCCGCGCGGGGCGAACGACAGGATGCGCCCGGCGTCCGTGCCGGCCGGGACGCGGACGACGGACGCGCCGCGGCGGACGAGCGAGCGGACGATGTTCAGCTTGGCGCCGCAGTCGACGAGGACGACCGTCCGGCGGGACTCGGGATTGTAGATGCGGATCTCCGGCGTCGTCACCTCGCCGACGAGGTCGCGGGCGTTGGGGTCGGGGACGGCCCGGGCCTCGCGCCGCAGCCGGGCCGGGTTCGGCGCCCGGCCGCCCGCGGCCAGGAGCCCGGTCATGACGCCGTGGACGCGGAGCCTGCGGGTCAGGGCCCGGGTGTCGACGCCGGCGATGCCGGGCACGCCGCTCTCGCGGAGCCAGTCGTCGACGGTCTTGCGCGACGTGGCGTGCGAGGGCCGGGCGCACAGCTCCGAGACGACATAGCCGGCGATCTGGGGCCGGTCCGACTCGAAGCGGGACGGGTCGACGCCGTAGTTGCCGATGAGGGGATAGGTCTGGCAGAGGATCTGGCCGCGGTAGGACGGGTCGGTGATGGACTCGGGGTAACCGACGATGCCGGTATTGAAAACGACTTCCCCCCCGGACGTGGCGTCCGCGCCGAAGCCTACGCCCTCGAGGACGGTCCCGTCCGCGAGGGCCAGAAGAGCGGTTCGGATGAGCGTTTCCTCCCGGTCATGTTCGGCGCAGTATAGCACAGCCCCCCGGGCGCATCAAGGCGCCCGTCCCGGGGCGCCGGGCGGGGCCGGAGGAGGCCGTTTCACCCCTTGAATCACCCTGGCGGAGCATGGTATTTTCGCCTTGGAAGAGGAGAATGGCGCCTGGGTTATCCTTGGTGAGGTGAGCCATGTCTCCTGAAAGCGACGGCCGGCGGCCGGCCCCGGCGGGCCCGGCGGCCCCGTCCGCCCCGCCGCCGCCGCCCCCCCTGCCCACCGACAAGGACGAGCTCATCCGCTCGATGACCCGGTCCCTGCGGGTGGCCTTCAAGATGGCCTCGATGTACCACCCCGACCATCCGGCCTTCAAGAGCAGCGCCAACGAGCTCCTGGCCAAGGTCGAGGCCCTGTTCGCCTGGGTCAACCCGCTGTCGATCGGCTTCTCGCCCCACGCCCTCCTGATCGACAACCGCTTCTGGGAGGGCGAGCGGACCTATATGGACCTGGCCCAGCTCTTCCACTTCCGCAAGATCAAGCGCCTCGAGTTCCGCCCCGGCCTCGGCCACGACGAGTTCATGCGCTTCGCCTCCAAGATCATGCTGCCGGTCAAGATGTTCATCAAGGAGGGCGGGGCCGCGGCCATCGTCCAGCGCGAGGCCATCACCCACATCGCCGTCGACACGCTCGACTACTCCGTCCTTCTCCAGGGCGAGGGCGAGGAGATCAAGGACATCTGGCCCTATTTGCTCATGGAGGCCGTCGAGGAGAACGACGCGGCCAAGTTCGAGGAGCTGGCCGGCTCCTTCGGCAAGGTCGTCGGCAAGTTCAACACCGAGGACCTCATCCAGAACGAGGAGCTGCACAAGAACTTCGCCCAGTTCTTCCACTATCTCAAGGAGACCTCCGAGGAGAAGCACCGGGTGGCCTCCAAGCAGCTCCTGAAGACCATCGTCTCGGCCCGCAAGACGCCGACCGAGGCCAAGTTCGAGAACCTCAAGCTGCTCATCTCCGACCTGAGCGAGGAGGACCTGGCCTCGACGCTCTGGGAGGAGATCATCGGCAACGACAAGTTCGATTCGCTGAGCTTCAGCATCTTCTCCCGGATCATCGACAAGGAGCGGCACAAGAAGATCGCCACCTCGCTCCACGCCCTGTTCCAGAGCGAAGACCCCCAGAACCGGCGGGCCGAGACCGAGTCGAAGATCCGCATCCTGATGTCGGGCATGTCGTCCTCGCTCCACTCCGAGATCTACCGCCAGACCCTGTCGAACCTGCTCAACGAGATCTCCTTCGACCAGAAGCTCGTCCTCGACCGGCCGCTCCTGCAGCGCAACTACCGCTTCCTGCTCCTGACCCTGCTCTCCCAGGAGTACGCCAAGGAGACGGCCGCCGTCGACCTCAAGCGGATCGCCGAGGAATGGGAGCGGGTGGTCCAGGAGGCCGACCTCGCCTTCCTGCTGGCCTTCCAGGAGGTCCTCGACGGCCGGGCCGTCGACCTGGCGGGAGAGCCGGCCTACGAGGAGGCCCGGCGGTCCGTCGCCGAGCACGTCGAGGGCTGCCTGCTGCGCGGCGAGGCCCGGCCCGAGCTGGACGCGCTCGTCGACAAGCTGGGCGTCAGCCTGTACGGCCGGGAGGTCTACGCCGACACCGTGTTCAAGGACCGGGTCGTGTCCGCCTCGCTCCTGCGGGCCGTGTTCCGCTTCTTCCCGGAGGCGGCCGCGGACGTCCAGGCCGCGGTGAAGAAGAAAGCGTCCGACAGCGAGCTCCTGGGCCGGCTGGCCGACGCCCTGAAGCTCATCGACACGCCCGTGTCGCTCGAGACCCTGGAGAGGATCTTCGAGGCCGGGGACGCGGCCGTCAAGGTCAAGGCCCTTCAGGCCATGCAGAACCTCAAGGAATACGACGAGGCCTTCCTGTTCCCCATCCTGGAGAAGAAGAACGAGCTCATCCAGGCCGAGGCCCTGGTCCTGCTCATGCGCCACGAGCGGACCAAGCACGTCGCCTTCACCAAGCTCTTCGGCCTGGCCTCGCCCTACGGCCTGCGGAACCGGGCCCTGCTGCGGAACCTGGGGATCGTCGAGCGCTACGGCCTGCGCGAGGCCGCCCCGTACGTGGCCCCGCTGGCCGAGCGGAAGGACTTCTGGAACCGCAAGGTCCGGCTCGAGGCCGGCCGCCTCCTGGAGAAATGGCGTGAGGGATAAGATCAAGATCTGCTTCATCTACCTGATGAACGCCATCCAGGCGGGCAAGATCTACACCGGCGACCACCCCAAGTTCAAGGAGTACCTCAACCGCCTCTACACGATCGTCCAGGAGATCCTCGAGGACCGCAAGGAGCTCGTCCTGGGCATCATCGGCGGCGAGGCGGCCTGGGAGGACGAGATCTTCTTCAACCTGCGCGGCAAGCTCGGCCTGCTCATCGATTTCCTGGAGAAGAACGGGGTCGAGCGGATCATCTTCCAGCAGGGCCTGCGCTTCGAGGAGCTGCGCGAGTTCATCATCTTCCTGACCCGGGTCAAGCGGCAGGACAAGATCAGCGAGCAGGAGTACTTCAGCCTCCACGGCATCCAGAACATCCGGGCCGGGAAGCTGCGGACCATGGTCAAGGGCGAGTCGGCGGCCGCCGAGGCCGAGGAGACCCGGGCCCGCTACGAAGGCTCCGTCCGGACGGTCTCCCACGCCCTCAACGTCGTCCTCGAGCGCGAGGACGTCGACTACCTCGACCTGCGCTTCAACGTCCTCGGCATCATGGAGGACTTCGTCGGGCGCCACCAGGAGCTGCTCAACCTCGTCTCGGTCAAGCGGCGCGACCTGGTGACCTTCGTCCATCTCCTCAACGTCACCCTGCTCTCCATGTTCTTCGCCTCCAAGCTGCAATTCGCCAAGGAGGACGTCCTCGACCTGGGCATCGCCGCCCTGTACCACGACGTCGGCAAGCTCTACATCTCGCTCAAGGTCATCCAGAAGGAATCGAAGCTGTCCGAGGGCGAGTTCCTCCAGGTCCGCAACCACCCCCTGCTCGGGGCCCGCATCCTGGAGGGCTACAAGGACGCCCTCGGCGTCCTGCCGGTCGTCGTCTGCTACGAGCACCACCTCCGCCACGACATGACCGGCTATCCCAAGTCGCCCTACGCCCAGAAGCCCCACCCGGCCTCGATGATGGTCTCGATCTGCGACGTCTACGACGCCCTGGCCCTGAAGCGGTCGTACAAGAAGGACTACCCGCCGGAGAAGATCCACGAGGTCATGAAGCTCGAGCGGGGCAAGATCTTCGAGCCCCAGCTCCTGGACAAGTTCTTCCAGTTCATGGGCGTCTGGCCGGTCGGGACGCTGGTCCGGCTGAACGACGCCCGGGTCGCCGTCGTCCGGGCGACCAACGAGATCGACATCGACCGGCCGTCCGTCCAGGTCCTGGCCCCCGAGAACGCCGGCGAGGTCGTCGACCTGGCCCTGCGGCCCGACCTGCGCGTCGTCGAGTCCCTCAATCCCCAGGGGGAAGGGGCGGCCTTCCTGCCGCTCATCGGCCTGCCGGCGCCGGCGCCTCCGGACCCGGCGGCGGAGGACGACGAACCGGACCTGGAGTAAAAAAGGAGTCGAACATGTGCGGCATCATCGGTTGCGCCGGGGGCCGGGACACCGTCCCCGCTCTCATCGAAGGCCTGCGCCGCCTCGAATACCGGGGCTACGACTCGGCCGGCATCGCCGTTCTCGACGGCGGCGGGCTGGAGCGCCGGCGGGTCAAGGGCAAGGTCCGCGACCTGGCCGAGGAGGTCCGGCGGCGGCCCCTGTCCGGGACCTGCGGCATCGGCCACACCCGCTGGGCCACCCACGGGCGGCCGAGCGAGGACAACGCCCATCCCCACACCGACTGCTCCGGCACGATCGCCCTCCTCCACAACGGCATCGTCGAGAACTACTGGGCCCTTAAGGAGAAGCTCCAGGCCGAGGGCCACGTTTTCCGCACCGAGACGGACACCGAGGTCATCGTCCACCTCGTCGAGAAGCACTTCCGCGGCTCGCTCGAAGAGGCCCTGCGGGCCGCCGTCGGCGAGCTCGAGGGGGCCTTCGCCGTGGCCTGCATCTCGTCACGCGACCCGGGCAAGATCGTCGCCGCCCGCAACGGCCCGCCGGTCGTGGTCGGGTTCGGCGACGGGGAGACCTTCGTCTCCTCGGACATCACGCCCCTCCTGGCCCACACCAAGCGGGTGGCCTATCTCGGCGACCGCGAGATGGCCGTCCTGACGCCGCCCGGGATCCGCTTCGCGACCTTCGCCGGGGCCCCGGTCGAGAAGGCCGCCGAGACCATGGACTGGGAGCCGGCCATGATCGAGAAGCGCGGCTTCGCCCATTTCATGGCCAAGGAGATCTTCGAGCAGGCCGACGTCGTCCGCGAGACGCTCAAGAGCCGGGTCTCGCTCGACTCCGGCCGGGTCTTCCTCGACGACATCGGCCTCGCCCCCGGCGTCTTCCGCGAGGTCTCCCGGGTCGTCCTGATCGCCTGCGGCACGTCCTACCATGCCGGCCTGGTCGGCAAGTATTTCCTGGAGACGCTGGCCGGCGTCCCCGTCGACGTCGAATACGCCTCCGAGCTCCGCTCGCGGGACTTCGCCATGGACCGGGCCACGCTCGTCCTGGGCATCTCCCAGTCGGGCGAGACGGCCGACACGCTGGCCGCCCTGCGCCTGGCCCGGGAGCGGGCCCGGGCCGTCCTGGCCGTCACCAACAACCCCCGCTCCTCGATGGCCCGGGAGGCGGACGGCCTGCTCGACCTCCACGCCGGGCCCGAGATCGGCGTCGCGGCCACCAAGACCTTCGTCGGCCAGATGGCCGCCCTGGCCCTCTTCGCCCTGGCTTTCGCCCAGGCCCGGGGGGCGCTCACGGACGCCGAGAGCCTGGAGCTCGTCCAGGAGCTGCAGCGCGTGCCGCTTAAAATGGACCGCGTCCTGGCCGGCGCGGCGGCCGTCGAGCGGGCCGCGCGGCGCTTCATCGACTGCGAGCACTATCTCTTCCTCGGCCGCTGGATCAACTTCCCCATCGCCCTCGAGGGGGCCCTCAAGCTCAAGGAGATCTCCTACACCCACGCCGAGGGCTACGCGGGCGGGGAGATGAAGCACGGCCCCATCGCCCTCATCGACGAGGGCATGACCACGCTGGCCGTCGTGCCGCGCGACCGGGTCCACGAGAAGATGCTGTCCAACATCGCCGAAGTGAAGGCCCGCAGCGGCCGCATCCTGGCCGTGGCCTTCGAGGGCGACGAGCGGGCCCGGGCGGCCGCCGAGGAGGTCTTCCCCATCCCCGAGACGCACCAGCTCTTCACCCCGTTCCTGACCGTCCTGCCCCTGCAGCTCTTCGCCTACCACGCCGCGGCGGCCAAGGGGCTCGACGTCGACCAGCCGCGCAACCTGGCCAAGAGCGTCACCGTGGAGTGACTTTGCCGGCGCTTATCCCCGAACGGGTCCTGTCCGGTGGCGTCCCCGTCCGGCTTCGGCTCCACCCATCCCCCGTGGGGAACCCCTTCCGCCTCCAGGCGGACGGGGACTATCCCCCGGCCACCCGTTCTCGGGATAAGCGCCTTGAAGGAAGGAGCCGCGTTGGAGTATCCTGAACGATGAGGAGAACCCGATGAGCACACGCACCGCCCGGCGCCCCGGCGCCGCCCTCGCCGCCGCCGCGGTCCTGGCCCTGGCCGCCTTCGCCCAGCCGGCCAAGCCGCGGGCCGTGTTCAAGGAGACCAGCCACGACTTCGGCAAGGTCAAGCAGGGCGACGTCGTCACCCACGAGTTCGTCTTCAAGAACGAGGGCGGCGCCACCCTGGTCGTCGACAAGGTCGAGACGACCTGCGGCTGCACGGCCGCGCTCGTCTCCGACCAGAAGATCGCCCCCGGCCGCGAGGGCAAGCTCAAGGCCACCTTCGACACCCGGGGCTACTCGGGGCGGCTGTCCCGCTATCTCTACCTCGTCACCAACGACGGCGAGGCCCCCCGGCGGGAGCTGCGGCTGGTGGCCGACATCGAGGTGCCGCCCTCGGCCCGCATCGACGTCGACCGCTTCAACGTCGACATGGGCCTGGTCCTCGAGGGCGAGGCGCCGTCCGCCCGGATCGTCGTCAAGAGCTCCGGCGAGCGCGAGCTCAAGGTCGAGCTGGCCCACGAGAACGTCCTCTTCTTCTCCGGCGGCAAGCCGCTGGCCTCGCCGTTCTTCCTGCCCACGGGCGAATCGCGCGAGGTCGAGATGCGCTTCCCGGCCCAGACCCGGACGGGCGTCCAGCGCGACTACGTCCTCCTCAAGTCCAACGACCCGGTCCGCTCGACCCTGTCGGTCTACGTCAGCCGCTACGTCGTCTCCAAGAAGGAGCTGAAGGACCTGTTCCAGAAATACGGGCCGGTCCTCAAGTAGCCGGGGCCATGGCCCGCGTCCTCTCGGTCAAGGTCCAGCCGCGCTCCAAGGCCCCCGGGGTCGAGGACCTGGGACCGGCCGGCTTCCGCGTCCGGGTCCGGGCCGTCCCCGAGAAAGGCCGGGCCAACGCGGAAGTCGCGGAGCGGCTGGCCCGCCATCTCGGCGTGGCCCCGTCGCGCCTGACCCTCCTGCGCGGCGCCTCTTCCTCCCAAAAGCTCTTCCGGCTCGAAGACTGAGCCGGGGCCCCTCCGGCCCCGGGGCCTTCGAGGCCGTCCCTGTTGCCGCCGGGTGTGAACCGGCGCGTTCCCTGCCGGGCGTGCGACGATCCGGGCCCGCCGGGCGTCCTTATTCTATAAAAGGGGAAAGGAGCGCGCCGTGGACGACCGGGGCCTGTGCTGGCTGGCCTTGTCCCTCCTTTTCTACGGGCCGAGCGCGGCCACCCGGCGGCTCCTGGGCCGGTTTCCCGACGTGACCGCCGTCTTCCGGGCCGGCCGGGCCGACCTCGACGGGCTGCGCCTGGCGCCGGCCGCCGTCGAGGCCATCGCCGGCGGCCGGGCCCTGGACCGGGCCCGGCGGGAATTGGAAATTATCGAGGGGAAGGCGTATACTCTTTTGACCTTTGACGACCCCGGGTATCCGGGGTATCTGCGAGAGATCTTCGATCCTCCGTTCGCCCTCTATTGCGAGGGCGATCCGGAGGTCATCGGAAATCCCGCGGTGGCCGTGGTCGGCGCCCGCCGGCCCACCCCTTACGGGCGGGCCGTGGCCGAGAAGCTCGCCGCCGACCTGGCCGGCCGCGGCTGCGTCGTCGTCAGCGGCCTGGCCGCCGGCATCGACGCCTGCGCGCACCGGGGGGCTCTCAAGAAAGGAAGGACGGTGGCCGTGCTCGGTTCGGGTCTGGACGTGCCGTATCCGTGGGAGAACCGCGGCCTGCACCGGGAGATCGCCGGCCGCGGGGCCGTCGTGTCGGAGCTCCCCCTGGGGACGCCGCCGCTGGCCGAGAACTTCCCGGTCCGCAACCGGATCATCAGCGGCCTGTCGCTGGGCCTGGTGGTGGTCGAGGGGGCCCGCAAGAGCGGCTCCCTGATCACGGCCCGGCTGGCCCTGACCCAGGACCGCGAGGTCATGGCCGTCCCGGGCAACGTCACCTCGCCCCTGAGCGAGGGGCCGCTGGCCCTGATCAAGGACGGGGCCCGGCCGGTCGCGACCTGGGAGGACGTGGCCGAGGCCCTGCCGTCGCCGTGGAGCGAGAATCTTCTTGCAGAGCGGGGGTCAAAAGAGGAGAATAGCGGCGCTTCTCTGAGCCGGGACGAGCGCCGGCTGCTCGACGCGCTGCCCCCCGACGCGGCCCTGCCCATCGACGAGCTGGCCGATCGGACGGGCCTGGCGGTCTCGGGCCTGCTGGCGCTGCTGCTCGGCCTCGAGCTGAAGGGGGCCGTCGTCCAGCATCCCGGGAAAGAATACCAGAGGAGAATGTAAGTGTCGAAATCACTGGTCATCGTCGAGTCGCCGGCCAAGGCGAAGACGGTCAACCACTATCTCGGTCCCGATTACGTCGTCAAGGCCTCCATGGGCCACATCCGCGACCTGCCCAAGAAGGGACTGGGCGTCGACGTCGAACACGACTTCGCGCCGACCTACGAGGTCATCCCGGACAAGAAGAAGATCGTCGCCGATCTCAAGAAAGCGGCCAAGGACAGCGGCCAGGTCATCCTGGCGGCCGACCCCGACCGGGAAGGCGAGGCCATCTCCTGGCACTTGAGCCAGCTGCTGGCCGACGCCAATCCGAACATCTTCCGGGTCTCCTTCCACGAGATCACCGAGGAGGGGGTGCGGCAGGCCTTCGAGCACCTCGGCCAGGTCGACATGGCCCTGCTCGACGCCCAGCAGTCGCGGCGCGTCCTCGACCGCCTGGTCGGCTACCGCATCAGCCCGCTGCTGTGGAAGAAGATCGCCCGGGGCCTGTCGGCCGGCCGGGTCCAGTCGGTGACCCTGCGGCTGATCGTCGACCGCGAGCGGGAGATCGAGGCTTTCAAGCCCGAGGAATACTGGAACATCGCCGCCCGTTTGGAGGCTTCCCAGCCTCCCGTCTTCAAGGCCGCCCTGGCCAAGATCGACGGCAAGAAGGCCAAAGTGGCCAACGGCGAGCAGGCCCAGATCGTCCGCGAGGAGTGCGGCCGGGCCGCCTTCGTCCTGGACAAGGTCCAGGTCAAGCCCAAAGCCAAGCACCCCGGGCCGCCCTACATCACCAGCACCCTGCAGCAGGACGGCTTCCGGCTGCTGCGCTTCCCGGTCAAGAAGACCATGTTCGTGGCCCAGAAGCTGTACGAAGGCATGCCCATCGGCGAGCTGGGCCAGACCGGGCTCATCACCTACATGCGCACGGACTCCGTCCGCGTCTCGGACGCGGCCCAGGCCGGCGCCCGGGCCTTCATCGAGCAGCACTACCCCGGCGAGAAGGCGCCGGCCAGGGACGGCAGTGCCTCGGCCGAGCCCGCCGTCCACGCCGGCCACAAGTCCCCGTACGTCCCGGCCAAGCCCAACGTCTACAGCAGCAAGAAGAAGACCCAGGACGCCCACGAGGCCATCCGCCCGGCCCACGTCGAGCTGACCCCGGAGAGGGTCAAACCCTACCTGAAGAAAGAGGAATACGACCTCTACAAGCTCATCTGGCGGAAGTTCATGGCCTCGCAGATGGCCGCGGCCCGCATCGAGGAGACGTCCTTCGACATCACGGCCGGCCGCTACCTCTTCCAGGCCAAGGGCGAGGTGGTCAAGTTCGACGGCTTCCTGAAGGTCTGGCCGAACGGCTCGAGCGATAAGGAAACGCTGCCCCGGGCCGAGGCCGGCGAGACCCTCAAGCTGCTGGAGCTCGAGACCAAGCAGAAGTTCACCGAGCCGCCGCCCCGCTACACGGAAGGCACGCTGGTCAAGGAGCTCGAGTCGCGCGGCATCGGCCGGCCCAGTACCTACGCCCCGACCATCGCCACCATCCAGGGCCGGACTTACGTCGTCAAGGACGAGGGCAAGTTCAAGCCCACCGAGCTGGGCATGTACGTCACGGACTTCCTGGTCGAGCACTTCGCCCGGCTCCTGGACTACAAGTTCACGGCCCAGATGGAGGAGGAGCTCGACGAGATCTCCGAGGGCCGGCTCAAGGGGCTCGACAGCCTCAAGCGGTTCTACGCCATGCTCGAGGAGGCCCTCAAGAAGGGCCACGAGACCGAGAGCGTCAAGAAGACGGGCATCCCCCTCGACGAGGCCTGCCCCAAGTGCGGCGCGCCGCTGGTCATCAAGGACGGCCGCTTCGGCCGGTTCAAGGCCTGTTCGGCCTACCCGGCCTGCAAATTCCGGGAGAGCCTCGACAAGAAGGAGGCCAAGCCCCTCGACGAGAAGTGCCCCGAGTGCGGCGCCCAGCTGGAACAGAAGTTCGGCCGTTTCGGGCCCTTCGTGGCCTGCTCCGACTACCCCAAGTGCAAGTACATCAAGAAGGACAAGCCCGTCGAGACGGGGATCGACTGCCCGACCGGCTGCGGCGGCCGGGTCCTGAAGCGCAAGACCCGCCGGGGCAAGTTCTTCTTCGGCTGCAGCCGCTACCCGAAGTGCCACTTCGCCTCGTGGGACGATCCCATCCTGCGGACCTGCCCGGAGTGCGGGGCCAAGATCCTCTACAAGAAGAACCTCATCAAGGGCGAGCCCTACATCTACTGCAAGACCGAGAAGTGCGCGTTCAAGGAAGCGGCGCCCCGGGAGAAGATCTGGGAGACGGCCGCGGACGGCCCGGCCCCGGCGCCCGAGGCCCCGGCCGCCGTCGAGACCGCCCCGGGCGGGCCGGCGGGGCCCGGCGGGGACGGCGCGCCCGGCGGCGGCGATGAACAAGGAAATCGCTGAGTTCCTGGCCTATCTCCGGCACGAGAAGAACGCCTCCCCCCACACCGTCGCGGCCTACGAGCGCGACCTCCGGCAGGTCGCCGACTACCTCGCGGAGCGCCAGGTCCGCTGGGACAAGGCCGGCAACATCGTCCTCCGCGGCTGGCTGGCCGGCCTCCACGAGCAGAAGCGCCGCAAGACGACCATCGGGCGCAAGCTGGCCGCCCTGCGGTCCTTCTACGACTTCGCCGTGAGGCGGCGCCGGATCGCCGAGAACCCGGCCCGGGTCCTGTCCCGGCCGCGGCAGGACAAGCGGGTGCCCTCGTTCCTGTCCGAGGACGAAACGGCCGCCCTCCTCGACCTGCCCCGGTCGGGACGGCCGCTCGATCTCCGGGACCGGGCCATCCTGGAGCTCTTCTACGCCACCGGGATCCGGGTCAGCGAGCTCGTCGGCGTCGAGACGGGGGACCTCCACCTCTCGGAACGGCTGGTCCGCGTCCGGGGCAAGGGCAAGAAGGAGCGCATCGTGCCGTTCGGCCGCAAGGCCCTGGAGGCCCTGGAGGACTACAAGCGGGCCCGGCCGGCCCTGGCCGCCGGGGGCGAGGCCGGCGGTCCGGCCTTTTTCCTCAACTACCGCGGCGGCCGGCTGACGACCCGGTCCGTCCAGCGCATGGTCCGGGCCCGCATCCGGCGGACCGCCGTGGCCCGCAAGATCAGCCCCCACTCGCTGCGGCACTCCTTCGCCTCCCACCTGCTCGGCCGGGGCGCGGACCTGCGCGTCATCCAGGAGCTGCTCGGGCACGCCAGCCTGGCTACGACCCAGAAATACACCCACGTCGACCTGGCCCAGCTCCTCGACGTCTACAAGAAAAGCCATCCCCGGTCCTAGGGGTCCGGCGCCAACCCCGGTTGCCGCGGCCGCGGCCGTTCCGTCCACGGGCCTTGACGCGGCAGCCGGGCCCCCTCCCGTAACCCGCACAAAACACGTGCGCGCGGAAGCGCCGAAGGATGGCATGAGCGGCGCATAGAGAGGAGCGAAAGGAGGTCGCACCCATGACCGCACAAAGACACAAAGGGCTGGCGCTGGGGCTGGCCGCGGTGATCCTCGCCCTCGCGATGGCCCCGCTCACCGCCCAGACGCCGGCGCCGAAGGGCCGGGTCAACATCAACACGGCCCCGGCCTCGGAGCTGGAGACCCTGCCGCGGATCGGCCCCAAGGTCGCCCAGAGGATCGTCGATTTCCGGACCAAGAACGGCAACTTCAAGAAGGTCGAGGAGATCATGAAGGTCCAGGGGATCGGGGAGAAGGTCTACGAGCAGATCAAGGACCTGATCACCGTGGGGGCCGAGAGCGGGCCGAAGTGACGTCCCGGGCCCTGTCCGGCGGGCCGCCGGGCAGGGCCTATCTTTTCGCTTCCAGGAAAGCCCGCAGCTCGCGGACGGCCCGGCCGCGATGGCTGACCTCGTTCTTGGCCCCGGGCGAAAGCTCGGCGAACGTCTTTTTGAGCGGCGGATAGTAGAAGACGGGATCGTAGCCGAACCCGGACTCCCCCCGCGGCCCGGGGGCGATCCGGCCCTCGACCTGGCCCCGGAACTCGGCCACGACGCGGCCGCGCTCGGCCAGGACCATGACGCAGACGAAACGGGCCTTCCGTTTGGCCGCGGGCAGGCCCCGGAGCAGGCGCAGGACCTTGCGGATGTTCTTGTCGTCGGTCGGCCGGGGGGCGGAGAAGCGGGCCGAGCGCACGCCCGGAGCGCCGCCGAGGGCGTCGACCTCGAGGCCAGAGTCCTCGGCCAGGACCAGTCCCTCCCAGCGCCGGGCGTAGTACAGGGCCTTGGCCCGGGCGTTGGCCTCGAAGGTCCGGCCCCGCTCGACGGGGGGCGGGACCGGCAGGACATCACTCAAGCCGACGACGACGAGAGACAGGCCTTCGAGGGCCCGGCGGATCTCGCGCACCTTGCCCGCGTTGCCGGTCGCCAGGAGGAGGCGCCGCTCAATCAATCTTCAGCTCTTCGATGTCGGCCAGCTCGAGCAGCCCCTGGTTGAACTCCTGCTCCTTGTCCTCGGAGGACGAGAAGGAGAAGGCCAGGAGGTAGGACGAGCCCTCCTGCTTCATGGTCAGGCGCTCGAGCCGGACGCCGTGGTGGAGGGCCAGCTTGCGCAGGCTGGACAGGATGTAGGGGCGGGCCTTGGCCTTGAGATGGTAGTGGAACTGGGCCTTGTGGAGATAGGAGTCCTCGATCCGGCCGAACACCACCAGGGTGACGATGGTCAGGGCGGCGAAGAGGACGGCCGGCAGGTAATAGCCGGCGCCGATGACCAGCCCCAGGCCGGCCACGACCCACAGCGTCGAGGCCGTCGTCAGCCCGGCGATCGTGCCGCGGGCCTGGAAGATGGTGCCCGCGCCGAGGAAGCCGATGCCGGTGATGACCCCGGCGGCCATGCGGACGAGGGTGTCCGCGCCGGCCGCCTTGCCGCCGGCGAGCAGGCCGGCCAGGGTCATCAGCATGGTCGCGGCCAGGCAGACCAGGATGTTGGTCCGGAAGCCGGCCGGCTTCTGGCTGGCCTCGCGCTCGAGACCGATGAGGCCGCCGAGGGCGACGGCCAGGACGAGCTTGAGCAGGACCTGCAGGATCTCCATGGGGGCGCCTCGCCCCCCTCTTTTAGCATCGGCCGTCCGGGTTGTCAATCGCGGGCGGGCTCTGCTAGAATGGTCCGTCGAACTCATCAGGAGGCCATCCATGTCCACGACCATCAAGAACGTCCATGCCCGCGAGATCCTCGATTCGCGCGGCAATCCGACCGTCGAGGTCGAAGTCACCCTGGCCGACGGCTCCGCGGGCCGGGCCGGCGTCCCGTCGGGCGCGTCGACCGGCGTCTACGAGGCCCTGGAGCTGCGCGACGGCGACAAGGCCCGCTACCTCGGCAAAGGCGTCCTCAAGGCCGTGGCCAACGTCAACGGCCCGATCGCCGGCTGTGTCGCCGGGCTGGACGCCGCCGACCAGCCCGGCCTCGACGGCGCCATGATCGCCCTGGACGGCACCGAGGCCAAGAGCCGGCTCGGGGCCAACGCCATCCTCGGCGTCAGCATGGCCGCGGCCCGGGCCGCGGCGGCCGCGACGAAGACGCCCCTGTACCGGCATTTGGCCGGCGGCCGCCAGCCGCTGCTGCCCGTGCCGATGTTCAATATCCTCAACGGCGGCGTCCACGCCAATTGGCAGAGCACCGATCTCCAGGAGTTCATGATCGCCCCGGTCGGGGCGCCGAACTTCCGCGAGGCCCTGCGCTGGGGCGCCGAGACCTACCACGCCCTCAAGGGCGTTCTCAAGGCCGGCGGCTTTACGACCGGCGTCGGGGACGAAGGCGGCTTCGCCCCGGCCTTCAAGAAGAACGCCGACGCGGTCGAGACCATCCTGCGGGCCATCGAAAAAGCCGGCTACCGGCCGGGCCAGGACATCGTCCTGGCGATCGACGGGGCCGTCAGCGGCATTTACGAGGACGGCGTCTACAACCTCCGGACCGAGGGCCGGAAGGTCAAGGCCGACGGCATGGTCGCCCTGTACCAGGAGTGGGTCGGGAAATACCCGATCAAGGTCATCGAGGACGGCCTGGCCGAGGACGATTGGGAGGGCTGGGAGCTCCTGAACAGGACGATCGGCGGGACGACCGAGCTCGTCGGGGACGACCTGTTCGTGACCAACGTCAAGCGTATCGCCAAAGGCATCCAGGCCAACGCGGCCAACGCCGTGCTCATCAAGCTCAACCAGATCGGCACGGTGACCGAGACGGTGGCCGCCATCGAGATGGCCCGGGCGGCGGGATGGGGCGCCATGGTCTCGCACCGCAGCGGGGAGACCGTCGACAGCTTCATCGCCGACCTGACCGTGGCCCTGGGCACCGGCCACCTCAAGACGGGCGCCCCCTGCCGCGGCGAGCGCGTCGAGAAATACAACCAGCTGCTGCGCATCGAGGAAGAGCTGGGCCCGGCCGCCGCCTACGCCGGGCGCAACGCCTTCGTGCGCTGAGGCCGGGACCGACCCGGCGCCGGGAGGACGGCCGGTGCCGAAGATCATCTTCGTCATCGCCCTGGCCTTGTCGCCTTTCGCCGGGGCCATCGCCTTCATCATCACGTACCAGGAATACGCCAGACATCTGGTCGACAAGACGCGCGTGGTGCGGGTCGGTCCCGACCTTCCTCGTCTGGCTTTTCCTGGTCGTGCTGAAGAAGGGCGGATAACGCGCCTCCAAAACCGCTTGACAGAGGGGTCCGCCCTATGTTAAATGACTTAGTCTATTGATTTAGTCAATTAACCGGGAGGGCGGCCATGAGGCTCTCGACCAAGGGCGAATACGCCAGCCGGGCCATGCTGGAACTGGCCCGGCGCTACCCGGACGGGCAGCCCGTCCACAGCCGGGAGATCTCCAAGGCCCAGGAGATCCCGCAGCGGTTCCTGGAGCAGATCCTCCTCCTCCTCAAGCGGGCCGGGTACGTCAAGAGCCGCAAGGGCCAGCACGGCGGTTACCTTCTGGCCCGGCCCCCGGCCGCCATCAACGTGGCCGAGGTCATCCGGGTCATGGACGGGCCGCTGGCGCCCATCGACTGCGTCAGCGTCATGGCCCACGAGGCCTGCCCGATGGAGGGGACGTGCGGCCTGCGCTGGCTGTGGAAGGACGTCCGTGACGCCGTGGCCGCGATCCTCGAAGCCACCACCTTCGACGACCTCGTCCGCAAAGGCCTTCCGGCCGCCGCCGCTGCGTCCGCTCCCGCCCGGAGGCGCAGGACGGCCGGGCCGGGGAAGCGGACGATCTCCCCAGCCGGAGGCGCCCGATGAGCAAGCCCCCCATCCTGGCTGCGGCCGCCGCGGCCGCGCTCCTCCTGCTCCTGGCGGCCCGGCCGGCAGCGGCCGAGGACGCGCCGAAAAACGACTCGCCGCTCCTGACGGCCCTCAAAGGCCTCAAGCTCGGGGGGTACGCCCAGTTCACCGGCGCCTCCTGGGACCCCGGCACGGACACTTTCCAGCTGCGCCGGGCCCGCCTCTCGCTCGGCGGCGCGATCGTCAAGGACCTGACCTTCAAGCTGTCGGTCGACCTGGTCAAGTCGCCGGCCCTGCTCGACGCCCAGATCGACTACGCGCCCTTCCGTGAGGCCGGCCTGCGCTTCGGCCAGTTCCTGGTCCCGTTCAGCCTGGACAACGTGACCTCGGTGGCCGACATCGACATGGTCAACCGCCCGGCCGCGGTCGAGGCCCTGGCCCCGAGCCGGGACATCGGCTCGTCGGGCCGGGACGTCGGCCTGGCCGCCTTCGGCCGCTGGACGATCGCCGAGTACGCCGTCGGCCTCTTCAATGGCTCGGGCCTCAACAAGGCCGACGCGGACGGCCACAAGGATTTCAGCGGCCGGCTGGTCCTCCATCCGGTCCGGGGCCTGTCCCTCGGCGGCTCCCTCTACCGGGGCCGGCGCGCACCGGCGGAAGGGGAGCCGCTGGCCGAGCGGAACAAGGAAGGCCTGGAGGCCCTGTACGGCGCCGGGCGGGTGATGCTCAAGGCCGAGTACATCCATGCCCGCGACGGGCTGGTCTCCAAGTCCGGCTGGTACGTCCTGGCGGGCGTGTTCGCCCTGCCCGGCCGTCTCCAGGGGTTGGTCCGCTACGACGCCCTGGACCTCGACCGGTCCGTCGCGGACAACGGCCGGAGCCTGGTCACGTTCGGCGTCACCTGGACCGTCGCCGGCCGGACCAAGCTCCAGGTCAACTATGAGATCCACAGGCTCGAGAGCGGCGGCCGGGAAAAGTCCGGCCTCTTGGCCCAGTTCCAGGCCGCGTTCTAGGCCGACGGGGAGGACCGAGATGAATGAGACGACCGCTCCGGCCCGCCGGCTCACGGCCCTGCTGGCCCTCACTCTGGCTTTCGGCCTTCCGGCCTGCAGGAAAGACGCCGGCCCGGCCCCGCGGGACGGGCGCCCCGCCGTCCGCGAAAGCCTGTCCCTTTCGGGCGCCTGGGCCCTCTATCCACTGGCCGTCCGTTGGCAAGAGGAGTTCCAGAAGAGCCACCCCGGTGCCGCCATCGATGTCCAGGCCGGCGGCGCCGGCAAGGGCATCGCCGACGCCCTGGCTGGCGCGGCCGACATCGGCATGGTCTCCCGCGAGATCCACGAGGCCGAGGCGGCCAAGGGCGCCGTGGCCGTGGCCGTGGCCAAGGACGCGGTCGTGGGCACGATCAGCCGGGAGAACCCCTATCGGGACGAGGTCCTGGCCCGGGGGCTCAAGAAGAGCGACTTGGCCGCGATCTGGGTCCGCAAGACCGCCACGGCCTGGGAGCCCCTCCTCGGCCGGGAGGGCGCCACGCCCGTCCACATCTATACCCGTTCGGACGCCTGCGGGGCGGCCGAGACCTGGGCCGCCTACCTGGGCGGCCACCAGGAGGACCTCGGCGGGGTCGGCGTCTACGGCGACCCCGGACTGGCCGAGGCCGTCCGCCGCGACCAGCTGGCGATCGGCTTCAACAATGTCAATTTCGCCTACGACGCCAAGAGCCTCCAGCCCGTGGCCGGCCTGGAGATCGTCCCCCTCGACCTCGACGGCAACGGCCGCGTCGACCCGGCCGAACGCGTCTACGCCACCCGCGACGACCTCGTCCGGGCCATCGCCGCCGGCGTCTATCCTTCGCCGCCGGCGCGCGACCTCTATTTCGTCGTCAAGGGCCGCCCGGAGCGGCCGCTTCTCACCGAGTTCCTGGCCTGGGTCCTGACCGAGGGGCAGCGTTACGTGGCCGAGATGGGCTACATCGCCGTCGGGCCGGACCGCATCGCCTCCGGCCTGGCCATCGTCCGCGGCGCGGAGGGGAAGCGGTGAGACGTTTCAAGGACGCGCTGGCCCGCCGGGGCATGGGCCTCGTCACCACCCTGCCCGGCCTCCTCGTCCTGCTCGTCGCCGTCGGCCTGTTCATCAAGTCCAAGGCCATCCTGGCCGTCGAGCCGCTGTCGCGGCTGCTCATCTCCGCTTCCTGGCGCCCGCTCAAGGGCGAGTTCGGGCTGCTGCCGTTCATTTCCGGGACGGTCTGGGTGACCGTGACCGCCCTCGTCCTGGCCATGCCCGTCTCGATCCTGGCGGCCATCTACCTGTCCGAGTACGCCCCGCGCTGGGTCCGCGAGGCGGCCAAGCCGGTCATCGACCTGCTGGCCGGACTGCCGTCCGTCGTCTACGGCGTCTGGGGCGTTCTCGTGGTCGTGCCCTTCGTGGGCGACGTCCTGGCTCCGGCCTTCGGCGCGGCCTCCTCCGGCTACAGCGTCCTGGCCGGCGGCATCGTCCTGGCCATCATGACCTTTCCGACCATCATCCACGTGACCCTGGAGGTCTTCTCGACCGTGCCGCGTTCGCTGCGCGACGCCTCCCTGTCGCTCGGGGCCACGAAGTGGGAGACGACGCGCCACGTGGTCCTGCGCAAAGGGGGCCAGGGCATCCTGGCGGCCTCGGTGCTGGGCCTCTCCCGGGCCTTCGGCGAGACCATGGCCGTGCTCATGGTCGTCGGCAACGTGCCGGCCGTGCCCCGGTCGCTCTTCGACCCGGGCTACCCCCTGCCGGCCCTGATCGCCAACAACTACGGCGAGATGATGTCGGTGCCGCGCTACGACGCCGCCCTGATGCTGGCGGCCCTCGTGCTCATGCTCATCGTCCTGTTCTTCAACGTCCTGGCCCGGGCCATCCTGGTCCGGGTCGAGCGGAGGGCCCGATGACGCCTCTCGCCGGCGGCCTCCTGGCCCGGCGCAAGCGGGCCGACCGGGCCTTCCGGGTCCTGGCCACGGCGTCGGCCGCGGCCGTCCTCCTGTCGCTCGTCCTCATCCTGGGCGCCATCCTCTGGAAATCGCTGCCGGCCTTGAGCCTGTCCATGCTGACCCGGACGCCCAAGGGCGGCTTCTACCTCGGCAAGGAGGGCGGCATCCTGAACGCCATCGTCGGCTCCCTCGAGCTGGCCCTGGGCGCCACGGCGATCGCCTTCCTCTTGAGCCTGCCGCTCGTCCTCTACCTCAACGTCTACAAGGGCCGGGCCTCGAAGACGGCGGTCTGGACCCGCTTCTTCCTGGACGTCCTCTGGGGCGTGCCCTCCATCGTCTATGGCGCCTTCGGCTTCGTCGTCATGCTGGCCCTGGGGCTGCGGGCCTCGCTGCTGGCCGGCATCCTGACCGTGGCCCTGCTCGAGTTCCCGATCATGAGCCGGGCCATCGACGAGGTCATGCGGCTGGTGCCGCGCGAGCTCCAGGACGCCTCGGCCTCGCTCGGGGCGACCCGCTTCGAGACGGCGGCCAAGGTCCTGGTCCGCCAGGCCGCGCCGGGCATCCTGACGGGCGTCCTGCTGGCCTTCGGCCGCGGCATCGGCGACGCCGCCTCGGTCCTGTTCACGGCCGGCTTCACCGACCGCGTCCCGGGCGGCCTGCTGGAGCCCGCGGCCACCCTGCCCCTGGCCATCTTCTTCCAGCTCGGCACCCCGTTCCCCGAGGTCCGCGAGCGGGCCTACGCCTCGGCCGCGGTCCTGACCCTGATCATCCTGGCTGTCAGCCTGGTCGGCCGGGCGATGAGCCGAAAGGTGACCCGTCATGTCGTCAAGTGAAAGGCGCGCCCGGCCATGAACGGCGAGACCCCCATCAGCATCCGCCACCTCGACGTCGACTATGGCGGCCTGCGGGTCCTCAAGGACGTCAGCCTGGACATCCCGGCCCGCAAGGTCACCGTCATCATCGGCCCGTCGGGCTGCGGCAAGACGACCCTGCTCAAGTCGCTCAACCGTCTCCTGGACACGGCCGAAGGCGTCCGGGTCCGCGGCCAGGTCCTCGTCGACGGCGAGGACATCTACGCGCCCCGGACCGAGGTCACCCGGATCCGCAAGAAGATGGGCCTGCTCTCGCAGAAGCCCCAGGTCCTGCCCATGTCGATCTTCGACAATGTCGCCTACGGGCCGCGTCTGCACGGCCTGCGGGCCAAAAAGGAGCTGGCCCGGCGGGTCGAGCACTACCTTCGCCTGGCCGGGCTCTGGGACGAGGTCCGCGACCGGCTGCGGGAGCCGGCCTCGGCCCTCTCGGTCGGCCAGCAGCAGCGCCTCTGCCTGGCCCGGGGCCTGGCCGTCGAGCCGGAGATCATCCTCGGCGACGAACCGACCTCCGCCCTCGATCCGCAGTCGAGCCAGAACGTCGAGCGGCGCCTGCTCGAGCTCAAGCGCGACTACACCGTCGTCGTCGTCACCCACATCCTGCGCCAGGCCCGCCGCATCGCCGACCATCTGGCCTTCCTCTATCTCGGCGAGCTCGTCGAGCAGGGCCCCGCGGCCGAGGTCTTCGCCGCCCCGCGGGACCCGCGGACCCGGGCCTATCTCACCGGCGAGATCTCCTGACCGGTTCGCCCGAACGCCCTTCCTTTTCGCGGCCCCTTCCGGGCGCGCCAGCCCGCCGGCCTCACGGCAGATGCTCCGGCTGCGGCCCCGGAACAGCTTGGCCCTTAATAATATTAAATATATCAGGCCAATTGCGTCAAAATTGCTTGACATATGACGCTAAGGCCGCATATTATTCTTAATAATATGAAGTACGACGAATTTGATAAGGAGATTCTCAAGATCCTGCACGAGGACAGCAAGATCTCCAACTCCACCCTGGCCCAGAAGATCAATCTCTCGCCGCCGGCGACCCTGGAGCGGGTCCGGAAGCTCCGGGCGAACGGCATCATCCTGGGGCATAAGGCGATCCTGGACAAGAAGAAGGTCGGCCGGGGCCTGACCTGCTTCCTGGCCCTGCAGATCAAGCACCTTCATCGCCAGGAGGACTACCGGCGCATCGAGGAGCACCTCCAGCAGCTCGAGGAGATCGAGGAGATCTGTTTCCTCACCGGCCGGATCGACTACCTCATCAAGGCCAACTTCCGGGACATCGACGAGTTCCGGGAGTTCTTCATCGCCAAGCTCTCGAAGGTCCCGATGATCGAGCGGGCCGAGACCTTCGTCGTGGTCTCGTCCGCCGTCAACCCCCGCTACAATCCGATCAATGTCGGCGCGAAGGACCAGGAGCCCGATTGAGGAGAGGATGAGGATGGCGCCCCGGAGCGAAGGCCGGTTGCCCTTGACATCCCTCGAGGCCCGGACCTATGCTATTCCCCGCGGCCCGGGACCGTATCCCGGAGGGCCCCCCGCGCTTGACGCCAGGATCTCGGGATGGATCCTTGGGCGGGAGGTTCTAAGAGCACAAGGCGCGAAAACACCGTCATTAAGGACGCGGCCGGCCGCGGACCGACCATAGCACGAGGAGGCGAATGCAGCAGCGGACTCACCACCCCACGGCACCGGCCCCGGGAACGCTCCGAGGAGGGCGGCGCGCCCCGGATATACGGAGACAGGAGATAGAGGAAAGGAGGAGACGATCCAGATGAAGAAGAGACTGTTCGTTCTTGTCCTCATCGTCAGCCTGGCGGCCGCCGGCACGGCGTTCGCCCAGCTGACGCCCGAGGGCCGCATCAACGGCAAGGTCGTCGACTTGCAGGGCAACCCGTTGCCCGGCGTCAGCGTCGAGGCCACCAGCCCGCGGCTCGTCGGCAAGGCCGTGGCGGTCACCGACGCGGCCGGCGTTTACCGCCTGATGGCCCTGCCGTCGGGCACCTACGAGATCGTTTACACGCTGCAGGGGTTCAAGACGCTCGTCCGCAAGGGCATCCTGCTCGAGCTGTCCCAGACCCTGGCCGTCAACGTGACGCTCGAGGAAGCGACCATCGAGGAGCAGGTCACGGTCGTCGGCCAGAGCCCCCTCATCGACGTCAAGAGCACGGTCAAGGGCCAGGTCATGACCAAGGAGACCTATCTGGCCCTGCCCCGCGGCCGCACGTTCGACTCGCTCATCAACACCATCCCCGGCGTCCAGAACGAGAGCATCACCGGCGGCATCTCCGTCGACGGCGCGTCGGGCGCCGAGAATGTCTTCTACGTCGACGGCGCCGACGTGACCAACTTCCACCTCGGCGTCGAGGGCCAGAACGTCGTCCTGGAGCTGCTCGACGAGGTCAAGGTCACGGCCTCGGGCTACAACGCCGAGTTCGGCGGCTCGATGGGCGGCGTCGTCAACGTCATCACCCGGACCGGCGGCAACGAGTTCCACGGCGACCTCATGATGTTCTACGAGAACAATTCGCGCCTCATGCGCGGCTACGCCCGGGACTACCTCCGCCAGAGCCCGCTCGACGATTACGCCTACGAATACGTCAACAATGACACCCTCTACTTCGACGGCGGCAAGGCCCGCGACAACTACGACCGCTACGAGGGCATCGTCAGCCTGGGCGGCTACATCATCAAGGACAAGCTGTGGTTCTTCGGGTCCCTTGACGCCATCAGCAACCGGACCCTGGCCATGCGCGAATTCAACCTGGGCGAGGGGCCGTACAGCCAGTACAAGGCCACCAACGGCGCCCTGAACGGCTCGATCAAGCTCACGGCCGCGCCGGTGACGGGGCTCCGCCTGTCGGCCAGCTTCGTCAACAACTTCACCCGCTACCGCGGCGCCCTGCCCAGCCTGGTCGGCAACGACGACAGCACCTACGAGTGGTCCCAGGAGGGCATGGACTATCCCAACTGGACCGGCGCGCTGACGGCCGACTATTCGATCGGCAACAACCTCCTTCTGAGCTACCGCGGCGGCTGGCACATGCAGAACGAGAACAACCAGCAGCTGCTGCCGCCGGACGCCTCGACGTACTACTTCGCCTATTCCAATTCCCGCTACGACACCGACCCGTTCTATATCGCCAATCCCGACCTGATCGAGCCCTCGGGCTATTCCACGAACTGGAACTATTTCGAGGTCCAGAAGTACAAGCAGGACAAGATCAGCAACAACCTGGACGCGACCCTGTACGCCAATTGGCAGGGCGAGCACTCGTTCAAGGCCGGCCTCGGCTACTACTACCTGCATGAAGACGTCTTCGACGCCTCGACCCATCCCCGGGTGTGGCTGTATTGGGGCCGCACCTACACGGGCCTCGGCTTCCCGGTCGGGTCCGGCGCCGACCCGGCCAGCGACTACTACGGCGCGTACGGCTACTACTACGTCCGCGGCTCGTTCACCTCGCCGTACGGCGGCGTCTGGAAGATCCACGCCAACAACTGGTCGGCCTACCTCCAGGATTCCTGGACCCTGGCCGGCAAGCTGACCCTGAACTTCGGCATCCGGGCCGAGAGCCAGTACATCCCGGCCATGACCGAGGACACGTCCTACGTGTCCTACAACGCCAAGCCGGTCAAGTTCAACATGGGCCAGATGCTGGCCCCCCGCTTCGGCGCGGTCTACGACGTCTTCGGGGACTCCAGCCTGAAGATCTTCGGCAGCATCGGCATCTACTACGACGTCATGAAGCTCTACATGGCCGAGCTGACCTTCGGCGGCTGGAAGCGCAAACAGGACTATTATTCCCTCGAGAACCCCGATTGGCGCCTGATCGCCGCCAGCGGCGACCTCGCCGACGCGGCCAGCCAGGGCGCCGGCGGCACCTACGCCGGCACCGTCGACTTCCTCCCGCCGTCCTTCGACCGGGTCGACCCCGACCTCAAGCCGACGGCCCAGCGGGAGATCTCCCTGGGCGCCGAAAAGAAGCTCATCGAGAACCTGTCCCTGTCCGTCCGGCTGGTCAACAAGCACCTCATCCGGACGATCGAGGACGTCGGCGTCTACGTCTTCGACGGCACGACGCTGGAACAGCAGTTCTACGTCACCAACCCCGGCTTCGGGGTCTCCCGGCCCGTCTCCGAGGGCGGCCTGTTCTCGGACGACTACTGGCGCTGCCCCAAGGCCACCCGCGAATACTACGGCGTCAACATCTCCCTGGAGAAGCGGTTCTCCGACAACTGGCAGGGCGGCTTCAATTACACCTGGAGCCGGATCACCGGCAGCTACACCGGCCTGGCCAGCGCCGACGAGGAAGGCCGCATCGGCCCCAACGTCGAGCAGGACTACGACCGCTGGTTCATGGGCTATGACGCCCTGGGCAACGTCCTCGACGGCGTCCTGCCGCAGGACCGCACCCATTACTTCAAGACCTACGGCTCCTACCTCTTCCCCTTCGGCCTGACCGTCGGCGTCGTCGCCTACGGCCGCAGCGGCCTGCCGCTGACGACCAAGCTCTATTACGACGGCAAGTACTTCTACCCCAATGGCCGCGGGGACCTGGGACGGCTGCCCTTCACGTTCTGGGCCGATCTGTTCATGGAGTACAGCCTCAAGATCGGCGACCGCTACAAAGCGGCCGTCAGCCTCCAGATCGACAACCTGACCAACACCAAGACGGTCCAGAACCGGGTCACGGACTTCAACCTGGACGGCTTCTCGGGCTACGACACGGAGATCCTCAACGGCGACTTCGCCACGCACTATCCCGAGTATACCGCCGCGGACGACACCGTGCATCCCGCCTTCAACCAGTGGTCGAGCCGCTTCGGCACCTGGTCGGCCCGCCTGGGCCTGAAGTTCTCGTTCTGATCAGGACGATCCCCTAGGATCCGACACGCCGCGGCCCGCCCCCCTCGCGGGGGGCGGGCCTTTTTCTTGACTAATTCCCCAAAAGCCGTAATCTGGATTCCCCATGGGTCCGACGAAACGCTCCCCGACCCCGGCCGCGCCGCGCCGCCGCCCCCGCGGCGTCCCCCTCGGGGCCGGTATCGTCCTGACGCTCCTGGTCGCGGCCGCGGCGGCCCTCGTCGCCGGGCGCCGCGGCCCGTACCGGCCCCGCGGGGCCGCGGGCCATAATGTCCTCCTCATCACCCTGGACACGACCCGAGCCGACCATCTGGGTTGTTACGGCTACGCCGCGGCCCGGACCCCGGCCCTCGACGCTTTGGCCGGCCGGGGGGTGCGCTTTGTCCGCGCTTATGCCCCGGCGCCGCTGACCCTGCCGTCCCATGGCACCATCCTGACCGGCCTTTACCCGGCCGCCCACGGCGTCCGCAACAACGGCCACGTCCTGGCGCCCAAGTGGCGGACGCTGGCCGAGATCCTCAAAGGCCGGGGCTACGAAACGGCCGCCTTCGTCTCCTCGTTCTCGGTCGATTCACGCTTCGGGCTGGACCGGGGCTTCGACGTCTACGAGGACACCTTCGATCCCCAGGCCCCGCTCAAGGGTGCCAACGCCGAGCGCCGGGCCGAAGCCACCTTCGCCCCGTTCGCCCGTTGGCTGGAGGGACGCGGCGGCCGGCCCTTCTTTGCCTGGCTCCACTATTATGATCCGCATCTGCCCTACGACCCGCCGTCCCCCTACATGGAGGACTCGGCGGGCCGGCCGTACGACGGCGAGATCGCCTATATGGACCACTATGTCGGCGAGGCCCTGCGGGCCCTCGAGCGCCGCGGCCTGGCCGGGCGGACCCTGGTCGTCGTCGCCGGCGACCACGGGGAAGGCCTAGGCGACAAGGTCGAGACGGGGCACGGCATCTTCCTCTACGAGGAGACCGTGCGGGTGCCGTTGATCCTCCACGACCCGGCGGCCTTCCCGAAGCCGCGCGTGGTCGGGGCGGCGGTGCGGCTGGCCGACGTGGCCCCGACCGTCCTGGAGACGCTCGGCCTGGCCGGGGAGGCGGCGGCCATGGACGGGCGAAGCCTGGTCCCCTGGATCAAGGATCTCGCCAAGCCCGGCCTGGCGAGCCTGATCGAGACCTTCTATCCCCGCGAGAACTTCGGCTGGTCGGAGCTCGTCGGCCTTGTCGCCGGCCCCTGGAAGTACATCCAGGCGCCGCGGCCGGAGCTCTATGATCTCGACCGCGACCCGGGCGAAACAGCCGATCTCGCGGCCTCGTCACCGGCCCGGGCCGACGAAATGCGCCAGGCCCTCGAGCGCGAGCTGCTGGCCGTGGCTGCCAAATCCGGCGGGACCTCCGGTGCGGCGGCCGCCGGCGCCGCCGACCGGGAGCGGCTGCGGTCGCTCGGCTACGTCAATTTCGCCCCGGCCGGGGGGAGCGCCGGCCCGGCCCCCGATCCCAAGGACGGCATCGGCCTGCTCCGGCTCGTCCAGGAGGCCCAGGCCCTCGAAGCGGCGGGCCGGTTCCCCGAGGCCGAGCAGGCTTTCGAAAAGGTGGTCGCCGCCATCCCCGATTCGCCGGAAGGGTACGTCAGCCTGGCCTTGGCCCAGGCCCGGCAGAACCGGTTCGACCGGGCGGCAGAGACGCTCGGCCGGGGCCTGGCCCGGCTGCCCGATTCGGAAGTCCTGCTGGTGCGTCTCGGCCACACCTATCTCGTCGGCGGCCGGCCGCGCGAGGCCCTGGAGACCATGGAGAAGGCCTTGGCGGCCGACCCGCGCAACGTCGACGCCCTGGCGGTCGCGGCCAGCATCCTCGATGCCGCCGGGCGCAAGCCCGAGGCCCGGGCCTACTACGAGCGGGCCCTGGCCGTCGAGCCGGAGAGCCGGCCGCTGCGGATGGGCTACGCCGGCAGCCTGGCCTCGTCCGGCGCGCTCAAGGAGGCCATCGACGTCTACGAGGGGCTCATCCGCGACTACCCCGGCGAGCAGGCCTTCTACCAGTTCGCCGGCATCGCCCACTCCTACCTCGGCGATTTCGACCGGGCCATCGAGCTCCTGCGCCAGGCCCTGGCCATACGGGCGACGCCGGTCGGCTATTTCAACCTGGCCGTGGCTTACGAGAAGCGCGGTCATCTCCAGGAAGCGGCCGAAGCGCTGCGCATGTACCTCCGCAACGCCCAGGGCGAGAGCGAGGCCAACGTGGCCAAGGCCCGGGCCGAGCTGGAGAGCCTGGAAAAGAAGATCGGGCCCGGATAGCCCCGACCGCCTCTGCCGGGGGCCCCGGGGAAAACAAGAAAACAAGGTTCTTCCCCCGGAATCGGGAGAAGTGCCAAAAAAAACGGGAGGCCGGCCCGCGGCCGGCCCCCCGTCGGAGGACGTTCCGAAGGGAACTACTTGGCTTTGAGGATCTTCTGGACCTCGTCCTTGTCCACGTCGGTGATGAAGGGGATGCGGCTGATGTCCGCGACCTCCTTGGTCAGCGAGGCGATGTCGTCGCGGGCGATCAGGCCCGGGTTGAACTTGCGGGCGCCGGCCATCAGCTGGCGCAGGCCCTGGCTCAACCGCTCGAAATACGTGTAAACGCCGATGGCCCCGGCCGGCAGGTCCTTGAACCGGTCCCCGAAGCGGTGCTTCAGCTCGGGCGCGGTGACGAAGATCTCCTCCTTGCTGTTGCCGAAGCGCTCGACGTAGACCGGGATCTGGTTGTCGGCGATGCGGCCGCCGATCGTCTTGCCGACCATGGCCGCGGCCATGGGCGAGCGGGCCATGCCCACGAGCTTGACGTAGGGAGCGCCGAGGGCCAGGGCCTTGAAGATCTGGTCTTCGAAGGTGATGCCGCCGGCGAAGGCCAGGTCGGGGACGTATTCGCCCTGCTTGGCCAGCTGGTCGGCGTACATCCAGGTCAAGGACCAGATCTCGACGGTCGGCAGGCCCCACTCGTTCATCATCCGCCAGGGGCTCATGCCCGTGCCGCCGCCGGCGCCGTCGACCGTCAGCAGGTCGAGCTTGGCCTTGGAGGCGTACTTGACGGCCCGGGCCAGGTCGGCCGGCCGGTAGGCGCCGGTCTTCAGGAAGATGCGCTTGGCTCCGGCCCGGCGCAGCTCCTCGACCCGCTTCATGAAATCGCCCTCGTCGACCATGCCCATGCGGGAATGGCGCTCGAACTCCTTGAAGCTGCCCTTCTCGAAGGCGTCGATGACGGCCGGGTTCTCGGGATCGGGCAGGACGATGTAGCCCTTCTTCTTGAGGGACTGGGCCTTCTTGACGGTCTTGAGCTTGACCTCGCCGCCGATGTCCTTGGCCCCCTGGCCCCACTTGAGCTCGACGGTCTCGATGCCCAGCTTCTCGATGGCGTACTCCTGGGTGCCCAGGCGGGTGTCCTCGACGTTGGACTGGACGACGACCTCGCCGGTGCCGTCCTGCCAGTCGCGGAAGGACTTGATGCGGAACTCCATGTCGGGCGACCGGACGACCCGGCCGTTCTTGATCTCGGTCTCGTCGTCCATGCCGCAGACGTTCTCGCCGATCGTCAGGATGACGCCCGAGATGGCCGCCCCGCCGCCGAGGCCGGCCCAGTTCTGCTTGGCGATGTTGGTCGAGCCCATGCCCGAGATGACGAACGGCAGCTTGAGCTTGAGGTCCTTCTTGACGCCGATCCGGGTCTCGGTCGTGACCTTCTCGAAGGTCGCCTTGTCGCTGTCGGCCTCGACGCCGTGGGCGCCCTTGGCCGTGCCCATGATGCTGAAGTGCGACAGGTCGACGGGATAGTCCTTCTCGCAGCCGGCGGTGATGATGCCGAACGGCTGCGGATAGAGGACCTCGTGGCCGCGGTAGGCGGACTTGCCGATCTCGCACATCCCGACGCAGCCGTCGACGCAGGTGACGCACATGCCGCTGAAGGGGCTGACGGACCCCTCCGTCCTGTTCTTGGTCAGGGTGGCGGCGCTCCGGTTGATCTTGGTGAGTGATGGCATGATGTTACCTCCTCATGTCCCTTAGGATTTCTTGTCTTGAACGCAGGTGCCGCAGCGGCCCGCGTCGTACATCCAGCACTGGAGATCGTCGTAGTGGTCCAGGCAGGACGGCTCCATGGTCAGGCAGCCGTTGCAGAGGGCCGTCTCGGCCTGGGGGCCCTGGCAGCGCAGCTGGCAGGCGGGGCAGATGTACATGCAGGCCCCGCACAGCCGGCAGACGTCCGAGCGCATGTCGAACGGCGTCGAGATCTTCCTCTTGTGGCCGCGCTGCTGAAAGCCGATGGCCGCGGCGTCCATCTGTTCGGCGCAGATGCGCGTGCACAGGCCGCAGAGGACGCACTCGCCGTCCCGGACCGGGAAGCGGACCCTGGTCACGCCGAACTGGGAGGCCAGGTCCTGGAGGATCTTGGAGCCCGGGGCCATGGCCAGCATGAGCTCGATCATCATCCGCCGGGACGCCCAGACCCTGGCGGAATCGGTCCGGACGACGAGCCCGTTCTCGGCGGGATAAGTGCAGGCGGAGACGAGCTTGCTCCGCACGCCTTCGCCGATCTCGACGACGCACAGCCGGCAGCCGCCGAAGGGCGTCAGGCCCTCGTTGTGGCAGAGGGTGGGGATCTCCAGGCCGTAGAACCGGGCCACGTCCAGGAGGGTCGACCCCTCCTCCGCGTTGACTTCCAAGCCGTTCATGCGAAAGGTGATCATGGTCCCTCTCAGATGATCTGGATGGCTTCTTCGCGCTGCTCTTCGATGGCCTCGAACCTGCAGGCTTCCTTGCAGGCGCCGCACTTGATGCAGTGCGACTGGTCGATCAGGTGGACGTCCTTGAGCGTGCCCTTGATGCAGTCGTTCGGGCAGGCCTTCTTGCAGGACTGGCAGCCGGTGCACTTCTCGGCCAGGACGACGTACCGGATCAGGGCCTTGCAGACCCCGGCCGGGCAGCGCTTGTCGAGGATGTGGGCCTCGTACTCGTGGCGGAAGTAGCGCAGCGTCGTCAGGACGGGGTTGCCGGCCGTCTGGCCCAGGCCGCACATCGAGGCGTCCTTGGTGATCCGGGCCAGCTCCTCGAGCAGGGCCAGGTCGCTTTCCCGGCCCTTGCCCTCCGTGATGCCCTTGACGATCTCGTACATGCGCTGGGTGCCCTCGCGGCAGGAGACGCACTTGCCGCAGGACTCGTCCTGCAGGAAGTTGAGGAAGTACTTGGCGACGTCGACCATGCAGGTCTTGTCGTCCATGACGATCATGCCGCCCGAGCCCATCATGGCCCCGGCGGCGGTCAGGCTCTCGTAGTCGACGGGCAGGTCGAGCATCTTGGCCGGCAGGCAGCCGCCCGACGGGCCGCCGATCTGGACGGCCTTGAAGTCCCGCTTGTCGGGGATGCCGCCGCCGATGCCGTAGACGATCTCCCGCAGGGTGATGCCCATGGGCACCTCGACCAGGCCGGTGTTGGCGATCTTGCCGACCAGGGCGAAGATCTTGGTGCCCTTGCTCGTCTCCGTGCCCAGCCCCTGGAACCAGTCCGCGCCCCGGCGGATGATGTTGGGCACCGTGGCCCAGGTCTCGACGTTGTTGATGACCGTCGGCTTGCCCCACAGCCCCTTCTGGGCGGGATAGGGCGGCCGCTGCTGGGGCATGGCGATGCGGCCCTCGACGGAGGCGATCAGGGCCGACTCCTCGCCGGAGACGAAGGCGCCGGCGCCCTGGACGATCTCCAGGTCGAAGTCGAAGCCGGTGCCCAGGATGTCCCGGCCGAGGAGCCCGCTCTCCCGGGCCTGGCCGATGGCGATCTCCATCCGCTTCAGGGCCAGCGGGTATTCGTGGCGGATATAGATGAAGCCCCTGGCGGCCCCGATGGCCTTGGCCCCGATGACCATACCCTCGAGGACGGCGTGGGGGTCGGCCTCGAGCACGGAGCGGTCCATGAAGGCGCCCGGGTCCCCCTCGTCCCCGTTGCAGATGAGGTACTTGGGCGACGCCTTCTCCTTGGCGCAGGCCGCCCATTTCTTGCCGGTCGGGAAGCCGGCGCCGCCCCGGCCGCGGAGGCCGGAGAAGAGGACCTCGTCGATGACCGCCTGGGGCGTCATGCCGGACAGGGCCTTGGCCATGGCCTCGTAGCCGTCGCAGGCGATGTACTCCTCGATCTTCTCCGGGTCGATGCGGCCCCGATTGCGAAGGACGATCAGCCGCTGGTGCTTGAAGAACTCGACGTCCTTCATTTTCGGGGCGGCCGTCTTTTCGGCCGGCGGCACGACCATCAGCTTCTTGACCGGACGGCCCTTGACCAGGTGCTCCTCGACGAGGGTCGGGACGTCGTCGACGGTCGGGACCCGGTAGAAGACGCCGTCCGGCTCGACCGTGACGATCGGGCCCCGCTCGCAAAGGCCGTTGCAGCCCGCGGCCACGACCTCGACCTCGTCCTGGAGGCCCCTCTTCCGGATCTCGTCCTCCAGGGCCGCCTTGATCTTGAAGGACCCGCAGGAGACGCAGCCCGTGCCGGCGCAAACCAACAAGTGAGCGCGGTAATTGTTCACGGCTCCCTCTCAATACATGGTTTCGCAGCCGACGGCCAACACCAGGTCGGCCACCATCCGGCCCCCGAGGATGTGCTGGACGAAGATCTTGTGCAGCTTGTCCGGGGTCAGGTGCCCGTACTTCACCGGCGGATGGTCCTTGAGCTCGACGGTCATCATCGGCTCGGCGTTGCACAGCCCGGCGCACCCGGACGTGGTGACGATGATGTCCTGGATCCGGGCCTTCTCGATCTCCCGGAGCAGGGCGTCCATGATGTCCCGGGCCCCGGCGGCCAGGCCGCACGTGCCCATGTGGACGGTCACCCGGGCCCGGCCCTCGCTCTCGCGGATGGCCATCCGGGCCCTGGTCTGCTCCCGGATCTTGGCCAGGTCTTGGATCTGGAGTTTCTTGGTTCCGGCCATCAGTTGTCCTTCCTTTCCGTCATGACGCTTCGGGGGCCTGGTACTTGGCCAGGACGGGCCCCATCTTCCGGATCGTAGCGTGGCCGTGGTATTCGCCGTCCACGACCACGACGGGCCCGATGGCACAGCAGCCGAGGCAGGCCACGGTTTCCAGAGTGAACTGCCCGTCCTTGGTCGTCTCCCCGGCCGGGATATCGAGGCGGCGCTCGATCTCCTCCAGGATCTTCGGCCCGCCCCGGACATGGCAGGCCGTGCCCAGGCAGACCAGGCAGGTGTGCTTGCCCCGCGGCTTCAGGCTGAAGGCCCGGTAGAACGTGGCCACGCCGATGACGTCGATGAGCGGCGTGTTCAGGGCCTTGGCGACGTGCCGCAGGGCTTCCGGGGGCAGGTAGTTGAAGCTCTCCTGGACGTCGAGAAGGATGGCGATGAGGTTCTTCTTGAGGCCCTTGTGCTTGTCGACGATCGATTGGACCTTCGTCTTGTCAATATCCACTTCATCCCTCCGGTACGGGAATCGGCCTTGACATTCTCGAGCTAGGGGAACGGACGCGGCTCCGCCCTGAAGGCGGCCGGGCAGGGGGCAGGTAAGGGGCTGGCGGGGAGCGGTCGCGGGGCCGCCGCCCGCCTCACCGGCAGGCGATTATGGTCTATAAAAATACAAATCTCCTACGGCAATGCCAGGAGACGTACAGACCACACTGTAATATGCGAGGACTTATAACAAAACGAAATCGGGCTTGTCAAGGGAAATCGGCGCGGCCGCGGACCGGCCGGCGCGGTCAGCCTTCGGGCGTTTCGAGCTCGATCTTTTCGACGACGAGGTCCCGGCCCTCGACGATCTCGACCCGCCGCGAGCCGCACGCGGCGCAGGAGAAATCGGTCTCCTCGCGGACGGTCGAGCCGCCGCATTCCGGGCAGCGGAGCTTGACCGCGACCTCGACGATCTCCAGCCGGGCCCCCTCGGCCCGCGTTCCTTTTTTATAGGCCTCGAAGGCCGAGGCCAGGAGATCGGGCACGGCCCCCGCGAGGACGCCGACCTTGAGCACGACGGCCGTGACCCGGGCGCCGCCGTGGGCCCGGGCCTGCTCCTCGAGGATCTCGAAGATCGAGGCGACGAGCGACAGCTCATGCACGGCCGGCCCTCAAGCCCTCGAGGGCGCCGAGGAGATAGGCGACGAGGTCGTCCAGCCCGTCGCCGCGGAGGGCCGAGACGGTGAAGACCCGGAGGCCGGGCTTGATCGTCCGGGCCTCGGCCGCGGCCCGGGCCGGATCGAACGGCAGGTACGGCAGCAGGTCGGCCTTGGTCAGGACGAGCGCGTCCGCCGAGAGGAAGGCCTGGGGGTATTTGGCCGGCTTGTCGTCGCCCTCGGGCGACGAGAGCAGGACCAGGCGCAGCTCCTCGCCGAGGTCGTAGGAGGCCGGGCAGACGAGGTTGCCGACGTTCTCGATGAACAGCAGGTCCGTGTCGGCCGGGACGCGGTCGAGGACGCGGCCGATCATGCGGGCCTCGAGGTGGCAGGCCCCGCCGGTCGTGATCTGCCAGGCCGGCACGCCCTTGGCCCGGATGCGCTCGGCGTCCCGCTCGGTCTCGATGTCGCCCTCGATGACGGCCAGGCGGCAGCGGCCCCGCAGGCGGTCGGCCAGGGCCTCGAGCAGGGTCGTCTTGCCCGAGCCGGGCGAGCTCAAGAGGTTGACGCCGAGGATGCCGCGGCCGCGAAGCTCCGCCCGGATGGCCGCGGCCGCCTGCTTGTTGGTGGCCAGGACGTCGCGGACGACGGTCAGCGTTTTGGTGGTCACGGGCATTCCCCTTTCAGGAAGGCCTCCAGGCGCTCCAGCGCCAGGCCCAGGTCGCGCTCGCCTTGGGCCGTCAAGCCCTCGCCGAGGGCGAAGCTGCGGCCCCGGACGGCCAGGACCCAGGCTTCGGGCGCCCGTCCGTAGAGGGCCGCGGCCAGGGCCAGGACCGCGGCCGGGCCCAGGGCGTGGCTCATGGCCGGCAGCCCCGCGGCGGGCGCCAGCCGGCGCAGCCGGAAGGGCCGCCGCAGGCCGCGGGCGGCGTCGACGAAGACGACCCGGTCGGCCCCGGCGCAGGCCAGGGCGTCCTCGATGTTGAGCTGATAGTTGGCATCGCAGGCGACCCCCCGCAGGCGGCGCTTCTTCAGGCGCTCGACCGCGGCGGCCCCCAGGCCGTCGTCCCGGCGCCCCGGATTGCCGATGCCCAGGACGAGGGTCCGCGGGGGCTTCGGACGTCGCGGCTTCAGCGGACCTTCCTCTGGAGGACGCGTCCCGCCGCGTCCTCCAGGGTGACCTCGAGCGGCATCCGCCCCAAGGCGTGCGTGGCGCAGCTCAAGCAGGGATCGTAGGCCCGGATGGCCACCTCGACCCGGTTGAGCATGCCTTCGGTGATCTCCGGCTTCCCGGAGATGACGTTCATGGCCACCCAGTTCACGGCCCGGTTCATGGGCTCGTTGTTGTTGGTCGTGGAGACGATGAGGTTGGCCATGGTGATC
>JAEAMF010000530.1_pt1 | contig 45539 bp, 28 predicted proteins | sample 8958721 | NCBI WGS metagenome assembly JAEAMF01 (sample SAMN16933255, study PRJNA681124) | bioreactor sludge metagenome | isolation source: anaerobic bioreactor treating anionic surfactant - SDBS | place: India: Bengaluru | collected 2019-02-28 | reverse complement strand
TGATCACCACCTTGAGCGGCTTGAGCACGCACATGGCGCGCGCGGCGTTGGCGTCGAGATCCTCGCGGATGGCGAATTCCAGCATGCCGATGTCGACCAGGCCGCCGGCGCGGTTGACGCCGATCATGTCGCAGAAGGCGCGGATCGATGCCGGGGTGTAGCCGCGGCGACGGTAGCCGGACAGGGTCGACATGCGCGGGTCGTCCCAGCCGGTCACGTGATTCTCATCGACCAGTTGCTTGAGCTTGCGCTTGCTGGTGATGGTGTAGTTCAGGTTGAGGCGGGCGAACTCGTACTGGCGCGGCTGGGCCGGCACCGGCAGGTTGGCGAGGAACCACTCGTACAGCGGGCGGTGATCCTCGAACTCCAGAGTGCAGATCGAGTGGGTGATGCCTTCCAGGGCGTCCGACTGGCCGTGGGTGAAGTCGTAGCTCGGGTAGATGCACCACTTGTCGCCGGTCTGGTGGTGATGGGCGTGGCGGATGCGGTAGAGGATCGGGTCGCGCAGGTTCATGTTCGGCGAGGCCATGTCGATCTTGGCGCGCAGCGCACGGGCGCCGTCGGGGAACTCGCCGGCCTTCATGCGCGCGAACAGGTCGAGGTTCTCCTCGACGCTGCGCTCGCGGAACGGGCTGTTCTTGCCCGGCTCGGTCAGGTTGCCGCGGTAGGCGCGCGCCTCGTCCGGCGACAGGTCGCAGACGTAGGCCTTGCCGGCCTCGATCAGGTGCACCGCCCAGGCGTACAGCTGGTCGAAGTAGTTGGAGGCGTAGCGCTCCTCGCCGGCCCACTTGAAGCCCAGCCACTCGACGTCGGCCTTGATGGCGTCGATGTACTCCTGGTCTTCCTTGGCCGGGTTGGTGTCGTCGAAGCGCAGGTTGCACTCGCCGCCGAACTCCTCGGCCAGGCCGAAGTTCAGGCAGATCGACTTGGCGTGGCCGATGTGCAGGTAGCCGTTGGGCTCCGGCGGGAAGCGGGTGATGATCTTGGCGTGCTTGCCGGCTTCCAGGTCGGCCTGGACGATCGGGCGCAGGAAGTTGGCGGCTTTTTCGACGGTGGGCTTGCTCATGGTGTCCTTGAACATGTCGGTGCCGGCCAGGGTAGGCCAGCCAATGCAAAGCGCTTATCATAGCGAACCCGTCAGGCACCCGACAGACCACCTGCCGCCGCAGGTGCCGGATGCCCTCACCCATTCAGCGGAATTCCCCCATGATCAAGCTGCACACCAACCACGGCGTCATCACCCTCAAGCTGTTTGCCGACAAGGCCCCGGAAACCGCGGCCAACTTCGAGCAGTACGTGAAGGACGGCCACTACGACGGCACCATCTTCCACCGCGTGATCGGCAACTTCATGATCCAGGGCGGCGGTTTCGAGCCGGGCATGAAGCAGAAGAGCACCCGCGCGCCGATCAAGAACGAGGCCAACAACGGCCTGTCCAACAAGGTCGGCACCATCGCCATGGCCCGCACCATGGACCCGCACTCGGCCAGCGCGCAGTTCTTCATCAACGTCTCCGACAACAGCTTCCTCGACCATACCGCACCGACCACCCAAGGCTGGGGCTACGCCGTGTTCGGCGAAGTGGTGGAAGGCATGGACGTGGTCAACAAGATCAAGGCCGTGGCCACCGGTAACCGCATGGGCCACGGCGACGTGCCGGTGGACGACGTGATCATCGAGAAGGCCGAAGTCGTCGCCGAGTGATTCGATGAGCGTCCTGTTCATCGCGGACCTGCATCTCGAAGCGGAACGCCCGGACATCGTCCGGGCGTTTCTGCATTTCCTCGACACCCGCGCCGCCCAGGCCGAGGCGCTGTACATCCTCGGCGACTTCTTCGAGGTATGGGTCGGCGACGACGGCATGGACGACTTCCAGCGCTCCATCGCCAGCGCCCTGCGCCGCCTGAGCGACGCCGGCACGCGCATCTACCTGATGCACGGCAACCGCGACTTCCTGATCGGCCGGCACTTCTGCCGCGAGGCCGGTTGCACCCTGCTCAGGGAAGGCAGCGTGGTGGAACTGTACGGCGAGCCGGTGCTGCTGCTGCACGGCGACAGCCTGTGCACCCGCGACGAGAGCTACCAGCGCCTGCGCAAGCGCCTGCGCAACCCGCTCTCGCTGTGGCTGCTGCGCAACCTGCCGCTGGCCACCCGCCACAAGCTGGCGCGCAAGCTGCGCGACGCCAGCCGCATGCGCACCCGCGAGAAGGCCGCCGACATCATCGACGTCACCCCCGAGGTGGTGCCGCAGGTGATGGCCGAGCGCCGCGTGCGCACCCTGATCCACGGCCATACCCACCGCCCCGCCGTGCACAGGCTGCTGGTCGACGGCCACAACGCCCAGCGCATCGTCCTCGGCGACTGGGACCGCCAGGGCTGGGCGCTGGAAGTGGACGCGCAGGGCTATCGCCTGGCGCCCTTTCCCCTGGACTGAGCCCGCCCGCGACCGGCAACGCGCCACCCTGGCTGCGTTGCGCTCGCAAACCGCTGCCGGCGGCCGTTGCAGAGCCATCGGCTTCGCGCAAGACACAACTCGCCTACTATCAATTCACAAACTGCGCAAGTGAATCGACCCATCCATTCGTCGCCATTTCACGAAATACTGCGAACCATTTCACGATCCATTCACTCTCACTCCTCACTGTCGCAACAGACAGCACGGTGATGGCGCCCCTACTCGCGCCCGCCGCCATGGCTCCCCTTCTCCCCGAAGAGGAGCCGCCCCACCGACGGGACACGACGCCCCGTCAGCACAACTGGGCAAGGCGATACTTCAGCAGCCGCAACCTGCGGCGAGCGCCCTGCCGCTGCAACACCAGGAACAAGGACCTCCATCCAATCAATCGCAAGTGCCGCCGGCACCGAAAAAAGAAACAGAGAGGCAACCATGGAACTGAGCAACTTCCTCCAGGCATTCCTGCAACAGGAAACCGCCGTCGAACTCGCGCGCATGGGCATCGTCTACGTCCACCTGATCGCCTGCTGCGTGGCGGTCGGCCTGATCCTCACCAGCGACGTGGCGCTGATCCGCAACCTGCTGCGCGGTGGCGCCGCCGAGCCCGAACAGGCGCAGCATCTCGAACACCTGAAGAAGAGCGTCTCGCTCGCCCTGATCGTGCTGTGGGTCAGCGGCATCGGCATCGTCGGCCTCGACTATGCCGGCAAGGGCATGGAGTACTTCCTCAATCCCAAGCTGCAGGCCAAGGTGACCATCGTCACCCTGCTGACCCTCAACGGCTTCATCCTGCATGGCACCGTCCTGCCGGCCCTGCAGAAGAGCGGCTCGCTGCTCCAGCTGACCCCCGGCCTGCGCAGCCTGGCGCTGCTGGCCGGCTCGGTTTCCGCAGTGTCCTGGTTCTACGCCGCCATGCTCGGCATCGGCCGCCCGCTGGCCTGGAAATACTCGCTGCTCGAACTGATGGCGGCCTATCCGCTGCTCATCATCGCCGGTTTCCTCGGCATGCAGCTGCTGTGCAACTGGGCCGAACGGCGCAGCCAGGACGAATCGGCGCAGGACGCCTGGCAATCCGGGGTGCTCGTCACCTCCCGCTGAACCACCTGCGGACAGGGATGTCCGTCGCCCCCCATCCTCCCGCCGACTCGCTTCCATCAACCCGCTTGAAGACCGGCCCGCCAGTGCGCATGATCGCTGCAAGCGTGCCGCCCCTCCAGGGATCAGTCGGACCACCGGCCAGCAGGCATCGCCTGCTCGCCGCCCGACTGCAGACGCTTCATCGAAAGCCTCCAGGAGCGCTACGAATGGCGACAGATGCGCAGGGACCGTCGAATGCAGCGACCATGGCCGACCCCGCGGACCGGCCGACCCCACTCCAGCCCCCCGCCCGGGACGCACTGCCATGGACGCGGCTCCTGACCGGGATCGCCAGGCTCAGCCGCTCCACCCACTTCGTGATCACCGCAGCCCTCATTCTGGGCCTGACCATGACCTTCGTCGGCAACCTGGTCAGCCAGCAGATCAAGCTGGCGGCGGCGAAAAGCGCCGGCGAGGGCGCCGCGATCTACATGGAGGCCTATCTGGACGAATACGTCCAGGAGCTGGCGACCTCCCGCACCCTGTCGGAGGCCAGCAGCCGGGCCATCGACAAGCTGATGACCGACACCTCGCTCAACCAGCACATCGTCTCGGTGAAGATCTGGCTGCCGGACAACACCATTGCCTACAGCACCAGCAAGCAGGCGGAGTACCCGCATGCCCCGAGCCAGCCCATAGAGCAGGCCATGCGCGGCGAAATCGTCACACGCCTGAGCGCGCTGGAGCACGAAGGCGACGACCATGCACGCAGCCTGCGCATCCCGCTCTACGAGACCTACGTGCCGCTGCGCGAGTTCGGCAGCGGGCGGATCCTGGCGGTAGGCGAGTTCTACGAGATGGAGCACCGGATCGACAGCATCCATCAAGCCGTGTGGGCGACCATCGGCGTCGCCACCCTGGCCATGCTGGCCCTGCTGTTCTTCATCGTCCGCCGCGGCGACCGGATCATCGAGCGGCAGCAGATAGCCCTGCGCCAGCAGATGCAGGAACAGGCCCAGCTGCACCGGCAGAATGCCCTGCTGCAGCGCCGGATCAACACAGCCAGCCACGAATTCGCCACCGTCAACGAACTCATTCACCGCCGCCTGGGTGCCGACCTGCACGACGGTCCGGCGCAGCTGCTGACCCTGATCCTGCTGCGCCTCGACGCGCTGGCCAAGCTGCGCTATCGCGAAGACGGGCCCAGCCAGCCCAGCGACGTCCTGGAAACCATCCGCAGCGCCGCCCAGGAAAGCCTGCAGGAAATCCGCAATATCTCCCGCGGCCTGGCGCTGCCGGAAATCAATGCCTTGAGTCTGGAGGAGGAACTGCGGCTGGTAGTCCAGCGCCACGAGCAGCGCACCGGAACCACGGTGCAGCTGACCCTCGGCGACCTGCCCGACACGGTGTCGCTGCCCTACAAGATCTGCATCTACCGCCTGGTGCAGGAGGCGCTGAACAACACCTTTCGCCACGCCGGCGGCAAGGGCCAGAAGGTCGGTGCCGACTGCAGCGGCGGCGTGCTGGAGATACGGATCGAGGATAGCGGGGAAGGCATCGGCGCGGCGGCCCTGCCGAGGCCGGGCCGCGGCCGCTCGCGCCTTGGCCTGGTCGGCATGCGCTATCGCGTGGAGTCGCTCGGCGGCCTGTTCGACATTGAATCGGCGCCCGGACAGGGGACCCGGATCCGGGCACAGTTCGACATGTCGACACCGGCCAATGCCGAAGACGACCCGGCCTGAGCCATGGCGCCGTCAGAAGGCCCCCGGCACCCGGGCTCCCGCCTGCGCGGACGCGGCGGCAGGTGGCTTCTTCAGGAGGCGGGCTCCCCTGGCTCACCGCCACCGGTTTCCCGGGGCTTTTCCGCCGCCCATTGGCGCTGTATCGCCATCACCGCCTCGACGCGGTTGCGGGCGTGCAGCTTCTGCATGACGCTGGTCATGTAGTTCTTCACGGTCTTCTCGCTGAGACAAAGCTTGTCGGCCACCTCTCGATTGGTCAGCCCCTTGGCGACCTCGCGGATGATCTGCTCCTCGCGGTAGTTGAGCTCGACGCCGTGCGTTTCGTTCTCGCGGCGCCGGAAATGGCTCAGCAGCTGGCTGGCCAGCTCCGGGGCGACGAAAACTTCCCCCCTGGCCACGGTGCGTATCGCCTGGACCAGCTCCTCGCCGCTCACCCCCTTGAGCACATAGCCCTGGGCCCCCGCCTCGAGCGCGGAGAAGGCGTCGTCCTCGGCCTCGGACACGGTCAGCATCATCACCCGCACCGTCGGCTGGGCCTTGCTGATCGCCCGCACCGCGGCAAAGGTATCTCCGGGCATGCTGACGTCCATCAGCAGCACATCGGGCAGGAAATTCGCCGCAATCTCGCGCGCCTCGTCGGCCGAACCGCCCTGGGCCACCAGATCGAAATCGGCCACGTCCATCAGGGTCATGGCCACCCCCTGACGCAGCAGCGGATGGTCGTCGACGACCGCCACCCTGACCTTGGAATCCATGAACTGCTCCATCCTCCGACTACGATGCTGCAACCCTAGCACGTCGTGCAGCACGCGGCTGCGCCCGACGAACAAAGTGGTGTGCGGCATGCCGCACACCACCGTTGTCGTCAGGCCCCCGCGCCGGCTCAGCTCAGCTGGAAGTCGGCCAGGGTCACGCTGGTGTGGTCGATGACACCGACCAGGGTGATGCTGCCTCCGTCAGGCCCGTTGATGGTGACCAGGGTGTGGGCACCGGCATCGGTGATCGACACCCGGCTGGCGAAGGTCGCCGCGGTCAGGTTGAAGGCGGCGATGTTGAGCAGATCCTGCCCGCCTCCGGCCAGCGCATCGAAGCCGGCGACCTGATCGCTGCCGAAGTTCGGCCCGAACACGAAGATGTCGTTGCCCTGGCTGGCATTCATCGTGTCGTTTCCTGCCCCGCCCGTCACCCGGTCGTTGCCAAGTCCTCCGTTCAGGTTGTCGTCGCCGGCGCCGCCGTCGAGGGTGTCATTGCCGCCCCGGCCGTTCAGCGTGTCGTTGCCCGCCCCGCCCTGCAGCAGGTTGGTCCCGTTGTTGCCGTTGACCACGGTCGCGTTGGCCCCCACATGGACGAGGTTCTCCACGTTGAGCGCCAGGCTGTAGCTGGCGCTAGTGGAGCGCACCGTGTCGACGCCGGTGCCGGCCTCGACAATCACATCGCCGGCCACGTCGACGAAGTAGGTGTCGTTGCCCGCCCCGCCCACCAGCCGGTCGACGCCGGCGCCGCCATCCAGGCTGTCGGCGCCGGCACCGCCGGTGAGGGTGTTGGCCAGGACGTTGCCGGTCCCGCTGAAGCTGCCGGCACCGGTGAAGGTGAGGTTCTCCAGGTTGGCGCCGAGGGTGTAGCTGGCCAACGAGGTCTGCACCGTGTCCGTACCACTGTTCGCCGCCTCGCTGAGCGTATCGCCGGCGCTGTCGAGCACGTAGGTGTCGTTGCCGGTGCCGCCGATCAGGGTGTCGTTGCCGAGTCCGCCGTTCAGGGTATCGTTGCCGGCGCCCCCCTCCAGCTGGTCGTCGCCGGCCAGACCGCTGAGGGTGTCGTTGCCGGTGCCGCCGATCAGGCTGTTGGCCAGGGCGTTGCCGGTGCCGACGAAGTTGTTGCCGAAGATGCCGCCGAAGATGCCGCCATTGGTCTTCACCAGGTTCTCGACGTTGGCCCCCAGCGTGTAGCTGGCCAGGCTGGTCTGCACCGTATCGGTACCGCCGTTCGCCGCCTCGACCACCGCATCGCCGTTGCTGTCCACCACGTAGAGGTCGTCGCCGGCGCCGCCGCTCATGCTGTCGTTGCCGGCACCGCCATCGAGGAGGTCGTCGCCGGCCAGCCCGTTGAGGGTGTCGTTGCCGCCCAGCCCCTGCAGCAGGTCGTTGCCGATCGTCCCGGTCAGCGCATCGTTGCCCGCCGTCCCGATGAAGATGCCGCCCAGCGCCACCGTCGCCGCGGAGGTCAGCCTCTCCAGGGTATTGCCGTTGTCGATGTAGGTGACCTGCACGCGCAACTGCTGACCGGCCAGGGCCTGGGTCGGCATGAACGTCGGCCCCGTCGCCCCGGGGATATCGACGAAAGTGTCGCCATCGCCGGCCTGCCACTGGTAGGCGAAATTCACCCCGGCCAGGCCATCGGCATCGCTGAAGGCATTGCTGGCGGTGAGCAACTGCCCGAAGACGGGCGACATGTCACTGATCAGCACGCTGCCGACCGGCAGGTCGTTGGGATCGCCGCCCTCGACCACCGCGCTGGTCGGCGCCGACAGCATGGTTTCCAGCACGCCGCGGGCATCCTGGTAGACCGCCCTGACCCGCAGCGCCACCCCGAGCAGATCGGCCGTCACCGCGAAGTTCGCCCCGGTCGCGCGCAGGGCCTCGCCGCCGAGGTTGGCCAGGACGATGTCCTCGAAGGTGCCGTCACCGGTGAGGTCGGCCTGCCAGTAGTAGGTGATCGGGCCAGCGACCGCGCCGCTGGGATTGCCCGCAGCGACGTTGTCCGCATCGCTCAGGCCCAGGCCCGCCACGCTGAGCACCTGGCCGACGCTCGGCGAGCCGTCGCTGATCCGCAGGGTGCCCTGCGCCTCGGCGTTCACGCCCTCCACCAGCACCACCGACTGGTCGTTGAACTGCAGCCGCTCGATGTTGCGCAGGGTGTCGCTGCCGTCCAGGCCCAAGGCGTCGGTCACCGTCCAGGTGCCGTCGAGGTTGTCGACGATGCTGTAGTTGCCGCGCACGCCGGAGAACTGCGCGGTGTCGAAGTTGAAGCCGCCGTCGCCGGCCATGATCTCGCGCACGATCACCAGCTGACCGGGGTTGACCTCGCCGGAAACCATCCGCGGCACCAGTTCGGTCAGGCTGTTGACGCTGAACAGCTCGGCGCCGCTGCCGTCCTTGTTCGCCCGCACGCTGATGCGCACGTTCAGCCAGCTGTCGCCGTCGATCAGGTCGTCGCCGCCGTTGCCGGCGATGATGTCGCTGCCGTTGCCGCCGAGGATGATGTTGCCGGCGCCGAACGCGGACTGCCCGGCGCCGAGGAAGCCGTCCAGCAGTTCCTGCAGGCCGTCGATCAGGCCGATGTTGGTGAGCACGCTGCCGTTCAACCCCGAGGTGGCGATGCCGCCGAGATCGAGGTCGTCACCCTGCAGGATGTCGCCGTGGTGCGAGCCCGACAGGCCCTCCATCGACTCGAAGCGGGTCAGCACCGAGGCGCTGGAAGCCGGCACCGGCGTTTCGTCGAAGGCGCGCAGGCGCAGGTCGATGTTCACCCCGAACGGATCGTCGCGGAAGGCCGCCCAGTCGAAGCCGGAGCCACCGACGTAGCGGTCGCCCTCGCCGCCGTTGCCGAGCATGACCTCGTCGCCGCCCTCACCGTCCATGCGGTCGATGATGCCGCGCTCGCCGATGAACACGTCGTTGCCGATGACGTTGTCCAGGCCGAACTCGTTGAAGTTGTCGCCGGCATTGCCGTCGGGGCCGCCGAGCTCCAGCCAGTCATCGCCCTCGTTGCCGAACTGGGCCTCGTTGCCACGGGTGCCGAGGATGAAGTCATTGCCCGCGCCACCGAAGATCTCCGAGGCATCCTCGCCGGAGATGACGAAGTCGTTGCCGAAGCCAGCGATGATCAGGTTGAGGCCGTTGCCGCCGTGGACGACGTCGTTGCCGTCGCCGGCGCGGATGATGTCGTCACCGCCGCGGTCGGTGATGATGTCGTCGCCGGCCCCGCCGAGGAGGTTGTCGTTGCCGTCGCCGCCCTCCAGGCGGTCGTCGCCGCCATCGCCCCACAGGGTGTCATCGCCCAGGCTGGCGATCAGGATGTCGTCGCCCTCGCTGCCGCCGAGCACCACGTGCTCGTCACCGGTGTAGTGCAGGTAGTCGCTGTCGGTCCCGGCGGTCAGCGGGTTGTTGCGGATCACCTCGCCGGTGGGGTCGGCACGGTCGTCCGCCCCCAGGCCGGTGAACTGCCGCGTCGGATCGACCTCGAGGGTGAAGCCCGGGGTCGAGAAGATGTCCGCCGGCAGGTGGGTGGCATCGGTGTTGGCCATCACCATGCGGGCGAACGAGTTGTTCTCCATCTCGGTGAGCATGTTGAGCCCGGCGAGGCGCTCCAGATAGTAGAAGCGGTCGCCGTCCTGCAGCTTCTCCAGCTGGGTCTCGAACACGAAGTTGAAGGTCGAGCCGAGCAGGCCGCCGAACGGCATCTGCTTCTCGGCCAGGCCGCCGATCCAGAAGTCGATGGCGTTGACCCCGGTGCTCGCCGCCGGGCCGTTGAGGAAGGCCAGGCGCTCGGCGTTGAAGGCGGCGATCTGCGCCGGGTCGGTCAGGCTGGCATCGCCGAACACCAGGTTCATCGCCGCCGCCCGCTTGTCCTCCAGAGTGGTGGCGGCGACGATCGAGGCATGGGTGCCGTAGGCAGCGATGAAGTTGACCACCGACATCTGGTTCTTGAGGTTCATCGCGAAGTCGAGCCAGCTGCTGTAGGGCGTCAGCTGGCTGTCGCCGGTCATCGCGTAGAATTCGGCACGCGCCGCGTTGAGCGACGGCACCCCGGCATCGCGCCCGCGCGCCAGGTTGATCGCCGCCAGGTCCAGCGGCAGGCCGAGCAGGTTGTTGCGCAGCGCCTCGGTGACGAACTCGTCGATCTCGTTGCCAGCCTGGCGGGTCATGCCGCGGATGATCGCGCCGGCGGCGGCCCCGGCGTCGACCGTGAGCGTGCCGCCATTGCCGTCGCTGAGCTGGTTGAACGCCAGCGGGTTGAGGAAGGCCTCGATCAGGCCCATCTCGCTGGACACGAAGTCGGGGTCGAGGCGATCCACCGTCTCGGTCAGCATCGAGTGGCCGAAGCGGTACACCACATGGGCGAACTCGGCGACGATGGCCGGATTGATCGCCGTGTCGTAGACCTGGGTCGCGTTGAAGAACACGTCGATCTGCGGCTGCACCTTGCGCGCGAACTCCTCGAACACCAGGTGCTGGTACTGCATCTCGGTGGAGAAGCGCGCGGCCTGGAACAGCCGCTCGCCGTTCCAGTCCAGCGCGGCGATCTCCGCCGGGGTGTCCGGCACCGACGTCACCCCGCTGAGCAGCCACTGGCTGATGAAGGCCGGGTCGTTGCTAGCGATCACCACGTCCTTGATGTGCTGCACCATGCGGTTGTGCTCGGCATGGAACACGTGGTGCACCGCGGTCAGGCCGATGTTCTCGTTGCCGCGGCCGTCGCCGGTGATGAAGTGGGCATCGAGCAGCTCGTTGTCGTAGGTGCCGGCCAGGCCGTCGTCCACCCCGGCGACGCCGTCGGCGTCGGCGGTCAGCAGCGCACCGGTCTGGCTGTTGCGCGGCCCCGCGCTGTGGGCGATGTCGTCGAGGAAGGCATGCCCGGTGCGCACCACGTTGCCGGGCACCGCGAGGCCGCCGGGCTGCGCCGCCACCAGGCCGGCGCCGGTGACGAACTGCGGCAGGCCGTTGGCGCCGGGAATGAACTTGCCGTAGGGGTCGGTCGCCAGCATCGGCAGGTTGGTCACGTCGGCATCGGTGAGGACGATGCCGAGCAGGGCCTGGGCCTGCGCCTTGACCTCGCCCCAGGTCGGCAGGCCGCCGTCGGCGCCGTCGAGCATGCGCCCGGTGGCGACCGGCCGGCCGTTGTCGTCGAGGGTGTATTCGCGCAGGAACACCTGATGCGAGGGGTGCGAGGTATAGGTCTGGTTCTGGTCGACGAAGGGCGTGGTCTGGTTGTTGTGCAGATGCACGTCGTCGGCGGTGCCCAGCTGGCCGTCCTGGCCGGCATGCACCGCGCTGTTGGTGGCGCGGGTCAGCAGCATGAAGCGCTGGTTGGCCGGCAGGTCGTCGGCGGTGCCGGCCAGGCCGTCGGCGCCCAGCACCAGCGGGTCGTCGGCCTGCAGCGGGATGAACACCGCGCCGTTGCCACCCTTGTTGACCAGGTCCAGGCCATGATCGAAGAACTGGCCGAACAGGGTGAACCAGGAGTTGAAGCCGGCCGACAGCCCCTCGTCCGGCGCCGTGTTGGGGATGAACAGCGGCTGGCCGGCGGGGATCGGCACGCCGTTGAGGTCGAGCAGCACGCCGTTGGCATCCAGGCTGCCCAGGCCGGCGGCCACGTAGGCCTGAACCGCCGCCGGGTTGCCGATGGTCTGGTCGACCACCAGGTTGGAGATGATCCGCGGATCGGAGTCGACCACGCTGCCGCCGGGGCCGGTGGCCGCGTAGTTGGTATTGCTCACCCCGGCGAACGGAGCCTCGTCCTGCTCGTTGCCGAACTGCTGGTCCAGCATCTGCGGGAACGGCTGGTCGGCCGCACCGAACTTGTCCTGCCCCCGCACCAGGTTGTTGAACGAGCCGTCGACGGTGCGCAGGCCGAAGGCCATCCGCGAGTTGGGCAGGATGTCGAGCAGGTTCTCGCCGTCCGCATGGCGCTCGGCGATGCGGATCTGGTCGAGGATGAACTGCAGGTCCGCACGGATCAGGTGCAGCCCGCCGCCGGGGCTGACCACCGCGCTTTCCGCCGGCAGCGGCGCCGGCGGCGGCGGCAGCTCGACGCCGGCGACCGCCGCGGTGGCGGCGGAGGCGACGCTCTCCAGCACGCCGTGGTCGTCCTGGTAGATGGCCTTGACCCGCAGCGCCAGACCGTCGACCTGCGGGGTCACGCGGAAGGACTGGCCGTCCACGGTGGAGGGGAGCACCCCGCCGTCGACCAGGATGTCCTCGAAGATGCCCGAGCCGGGAGCCGTCTCGACCTGCCAGACGTAGCTGACCGGCCGGCCGCTCACCGCGCCGCCGGCATTGTCGCCATCGCTGACGCCCGCCGCCGACACCCGCAGCAGTTGCCCCACCGCCGGCGGGCCGGCGAGCGGATTGCCGTCGGCATCGAGCACCAGCAGCGTGCCGTCGGGCGCGAAGTTACCGCCCTGCTGCTGCCCAGCCAGTTCGGCGACGAACTGGCCGCCGACCTGCACCAGCGCCATGTCGGCGAACTGCAGGCGCTCGATGTTCATCAGCCGGTCGACGCCGTCGATGCCTGTGCCGTCCACCAGGTGACTGACCGTGGTCACGCCGTTCAGCGTGGTGACCACATAGTCGGCACGCGCGCCGGAGAAGGTCGCCGTGTCGAAGCCGGCGCCCTCGTTGAGGATCTCGCGCACGATCACCAGCTGGCCGGGGTTGATCTCGCCGGAGAGCATGCGCGGCATCAGCTCGCGGATGCTTTCGACGCTGTCGATCTCCAGCGCCGGATTGTTCGGGTCGCGCACGCTGACCCGCACGTTCAGCCGGTGGTCGCCGTCGAGCAGGTCGTCGCCACCGCGGCCCTCGAGGATGTCGCTGCCGCCGCCGCCGAGGATGATGTTGCCGCTGCCGAAGGCGGTGACCGGGCCGCCGAGGAACTGGTCGAGCAGCGCCTGCAGGCCGTCGATCAGGGCGATGTCGGTCAGCACGCTGCCCTTGGCGCCGGCGGTGGCGATCTGGTTGGCGTCGGCGTTGTCGCCGCGCAGGATGTCGCCGAAGGCCGAACCGGACAGCCCCTCCACCTCGGCGAAGCGGTCGAGGATGCCGGCGTTGGACGGCGCCACCGGCGGCTCGATGAAGTCGTTGACGATCAGGTCGACCTTCACGCCGAGGCCGTCGTGCTCGTAGCTGACCCAGTCGTAGCCGGAGTTGCCGTCGAAGTGGTCGGCGCCTTCGGAGCCGACCATGATGTCGTCGCCCCCCTCGCCGATGACCTCGTCGAAACCGCCGCCGCCGATGAACACGTCGTGCCCCTTGATCTCGTCGTCGGAGAACGGCGACAGGTTGTCGCCGGGCGCGCCGTCCTGGGTGCCGATCTCGATCCAGTCGTCGCCCTCGTTGCCGGCGGTCTGCAGGTTGCCCTTGGCGCCGAGGATGAAGTCGTTGCCGCGGCCGCCGAAGGTTTCCGACACGTCCTCGCCGGTGATGATGAAGTCGTTGCCGGCACCGCCGAGGATCAGGTTGAAGCCGTTGCCGCCGTGGATGACGTCGTTGCCGTCGTTGCCCTTGAGCACATCGTCGCCGCCCCGGTCGCTGATGATGTCGTCGCCGGCGCCGCCCTCGATGTTGTCGTTGCCGTCGCCGCCCTCCAGGCGGTCGTTGCCGCCATCGCCCCACAGGGTATCGTCGCCGATGCTGGCGATCAGGATGTCGTCGCCCTCGCTGCCGCCGAGCACCACGTGCGCGTCGCCGGTGTAGCGCAGGTAGTTTCCGTCGGTGCCAGCGGTCGCCGGGTTGTCGCGGATCACCAGCGGCACCAGCGGATCATCGCCGAGCGGGTCGGCACGGCCGTCGGCGCCGAGGTCGGTGAACTGCTTGCTCGGATCGACCTCGAGGATGAAGCCGGGCGTCGAGAAGATGTCCGCCGGCAGGTGGGTCGCGTCGGTGTTGCGCATCACCAGCTTGGCGAAGGAGTTGTCTTCCATCTCGGTGAGGAAGTTCAGCCCCGAGAGCCGGGAGAGGTAGTAGAAGCGGTCGCCGTTCTGCAGCGCTTCCAGCTGGGTCTCGAAGACGAAGTTGAAGGTCGAACCGAGCAGGCCGCCGAACGGCATCTGCTTCTCGGCCAGGCCGCCGATCCAGAAGTCGATGGCGTTGACCCCGGTAGTCGCCGCCGGGCCGTTGAGGAAGGCCAGGCGCTCGGCATCGTCGATCGCCCCGCCGCCGAACACCAGGTCGGTCGCCGCGGCGCGCTTGGCCTCGAGGGTGGTGGCCGTGGCGACGCTGGCGTGGGTGCCGTAGGCGGCGATGAAGTTGACGATGGAGGCCGGATGCTTGAGGTTGTGCATCAGATCGAGCCAGCTGGCATAGGGCTTGAGCTGGCTGTCGCCGGTCATCGCGTAGAACTGCTCGCGCGCGACGTTGAACGACGGCACGCCGGTGTCGCGGCCGCGCGCCAGGTTGATCGCCGCCAGGTCTAGCGGCAGGCCGAGCAGGTTGTTGCGCAGCGCCTCGGTGACGAACTCGTCGATCTCGTTGCCCAGCTGGCGGGTGGTGCCGCGCACGATGGCGCCGGCGGCCGCCTCGGGATCGATGCCGCTGGCGGCGAAGGCCAGCGGGTTGAGGAAGGCCTCGATCAGGCCCATCTCGCTCGACACGAAGTCGGGATCGAGGCGGTCCACCGTCTCGGTCAGCATCGAGTGACCGAAGCGGTACACCACATGGGCGAACTCGGCGAGGATCGCCGGGTTGATGGTGGCGTCGTAGCCGGTCGGTGCGAGGAAGGCATCGACCTGCGGCTGCACCTTGCGCGCAAACTCCTCGAACACCAGGTGCTGATACTGCATCTCGGTGCCGAACTTGGCGGCCTGGAACAGCCGCTCGCCGTTCCACTGCAGGGTCGACAGGTCGGCGGGGATCGCAGCGACCGGCTCCAGCAGCCATTGATTGAGGAAGGCCAGGTCGCCGGCGGCAGACTCCAGGACCACCGCCTTGGTGTGTTCGACCAGGCGGTTGTGCTCGGAGTGGAACACGTGGTGCACGGCGGTCAGACCGATGTTCTCGTTGACCCGGCCGTCGCCGGCGATGTAGTGCGCCTCCAGCAGCTCGTTGTCGTAGGTGGCGGCCAGGCCGTCGTCCACCCCGGCGGCGGAATCGGCATCGGCGGTCAGCGGCGCGCCGCTCTGGCTGTTGAACGGACTGGCGGCATGGGCGATATCGTCGAGGAAGGCGTGCCCGGTGGCCAGCGCCAGGGAGGCGTCGACCGGCGCCAGCGGATTGCCCTCCAGCAGGCCGGTGGCGGTGACCAGTTGCGGAAAGCCGTTGGGCCCGCGCAGGAAGTTGCCGTAGGGATCGGTGGCCAGCAGCGGCACCCGGCCGACGTCGAGGTCGTCGAGCTGGATGCCCAGCAGATCGCGCGCCTGGGCCTTGAGCACACCCCAGGTGGCCATGCCGCCCAGCTCGACGTCGTCGGCGGTGCCGAACACCCCGTCGCCGCCGAGGTCGCGGTTGGTCAGCAGCTTGCCGGTGGCCACCGGCTTGCCGTCGGCATCCAGCGCATAGGCGCGCAGGAACACCTGATGGGAGGCGTGCGAACTGTAGGTCTGGTTCTGGTCGACGAAGGGCGTGGTCAGGTTGACCTGCGTGTGCACGTCGTCGGCGGTGCCGAGCACGCCGTCCTCACCGGCACTCACCGCGGTATTGGTGGCCCGGCTCAGCACCATGAAGCGCTGCCCTGCCGCCAGATCGTCGGCGGTCCCGGCGATGCCGTCGGCGCCCAGCACCAGCGGATCGTCGGCCTGCAGGGGAATGAACACGGTGCCGCTGCCGCCCTTGGCCACCAGGTCAAGGCCGTGATCGAAGAACTGGCCGAAGAAGGTGAACCAGTTGTTGAAGCCGGCCGACAGTCCCTCGTCCGGCGCCGTGTTGGGGATGAACAGCGTCTGTCCGGCGGGAATCGGCACACCGTTGAGATCGAGCAGCACGCCATTGGCATCCAGACTGCCCAGTCCGGCATCGACGAAGGCGGCCACCGCCACCGGGTTGGCGATGGTCTGGTCGACGATCAGGTTGGAAATGATCCGCGGATCGGCATCGGCCACGTTGGTGGTGGAGGCGTAGTTGGTATTGCTGACCACCCCCCCCGGCGCCGGCCCGTTGGCATCGAAGCTGTCGCCGTCCTGGTCGTTGTTGAAACGCTGGCCGACCAGCAGCGGGAAACTCTGATCCGCCGCACCCCAGGTGCTGCGCCCGGCGACCAGGTTGTTGTAGGAGCCATCGACCGTCCGCAGCCCCCAGGGGACCTGCGAGTTGGGCAGCAGGGCGCTGAGGCTCTGCCCGGAGGCGTGGGACTCGGCAATCAATATTTGTTGAAGAATGAATTCAAGATCGGATTTAATGAATGTGGCCATCTCTGCTTCCTCTTTCTCGATGCTTGACGCGCGACGATAGAAAGCCACATGCACTTGAACCCCCTGCAACGGCGTGGCTTGGCGTAGCAATACGGAAATCATCATTCCCTGGGATAAAGGCCAAAAGCGGCCCACATCGACATAACTACAATCGTCGATGGCCGGCCATGATTGGTTTTGTCCCTGCAACGGCGAACAGCGAATTCGGCAGTGCTTCCCGGAACGAGGGTGGCCCATGGAGTTGGAGAGTGCGGAAATGCTTCCAGCCCGCCATGCAAATGGCGCGCTCGGGGAGACCGGAGGCATGCCGGGAAGTGCCCATCCTGTTTCGCGCCGGAGGCAGACCCGATCCGGCCCGGAGGCGCCTGGCCCGGCGCCGGGCGGCACTGCCTGCACCGCCCGGCGCCACCAGCATTGTCGAATGGAGCGAACCCCTGCTCATCGTCTCCCCCTTGCACGGCAGCCAACACCAGCCGCGGCGCCCTTTCCGCGGCCTCCTGGGTCGGCTGCCCTACACGACTAGACTAAAGTCCCGGACCTTGGCCCTGTCAAGGAAGCGCCAGTACGGGACCTGGGTCCCAACTGAAAATCCAATTCGAATTAATCACTTAGTTCAACAAAAAATAACATCCCGACTACCCCGAACACCGCAAGGCAACTTTGTCAGCTGCAAGCACTTGCGGATACCGGAAAACACAATCTATACCTTGTCAGCAAGTTGAATCCTCTTTCAGACGGCCAAACAACTCTCATATCCGCCGTCGCGAACCCGCTTTCATTGCATCCAACACAATCAGAAGTTCAGCGCCTGCGGCACTGGAGGTTCGATATGGACATGTTGCCCCCCCCGCACTCCGAGCTGGCCGATACTCTGTTTCGCCTGCGCCGGACCTTCTATGCATTGGCCGCCTTCAGCGGCGTGATCAACCTGCTGATGCTGGCACCGGCGATCTACATGCTGCAGGTGTACGACCGGGCGCTGGTCAGCAGCAACATCACCACCCTGTCGATGCTGACCCTGCTGGTGGTGGGACTGTACGTGCTGATGAGCCTGCTCGAGGTGCTGCGCTCGCGGGTACTGGTGCGGGTCGGCAACCGCCTCGACATGGCCCTCAACCAGCGGGTATTCGATGCCGCGTTCGAGCGCAATCTGCAGCGGGCAGGCGGCAACCCGGCACAGGCGCTCCAGGATCTGGCCCAGGTGCGCCAGTTTCTCACCGGCAACGGCCTGTTCGCCTTCTTCGACGCGCCCTGGACCCCCATCTACCTGCTGGTGGCCTTCCTGATCCACCCGCTGCTCGGCCTGCTCACCCTGGTCGGTTCGCTGCTGCTGGCGGGCCTGGCCTGGCTGACGGAGATCGGCACCCGCCAGCCGCTGGCCGAGGCCAACCAGGCGGCCATGGCCTCCGCCAGCTTCGCCAACAACAACCTGCGCAATGCCGAAGTCATCCAGGCCATGGGCATGCTTCCGAGCATCCGTCAGCGCTGGTTCGGCCATCATCTGCGCATTCTCGACCTGCAGACCCTGGCGTCCGACCGCGCCGCCACCATCAACGGGGCGACACGCTTCGTCCGCGTCACCCTGCAGTCGCTGATCCTCGGCGCCGGCGCCCTGCTGGCGATCCGCGGCGAAATCACCCCGGGGATGATGATCGCCTGCTCGATCCTCACCGGCCGCGCCCTGGCGCCGGTCGAGCAGGCGATAGCCGCCTGGAAGCCGCTGTTGGCCTGCCGCTCGGCCTGGACGCGCCTCGCTGCCCTGCTGCGGGACTTTCCCGCGCCCCGGCCGGCCATGCCGCTGCCCAGACCGCTGGGCGCGCTGAGCGTGGAAGGCGCCTATGCCAACGCCCCCGGCTCGCCCGCGCCCATCCTGCGCGGCATCAGCTTCGCCCTGGCACCCGGGGAGGCATTGGGCGTGATCGGCCCGTCGGCCTCGGGCAAGTCGACCCTCGCCCGCCTGCTGGTCGGCGTCTGGCCGGCCCAGGCCGGCAAGGTCCGCCTGGATGGCGCCGACCTGTTCCAGTGGCGCAAGGAGGAGCTCGGCCCCTGGCTGGGCTACCTGCCGCAGGACGTCGAGCTGTTCGAGGGCAGCATCGCCGAGAACATCGCCCGCTTCGGCGAGGTGGACGGCGAGGCGGTGATCCTCGCCGCGCGTCAGGCCGGCGTGCACGAGATGATCCTGCGCCTGCCGCAAGGCTACGACACCCGCTTGGGCGTTGACGGCGGCTCGCTGTCCGGCGGCCAGAAACAGCGCATCGGCCTGGCCCGGGCGCTGTACGGCGACCCGGCGCTGATCGTGCTCGACGAGCCCAACGCCAGCCTCGACGACCTCGGCGAGGCGGCCCTGGGCCGGGCTCTGCTCGATCTGAAGGCCCGCGGCAAGACCCTGCTACTGATCTCGCACCGACCGACGGTGCTGAACGTGGTGGACAAGGTGCTGGTACTGCGCGAGGGCACGGTGCAGCTGTTCGGCAGCCGCGAAGAGGTCTTCGGCGCCCTGCGCCAGGCCAGTGTGATGTCTGCCGCGGGGGGCGCCGCGCCCCTGGCGGCGGTCAAGAACAAGGAGTGACGAGCCATGCCGAGTATCGAGTACGAAGCCAGGGGGCTGCTGCCGGCCAATCGCTTGCCAGCGATCGACGTTGACGACGGGAGGCCAAGCCGCTGGGGCCTGGCGCTGGTGATCGCCGGCTTTGGCGGCTTCCTGCTCTGGGCCAGCCTGGCCCCCCTGGACGCCGGGGTGGTGGCCAGCGCCACGGTCAACATCACCGACAACCGCAAGGCAATCCAGCATCTGAGCGGCGGCTCCATCCGTGCCATCCTGGTGCGCGAAGGCGACCGGGTGCAGCGCGGCCAGCCACTGATCGAGCTCGATCCGACTCGCGCCATCGCCGAACAGGGCATGGTCAGCGCCCAGTACATAGTGGCGAAAACCGTGGAGAATCGCCTGCAGGCCGAACGCGACGGCGCGGCCGCGGTGAGCTTCGATTCCGAACTGCTCGCGCGCTTCGCCAGCGATCCGCGCCTGCAGGCTGCCACCGCCCTGCAGACGCGCCTGTTCACCACCCGCCGCGCGGCCCTGACTGGCGAGGCCGGCATCCTGCAGGAAAACATCCGCGGCGCCGAAGAACAGCTCAGGGGCCTGCGTCAGGTGCAGGACTCGCGCGACACCCAGCTCCGCCTCCTCGAGCGGGAACTGCACGGCGTGCGCAGCCTGGCCGCCGAAGGCTACGTCGCACGCAACCGCATGCTCGAGCTGGAGCGCAACGCCGCCGAACTGAGTGCGGCGCAGGCGCAGAACATCACCGAGATCGGCCGCACCCGCAACCAGATCGCCGAACTGAAGCTGCGCATCCTGCAGCTCGACCCGGACTACCAGAAGGACGTGCAGTCGCAGTTGACCGAGGTGCAGAAGGAAGCCGCCGCCCTGGCCGACCGCCTGCGGGCGCTCGATCACGAGGTCGCCCACACCGTGATCCGTGCCCCCATCGATGGGGTGGTGCTCGGCCTGAACGTCTCGACCATCGGCGGGGTGATCCAGCCGGGCTCGACCATCATGGAGCTGGTACCAGCCCACGAGCCGCTGCAGGTGAATGCCATGATCCCGGTACAGGCCATCGACCGAATGGTCCCGGGCCTGCCGGTGGATATCGCCTTCCCCGCCTTCAACCATGCGCAGACACCCAACATTCCCGGGCGCGTGCTCACCATCTCGGCCGACCGGCTGGTCGACGAAACCAGCAAGCAGCCCTACTACCTCGCCGAAGTCGCGGTGACCGAGCCCGGCATGGAGCTGCTCGGCGACAACCGCATCCGCGCCGGCATGCCGGCCACCGTGACCATCAAGACCGGCGAGCGCAACCTGATGAGCTACCTGCTGAAGCCGATGCTCGAGCGGATCGACAGTGCCTTCAAGGAGCAATGACATGGGCGCTCGCCTGAACCTCGCATGCCTGGCCAGCCTGCTCGGACTGACCAGTCTTCCCGCCGCCGCCCTCGACCTGCAGAGCGCCTGGGCGCTGTTGCAGCAGCAGGGCCCGACCTATCGTGCCGCCGTGTACGAGCGGGCCGCCGGCGAGGAGAACCGCTCCCTCGGTCGGGCCGGCCTGTTGCCGCAGATCAGCGCCAGCGCCAGCAAGAGCCGGGTGGACGGCACCCAGGAAGGCCCCGACTCGCTCGGCCGCAGCCGCGAGAACGACATGGATTACACCGCGGACAACGCCGCGGTACGCCTGCGCCAGCCGCTGTTCAACCGGCAGAAGCTCGCCGAGTACCGCCAGGGTCAGCAGCGCGCCGCCTACAGCGAAGCGGTGTTCGACGCCAAGAGCCAGAATGCCGCCGTGCGCCTGGCCGGCCGCTACTTCGACGTGCTGCTGGCGCGCGAGACCATCGACCTGGCACAGAGCAAGCTGAAGGCCTTCGAGCAGCAGGTCGCCGCCGCGCAGCGGCGCTTCGAGCTGGGCGACGGCACCGTCACCGACGTCGATCAGGCGACCGCCCGCCGCGACCTGGCCCAGGCCGAGCTGATCGAGGCCGAGGACGCGCTGGTGGTCGCCCTGCGCCTGCTGCAGGAAATGCTCGGCGAAATGCCGCAGCAGCTCGCCACCCTTGAGGCGGACTTCCCCACGCCGCCCCTGCAGCCCGAGAGCCTGCAGGCCTGGCTGAACCAGGCCCGGGCGAACAACCCTGCGCTACGAGCGCGGCGCTACAGCCATGAGCTGGCCGAGGAGGAAGTCAAACGGGCCGAAAGCGGGCATTGGCCGACCCTCGACCTGGTCCTGGGTTATACCAACAGCGAAAGCGACTCGGTCTCCACCATCGACCAGCAGAACCGCTATGCCTCGGCCGGCCTGGAGCTGAACATGCCGCTGTTCTCGGGTGGAGCCGTTCGCGCCCGGGTCCGCCAGGCGTTGGCCAGCAGCGAGCAGGCCGGCGAAGAGCTGAAGGCGACGCGCGAGGAAGTGCTTTCGGCCACCACCCGCGAGTTCCGCGGCGTGCAGAGCGGCGCCACGCGCATCCGTGCCCTGGCGAAGGCCGTCGCCTCCAGCGAGCGCGCCCAGGACTCCGCGAGGAAGGGTTTTCTCGCCGGCTCCAGCACCAACCTCGACATTCTCAACGCGGAGGAGCAGGTATTCATCGCCCGCCGCGACCTGCTGGAAGCCAAGCTGCATTACCTGCAGGCACGCCTGCAGCTGGCGGCGGCCGTGGGCCTGCTCGGCGACGACGACATCGCTCAGGCCAACGCCTACCTGGGACCGGAGCTGGCGCTGAACTATTGAGGCAGACCGGTCTCAGGCTGCCGCGCCGCTGTGGAAGCGGAACTCGGCGTCCGGAGTGAGGATCGCCTGGCGCTCGATCTCGGCGAAGAAGGCCACCCGCTCGTCGATCGGCTCGCCGGCGTACTGGCGGGCCATGTTCAGGTAGTCCTGGTAGTGGCGCGCCTCGGACTTGAGCAGCGAGACGTAGAACTTGCCCAGCTCCTCGTCGAGGAACGGCGCCAGCCGGTAGAAGCGCTCGCAGGAGCGCGCCTCGATGTAGGCGCCGACGATCAGGGTGTCGACCAGCTTGCCCGGCTCCTGCTTGCGGATGTGCGCGTGCAGGCGCTGGGCGTACTGCGAGGCGCTGACCGGACGGTAGGCGACGCCGCGCTTCTTCATCAGCGCGGCGACCTGCTCGAAATGCCGCAGTTCCTCGCGCGCCAGGCGCGACAGCTTGTACTGCAGGTCCTCCTTTTCCACATAGCGATACAGCAGGGTCAGCGCCGTGCTCGCCGCCTTCTTCTCGCAGTTGGCGTGGTCGATCAGCAGGATCTCGGGATGTTGCAGCGCCTGGTCGATCCAGGCCTGGGGCGTCGGGCAGAGCAGGAAGCTCTCGATCTCGGGGAGCAGGGACATGGCAATCCGGCTAGTCTTGGGAAGCCGCGCATTATACGGCTCCCGCCCGCCACCGGCATGCCCGGCGGTTGACGTGCATCAAGCGGCATTCCTCCTGCCTGCGTCTAGAGTTGAACTTGAAGCCAATGAGGGAGACGACCATGCAAGCCATCCGCAGCATCCTGGTAGTGCTGGAACCCGACCAGGAGGAAAGCCTGGCGCTCAAGCGCGCGCGGCTGATCGCCGGCTGCACCGGTTCCGAGCTGCACCTGCTGGTCTGCGACGGCCAGCACGACCGCGGCGAGTTCCTCGGCGAGCTGACCGAAGGACTGGAGACGGAAGGCTTCAAGGTCAGCACCCGCCAGGAATGGCAGGACGCCAGCCACGAGATCATCATCGCCGCCCAGCAGGCCGAAGGCTGCGGCCTGGTGGTCAAGCAGCACTACCCGGACAACCCGCTGAAGAAGGCCCTGCTCACCCCGGACGACTGGAAGCTGCTGCGCTACTGCCCCTGCCCGGTGCTGCTGGTCAAGACCGACCGCCCGTGGGGCGGCGGCAAGGTGCTGGCCGCGGTGGACGTCGGCAACGACGACCCCGAGCACCAGACCCTGCACGCGGCCATCGTCTGCCATGCCCACGAGGTCGCCCACCTGGCCAGGGGCGAACTGCACGTGCTCAGCGCCCACCCGGCGCCGATGCTCAGCGCCGCCGACCCGACCTTCCAGCTGCGCGAGACCATAGCCGCGCGCTACCGCGAGGCATGCCAGCGCTTCCAGGACGAATACGGCCTGAGCAACCACCAGCTGCACATCGCCGAAGGTCCGGCCGACCTGCTGATCCCGCAGCTGGCCCTGCAGCTCGACGCGGTGGTCACCGTGCTCGGCACCGTGGCGCGCACCGGCCTGTCCGGCGCGCTGATCGGCAACACCGCCGAGGTGGTGCTGGACGTGCTGGAAAGCGACGTGCTGGTGCTCAAGCCGGACGACATCTGCGACCAGCTGGAGAAGCTGCTCGAAGAACAACCCTGATCCCCCTGTAGGAGCAGATTCATCTGCGACCCTGTCGCGAATGAATTCGCTCCTACAACGCTGGCGCGATCAGACGCGGATATCCTCGCCGTCGACCAGGAAGCGCGGCGCGATGTAGCGCTGGTAGTGGGCCTCGGAGAGCAGGAAGAACTCTCGGTCGATGGCATCGCGCAGCTCGGGCAGGCCGCTGCCGCGGAACTCGGGCAGCAGCGTGATGCCGTAGGCCTCGATCTGCTGGATCTGCCGCGCGCCACGGGCGATCAGCTGGTAGGCCCAGCAGTAGGGCGACTGCTGGACCACGAAGCGGATCTGCCGCTGCTCCAGCTGGCGGCGCAGCAGGGCCGCATCGATCACCTCGAGCTTGGCCTGCACCACCTGCACCAGCAGGCCTTCCAGGCGCCGCCACACGGCGCGCTTCTCCTCCTCGCCGTACAGGTTCCAGTTCACCACCTCGTGGTGGAAACGCTTGCAGCCGCGGCACACCAGGTCGCCGTAGACCGTGGAGCAGAGGCCGACGCAGGGGGTCTTGATGCGCTGTTGGGACATGGCGGAAGCGGACTGGCGAGGGAAACTGGGCGGCATGTTAGCCCTTTGTCTAAGCCGGGTCATCCGCCAGCGACCGGGAGTCTTGCTTAACTTATCGCGGTCTTTCCAGTAGAATCCGCCTGCCTTGTTACAGGCACCAATGTCCGCAGGAAGCTGTTTTCAAAGCGTCACGAGCACAGTAAACCCGGCTGGAAGCGGTTGGTGGACAGCATCGCGACAGATCGTTGTTCACCACCTCATCCTCGTCACAGTCGCCGGCGTAAAACTTTGAAAACAGCTTCTGGACGAGAGTCCCGGACTCCCGCATGGGACCACTGATGAGGGTAATACTGTGCTTGAAGCCTACCGCAAACACGTAGAAGAGCGTGCCGCCCTGGGCGTCGTGCCCCAGCCGCTGAACGCCGAGCAGACCGCTGCTCTGGTCGAGCTGCTGAAGAATCCGCCGGCTGGCGAAGAAGAATTCCTGGTTGACCTGATCACCAACCGCGTTCCCGCTGGCGTGGACGAAGCCGCCTACGTCAAGGCCGGCTTCCTGACCGCCCTGGCCAAGGGCGAAGCCACCTCCCCGCTGCTGAGCAAGACCCGCGCCGTCGAGCTGCTGGGCACCATGCAGGGCGGCTACAACATCGCCACCCTGGTCGAGCTGCTGGACAACGCCGAGCTGGCCAACGCCGCCGCCGAACAGCTCAAGCACACCCTGCTGATGTTCGACGCCTTCCACGACGTCGCCGAGCGCGCCAGGAAGGGCAACGCCTCCGCCCAGGGCGTGATGGCCTCCTGGGCCGAAGGCGAGTGGTTCACCGCCCGCCCGGCGTTGGCCGAGAAGATCTCCCTGACCGTGTTCAAGGTCACCGGCGAAACCAACACCGACGACCTGTCCCCCGCTCCGGACGCCTGGTCGCGCCCCGACATCCCGCTGCACGCCCTGGCCATGCTGAAGATGGCCCGCGACGGCATCAACCCGGACGTTCCGGGCTCGGTCGGCCCGATCAAGCAGATGGAAGAGCTGAAGGCCAAGGGCTTCCCGGTCGCCTACGTCGGCGACGTGGTCGGCACCGGCTCCTCGCGCAAGTCCGCCACCAACTCCGTGCTGTGGTTCTTCGGTGACGACATCCCGAACGTGCCGAACAAGCGCGCCGGCGGCTTCTGCTTCGGCACCAAGATCGCCCCGATCTTCTACAACACCATGGAAGACGCCGGCGCCCTGCCGATCGAATTCGACTGCACCAACCTGGCCATGGGCGACGTCATCGACGTCTACCCGTACGCCGGCAAGGTCTGCAAGCATGGCACCGAAGAAGTCATCACCACCTTCGAACTGAAGACCGAAGTGCTGCTGGACGAAGTCCGCGCCGGCGGCCGCATCCCGCTGATCATCGGCCGTGGCCTGACCGAGAAGGCCCGTGCCGAGCTGGGCCTGGCGCCGTCCACCCTGTTCAAGAAGCCGGTCGCTCCGGCCGACAGCGGCAAGGGCTTCACCCTCGCCCAGAAGATGGTCGGCCGCGCCTGCGGTCTGCCGGAAGGCCAGGGCGTGCGTCCGGGCACCTACTGCGAGCCGAAGATGACCACCGTCGGCTCCCAGGACACCACCGGCCCGATGACCCGCGACGAGCTGAAGGACCTGGCTTGCCTGGGCTTCTCCGCCGACCTGGTGATGCAGTCCTTCTGCCACACCGCCGCCTATCCGAAGCCGGTCGACGTCAACACCCACCACACCCTGCCGGACTTCATGCGCAACCGCGGCGGCGTCGCCCTCAATCCGGGCGACGGCATCATCCACAGCTGGCTGAACCGCATGCTGCTGCCGGACACCGTCGGTACCGGTGGTGACTCGCACACCCGCTTCCCGATCGGCATCTCCTTCCCGGCCGGTTCCGGCCTGGTGGCCTTCGCCGCCGCCACCGGCGTCATGCCGCTGGACATGCCGGAATCCGTGCTGGTGCGCTTCAAGGGCCAGATGCAGCCGGGCATCACCCTGCGTGACCTGGTGCACGCCATCCCCTACTACGCCATCCAGCAGGGCCTGCTGACCGTCGAGAAGAAGGGCAAGAAGAACATCTTCTCCGGCCGCATCCTCGAGATCGAAGGTCTGGAAGGTCTGACCGTCGAGCAGGCGTTCGAGCTGTCCGACGCCTCCGCCGAGCGTTCGGCTGCCGGTTGCACCATCAAGCTGCCGGAAGACGCCATCGCCGAGTACCTGAAGTCGAACATCACCATGCTGCGCTGGATGATCGGCGAAGGCTACGGCGATGCCCGTACCCTGGAGCGTCGCGCCCAGGCCATGGAAGCCTGGCTGGCCGATCCGAAGCTGCTGTCCGCCGATGCCGACGCCGAATACGCCGCCGTCATCGAGATCGACCTGGCCGAGATCAAGGAGCCGGTTCTCTGCGCTCCGAACGATCCGGACGACGCTCGCCTGCTGTCCACCGTTGCCGGTCAGAAGATCGACGAGGTGTTCATCGGCTCGTGCATGACCAACATCGGTCACTTCCGCGCTGCCGGCAAGCTGCTGGACAAGGTCAAGGGTGGCATTCCGACCCGTCTGTGGCTGGCTCCGCCGACCAAGATGGACGCCCACCAGCTGACCGAGGAAGGCTACTACGGCATCTACGGCAAGGCTGGCGCGCGCATGGAAATGCCGGGCTGCTCGCTGTGCATGGGTAACCAGGCGCGCGTACAGACCGGTTCGACCGTGGTCTCCACCTCGACCCGTAACTTCCCGAACCGCCTGGGCGATGCTACCAACGTGTTCCTGGCTTCTGCTGAGCTGGCGGCTGTCGCCTCCATCCTCGGCAAGCTGCCGACCGTCGAGGAGTACATGGAATACGCGAAGAACATCGACAGCATGGCTGCCGACGTCTACCGCTACCTGTCCTTCGACCAGATGGCCGAGTACCGCGATGCTGCGGCCAAGGCCAACATCCCGGTGCTGCAGGCCTGAGCCCGGTAGGCGCTAGACCGCTGTAGGAAGAAGCCCCGCCCCGTGCGGGGCTTTTTCTTTTCTACCTGCCGTGTGGCACAGCGCTTGCTTCGTCGTGACCATCCGAACGCTCCAACGGCGGAGCCGTTCCCCGACAATGGCGTCGTACCCGACTGTCGCCCAGAGCGATGGCCGGTACGGCGCTTTTTTGTGCAGCGATGGAACACACGCGATGACCGACCACCACGCAACGCCACGCCCCGACGCCCTGGCCTGGGCCGCCGGCTCCGACGCCCCGGAAAAGAACGTCCTCGACCTCGGCTTCATGGCCCTGGCCGACTCGGCGCCGCTGATCGTCGCCGCCACCCAGGGCTTCGCCCAGCCCTACGGCCTGACCCTCAACCTGCGCCGCCAGGCCTCCTGGGCCGGCCTGCGCGACAAGCTGCTCGGCGGCCAGCTGGACGCCGCGCAGATGCTCTACGGCCAGGTCTACGGCATCCACCTCGGCCTCGGCAGCCCGGCCACGCCCATGGCCATCCTCATGGGCCTCAACCAGAACGGCCAGTCGATCACCTTGAGCCGCGCCCTGCGCGAGGCCGGCGTGACCAGCGGCGAGGCGCTGCGCGCACGCACGCACCAGAGCGGTGCGCGCCTGACCCTCGCCCACACCTTCCCCACCGGCACCCACGCCCTGTGGCTGTACTACTGGCTGGCCAGCCACGGCATCCATCCGCTCGCCGACGTGCACAGCGTGGTAGTACCGCCGGCGCAGATGGTCGCCCACCTGCGCGCCGGGCGCATCGACGGCTTCTGCGCCGGCGACCCCTGGGGCGCCCACGCGGTGGACGAGAACCTCGGCTTCACCGTCGCCACCAGCCAGTCGATCTGGCCGGATCACCCGGAGAAGGTCCTCGGCGTCACCCGCGCCTTCGTCGAAGAGTGCCCCAACAGCGCCCGCGCCCTGACCATGGCCCTGCTCGAGGCCTGCCGCTTCATCGACCAGAGCGTGGAGAACCGCCGCAGCACCGCCCAGCTGCTGAGCGCCGCCGAGTACGTCAACGCGCCGGTGGCTACCCTCGAGCCGCGCTTTCTCGGCCACTACCAGGACGGCCTCGGTCATGCCTGGCTGGACGCCCACCCGCTGCGCTTCTTCGCCGACGGAGCGGTGAACATGCCCTACCTGTCCGACGGCATCTGGTTCCTCACCCAGCTGCGCCGCTGGGGTCTGCTGCGCGACGATCCGCAGTACCATGAACTGGCCAGCCAGGTGCACCAGCTCGCGCTGTACCGCGAGGCCGCCGATGCGCTGGGCATTGCCGTGCCGGCAGCCATGCGCCGCTCCACTCTGCAGGATGGCAGGGTCTGGGACGGCAGCGATCCGGCCGGCTACGCGCGCAGCTTCGACCTGCACGCACTGGCCGAACGCCAGAAGCTGGCCCTCTGATAGCGGGAGACATGTCCATGCTGCGCATCCTCCTGATCAACGACACCGCGAAGAAGGTCGGCCGCCTGAAGAGCGCGCTGAACGAAGCCGGCTTCGAGGTGATCGACGAATCCGGGCTGACCGTCGACCTGCCGGCGCGGGTGGCCGCCGTGCGCCCCGACGTGATCCTGATCGACAGCGAATCGCCCGGCCGCGACGTGATGGAGCAGGTCTGCCTGCTCAGCCGCGACCAGCCGCACCCCATCGTCATGTTCACCGACGAGCACGACCCCGGCGTGATGCGCCAGGCGATCCGCTCCGGGGTCAGCGCCTACATCGTCGAGGGCATCCACGCGCAGCGCCTGCAGCCGATCCTCGACGTGGCCATGGCCCGCTTCGAGAGCGACCAGGCCCTGCGCGCCCAGCTCAACGCCCGCGAGCAGCAGCTGGCCGAGCGCAAGCGCATCGAGCTGGCCAAGGGTCTGCTGATGAAGATGCGCCAGTGCAACGAAGAGGAGGCCTACACCCTGATGCGCCGCCAGGCGATGAGCAAGCAGCAGAAGCTGATCCAGGTGGCCGAGCAGATCATCTCGATGCACGAGATGCTCGGCAACTGACCTGCATCGCTCCGACAGCGGGTGCCCATGCTACTGCGTGGGCACCCGGACCTGTCGCGATCCCGACACTGGCTGCCACGCTGGAGCAACAGGTACAACCTCCCTCCTCAGTCCAGGCCGAGAAACTTCAGCGTCGCCTGGTACAGCTTGCCTCTGCCGCAGACCAGAACCAGCGAGTCGCCCGTCCTGGCCGAACCGAGGATGTTGGTCAGGTCGCGGGCCAGCCGGAAGGGGTTGTCGAGCATCGCCACCTGCACGTCGCCGCCCTCCGGCAGGGCGCGGTCGGCGACCAGCCGGTCCGGATTGCGGGTCACCGTGATCCTGAGCGCCTTGCCGCCGAAACGGGTGTCGAGGAATTCGCTGCCGGCCGAGCGCTGCGCCCCGACCCTGAGGCTGACTGCCTTCATGAACTGCTCCGTGTCTGTGGGGAGACACAAGCGCAGCATTATCCGGGCCAGCTCCGTACCCCCCGCTTCGCGACAGGGCGTCGCACTTCGACCATTGCAGCGCTTGCAGGCAACGAGCGGCCGGCGTATGTTCCTTCGCGCAGGCCAGCGCACTGGCCAACGTCGCTCGGACGGTTCCGGGCGCTTACGTCTCTCGAGGAAATCATGGCCGAACAGGGCAAGCGCCGCTTTGCGCGCATCGATCGTCTCCCCCCCTACGTCTTCAACATCACCGCCGAGCTGAAGATGGCCGCCCGCCGCCGTGGCGAGGACATCATCGACTTCAGCATGGGCAACCCCGACGGCGCCACCCCGCCGCACATCGTCGACAAGCTCGTGCAGGTCGCCCAGCGCGAAGACACCCACGGCTACTCCACCTCGCGCGGCATCCCGCGCCTGCGCCGCGCCATCTCGCGCTGGTACCAGGACCGCTACCAGGTCGACATCGACCCGGACAGCGAAGCCATCGTCACCATCGGCTCCAAGGAAGGCCTGGCGCACCTGATGCTGGCCACCCTCGACCACGGCGACACCGTGCTGGTGCCCAACCCCAGCTACCCGATCCACATCTACGGCGCGGTGATCGCCGGCGCCCAGGTGCGTTCGGTGCCGCTGGTGCCCGGCGTCGACTTCTTCGCCGAACTGGAGCGGGCGATCCGCGAGGCGATCCCCAAGCCGAAGATGATGATCATCGGCTTCCCCTCCAACCCCACTGCTCAGTGCGTGGAGCTGGACTTCTTCGAGCGCGTGGTGGCGCTGGCCAAGCAGCACGACATCCTCGTGGTGCACGACCTGGCCTACGCCGACATCGTCTACGACGGCTGGAAGGCGCCGTCGATCATGCAGGTGCCGGGCGCCAAGGACGTCGCCGTGGAGTTCTTCACCCTGTCCAAGAGCTACAACATGGCCGGCTGGCGCATCGGCTTTATGGTCGGCAATCAAGAACTCGTGAGCGCCCTGGCGCGGATCAAGAGCTACCACGACTACGGCACCTTCACCCCGCTGCAGGTGGCCGCCATCGCCGCCCTGGAAGGCGACCAGCAGTGCGTGCGCGAGATCGCCGACAAGTACCGCGAGCGGCGCAACGTGCTGGTCAAGGGCTTGCACGAGATCGGCTGGATGGTCGAGAAGCCCAAGGCGTCGATGTACATCTGGGCGAAGATCCCCGAGGCCTACGCCCACCTCGGCTCGCTGGAGTTCGCCAAGAAGCTCTTGGCCGAGGCCAAGGTCTGCGTCTCGCCGGGCATCGGCTTCGGCGACTACGGCGACGACCACGTGCGCTTCGCGCTGATCGAGAACCTCGACCGCACCCGCCAGGCGATCCGCGGCATCAAGGCGATGTTCCGCGCCGACGGCCTGCTGCCGGCGAAGGCAGCCAAGGGCGACAGCTGATCCTCGGGTAGGATGGGAAACTGCCGAAGGCATTTCCCACCCTGGAGCCGGCCACGGTGGACAAGGCTGCGCCGTTGTCCACCCTACATCTCACCCCCGGTACAACCGCTCGACATCCTCCGCCCGGCACAGCTCGGTGCCCGGGCGCAGGATGGTCGCCGAGCCGGCGGCGATGCCGTAGCGCACCGCATCCGTCAGGCTCCAGCCGCGGCTCAGGGCCAGGACCATGGCACCGACCATGCTGTCCCCCGCACCCACCGCACTGCACACCTGCACGTCCAGTGGCGGGAAGCGCTCGATACCCTCCCGGCTGGCCAGCACGGCGCCCTCGCCACCCAGCGACAGCACTATGACCTCCGCCACGCCGCGCCCGATCAGCTCGCGCAGCGCCGCTTCCTGCGCCGCCGCGCCCGCCACCTTGTCGCCCATCAGGGTGACCAGTTCGCTAAGACTCGGCTTGAGCAGATGGATGCCACCGCGACTGGCGGCGTACTGCAGCGCCTCGCCCGAGCAGTCGAGCACCAGCCGGGCGCCGATGCGCCGCGCCAGCGCGGCCACCGCGTCGAAGTACGCCAGCTCCACCCCGGGCGGGAAGCTGCCGCTGAGGACGATGAACTCGGGCGCGGGATCGAGCGTGGCGATGGCGTCCAGGCAGGCCAGCTGCTCGGCCGCCGACAGCTCCGGGCCCGGCAGCACGAAGCGGAACTGCCGTCCCGTGACGCTCTCGTCGACGGTGAAGCTCTCGCGGGTGTCGCCGGCGATCGGCACGCGCCGCTGCGGCAGCGCCAGGCCGGCGAGGAGACGCTCGAGCATGTCGCCGAACGGCCCGCCGGCCGGATAGACCGCCACGACGTCGCCGCCGAGTTCGGCGACCACCCGCGCCACGTTGATGCCGCCGCCGCCCGGATCGTAGCGCGGCAGGCTGCAGCGCAGCTTGCGGGTGGGCTCGACCTGGGCGGTGGCGGTGGACAGGTCCATCGCCGGGTTGAGGGTCAGGGTGGCAATGCGCGGCATCGGAGGCTCCAGACTGGCCCGCCGCAGCGGGATAGCGGGTTCGTGTTGCCCCCTATTCTGCCCCAGGCGGTGGCACGCGCGCCGCAAAAGGCAGCGTTCCGCCGCCCGCCGCTGAACCAAAACGGCCCTCGCGCGGCCGGCGCTGCACAGCCCTGGCCCGGACCGCTGGCGCAGGAGGCCGCCGCGCCGACTGCACACCCAAGGGCAACCCATTGATTTTACTGAAAATCCCCTGGACCGCCGGACGCCGGATCAGGCATTCACGCGCCGCCCCGCAGGCCGCGACAAAACTGGCAAGCCCCTTGCAACAGTGAGCGTACATCCGTCTTCGGATCGCCAACGGCGGTGATCGGGACGAACTGACAAAGACGTCAAAAGCCAGCTGATCCCCGCAGGATCGGCACGCTTGCGACGTCTTTTTTCGTTTCTGACCTCAGGAAAAAATCACCATGCACGATCGCCGTCGCTCCATCCAACGCACCCTGGCCAGGCTGACCTGCGCCGCCAGCCTGCTGCTCGGCAGCGCCATCGCCCTGGCCGCCGATCCGGAGAAGGAAGAGCTCAAGCTCGGCTTCATCAAGCTCACCGACATGGCGCCGCTGGCCATCGCCTACGAGAAGGGCTTCTTCGAGGACGAAGGCCTGTACGTCACCCTCGAGGCCCAGGCCAACTGGAAGGTGCTGCTCGACCGGGTGATCACCGGCGAGCTGGACGGCGCGCACATGCTGGCCGGCCAGCCGCTGGGCGCCACCATCGGTTTCGGCACCAAGGCCGAGGTGGTCACCGCCTTCTCCATGGACCTCAACGGCAACGGCATCACCGTGTCCAACGCGGTGTGGGAGGAAATGAAGAAGCACGTGCCGATGGAAAACGGCAAGCCGGTGCACCCGATCAAGGCCGATGCGCTCAAGCCGGTGATCGAGCAGTACAAGGCGCAGGGCAAGCCGTTCAACCTCGGCATGGTGTTCCCGGTCTCCACCCACAACTACGAGCTGCGCTACTGGCTGGCCGCCGGCGGCATCAACCCCGGCTACTACGCGCCGGCCAAGGGCGACATCACCGGCACCATCAGCGCCGACGCCCTGCTCTCGGTGACCCCGCCGCCGCAGATGCCGGCCACCCTCGAGGCCGGCACCATCAGCGGCTACAGCGTGGGCGAGCCGTGGAACCAACAGGCGGTATTCAAGGGCATCGGCGTGCCGGTGATCACCGACTACGAGATCTGGAAGAACAACCCGGAGAAGGTCCTCGGCGTGTCCAAGGCCTGGGCCGACGCCAACCCGGAAACCCACAAGCGCCTGGTCAAGGCGCTGATCCGCGCCGCCATGTGGCTGGACGAGAACAACAACGCCAACCGCCAGGAAGCGGTGCAGATCCTCGCCCGTCCGGAATACGTCGGCGCCGACGCCAAGGTGATCGCCAACTCGATGACCGGCACCTTCGAGTACGAGAAGGGCGACAAGCGCGAAGTCCCGGACTTCAACGTGTTCTTCCGCCACCACGCCACCTACCCTTGGTACTCCGACGCCATCTGGTACCTGACCCAGATGCGCCGCTGGGGCCAGATCGCCGAGAACCAGCCGGACAGCTGGTACTTCGAGACCGCCCGGAAGGTCTACCAGCCGCAGACCTACCAGGCGGCCGCCGCCGAACTGGTCGCCGAGGGCAAGGCCAAGGCCTCCGACTTCCCGCCGGCCGGCGAGGAAGGCTTCCGCGCGCCGAGCAGCGACTTCATCGACGGCCTCACCTATGACGGGCGCAAGCCGAACGCCTACATCGAGCAGTTCAAGATCGGCCTTAAGGCCGACTCCGCGCTGTGATGCCCGATCCGTCCCGGGAGCCGGCCACGCCGGCTCCCCTCAGCCCCGAGGACCAGACGATGAGCAATCCCGCCGTCGCCAAACCGATCCAGGACACCATCAAGTCCGCCCACAAGGCCGCGCTGATCCAGCGCTGGATGCCCGCCCTGCTGCTGCCCGCCGCCGGCATCCTGGCCTTCCTGCTGTTCTGGCAGGTCGTCGCCGGCAGCATCGACACCAGCCTGGGCAAGTTCCCCGGCCCGACCCAGGTGGTCGGCCAGTTCACCAGCCTGGTGCAGGAGCATGTCGCCGAGCAGCGCAAGGCCGACGACTTCTACGCCCGCCAGGAAGCGCGCAATGCCGAGCGGCTGGCCAAGGACCCCGACGCCAAGGTGAGCGTGCGCCCGTACACCGGCAAGCCGACCTTCTTCAAGCAGATCCTCACCAGCCTGTACACGGTGATGACCGGCTTCGCCCTCGCCTCGCTGCTGGCCATCCCGCTGGGCATCGTCTGCGGCCTGAGCAAGCCGATCTACAGCGCCATCAACCCGCTGATCCAGGTGTTCAAGCCGGTGTCGCCGCTGGCCTGGCTGCCGCTGGTGACCATGGTGGTCAGCGCCGTGTACACCAGCGCCGACCCGCTGCTGGCCAAGTCCTTCGTCACCTCGGCCTTCACCGTGGCGCTGTGCTGCCTGTGGCCGACGGTGATCAACACCACGGTCGGCGTCGCCAACCTGGACAAGGACCTGCTCAACGTCAGCCGCGTGCTCAGCCTGTCGCCGCTCGACCACGTGCGCCGCATCGTGCTGCCCGCCGCCATCCCGATGATCTTCACCGGCCTGCGCCTGTCGCTGGCCACCGGCTGGATGGTGCTGATCGCCGCCGAGATGCTGGCGCAGAACCCGGGCCTGGGCAAATTCATCTGGGACGAGTTCCAGAACGGCAGCTCCAACTCCCTCGGCCGCATCATGGTCGCCGTGCTGACCATCGGCCTGATCGGCTTCGTCCTCGACCGTCTCATGCTCGGCCTGCAACGCCGCGTCAGCTGGGACAAGAACGCCGACCTGCGCTAAGGAGATCGTCATGAACAACGCACACCTCGAACTGACCGGCGTCGGCATCAGCTTCCCCACCGACAAGGGCCTGTTCTGCGCCCTGCAGGGCGTCAACCTGAAGATCGCCAAGGGCGAGTTCGTCTCGCTGATCGGCCACTCCGGCTGCGGCAAGTCCACCGTGCTCAACATCGTCGCCGGCCTCTACCAGGCCAGCACCGGCGGGGTGATCCTCGACGGCAAGGAGGTCAACGCCCCCGGCCCGGAGCGCGCGGTGGTGTTCCAGAACCACAGCCTGCTGCCCTGGCTGACCTGCTACCAGAACATCGAACTTGCCGTGCAGCAGGTGTTCAGGGGCAAGAAGGGCAAGGCGGAAATGCGCGAGTGGATCGAGTACAACCTCGACCTGGTGCACATGACCCACGCGCGCGACAAGCGCCCCAGCGAGATTTCCGGCGGCATGAAGCAGCGCATCGGCATCGGCCGCGCGCTGGCCATGCAGCCCAAGGTGCTGCTGATGGACGAGCCATTCGGCGCCCTCGACGCGCTGACCCGCGCCCACCTGCAGGACTCGCTGATGGAGATCCACGCCGACCTCGGCAACACGGTGATCATGATCACCCACGACGTCGACGAGGCCGTGCTGCTCTCCGACCGCATCGTGATGATGAGCAACGGCCCGGCGGCCACCGTCGGCGACATCCTCGACGTCGACCTGGCCCGCCCGCGCGAGCGCATGGCCCTGGCCCACGATCCGCGCTACCACGAGTACCGCGCCGCGGTGCTGGAGTTCCTCTACCAGCGCCAGAAGCGCCCGGCCGCCTGACACCCGTCCTGCCGCATGCGCCTGGCCGCAACCGCTGATCGGCCAGGCGCATGCAAGGGCGGCTGGTCGATGGCATCGCGCTATACCTGTTGAAGCGGCCAGCCTCGACAGGAGATCTCCATGCTGCCCTTGCGTACCCTGCTCCCCGTCGCCCTGCTGGCGGCCCTTCCCCTGCTCCCGGCCCAGGCCGACGAGCACCTGATCGAACGCGGCCGCTATCTGGTGCAGATTTCCGGCTGCAACGACTGCCACACCTCCGGCTACCTGATGGCGCCGGGCAAGGTAGCCGAGAACGACTGGCTCAAGGGCGACAGCCTCGGCTGGTACGGCCCCTGGGGCACCACCTACCCCAGCAACCTGCGCCTGGTGCTGCCCAGGCTCAGCGAGAGCCAGTGGCTGGCGCTGGCGCGAAGCGCCAACTACCGCCCGCCGATGCCCAACCAGACCCTGCACCACATGACCGACGAGGACCTGCGCGCCATCTACCAGCTGGTCAAGCACCTCGGCCCGGCCGGCGAGCCGGCGCCCATGGCGCTGCCGCCCGGCGGCACGCCGGAGGGGCCGGTGGTGATGTTTCCCATGCCGCCGGCCGCCAGCAAATAGCCGGCAGCCCGCCGGACGCCCCGTGGCGGCGCACGATGCGCCGCCACGCCCTCTTTTGAATCACGCCCGACTCCTCTGGTGAACCCCAGACGGCCATTTTCCAAGCCCTCGGCACATTGGCACAGCTCTTGCTGAAGCTCTGGCAACGGCAGCCAATGGCGGCTGCCGCACTGACGACAAAGGCGTCGCATCACCCAGCCCCGGCTGGCGTGCTGCGACGCCTTTTTCGTTTCACGCCCCAATGCCCGGGGCGGGCCTCTGCCGCGTGATCCGCGCAGCGGCCCAGTGACCCTTTCCCCCACCGGTGGCTCTGCCACCAGCGCCCGGCCACAAGCCCGGCGTTATCCGGGGGACTGGCGCGGCCTGCCGACCAGGCTCGCTTGCGCGCCAGCCCCCGGTCTTTTGCGAACTTTGGATCCGAGGTGTCAGATGAACACGAGTTTCTGGAAAGCCGGCCATGCGCCAACCCTGTTCGCCGCATTTCTCTATTTCGATCTGAGCTTCATGGTCTGGTACGTGCTCGGCCCGCTGGGCGTGCAGATCGCCGCCGACCTCGGCCTGACCACCCAGCAGCGGGCGATGATGGTCGCCACGCCGATCCTCGCCGGTGCGGTGCTGCGCTTCCTGATGGGCCTGTTCGCCGACCGCACCTCGCCGAAGACCGCCGGCCTGGTCGGCCAGGTGATCGTCATCGCCGCCCTGGCCGTGGCCTGGCTGCACGGCGTGCACAGCTACGAGCAGGCCCTGCTGCTCGGCCTGTTCCTCGGCTTCGCCGGCGCCTCCTTCGCCGTCGCCCTGCCGCTGGCCTCGCAGTGGTATCCGGCCCAGCACCAGGGCAAGGCCATGGGCATCGCCGGCGCCGGCAACTCCGGCACAGTGCTCGCCGCCCTGTTCGCCCCGGTGCTGGCCAGCGCCTTCGGCTGGAACAACGTGTTCGGCCTGGCGCTGATCCCGCTGGTGCTGACCCTGATCATCTTCGCCAGCGTGGCGAAGAACGCCCCCGAGCGGCCCAAGCCCAAGGCGGTCGGCGACTACGTCAAGGCGCTGGCCGACCGCGACAGCTGGTGGTTCATGCTGTTCTATTGCGTCACCTTCGGCGGCTTCCTCGGCCTGGCCAGCACTCTGCCCGGCTACTTCCACGACCAGTACGGCTTCGACCCGGTCAAGGCCGGCTACTACACCGCCGCCTGCGTGTTCGCCGGCAGCCTGCTGCGCCCGCTCGGCGGCGCCCTGGCCGACCGCATCGGCGGCATCCGCACCCTGCTGGTGATGTACACCGTGGCCTCGCTGTGCATCGCCGTGGTCGGCTTCAACCTGCCCAGCTCGACCGCCGCCCTGGCGCTGTTCGTGGTCGCCATGCTCAGCCTCGGCGCCGGCAACGGCGCGGTGTTCCAGCTGGTGCCGCAGCGCTTCCGCCAGACCATCGGCGTGATGACCGGCCTGATCGGCATGGCCGGCGGCATCGGCGGCTTCGCCCTGACCGCGGGCCTCGGCGCGGTCAAGCAGTCCACCGGCGACTACCAGCTCGGCCTGTGGCTGTTCGCCTCCCTCGGCGTGGTCGCCTGGATCGGCCTGCACAGCGTCAAGCTGCGCTGGCGCACCACCTGGGGCTCGGCTGCGGTGACCGCGGCGCGAGTCTAGGATGCCATGATCGTGCCCACGCTCCCGCGTGGGCACGCCGCCTGGAGCGCTCCGGCGCTCCCTGGGCGCGGAGCGCCCAGCCTCCCGGCTCCCACGCCGGAGCGTGGGAGCCATCAACAGCGACCGGAAAGGACCAGCCATGCCCCTGCAGCTAACCATCGGCGAAGCCAGCGCCACCGGCCCGCGGGACGAGAACCAGGACGCCATCCGCGTGGTGACCCCGGCGCCGGCGCTGGCCGCCAGCAAGGGCCACCTGCTGGCCCTGGCCGACGGCGTCAGCCAGTGCGCCGACGGCGGCCTGGCCGCCCGCGCAACCCTGCAGGCGCTGGCCCTGGATTACTACGCCACCCCGGAAACCTGGCCGGTGGCGCAGTCGCTGGACCGCCTACTGGTCGCCCACAACCGCTGGCTGCACAGCGCCGGCGGTGGCCAGCCGCTGCTCACCACCCTCACCGCCCTGGTGCTGCGTGGCCGCCGCTTCACCCTCGCCCACGTCGGCGACTGCCGCGCCTACCGCTGGCACGCCGACAAGCTGCAGCGCCTGACCTGCGAGCACGTCTGGGAGCAGGAGGGCATGCAGCACGTGCTCAAGCGCGCCCTCGGCCTCGACCAGCACCTGGTGATGGACTACCTGGACGGCGACCTGCAGGCCGGCGAGACCTTCCTGCTGCTGTGCGACGGCATCTGGGCGACCCTCGACGACGGCGTGATCCGCGACATCCTCGCCGCCGAAGACGAACCGCAGACCATCGCCGACGCGCTGGTGGCCACCGCCCATCGCGCCGGCAGCCAGGACAACGCCAGCGCCGTGGTGGTGCGCATCGACGAACTGCCGGAAACCAGCCTGGCCGACGCCCTGGCCAGCCTGCCCGAATGGCCGCTGCCCCCGCGCCTGCGCGACGGCCAGGACTTCGAGGGCTGGCGGGTCGAGGGCCTGCTCGCCGAGAGCCGCCAGTCGCTGCTGTACCGGGTGCGCGACGGCCAGGGCCGTCCCTGGCTGCTCAAGACCCTGCCGGGAAGCCGCAGCGATGAGCCCGGCGCCCAGCAGGCCCTGCTGCAGGAGGAATGGTTCCTGCGCCGGGTCGCCGGCCTCGGCTTTCCCGAGGTGCACGGCCTGCCGCAGCGCCAGCACCTGTACTTCGTGATGCGCGAATACGCCGGACAGACCCTGGCCGCGCGCCTCGAGCAGCAGGGGCCGCTGCCGCTGGCCGACTGGCTGCAGCACGCCCGCAGCCTGCTGCGCGCCCTCGGCCAGTTGCACCGGCGCAACATCCTGCACCGCGACATCAAGCCGGAGAACCTGCTGGTCGGCGACGGCGGCGAGCTGCTGCTGCTCGACTTCGGCCTCGCCTACTGCCCCGGCCTGTCCGCCGACGAGGCGCACAGCCTGCCCGGCACGCCCAGCTACATCGCCCCGGAGGCCTTCGCCGGCGCCGCGCCGCAGCCGCGCCAGGACCTGTTCGCCGCCGGCGTCTGCCTGTACCGCCTGCTCACCGGCCAGTATCCCTACGGCGAGCTGGAGCCCTTCCAGCAGCCACCCAACAAGGCGCCGACCCCGGCCAGCCGCTACCGCCCGGACCTGCCCGCCTGGCTCGACGAGCTGCTGCTCAGGGCAGTGGCGAGCAATCCCGCGCAGCGCTTCGAGACCGCCGAGGAATGGCTGCTGGCCCTCGACCAGGGCGAGCGCCGGGCCCGCGACCTGCCCGCCCGCCCGCTGCTCGAACGCGAACCGCTGAAGTTCTGGCGCGGCCTGGCGCTGGTTTCGCTGCTGGTCAACCTGATCCTGCTGGTGATGGCGCTCAAGCCGTAGCCTGCCGCCCGGCCCGGGCCGGCCATTGCGTCCCGACGATTGGCCGGGCCGGTCACTGTTGCGCGGCGGCCCGTGGCGAACCGGCCAGCGCCTCGTCGACCATCTGCAAGAAGGTGTCGATGATCCGCCGCGTACCCTGTTCGCGCAGGCACACCAGGGTTTCGGTCATCTGCCGCCGGCAGTCGCGGATCGGCAGCGCGTGCACCTGCGGGTGCTCGCCCAGCTCCGCCGCCGACACCACGCCCACGCCCATCCCGGCCAGCACCAGCTCGCGCACCGCCTCGCGGCCCTCGACCTCGATGGCCGGGCGCAGGCGCAGGCCGGCCTGCTGCATCTCCTCCTCGAGCAGCTGGCGGGTCATCGAGCCCTGCTCGCGCAGCACCACCGGCAGGTCGTCGAGATCGGCCAGGACGATGGACGTGCGCACCGCCCACGGATGGCTGCGCGCGACGAAGGCCACCAGCGGGCCGCGGCTCAGCGTCCTACACAGCAGGCGCTCGTCCGCCACCGGCCGGCCGAGCACTGCCAGGTCGGCGCGGTAGTCGAACAGGCGGCCGAGGGCCTCGTCGGTATTGCCGGTGACCAGGCTGATGCGGATGCCGGGGTAGCGCGCGTTGAAGCGGGCGATATAGGGCAGCACGTGCACCGGCGAATCCACCGCCAGGGTCAACTGGCCGCTGCGCAGGGCGCGCGAGCTGGACAGCAGCTCCTCGGCCTCGCCCTCGGCGGCGAACAGCCGCTGGGTGATGGCCAGCAGGCGCTCGCCCAGCTCGCTGAGCTGCACCGAGCGCTTGGTACGGTGGAACAGCTGCACCCCGTAGTGCTCCTCGAGCTTGCGCACCTGGTCGGAAATCGCCGGCTGGCTGAGGAACAGGCGCTCGGCCGCGCGGGTGAAGCCGCCGTGCACCGCCACCGCGTGGAAGGCCTTGAGCTGGGCATGGGAGATCGCCATCGGATTTCTCGCACTAATAAGCTGTAGTTGTTTTTGAAATACCATAAAACGATTTTATTTATTAGTGCCGAATTGGTTTGATCGTCGCCAGGCAGCCACCCGCTGCGTCCTACCGAACAGGAGACGATCATGAGCAAAGCCGAATTCATTGCCACATCCCAGCCGCTGCCCGCGCCGGCGCTGGGCGAGCCCTACCTGCTCACCCCCGGCCCGCTGACCACCTCGCTGGCCACCAAGCAGGCCATGCTGCGCGACTGGGGTTCGTGGGACGGCGAGTTCAACCAGGTCACCGCCGAGATCCGCCGCGAGCTGGTGGCGATGGCCGGGGTGGCGGACGACAGCTACGTCTGCGTGCCCGTGCAGGGCAGCGGCACCTTCGCCGTCGAGGCGGCGCTGGCCGCCGCGGTGCCGCGCGACGGCAAGGCGCTGGTGCTGATGAACGGCGCCTACGGCAAGCGCGCCCGGCAGACCCTCGACTACCTCGGCCGCGCCCACGTCAGCCTGGACAAGGGCGACTACCTGCCGCCGCAGCCGGAGGAGGTCGACCAGCTGCTGCGCGACAACCCCGACGTCACCACGGTATTCCTGGTCCACTGCGAGACCAGCTCGGGGATCCTCAACCCGCTGCGCGAGATCGCCGCGGTGGTCAAGGCGCACGGCAAGCTGCTGATGGTCGACGCCATGAGCTCGTTCGGCGCGGTGCCGCTGACCGTCGACGCCATTCCCTTCGACATCCTGGTGTCCTCGGCCAACAAGTGCATCGAGGGCATCCCCGGCTTCGGCTTCGTGATCGCCCGCCGCGATCTGCTCGAGCAGTCCAGGGGGCGCTTCCACTCGCTGAGCCTCGACCTGTTCGAGCAGTGGCAGTACATGGAGCGCAGCGGCCAGTGGCGCTTCACCCCGCCGACCCACAGCGTGGTGGCCTTCCGCGCCGCGCTCGAGCAGCACCGCGCCGAGGGTGGGGTGGCCGGGCGCCTGGCGCGCTACTCGCGCAACCGCGACGTGCTGGTGGCCGGCATGCGCGCCCTGGGCTTCCGCACCCTGCTGGAGGACTGCTGGCTGTCGCCGATCATCACCACCTTCTTCTGCCCGGAGCACCCCAACTTCGAGTTCAAGCGCTTCTACGACGAGCTGAAACAGCGCCAGTTCATCATCTACCCCGGCAAGCTGACCCTCGCCGAGAGCTTCCGCATCGGCCACATCGGCCAGATCGACGAGGGCATCGTCCACCAGCTGCTGCGCGCCATCGCCGAATCGCTGGCGGCCATGCAGGTGGACATCCGCCAGCCGGCCGCCTGAAGCGCAGGCCGGCTCGCGGCAACCAACCCCGCGGCGGCACGTTCGCGCAGGTCCGATCGACGGCCCTTCGCACGTGGCGCCCGGCGCGATAACAAGAACGACTTCCAGCTTTGAACTGCCGATTCCTACAAGCAAAAGAGGCCAGATTCATGACGCAGCATGCGAGCGGTTCGTCCTTCCGATTGTTCAGCAGCGATATCCAGCGCTGGCGCTGGCAGATCTTCGCCATCACCTGGCTGGCCTACGCCGCCTTCTACTTCACCCGCAAGGCCTTCTCGGTGGCCAAGCTCGGCATCGGCGAGGACCCCGACTTCGCCCTCGACAAGGCCGCCATGGCCAACCTCGACGCCCTCTACCTCGGCGCCTACGCCGTCGGCCAGTTCGTCTGGGGGGTGTTCGCCGACCGCTTCGGCACCCGCGTGGTGGTGTTCGGCGGCCTCCTGGTCTCGGCGCTGGCCGCCCTGCTGATGGGCACCTTCGCCACCCTGCCGATCTTCGCCACCTGCATGGTCGTGCAGGGCCTGGCGCAGTCCACCGGCTGGTCGGGGTTGTGCAAGAACATCGGCTGCTTCTTCGCCACCCGCGAGCGTGGCCGCGTGCTCGGCCTGTGGAGCAGCTGCTACGCCTTCGGCGGCCTGGTCGCCGCGCCCTTCACCGGCTGGTGGGCCTACCAGGCGTTCGGCGACTGGCGCATGGCCTTCGTCTCCGGCGCGGCGGTGGTGGCGGTGGTCGCCGTGCTGTTCCTCTGGCTGCAGCGCAACCGCCCGCAGGACGTCGGCCTGCCGGCGGTGGAGGAGGAGCACGCCGCGGTGGGCGCGCACCCGGGCTTCTGGGAATCGCTGCGCACCATCCTGCGCAACCGTACAGTGCTGGTGCTCGGCCTGGCCTACTTCCTGCTCAAGCCGGCGCGCTACGCGATCCTGTTCTGGGGGCCGGTGATGGTCTACGAGCGCATGCCGGAGCTGGGCAAGGTGGCCGCCGCGCTGGTGCCGTCGGCCTTCGAGGTCGCCGGCCTGGTTGGCCCGCTGCTGATCGGCCTGCTCTCCGACAAGCTGTTCGGCGCGCGGCGCTTCCCGGCCTGCGTGGTCAGCCTGCTGGCCCTGGCGGTGGTGCTGGCCCTGTTCGTCCCGGCCATGCAGAGCGGCAGCGTGCTGCTGGTGGTCGGCCTGCTGTTCCTCATGGGCCTGACCCTGTACGGGCCGGACTCGATGATCAGCAGCTCGGCGGCCATCGACTTCAGCAAGGGCGCCGCCGGCACCGCCTCGGGCTTCGTCAACGGCTGCGGCTCCACCGGCGCCATCCTCGGCGGTCTGCTGCCCGGCTACTTCGACACCGAAACCGTGTTCCTCGTCTTCACCTGCACCGCGCTGGTGGCCACCGTGCTGCTGATCCCGCACTGGAACAGCCGCCCGCAGGCCAGCGCCGAACCGGCCGTGGCCGGCGGCCCGCGCAAGGCCCTGGCCTGAGTCCCAATTCCTTTATCCGTCGTCATCCGGAGTAACCAGAAATGAACTATCAAGCACCCACCCAGCTGCAAGCCGCCATCCTCGACTGGGCCGGCACCGTGGTCGACTTCGGCTCCTTCGCGCCGACCCAGATCTTCGTCGAGGCGTTCGCCGAGTTCGGCGTCGAAGTCAGCCTGGCCGAAGCCCGCGGGCCGATGGGCATGGGCAAGTGGGACCACATCCGCACCCTGTGCAACGTCCCGGAAATCGCCGAGCGCTACCGGGCGCGCTTCGGCCGCCTGCCGAGCGACGCCGACGTCACCGCCATCTACGAGCGCTTCATGCCGCTGCAGATCGAGAAGATCGCCGAGCACTCGGCGCTGATCCCCGGTGCCCTGGAGGCCATCGCCGCGCTGCGCGGCAAGGGCCTGAAGATCGGCTCCTGCTCCGGCTACCCGGCGGTGGTGATGGACAAGGTGGTCAAGCTGGCCGCCAGCAACGGCTACGTCGCCGACCACGTGGTGGCCACCGACGAGGTGCCCAACGGCCGCCCGCACCCGGCCCAGGCGCTGGCCAACGTGATCGCCCTCGGCATCAGCGACGTCGCCGCCTGCGTCAAGGTCGACGACACCTGGCCGGGCATCCTCGAGGGCCGCAGCGCCGGCATGTGGACGGTGGCGCTGACCATGTCCGGCAACGCCCTCGGCCTGACCTACGCCGAGTACCAGGCGCTGCCGGCCGAGCGCCGCGCCGCCGAGCGGGCGCGCATCGCCCAGCTGTTCGAGGGCGCGCGCCCGCACTACCTGATCGACACCATCGCCGAGCTGCCGGCGGTGATCGACGACATCAACGCCCGCCTGCAGCGCGGCGAGACGCCGCAAGGCTGCTGAGCCGTGCCCGGGGCCGCTGCGGCGGCCCCGGTCTTCGCCACATCGTGTCGCCACAACGCCAACAACAGAGGCCGCCAGATGATCTATGCACAACCGGGCACCGCCGGTGCCATCGTTTCCTTCAAGCCGCGCTACGGCAACTTCATCGGCGGCGAGTTCGTCGCGCCGGTCAACGGCCGCTACTTCACCAACACCACGCCGGTCACCGGCGAGGTGATCGCCGAATTCCCGCGCTCCGATGCCGCCGACATCGAGCTGGCGCTGGACGCCGCCCACGCCGCCGCCGACGCCTGGGGCCGCACCTCGGTGCAGGACCGCGCCAACATCCTGCTCAGAATCGCCGACCGCATCGAGCAGAACCTGGAAGTGCTCGCCGTCGCCGAGACCTGGGACAACGGCAAGGCCGTGCGCGAGACCCTCAACGCCGACGTGCCGCTCTCCGCCGACCACTTCCGCTACTTCGCCGGCTGCATCCGCGCCCAGGAAGGCGCCGCCGCCGAGATCAACGACACCACCGCCGCCTACCACTTCCACGAGCCGCTGGGCGTGGTCGGCCAGATCATCCCGTGGAACTTCCCGCTGCTGATGGCGGCCTGGAAGCTGGCCCCGGCGCTGGCCGCCGGCAACTGCATCGTGCTGAAACCGGCCGAGCAGACCCCGCTGTCGATCATGGTGCTGGCCGAGATCATCGCCGACCTGCTGCCGCCGGGCGTGCTGAACATCGTCCAGGGCTTCGGCCGCGAGGCCGGCGAGGCGCTGGCCACCAGCAAGCGCATCGCCAAGATCGCCTTCACCGGCTCCACCCCGGTCGGCTCGCACATCCTCAAGTGCGCCGCCGAGAACATCATCCCCAGCACCGTCGAGCTGGGCGGCAAGTCGCCGAACATCTTCTTCGAAGACATCATGCGCGCCGAGCCGGAGTTCATCGAGAAGGCCGCCGAAGGCCTGGTGCTGGCGTTCTTCAACCAGGGCGAGGTGTGCACCTGCCCGTCGCGCGCGCTGATCCAGGAGTCGATCTACGACGAGTTCATGGCCGAGGTCATGAAGAAGGTCAAGCAGATCAAGCGCGGCAACCCGCTGGACACCGAGACCATGGTCGGCGCCCAGGCGTCCAGCCAGCAGTTCGAGAAGATCCTCTCCTACATGGACATCGCCCGCGCGGAAGGCGCCGAGATTCTCACCGGCGGCGCCGCCGAGAAGCTGGAAGGCAGCCTGGCCAGCGGCTACTACGTGCAGCCGACCCTGATCAAGGGCACCAACGACATGCGCGTGTTCCAGGAGGAGATCTTCGGCCCGGTGGTCGGCGTGACCACCTTCAAGGACGAGGCCGAGGCGCTGGCGATCGCCAACGACACCGAGTTCGGCCTGGGCGCCGGCGTGTGGACCCGCGACATCAACCGCGCCTACCGCATGGGCCGCGGCATCAAGGCCGGCCGCGTGTGGACCAACTGCTACCACCTGTACCCGGCGCACGCCGCCTTCGGTGGCTACAAGAAGTCCGGCGTGGGCCGCGAGACCCACAAGATGATGCTCGACCACTACCAGCAGACCAAGAACCTGCTGGTCAGCT